>Ga0164309_10000076_pt1 | contig 56535 bp, 40 predicted proteins | sample Whisoiple_247_MG_FD_109984 | JGI IMG/M metagenome (GOLD analysis project Ga0164309, IMG submission 109984) | Soil microbial communities amended with fresh organic matter from upstate New York, USA - Whitman soil sample_247_MG | ecosystem: Environmental > Terrestrial > Soil > Unclassified >... | reverse complement strand
TGACGTCGATCTTGAGCTCTTCTTCGACCTTCTTGACGCCCTTCTGAGCGTTTTTGAGGGCCTCATCCATGATCTCGAGCTCGCTCACTTCGACGCCGAGCTTCTTGGCCAGCTCGGCTTCGGCGGCCGGGTCGTCCTTGGCGTCGCGGATCATCCGCTTCAAGTCGGCCTTGCTCGTGCCGGTGATCTTCTCGAGCTCGAACACCTTGCCCTGGGCGCGGTGCACGCGGTCGATCATCGCCTTCAACTTGGAGACGATCTTGTCGATCGTCTTCTTGTTCAGGCGCATCTCCTGCAGCGTCTTGACCAAGTCCTTCTTGTTCTCGGACAGCTCCTTGTCGATCGCTTTGCGACGCACGTCGGCGGCGCCCTTGCGCTCTTCGAGCAGCTCTTGGTTCTTCTTGTCAGAGCGCTTGACCTTGTCGATCAAACGGATGATGCGGCGGTCCGCCTCTTCTTCGTCGAACTCGTGCTCTTCGTCCTCGGCGTCGCGGACGATGTCCTTCACGCGGATCTTGTGGTTGCGCAGACGCTCACCGATATCGATGATCTCGCGCACCGCGACCGGGCTCGACAGAATCGCCGAGAGGATTTCGTTTTCACCCTCTTCGATGCGCTTGGCGATCTCGACTTCACCTTCACGGGTGAGGAGCGCCACGCTGCCCATCTTCCGCAGGTACATGCGGACCGGGTCGTTGCTCTTGTAGTACTCGTCGTCGCTGCCGGTACGGGCGGGCGTGGACGAAGACGTGGGGGCGGGCGCCGGGCCGTCGTCCTCACTGTCGCCGCCGCCACCTTTGGCCTTGTTCTTGGGCGGACCGTCTTCTTCCGCTCCGCGGTGGGGCGCGATCTTGATGTTGCTGGCGTCGTCGACGACTTCGATTTCCTCGTCGTCGAGCGCGGACAAAACGTCATCCATCTGGTCCGGACCGACGTCTTCACCCGGCAACGCTTCGTGCACGTCGTCGTAGGTGAGGAAGCCCTTGGTCTTGCCCAGGGTGATCAGCTGCTCTTTGGCTTTGCTGCCGTTGGCCTTTTGGGGCGGCGGAAACGACGAGCTGATCTCTTCGTCATCTTCGTCGTCGTCATCGTCGTCATCCTCGGAACCTTTGGCTGCGGGTGCAGACCCGTTCTTCGCTGCCTTGGCAGCAGCCGGCTTCGGCTTTTGTTTGGCCGGTACCGGCTTCGACGGGGCCGCAACTGGTGCGCCCTTCTTGGAGGAAAGTTCCGACTTTTTGGATCCCACAAGAACCTCTCTCTATGCACGGCCGCGTTGTAGATTGCGGCGCGCGTTCTCAAATTTCTCGAGCAACAGATTGTTCTGCTGCTCGATGTTGCCTTGCCTGTCAGCCTGCGCGAGCTCTCCGAGTACGACGGAGGTTTTTTGCTTTTGCTCGAGTTTCTTCAACTTCGCGATGTTCCCTAACAGCTCGGTTCGAGCCGCCTCTTGCTTTTCGTGTCGAGGCGCTGCCAGGCGAGCGAGGGCGAATGGATGGATCGATGGCGCCAGCTTCGCAAGCACTTGTTCTGGCTCGATGCTGTTTCCAACCCGGCACTGACGCACTGCAGCAAGCGCCAAAGCTAGGTCGCCCTCGAGCAGCGCGACTGCTTCGAAAGCCTCATCCGAATTCAGGAGCTCCGGGAAATCCAGCATAATGCCCAGGATCTCTCGGCCAATTTCATTACTTTGGTCCCGCGAACGGGCGCGGGCCGGCGCGGCCGACTCGGTGGCCGGCGCGTCGTTGCTGGGACCGATTCCACGTTGGATCTCGCGGGCGTTGGCGTCCAGCAGCTGCTTGAAATTTTCGGCGTGGAGCACGCCGGCGACCTGATCGGCGAACATCTGCGCCATCAGGCGGACGGACGGGTTGTCCTCCTCCCGGATCAGCTGCACCACCTCGCGCACGCGGTTGGCCCGCTCGTGGGCGTCGGCTTTTTGAAATTCTTTGTCGAGCGCGGCGCTGATCAAGTGCTCGAGCATCGGCCGTGCGGCTTTCAGTACGCGCAGGACGCCCTCGGCGCCCTTGGTGCGCACCAGCTCGTCCGGATCCATCTTCTCCGGCAGTAGCCCGACCTTCGGCGTGATGCCGGCGACGCGGCACGGCTCACGCGAAGCTTGCACCGCGCGTCGACCCGCGGCGTCTCCGTCGAAGAGCAGCGTGATGTCCTTGGTGAAGCGGCCGATCGCGCGCGCTTGCTCTTCGGTGAACGCGGTACCGAGCGGCGCGACCACTTGCTTGATGCCGCGCGCATGCAGACTCATCACGTCGAAATTGCCTTCGACCACCACGCAGCTCTCGCCACCGCGCAGCGATTGACGGGCTTGGTACAGGCCGAACACCGTTTCGCGCTTCCTATAGATCGGCGACTCGGGCGAGTTGACGTACTTGGCGGGCGCTTCGGCACCGGGTTGCGCGGTCGACTCGATGCCGAGTTCGGCGAGCTCACTCGACTCCGGCTCTGCCAGCGCGCGACCACTGAACGCGACCACGCGGCCCTGCAAATCCAGCACCGCGAACATCAAGCGGTGCCGGAAGCGATCGTAATACCCGCCGCCCGTCTTGCGCGGCACGATGACGCCGATCTTCTCGGCTGCGCTGGCGCTGAGCCCCGCAGACGCCAAGTGCCGCGCCAAGCCGTCCCAACCGTACGGCGCATAGCCGATGCGGAACGACTGCAGCGCATCAGCGACCGCACCAGTTGGCGAGTCCGCGGAAAGCCCTCGGCGATCGAGCTCTGCCAGACCATGGCCGCCGAGCGGGTGCTCGCGCAGCATCAACTCGAAGTAATGCGCGGCAGCGTTGCCGACGTCATAGAGCTCTTGCTGCCGGCGGCGAGCTTCCGCCTGTTGCCGGCGCTCCGGCTCGGAGCTCGTCTCGACGATTTGAATTCCGGCGCGCTCGGCGAGTTCACGCACGGCCTCGGCGAACTCGAGGCCCTCGATGCGCTGCACGAACTTGATGGCATCGCCAGACTCGTGGCAGCCGAAGCAGTAATAGAAGCCGCGCTCGGCGTTGACGTGGAAGCTGGGTGTCTTCTCCTTGTGGAACGGACACACGCCGACATGACTGCGGCCGCGCTTCTGCAGCCTGACGGTCTGCCCGATCAGCTCTACGATCCCAATCTCCCGCCGCACGCGGTCGAGGGTCTCTTGTCCGATCACGAGACTCACATACTCCAAATCGAGGACGAGGAAAGGCCGCGCGCGCAAGGGCGTTACGTTTTTGTAACGCTATTCCCGAGCAAATTTCGGCCGTGTTGGCATTGACTGAACGAGCGTCCAGTATACACTCAGAACCGGCAATGCGCTCGTTACCCGTCAGAAACCCGCCGAATCGCTGGCGCAAGGAGCTCGTCATCTATGAGGAGAGCTCCCAGGAGGACGCGCCGCGTCTCGAGCTCACCGTCTTCGAGGATCAAACCCGACAAATCCTATCCGACAACGACAGTCCGGACTTGGGTTTCAAGTTCAGCATCAATCCATACCGTGGCTGTTTGCACGGCTGCGCCTACTGCTACGCGCGCCCCACCCACGAATATCTAGGCTTCGGTGCTGGGGCTGATTTCGAGCGCAAAATCGTGGTCAAGCCGCACGCGGCCGCGCTGCTGCGGGAGGCCTTCGAGAAGCCGAGCTGGCTGGGTGAGCTCATCTTGTTCAGCGGCAATACGGATTGCTACCAGCCGCTCGAGTCGAGCTACGGCCTGACCCGCGGCTGCCTCGAGGTCTGCGCGGAGTACCGCAACCCGCTTCATGTCATCACCAAATCGACCTTGGTCGAGCGTGACGCGGACCTCTTGGCGGAGCTCGCCAGCCACGGCAGCGCCTCCGTCACGCTCACGATTCCGTTTTGGGATCCCGCCATCGCTCGCGCGCTCGAACCTCTCGTGCCCACGCCCGCCCGCCGCATCGAGACCGTGCGCCGCCTCGCTGCACGCGGCATTCCAGTGTCCGTCAACATCGCACCCCTCATCCCTGGCCTGAGCGATCGGGACATCGTGCACGTCTTGGAGGCAGCGCACGCAGCCGGCGCAGTCAGCGCTGCAATGATCCCGCTGCGCCTACCCGGCAGTGTCGAGCCCGTGTTCGTCGAGCGCCTGCGCGAGGCCCTGCCGCTCACCGCGGAAAAGGTGCTCGCACGAGTGCGTGAAATGCGCGGCGGCAAGCTGAACGACCCGCGCTTCGGCAACCGCATGCAAGGTGACGGCCCCTACATCCAAGCCGTGCGCCTCCTCTTCGATCAAACCGCCCGTCGCCTCGGCCTAGGCACGCGCGAGATGGACATGACCAAAGAGCAAGATCGCCCCCCCACGACCTTTCGTCGCCCCACGGACAAAGGCGGGCAACTGCGCTTGTTCTAATCGCGGCGGCGTCCTTCGAATGTGGACGTGCCCCGACGCGCACCCTGTCGCGAGTCGTCCCTCGCGAGTCGTTCCCCCACGAGCCGTGCCCCGGCGAGCCCGTGCCCAGCGAGCACCACCGCCCCGGCGAGCACCGCCCCCCTCGCGAGTACTGTGCCGTGCCCATCGACGCCCGTGCGTGGGAGGTAGGAAGATGATTGATGGTCACGCTTCGCGTCGTGTTGCGTCTCCTTCTTGGCACGCTGATGGCGTGCTGTAGAAGGCGTTTCGCGCGAACCGCCGAAGCGGGCTTTGCGGCGGCATTGGCCGGGCGCGCCCGCTAACCCAAACCAATGACCGTACCGGTGACGAATCCTCTAAATTCGGGCGATTGCGTTTCAGCTCAGCCGCCGTCGCTCGAGTTGAGTAGCGCGGTCGCGCCGAGGGCGCTCAATGGCATGTATTGGTCGCGCAACTGTTCCGCGATCTGCTGTACGTCGGGAGCGAGCGGATACATGTGTTGGTATTGAATGACCTGTTTGCCGATCAGGCCGAGCCGCTCGCGGAATGGGGGAGTGCGCTTTGGATCGAGCAGGGGCTGGTTGAACGCGGGGCGATCGCCGCGTTGGAATTCGAAGGCTGCGCTCGCTCGTGGTGCGGCCGCGAGCCGACTGGCTCGTCCGCCCCAGTGCAGGACAGCCTGGTTCCAGGCCAAAAGGCTGCCTGCGGTGGCGGGCAGGGCGCGGATATTTTGCGGCTCCTTGACGTGGTTGTTGTCCTCGCCGTCCCAGCGGCGTTGCTCGAAGCGCTCGTCCAAGTGGGCGGGCAGCATGTAGATGCAACCATTCAACGGCGTCGCGTCGGTGAACGGCAACCAAACGGTCAGCGTGTGCGGAGAGTTGTCTGCGTCGAGGGTCGGTTGAATGCGGTCGCGGTGCGGACTCCAACCACGGGCCTGATCGGTTGCGGGGACGTGCCACACCCAAAAATCCGGCAGCGCGCGGTAGTGATCGCCGAGCGCGGTCTCCATGAAGCGCGCGACACTTTGGAACACCTGCCAGAATTGGTCGTAGACGAAGGCGAATGCGAGCGGGATTTGTTGCTCGTGAAGGCGCGCAATGCAGTCGCGCAGTGGCTCGACCGTGCGCGGCTCGAGCACGCCCGGCACGTTGATGTAGCCTTCATGACGCAGACGCGAGAACAGCTCTTTTACGTCGCCGAGTTCGGCGCGTCGCACTTCGGTCTTGGTTTCGATACTGAGATCGGGGCAGAGCGTTCGCCAGAAGTCGAGGCTTTCGGCGCTATTCGCGGTCAGTGTGGTCGTGGACACGGGTGCGCGAAAGCCTGCCCGGCGAGGTGCGGTTTGGCAAGGCCTCGGGCCCGAGCTGCTGCTGAGCGCAGCTCGGCCGGTCCGGCTTCGGTGATCAGCGTGGTTGGCGGAACAGTCCGTTCAGTTCTTGATGAGTAGCTGCCGCCGCGAATTCGTCGAAGCGTCCTTCCGCGAGTGAGCGGGCGGCGCGCTGCAAGCCGCCCCACGCAGCGCGGGCGAGGGCGCCGCCGACACTGACCCGCCGCACTCCTAGCGCGGTGAGCTCGTCCAAGGTGAGCTCGCTCGGCCAACCGACGAGTACGTTGAGCGGCTTGGGCGCGACTGCCTGGACGACTGCGCTGATCTGTTCCCGCGTTCGCAGGCCAGGCGCGTACAAGCAGTCAGCGCCTGCAGCCGCGTAAGCTTTGAGGCGCAAAATGGTGTCGGACAAATCGGGCTTGCCGTGGAGGAAATTCTCCGCGCGCCCGACCAACACTGTTTCTCCGCCGCTGCGATTGATCGCGTCGCGAGCGGCGCGCAGTCGCTGTGCCGCCATGTGGATATCGAAGATTGGCTTTTCGGGATCGCCGCTGGCGTCTTCGATCGAGAGCCCAGCAACGCCGGTCTCGACGGCCAGCGTCACGCTCTCGGCTACTCCGTCCGCATCTTTGCCGAACCCATTCTCGAAGTCCGCGTTGACCGGCAATGCAGTGGCCGACACCAGCTCTCGCAAGTGGGCCAAGACTTGATCGCGGCTGAGCGCGCCGTCGGCTCGGCCCCGAGTCCAGGCGAAACCGGCGCTCGTGCTGGCGAGTGCCTTGAAACCGAGGCTCTCCAGGTAGAGCGCGCTGCCCACGTCCCAGGGATTGGGCAACATGAAGCAACCCGCTTCGTGCAACTTCCGAAAGTCGCGCCGTTTTTCCGAAATCGAGTTTTGCGAAGTCATGAAGGTGGAGTCTTTCCCCGTGTGTGCAGGCGATGCTCGATTGTTGCCGAATCAGCGACAATCGCCAATCGGAAGCGCCGGTTGAGCAATGCCGATAGGGTGCTTGCCTTGGGCAGCTTTGCAAGGATGTCGAGCCCAGCATCAGCGAGAAAACGAGCGTCGCCCCTAGGTCGATCGAGCCAGAGCTGGTAGCCTTGGATTCATGAGCGTGCGCGACCCACTGACTGCGGAGGAGCGAGCTGCGCAAATGCTGCGCGCGCGACCGCGCCAGCTACCGATCGCGCCCCACGCGCCGCGCGCGCGTCGTCAGTTGCCGCTCGCACCCGACGTGCGGCCCATCGACGAGGCGGCGCGACCGATCTATGCGGTTTGGGAAATCACCCTGAAGTGTGATTTGGCTTGCCGCCATTGCGGTTCGCGCGCGGGACACGAACGCAGTGACGAGCTGAGCACCGCCGAGTGTCTGGACTTGGTGCGACAGATGGCCGAGCTCGGCGTGCGCGAAACCACGCTCATCGGCGGCGAAGCGTATCTGCGTGATGATTGGCTCGAGATCGTGCGCGAACTCAAGCGCTTCGGCATTTCCCCAACCATGACCACCGGGGGGCGCGGCATGAGCGCTGCTCGTGCCGAGCAGGCGAAGGCGGCAGGCATGGATAGCGTCAGCGTGTCGATCGACGGCAGTGAAGCAACCCACGACCGCTTGCGCGGCGTCGCCGGTTCACGGCAAGCCGCGATCGAGGCGATGCGCGCGATGCGAGCGGCCGGCATGCGCGTCGCGAGCAACACGCAAATCAATCGTCTGAGTCTGCCGGAGCTGCCGCAGATCTTGGAGACCATTGCCGAACTCGGAGCGCACAGTTGGCAGATCGCGCTCACCGTGCCCATGGGTCGCGCCGCGGACGAACCGGACGTGCTCCTGCGCCCCACGGACATGCTCGAGTTGTTTCCGCTCTTGGCACGGCTCAAAGCGCGATGCGACGAGCTCGGCGTGCGGCTCTGGCCGGGGAATAACATCGGTTACTTTGGCCCGTACGAAAGTGCGCTCAAGGGCGGAATGCCGCGCGGTCACATGGCCTCGTGTGGTGCGGGCCGTAGCACCCTCGGCATCGAGGCGGACGGTGCGATCAAGGGCTGCCCCTCGTTGCCCACTGAAGCCTGGACGGGCGGCAACATTCGCGACAACTCGCTGCGCGAGATTTGGGAGCGCGCAACTCCACTCCGCTACGTTCGCGACCGCACCGTGGACGATCTTTGGGGCTTTTGCCGGACCTGTTATTACGCCGAAGAGTGCATGGCGGGCTGTACCTGGACCAGCCACGTGTTCTTCGGTCGACCCGGAAACAACCCTTACTGCCACCACCGCGCCCTAGAAATGCGCGCCAAAGGCAAGCGCGAACGCCTCGTCCAAACGCAGATGGCTTCCGGGGTGCCCTTCGACTATTCTCACTTCGAAATCGTGGTCGAGGACGACCCTGACGTTGGCGCGTCAGCGGTCGTCGAAGAGGAGCAGAGCGGATGAAACACCTTGTTCCGTGTCCAGAGTGCAATCGTCACGTCCGCGTTTCGGAAACGGCCTGCCCGTTCTGTGAAACTGCACTCGACCTCGCCGCCACTCCCGAGCCGGTTTTGCCGCGTGAGCGCCTTTCGCGTGCTGCAACGCTCGCGTTCGGTGCCACGTTCGCTTCGGCTACGGCGCTCGCCGCGTGCAGCGGGACGACTGACGCGCCTGTTCCGTTTTACGGCGCCCCCGGCGTTGGTGGCGGCGAGAACGCCGCAGGCGCTTCGGGTAGCGCGGGCGCGAACACCAGTGCTGGCGGCAGCGATTCCGCGGTCCCCGTTTATGGCGCGCCCGCCGCTGGGGGCTTCAATACGGGTGGCCCGGGCTCGGGCAATTCCGGCGGTGGTGGTCCGGTCCCCGTTTACGGCGCGGCGCCGTAACTCTCTGCGTCAGCGATCCACGCGCTGTTTCGGCAGCTCGCCCGGTTCGAATAGTGGGTTTGCCGCGGGTGGGGGCACTCCCGGATCTCCCGGTCCGTTCCAGGTCAGGGTGTAAGCCGTTTGGGTGACTACTTCGTGGGGGCCTCGGCCGAGCCAGAGCACGTCACCGTCGTGGAGCGCCTGACCGTCGATGGTTCCGCCGTCATCGTCGCCATCACCGTTTACGCGGTAGCGACCTGCGCGGGGGATTTCGATGCTACCGCTGTTCGGGCCGAGCACGCGACCGAGCACCCAAACGTCGTCCGAAAATCGCAGGTAGTTGCGACGGAAAGCCAGCCAATCACTGCGCTCGAGGAAGCTCCAACGGTAGACGGTGACGGCGACGGGAGGCCAGACTCGTTGCATGATTCCGCGCACGGTCTCCCGCTCGCCCGCGTGGTACGCGGGCATGTAGAGTGAGTGAACGATCCAGTCTTTGGCCACCGGCGGCCGCGTGATCACGAGTCCGCACAAGTCCAGCACCGGGTCGTCGGGGCCGGTCAACGCTTCCGCCGCCGAGACCACGCGCAGCTGCCCGTCCCATTGCTTGCGGTAGTACGGGTCCTGTTCACAGCGCCAAAAGAAGAACAAGGACAGCGCACCCGCGGCGCAGGCCAACGCGAGCGTGCCTCGCTGAATCCGCGCGCTGAACCGCAGTGCCTGACCGAACCCGAACGCTGCTAACAATAACCAAGCAGGCGAGAGCCAGGTGAGGTTGTACGGAAAGGGAGTCGGGTTCAGCAAGATCGAGAACCCGCACAGCGCGCAGGCCACGAGCGGAACCCACGCTTCGTCGAGCGGACATCGCGTGAAGACGCGCTTCAGCGCAGCCAGGACGCCAACGAGCGCGAATCCCGCGTGCACCGGCGCACGCTCCACGCTGAAGGTGAGTAGCGGTAGCGCCGACAAACGATAGGGCGGGCTGGACGAGAAGCTCGTGAAGTGCCGCAGCTGCTGGCCATATTCGCGGAGCATGCCGGTCGTGGCGAAGGCCAGCACGACGACCGCGCAGCCCGCGACAATGCCGGGCACGAAGCGCAACCCAGCGAGCAGCACGCGCTTCGGCCAGGGGCGTTGCCCGCGCGCGGCGAAGAGCGCGCACAACGCCATCGCCGGCAGCGCGATCGTGAACGCTTTCGACGAGTTTGCTTGCGCGATGATCACGCCGAAGCCACACGCGCTGGCCGCCCACACATCGAGTCGTCCACGGCGCGCGCGCTCGCCAGCCCAAGCCAAGAGCACGACCAGGTAGGCCACGAAAATGTCGTGGCGCACTTCGAACCCGTGCCGCCACAAGGGACCGAACGAGACGGCTCCCAGAAATGCCGCGGCACGACCGAGCACGCTCGGCAGCGCGCTCTGCACGCGCGAGATGCTCCAGCACAGCCCGAGCAACAACGCGAGTTCGACCCAACGGAAGCCGATGAACAACCGCTCGCTCGACGCGAACCACCAGGCGAGCGGTCGGAACAGCACGCTGCTCAGCTCGATCGTGCCGTACTCGGCATGGCCAAACGCAGCTCCGAGCTGAATCGCGTACAGTCCCGAAAGCTCGTCGATGTGCACGTGGCGCCGAAACGAGGCCCAGGCGCAGCCGAGGAACACCGCTAGGGCCAGGCCCTGAAGCACCAGAGGAGCAAGGCGGGCGGCACGGTCTTTAAGGAGGAGCATGGGGCGCCCGAGCGCAATATAAACCGCTGACAGTGGAATGGGGGCACCGAAACTCGGCTCGATGCAACCCTAGATCGCACTAGTTTTTGGAGCCTGCTCGAGTGCGTTGGCAGGCTCGACGGCTCGTGGTACACGCGGCGCGGGTCATCGACCCAGCAACAGGCGCGCAGTAGCGCCCGCGACCTCCGACCTAGCAGGACTTAAGCGAACATGACGACGACAGCGAGCACGGCCGGCACCAAAGGCAAAATCACCCAGGTCATCGGACCCGTGGTGGACGTGGAATTTCCGGCGGGCAAGCTGCCGAGGATCCTCAACGCGCTGACGCTGACCAACCCGTCGATCGACGGTGAGAAGAACAACCTGGTGCTCGAGGTTGCGCAGCACCTCGGCGAGGGCGTCGTTCGCACCATCGCCATGGACGCGACCGAAGGCTTGGTGCGCGGCGCCGAAGTGACCGACACCGGTGAAGCGATTCAAATGCCGGTCGGCAAAGAAGTGCTCGGCCGCATCCTCAACGTCGTCGGTAAGCCGGTGGATGGTGGGGGTCCGGTGAACGCCACGAAATCGCGCAGCATTCACCGCGAGCCGCCGGCCTTCGTGGAACAGAGCACGAACGTCGAGATTTTCGAGACCGGCATCAAGGTGATCGACTTGCTCGCTCCTTATCGTAAGGGCGGGAAAATCGGTCTGTTCGGCGGTGCAGGCGTCGGCAAGACCGTGCTCATCATGGAGCTCATCAATAACGTCGCCAAGGCGCACGGTGGTGTGAGCTGCTTCGCGGGCGTCGGTGAACGCACTCGTGAAGGCAACGACTTGTACTTGGAAATGAACGAATCCAAGTTGGAGACCGGCGAGACCGTGCTCAGCAAGACCGCCCTCGTGTACGGCCAGATGAACGAGCCGCCGGGCGCTCGTGCTCGCGTCGCGCTCTCCGCGCTGACCGCCGCCGAGTACTTCCGCGACGAAGAAGGCCAGGACGTGCTCCTGTTCGTCGACAACATCTTCCGCTTCACGCAGGCCGGTTCCGAAGTGTCCGCGCTCCTCGGTCGTATGCCGAGCGCCGTCGGTTACCAGCCCACGCTGTCCACCGAAATGGGTGGTCTGCAAGAGCGCATCACCTCCACGAAGAAGGGCTCGATCACCAGCGTGCAGGCGATCTACGTGCCTGCAGACGATCTCACCGATCCGGCGCCGGCGACGGCGTTCGCGCACTTGGACGCGACCACGGTGCTCTCGCGCGCCATCTCGGAAATGGGCATCTACCCGGCCGTCGATCCGCTGGACTCGACCAGCATCATGCTCTCGCCGCAAATCGTCGGTGACACGCACTACGGCATTGCCCGCCAGGTGCAGAAGACCCTGCAGCGCTACAAGGATCTGCAGGACATCATCGCCATCTTGGGCATGGACGAGCTCAGCGAAGACGACAAGCTCGTCGTCGCGCGCGCCCGCAAGATCCAGCGCTTCCTCTCGCAGCCGTTCTTCGTCGCCGCGCAATTCACCGGCTTGACCGGTAAGTTCGTGCCGCTCAAAGAGACGATCGCGGGCTTCCAGGAAATCCTCTCCGGCGCGCTCGATGATCTGCCCGAGCAGGCGTTCTACCTGGTCGGCAACGTGGAAGAGGCCAAAGCCAAGGCTGCGCAGCTGAAGCAGGCGGCTGCGTGATGGCAGACACGATCCATCTAGAGATCGTGACGCCGGACGGTCTGAAGCTGGCCGCCGACGTGAACGAGTTTACGGCCCCGGGCGCAGAGGGTGAATTCGGCGTTTTGCCAGGCCATGTGCCGTTGCTCACGGCGCTGGCCACCGGCATGGTCACGTACCAGATCGGCTCCGAGAAGCACACCGTGGCCATCAGCCGCGGCTACGCGGAAGTCTCGGCAGACAAGGCGACGCTGCTCACCCTCAACTTCATCAAGAAAGAGGATATCGACCCGGTCGTCGTCCGTCTGGATTTGAAGGCCGCGGACGAAGCGCTCGATAAGTTCGAAGGCGATCTGCAGGGCTTCGAGTACACCGAGCTCTTGGCCAAGGAGCTCTGGGCAGCCACCGAGCTCGAGGTGTACGGCGATCCGCCACCTCCCCGGATGAAGATCCTGAACGAGCTCTCCTTCGGTCACCGCGAGAACTACGCTGAGCTCGGCAAGAGCGAAGCGACCGACGTGCCCGAGGAAAAGCCGGCCCATTGAGTGAGTGGAGCCCGAAGGCCCAGCTGCAAAGCCGCGGGCTCCGTCCCAAAAAGCACTTCGGTCAGAATTTCCTCGCCGACGAGCAGCTCGCGCAGAAAATCGCTGACCTGGTGCCCGAGGGTGCCAGCGTGGTCGAGTTGGGGGCCGGTCTCGGCGCTCTGACTCGGCCGCTGCTGACGCGCGCAGGCCGGCTCGTCGCAGTCGAGCGCGACCGCGATTTGGTGCCGGCGCTCGGCGAGCTGTTCGCGGCCGAAATCGCCAGTGGCAAGCTGCGCGTCGAAGAAGCCGACGCCAAGTCGATCAGCGTCCAAGAGTTGCTGAAAGACGCGCCGCAGCCGTTCGTGCTCGCGGGCAATCTGCCGTATCAGATCTCGGGGCCGCTGCTCGAGGCCGCGGTGCATATGGCGGGTGACGTCGCGCGGGTGATTTTCTTGCTGCAGCTGGAGGTCGTCGACCGTCTGATGGCGAAGGCGAACAGCGAGCACTATGGCGCGCTATCCGTGTTCGTACAGGCGGCTTTCGATGTCGAACGCCCACTGGTGATTCGTCGGGGCGCGTTCTATCCGCAACCGGAGATCGACTCCGCCGTGGTGCTGTTGAAGCCGCGGGCTTGGCGCATTCCGGAGACGACTGCGTTCCGCGCGCTGGTGCGCGCTGCCTTCCAACAGCGCCGAAAGAAGCTGCGCAACGCCTGGGAAAATGTGTGCGGCGTCGATCGTGAAACGCTGGCCGCGCGTGCTCAGCGCGCAGCGATCGATCTCGATGCTCGCGGTGAAACGTTGAGCGTGCTCGAGTTTGCGCGCATCGCCGCGGAGTTCGAACCTTGAGGTGGCTCGGCTTGGTCCTTGCGCTGAGCTTGCTCGGTTGCCAGGCGAAGCCGGAGCGCGATCCCCTGGTCGAACACGCCGCGTTCGGCGTGTTTTTCGGCGGTCAAATTCAGGATCGCAAAGAGCTGCCGTTCGAACTCGATTCGACCAAGCAGAGCTGTGGCATCCGCATCGACTTTCGCGAGCCGCTCACGCACTCGGCGAAGGTCACCTGGGAAATCGCGCGGCCGCTCACCGAAAAGGCCAGCAAGACCGACGCGGGCGTGGATCGAGTGACCGAAGTCGGCGAGGCCGCAGCACGGGTCGGCGAACGGCGGCTCGACGTACCCGTGTTACTTCGGCAAGGGCAGGTCCTCGGCACCTGGCACGTGCGGGTGAAGGTCGACGGGCGCGCGGTCATCGAGCGCGACGTGCTCGTCTTCGATCCGCGCGAGCGTCGATTGCGTGAGGCCGACGCGGGTCACTGATCGCGAACGAAGCACCTTGATGCCCAGTCGTGCGAGCGCGTGCACGCCGCGTTCGTGCGCGGCTCGAGCCTGCGCGATGAGCGCAGTGAGTACTGCGTCGGACGAGCCCGGCGCCGCGTGACCTAGGTCCAAATCGAAACGCATCGGCACCCAGCGCAGCTCGTAGCGCCTCTTTCCGTGGTGCGCGAGCGCGCGCTCCAGCGCTCCGCGACTGGTCGGATCGGGCGTGGGAGACCAGACGTAGATCAGGCTCGGGCGCGGCTTGCTACGGCCAAGTTCGTTCAAGACACGGATCAGCTCGTGATCGGTACGCGGGCGATCCGGCTCCAAACGCGCGGGGCAGCTCAAGCCGAAGGCCAGCAAGTAGCGGCGCAAACTCCGCTCGCGGCGCGACCCCGAGAGCACCTCGTAGGCCTCGAACGGCGCGCGCATGCGCAGTCGGTCCGCGCGCCGCGCGATGCGCTCGAGCTCGCTCGACCGCACACGCTCGGCGGCGTTGGGATCGAGCGGACGCATGTGCTCGAGCACGCGCGCAGCCACGTCCGCTTCGTCCAGCCCACTACGATCGGCATCGACGAAGGTCGCGGTTTGGCTGAGGATGTGCAGAATGCGCGCGGTGTGCGTCGTGCTGCGTTCCGGTTTGAGCAAATGCAGCGTGCGCGCGGCGATCACGTACAGCCCGATGCGATCGCCGCGCGCGGCGTGGCGAGTGACATAGCCCGACACTTCATCGATCGCGCGGTCGAGCGGCGTGAAGCCGGGGTTACCCGCGCCGAGCTCGATCGATGCGTCGAGCACGAACCACACCACGTCGCGCTCTTCGCGCTCGTATTCACGCACCATCAGGCGGCCGCGTTTGGCGCTGGCTTTCCAGGCCACACGGCGCAGCGCATCACCGGCGCGATGCTCGCGCAACTCGCGCAGCTGCTCGCCGTCACCGGCGGCCGGACCTGGGCGACCGCGCTCGGCACCGCGGTGACTCCGTCCGCCACGCGCCTGGTGGGCGAAGGCTTGGTAGGCGCGCGGCATCACCTCGACCCCGAACGGATTGGCGAAGGTCAGCGGCACCTCGTATAGACCGGGGTTGCCCTGAACCTCGAGCGACAATCCGTGGATGCCGAAGCGGCCGACGCGTCGGCCCACCACCCGCAGCACCACGCGCAAGCGTCCGCCCGCGGGCACCTCGCCTTGCGACGGGACGATGTCGATTGAGAGCTCGGGAGCGAAAACGGCGCGCAGACCCAAGAAACGGGCGGCGCGCGAGTCGCGATTGCGCACTTCGGCTTCGATTTCCAGCAGCTCACCGCGGCTGGTGCGCGCGCTGCGCGCTTCACCGCGCCACAGCATTTCGAAGCCGGCGTTGCGGATGCGGTTCACGCTGAACTCGGTGACCGCGCGCGCCAGCGCGAGACCCACGAGCAACGCGCCCGCCCAAGCGACGACGGGGCCGCTCTGCATCAGTAGCCCAGCGGCGACCGCAACCAGGGCTGCCCCCGCGAGGTCGATGCTGGTGCGAGTCGGGTGGACCTGCACAGAGGAGAGACTATCCTAGGTCCAGGTAGACTTGAACCGCTGGCTCGGGCTTTCTTTTGGGGTCTGTTTTGGGGTGAGCTCGAGCGCGGTCGCCGGGGTGGCGCACGCCCAGGCAGCTGGCCCAGCACCCGCGTCCGAGCCCGCTCAGTTCGCCCAGCGCTCGGAACGCGACGGTTACTCCGACCTCGAGAAGAGCGTTATCCAGCAAAAGCTCTCCGAACGCGGGCTCACCGTTGACCCGGCGCCCGATGGCAAGGTCATCGAAGACATTCAGATCGTCACGCTCGACGTCTTCGACGAGCGCGATCCAATGCCGGATTTCGTGAACGTGCTGCACGCCACCACCGACGAGCCGGTGATCCGACGTGAGCTCTTGTTCCGCGAAGGCGAGCCGTATCGCGCGTCCTTCGTTCACGAGACCGCGCGCAACCTGCGCGGCCTGCAGCAGCTGTCGATTGTGCTGATCGTTCCCGCGAAGGGTACGAGGCCCGATCGCGTGCGCATGGTGGTGATCACCAAAGACGTGTGGAGCTTGCGCCTCAACTGGGCGCTGGAATTGTCGAACTCTCACATCACGTCACTCGTGCTCAACCCGAGTGAAGAGAATCTATTCGGAACGCATGCCGTGATCGGCGGCATGTTCATCATGGATCCCGCGACGTACTCGCTGGGATTTTCGCTCGGACATCGTCGCTTATTGGGCTCGCATCAGCAAATAACGATGGCGGCGAACGTGATCAAAAACCGCTACAGCGGCGCGACCGAGGGGTCGTTCGGCGAGTTTCGTTACGGGCAGCCGCTGTATTCGCTGGACACGAAGTGGTCGTGGGGAACCTCGATCTTGTGGCGCAGCGACATCGCGCGTCGCTTCGTCGGGGTGAACGTGGACACCACCGCTGGCATTCCCGTCGAATACAACCGTGATCGTTTGTATGGCGGCTACCAGCTGATTCGCTCCTTTGGTCGTCGCTTCAAATACGACATCTCGGTCGGTTTCGAAGCCGATCGGCGCGAGTACAGCCCGCGCGACCTCTCGGGCTATTCGCCGGCCCAGGTGAAGCGATTCATCGCCGAAGAATTGCCGCTCTCCGATCAACGCATCGGTCCCTTCGCGCAACTGCACGCTCATCGCACGGACTACCGCGCCCTTTTGGAAGTCGAAACGCTAGGTCTGCAGGAAGACTACCGGCGCGGGCACGACTTGCTGCTACGCATGTACGGTGGCATAGGTGCCCTCGGCTCCACCCGGGATTTGTTGGGCTCACAAGCGTCGCTCGCTTACACGCAGCCCGTGGCAGACGGCTTCATTCGACCCGTCGTCAGCTCTACCATCGAATGGGCGACCCTCAATCGCAATGATGCACTTTTCCAAGCCGCCATGCGCATCGTGTCGCCGCACGTCGGCTTCGCGCGGTTGATGATCGACGCCGAGTTCTTCGATCGCTACTACAATTACTTGAATCGTCACTACGTGCTCGGTGGCGACAATCGCTTGCGCGGCTACGCGCCGGGCGCTTTCCCCGGCTCGAAGTTGGTCGCGGTGAACACCGAGCTGCGCACGACGTCGATCGACATCCTTTCGGCGCAAGTGGGCGGCGCGGCTTTCTATGACGTGGGCGACGCGAAGAATCATCTCGAGAATCTCCGGCTGAAACAGAGTGTGGGGATCGGTGTGCGCGTGCTGTTCCCCGAGTTCGACCGGATCGTGATGCGGGCTGACTGGGGCTTTCCCCTGAGCCCGGGTTACAACACGTTTCCTGGCGCGTTTTTCCTGTCTTTTGGCCAGGCATTCAACATGCCGTCGGTGCCCGTCCCCAGCGTCCTGACCGAGACATTCTAACCGCGTGCTAAGGTTTAGGGTCGTCATGAACGATCTCTCGCGCGTGCCACCCGAGCTTCGGCGTTACGTCGTCGAACAGGACTACGCGCAGTACAACGAGGTCGACCAAGCGGTGTGGCGCTTCGTCTTGCTGCAGACCTATCAGCGGCTCCAGCACACCGCGCACCCGGCGTATCGTGACGGGCTCGCTCGCACCGGAATCTCCGTCGCGCGCATCCCGCGCATTTCGGAAATGAGCGAGTGCCTAGCGCGCTTCGGTTGGAGCGCAGTGTGTGTCGACGGCTTCATTCCGCCGCGCGCGTTCCAAGAGTTTCAAGCGGCTAGTATCCTGCCGATCGCCGCGGACATGCGCTCGATCGATCACCTGACGTACACGCCCGCGCCGGACATCATTCACGAAGCCGCAGGACATGCGCCGATCTTGCCCGATGCGCGCTACGCCGCCTACTTGCGCGCGATCGGCGAGGTGGGCAAGAATGCCTTTTCGTCGCCGGAAGACGCTCGCGTGTACGCGGCAATCTTCCAACTCTCGGAGATCAAAGAAACGCCCGGCGTAACACCCGAGTTGGTCGAGCACGCCGAACAACGCCTCGAGCGCGCGCTCGAGGGCGTCACGTACGTCAGCGAAGCCAGTCGCATCTCGCGGCTGTATTGGTGGACGGCAGAGTACGGCTTGGTTGGCACGCCGCGCGACTATCGCTTGTACGGCGCTGGCCTCTTGTCGTCGCTTTGGGAGAGCCACGCTTGCCACGACCCATCCGTTCGCAAATTGCCGTTGAGCGCAGAGTGCGTGGAGCAAAGCTACGACATCACCCGCACCCAACCGCAGCTGTTCGTCGCGCGCGATTTCGAGCAGCTATTTTCCGTGCTGAGCGAGGTGGACTCGACGCTGGTGCATCACCAAGGAGGTGACGCTGCACTCGCGGCCGCGCTGCGCAGCGCGGACTTGTCCACGCTGCATTTTCGCGATCAGCGCTTCGTCACTGGTACGTTGAGCGCGGTCCACGGCGACGCAAGTGGCGGACTCTTGACCTTCCAAGGGCGGGTTGGCTTCGGCGAATGTGCCAAACTCGCGCAAGTCCTCGACGTGAGCGAGCGCGGCTATCATTTACCGTTCGGGCCGCTCGCGGACGACGCGGCGCTCAGCGCCATCGGTCGACGCCTGCGTCTGCGCTTCGTTTCTGGGGTGGAGCTCGAAGGTGAACTCGTGAGCACCACTCGTGATGCTCGCGGACGCATCCACTCCGCTCGCTTCTCGGACTACCAGCTCGTGGCACCCCGTTTTGGGATCAACGAGCGCGGCGCGGAGTATGTGCTGCCAATCGCCGCTGAGCTTTCCACCGCCCACGCTGGCGCGCTCGATCCGACCTACCACCCAGCGACCGAGCCCACTGGCTGCACCGTGCCCAAGCCGAGGCAGCTGGCCGTGCGCGAGCGCGCACTGCTTTCACTGTACGAGCGCGCGATCGAAGCGTTCAGAAACCAAGCAGGCAGCGGCGCGCTGGCGGTGTTTCAAACCATTCACGCTGAGCTGCGAGCGACCTTCCCGGATGAATGGCTGCTGCGCTGGAACTTGCTCGAGTGCTTGTGCAAATGGGGCGAGACCGGGGCGTTTGGAGCCGAGCTCGAACGCGAGCTGCAGGCGCTCGAGCTCAAGTTCGCGCGACGCGAACCGATCGCTTCGGGGCTGCGCTACTTGGCATCGTTAGCCGCCTGATCTGCCCGCGCACGTGCCCCTACATCTGTCGGTCACCGGGCCAGTCCGGAAACTCGCGCCGGAACATCTGGTAATTGCTGATAATTGTCGTGCGAGTGAATGTGACTGGACGATCAGGCGTGTTCTGCCTTAATGGCATGTGTATTCGTCTGACTGGACGGTCAGCGCGGTTTGCCGCACCTGGCTTGTCCAAGCGTTCTCTGGCGAGGCAATCATGGATGTACTTACTGATGTTCTGGATACCGTTCGCGTGGTGGCCGCCTGTTACGGCCGCATGGAAGCGACGGCCCCTTGGGGGATCCGCATTCGCGCCGGCGAGGACGCCAAGTTTCACGTCGTGCTCGAAGGGCGAGCGCGCTTGCTGCTCGACGGCGCTGAAGAGCCGATCGAACTGAACGCCGGCGACATCATCGCCTTGCCGCATGGCCATGCGCACACGTTGATCGACGACCCGAAAGCGATGGCCGCCGAACCGCTCGAGGAGTTGCTCGTGTGTCGCGCGCGCGGCGACGGTAACACCTTCCGCGTCGGTGGCGGTGGGGAAGCGGCGACCATCGTGAGCGGCCGCTTCCGCTTCGAAGATCGCAAGAACAATCCGCTGCTGTCCGTGTTGCCGCCCGTAATCACTCTCAAGGGTGAGATGGGCAAATCGGTGCGCTGGCTCGAGCCCACGCTCAAGTTCATCGCCTGTGAAGCTGCCTCTGGCCGCCCCGGATCGCAAACCGTGATCGCGCGCTTGGCAGACGTGCTGTTCATTCAAATCGTGCGCGGTCACTTGGCGAGCTTGCCCGCCAACGGTAGCGGCTGGCTCGGTGCACTCGCGGACGCGCAAATCGGCGCGGCCCTCGGCCACATCCACCAAAACCCGGAACAAGACTGGACCGTGCAGTCTTTGGCTTCCAAAGTCGCCATGTCGCGCTCGGCCTTCGCCTCGCGCTTCATGCGCCTCGTCGGTGAACCACCGCTCTCTTACGTGACGCGCTGGCGCATGCAAAAAGCCGCCGGAATGCTGCGCGAAGGCAAACAAACCCTGGCCGAAGTCGCCGCCCAGGTCGGCTACGACTCCGAAGCCGCCTTCAGCAAAGCCTTCAAGCGCGCCGTCGGCTCCGCCCCCGGCGCCTACCGCCGCGGCCTCCGCGGCCTCGAAGTCGCCGCCGCCTAATCTCCTCCCACACGCGCCTTAGAGATTTTTATTGATGGTCACGCAACACAGCGCAACCGTCAAAGCCTTCGGCGTCGCGGACGAGTGAGAGGGAGAGGGAGAGACCGCCAAGCCGCCAAGCCGCCAAATCCTCTCGCCCCCCAGAGCCCGCTGCGTCCACCGGAAGCTCACGATGAAATTTTTATGGTTCGCAAAGAACGGCGCGCTGAGTCGTGACTTCGACCGAGTGCGTGCGGCTGAGTGAACCCGAATCTCTTCTTGGCGGCTTGGCGGCTTGGCGGTTCAATCCTCTGGGAGCCGTACAAGGGCGCCGTTGGCGTTAATGCGCGGTCGATTGAGCTACCGCGCGGGCAGCGTGATGAGCGGGAAAAGTGCGGGCTGTGAGGTGCGTCGCTGGATTGCGAGCGCCCCTCTTCTATTCCTAGATGGGGAGCCTTGCAGCAGCTCGCGTGCATCGGGTGCGTGACGGCGATCGGTCTCGCGTCACGATTTTTCGGGCACGGGCACGGGCACGGGCACGTTTACGGGAGTGAGGGCAGTGCGCGTCAAACAGGACGGACTGCGCGGCGGTAGCTGACTTTTGTGAGGGCTTCTTCGACTAGGGCGGTGCGGGCGCGGGCGTCGCCTTCTAGTTCGGGGGCGAGGATGAGGCGGTGGGCGAGCACGGGGGAGGCGACTACGCGCACGTCGTCGGGGGTGACGAAGGGGCGGCCGCTGAGGACGGCGTGCGACTTGGCGGCGCGGAGCAAGCCGAGGGAGGCGCGCGGGGATGCGCCGAGCACGACGCGCGGATGACTGCGCGTGTAGTGGGAGAGCGCTACTGCGTACTCGAACAAATCTTCTTCGACGTGTACGCGCGCGGCGATCGATTGAAGTTGCAACACATCTGCCGCGGAGAGCACCACGAAGGGTTCGGGGGCGATGATGCCGTGCGAACGAAGCATGTTCACCTCGTCGCGCTCGCTCGGGTAGCCCATCGGCACGCGCACCAGGAAGCGATCGATTTGAGCCTCGGGCAGGGGATAGGTGCCCTCGAGATCGACTGGATTCTGCGTTGCGAGCACGAAGAACGGGTCGGGCAGCTCGAAGCGGTCGCCCTCGATCGTCACTTGCCGCTCTTGCATTGCTTCGAGCAACGCGGACTGCGTCTTGGCGGGCGCGCGGTTGATCTCGTCGGCCAAGAGCACGTTGGCGAAGATTGGCCCTGCGCGCAGCGAAAACGTGCCGTCCTTGGGATTGAGCACGTACGTGCCGGTGATGTCGGCAGGCAACAGATCGGGCGTGAACTGCACGCGGCGAATCGTGCAGCCGAGCGTGATGGCGAAGGCTTTGACCAAGGTGGTCTTGGCGATGCCGGGTACGCCTTCGAGCAGCACGTGTCCGCGTGACAGCAGCGCGACGATCATCAGATCGACCGAGTTCGTGTCACCGATGTACACGCGGCCTACTTGTCGCCTGACCTCGGCCAGCCGCTCTCGCGCGGCTTCGATCTCACTGACGTTCAACGCCTGCATGCTCAGATCCGGGAACGTTGCTCGATTTCGTCGAGAATCTCCATCACCTTTCGTGACAGGCCCGCCAAGCGATCGTTATCCATTTTCAAACGTTTGCGCGTAAGGATCGGTGCTTGACCCGCGGCCAACGCCCGAAAGAGGTCGGCGATTTCGCGCACGCGCCCGGCGTCGAACAGCGGCTTTTTAGCCAATTCTGCAACGATTTGTTCGGGCGACGCGAGGCGCGACAGACCTAGGCGTTGAGCCAGCGCTTCACCCAATGCCGAGCGCAGCTCGAGCAGCACGAGCGCAGGATCAGTGGTCGGCGCAGAAAGGACGGCCGCGCGGCCGGCGAGCCCACCCTGCGCCAACAAGGGTGGCGCGTGCGCATAGCGCGGCACCGAACGTCGATAGCGACGCGAGCTGTAGTTGATCGCCCAAGCCAGCGCACCTGTCCCGGCCAATGCCGCGAGCGCGAGCGAGAGCGTGCCGGGGAAGCCATTTTTTTCGAGCTCGCTCGCGAACTCCGCGATCGTCTCGGACAGGTTCGACAATTCGGAGAACGCGCCGTGGGAACCGCCGTAGTGGCCCTTTTGGCTGAAGTCGTTGGCCAAGATGTACAGCTTGCCGCCGCGGCTGACGCCCGCGTCGTTCTCCGCCAAGTATTTGAGGAGGCCAGTGGCGAACGCGCGGTTGCCGGGATAGCGCAGCATCTCGTTGATCACGACGGACGGATCGCCCATGGCGAACAAGCGGCCACTTTTGGCGATGATACCGGTCACGGCAAGCGTTGCATCCGGCTCACCCGTTGCGGGAATCTTCAGCACCTGGGTGAGATTTGGGTGAACCAGCGCGGTCGGGTGATTGGTGACCACGCGATCCACGCCGCTCACCACGGGGTGCCGGTTCTGTTCTTGACCCGCGACCTGTTCGACCGCGGGCACGGCGATCGCGAGGCTCGGGTTGTCTCGCAGGGATTGAGCGGGGGTGCGTGGTGCTTCGACGCGGTGGATTTGAAAGCGCGCCAGGAAATGCGCCGCTTCGCCGCGGTCGTCGAGCACGGCCATGCGCCCGCCGCCGCGCAGGAACGCGGAGAGCTCGTTGTAATCGAGCTCCCGCTCGGGATGCAGGAGCAGCAAGGCATCGTCTTTGCCGAGGTGCTCGTAGTCGACCGTGGCGAGGACCTGGACCTTGTCCTTGCCAAGCTCCTGTTGCGCGAGCGCGTAGAGCTCGCTCGTTCCCTCCCAGCCGCTGTCAGCGATCTCGAAGGCTTTGCCCCAAGCTGAGCCAGTTAGGGCTAGAAATGCCGCCACGAGTGCAGCTCCAGCCGAAATTGGGAGCCAACGCCGCTGCGCGCCCAATCCGCCCCTTGGCCGATTACGCAGCCCGGGTCCTAACGAAGTCACCATCTGGCCGTACCTTACCTGTGAAAGCCGCCTTGCACCCAGCCTGACGCAGCCTAACCCAGCCTAACGCAGGACGTCAGGTGACCTGCCCCGAGCACCCACGAAAAGCTCAACTTTCACATGAACTTGGATTCGTGCGTGAGGCTTGACCGAGGCGTAGAGGTGGCTAAAGTTCTAGAGTATTCCCGGCGCAAGCCCTGAAAGAAAGCGAGGACTCGAGATGCTTCCTCCGTTCATTATCGATCAGATCCGGCGGCGGGAAGAGGATGTGCAGCGTCGGCAAGAACTCGATCGCCCCCGCCTCGAGCTACCGGTTGACGTGTACCACCCTGCGCCGGAACCCAAGCCCACTGAAGATGACGTCGAACGCGGCGTGATCATCCTCGATCTGGGCTGACTTTCTTAAACGACGAGTAACGACAGCAAACGCGCAGAGTGCGTCCGAGGCGCGCGAGCATGCGAAACGCCGTGCGCAACGTGACCGAATGCGTCTGCGCGGAGGTGGACGCAATGATTGCGACTTGTGGCGCTCGCCACTAGGCTCCGCCCGCGCATGCGACCCCTGTCACGTCTCGCAGCCCTTTCGGCGCTGCTCTTGAACGCTTGTTATCCGCCCGGCGACGGCAAAGCCCCGCCGCTCGATGAGATCTATTTTCCGACGGGCGTTGCCCTCGATGGGTCGTGGAAGTTGGATGCCAACGACAACACGACGAAATCCCAGTACCTGTACGTTGCAAACAGCGACTTCGATCTGCAGTACCGCTCCTCGTCGGTGATTTCTTACGACTTGGATTTGCTGAGCAAGGTCATCCCCCAAAGCTGCAACACAACGGCAGACTGCCGGGACGACAAGGTTTGCGACGCACCGGGTACCGCTGGGCTACCTGCCGAGCGAAACCCGACTTACTACTGCGTCAACAAGGAGTTCGACAGCGCTGGGAAGTTGAAGGTGTGCGGTGCGCTCGGCGAGCGCGACGAAGCAGATCTCGTGCTCTATCCCGGGCGCTGCAATTGGATCGACCCGGTCAATCCACAAGACGGATCGACCAGTCTGAAAGTCGGCTCAGTCGGCATTGGCGCGTTTGCGGCGGACGTGGTCTGGCGTGGTAACTGCGCGATCAAGTCAACCGAGGGGAACTGTGAGGACCCTTCGCGGTTGTTCATCCCAGTGCGCGGCGACTCGACCTTGCACTGGGTCGACGTGCGACCGAAGGTCGACGGGCAACCGGGTGTCGAGTTGTATTGCGGACACAACGACGACGGCGAAGATGGCTGCGACGACCAGCACCGGGCCGGCGACAATCCAGAAGGGCAAGTCGGCATTCCGACGCAGCCTTCCGAGCCGTTCGCGATAGACGCTACGGCCGATGGCCAATACGTCGTTGTGACGAATCAGACCTCGGGAACGGTTTCGCTGTACGTGAACGATTGGAGACCGGGTTTCGGTCCAGAGCTCAAGGCCCTTGCCGGAGGGTTGCCCATCGCACCGGTCGGCGTTGCCGCCATCCCCGAACCGCGCTTCGCCGACACGAGCGTGCCATCCACGTATGAGCCAGCCTTTCTCGTCACGTATCGGAATGCCGCGCAGGTCGATCTGTTGCGCGTGCACGCGGACGAGCCGTACGACCCGATGAGGCCAGACGCTGACCTGGTCCGCCGATACGTGCTGCAGCGCGCGGGCTCTGTGCCGGTCAACGCCAACTCGCTGAACTTCGATCAGCGTGGCATCGCAATCGACGATTCGCAGCGGCTCGCCGACTACAAGACGTGCGACGAGCAAGCCGCTCAATGCACCTCGGCCAATTGCGCGGATGAGTACAAGTACTGCCTCAGGACCGTGCGCCAACCCGCGGTGTTTGCGGCCAGCCGCGCGCCCGCGAGTATGTTGGTGGGAGCGCTCAATACGGACCTGAACTACGCCTCGGGCACCAGTGAGCTGCCCGGATTTATGGATTCTCTTCCGCTGAGCTTTGGTCCCTCACGTGTCATCACGGGCATGGTGCGGGTGCAGGGGACGAAATACCACGACGACGGCGACTACGACCTCGAGAGCCGCGTCTTCATCGTGTGCTTCGATTCACGACGCATCTTCGTGTACGACCCGAAAAAGCATCTGATCGAGGCGATCGTGAGCACCGGGCGCGGCCCGCACGCTTTGGCGGTGGATGGCGAGCGCGGCCTCGCGTACCTCGCTCACTTCACTGACTCGTATCTTGGCGTGATCAGTTTGGATCAGCGCTTCCCCCAAACCTACGCGGCGATTATCGCGAGCATTGGTGCTCCCAAGGCCCCTCGGTCCTCCAAGTGAAAATATTCTCTCGGCTTCTGCCTTCTTCCTTCGATCCGCACAAATGGGTGGTGTTCGGCTTGAGCGTCGCCGCAGGGGCGCTCCTGTCCTGCTCGCAGAACCCGGTGACGGTCAACCTGCACGCCATGCAGGCGAGCAGCAGAGTGAGCTTCGTCTGCCGTGGTGCGGATAATTCCGAAAAAGGGCACAAGCTCGATGAGTGCCCTGACTACGAAGCGGGCACGCGCCACACGATCGCCTTGGTCACGCAGACCACGACCGAAGAAGTGGCCGTGGTGGATCTGGCTGCCGGTACCATCCTCGACATCGATCGCACGACGCCGGGTTACTCGTTCTTGCGCGTCGGCGGTAGGCCAGGCGCGATCGTCACGACCCCGGGCGGCTCGGCCACGTTCGTCGGCGTCAGCGGCCTCGAAAAAAACGGGATTTTCGCGTTGCCGACGACCTGCATCCTGCCGCCAAAGGACGACGAGCCTGCGCGTGATTTGACGACCTGGCCGGCGTGCCACCTGAGTTCCGAACCGGGCGACATCGCCGTGGTCATCGATCCGGTCATGGAGGGTGGGAAGCCGCGCCTCACCTGTCCGAATGCGCCTGCTCCAACCGTTTCCGACGACTTACCCGCGGCGTGCAGGGCAAACACGCTCGAGGAGAGCGGTCCCATCGTCGGTCGGCGTAAGTTGCTGGTCGCATTGCCGAGCGAGCACAAGCTGATCCTTTTGGACGCACAGCGCTTGCTCAATCAGGCGCCCGGCGCCTTTCCAGAGTGCCAACCGGAAGCGAGCTTCGCGCTAGACGGCGACATTCCGGCGTCGATCTCGCAAAGATTGCCGGACGACTTGAAGCCGCTCGACCCAGCGGCATGTGCAGCGCCGCCGACGTACGCCACCACCAACATGAGCGCGCTACCGACTCCGGGCGGCTTGGCGGTTCTCGGTGATCACGTTTACGTTGCGGACAACACTCGATCAGTCGTGCACAGGCTGGACGTCTCCGATCCGTGCACGGACAAGGAACTGCCGCCACTGCTGCCGGTTTCGTTCGAGCAACCGTGGCGTGCTGTCACCACGTCGCGCGTGGCGGTCAGCCCGTTGTCCATCACCTCCAAGAATCCCGGTGGCCAGCAGTTCCTGTACGCGATCGATCAAAACGATCCGCAGGCCGCGAGCGTCATGGTCTTCGACCTGACCGTGATTGACCCAAAGGATGACAGCACGCGTACCCCGCTCATCTTTCCTGGCGCGCCGCGGCAGCCGTACCTCCCGGTCGATCGCCTGCGCTTCAATGCGCCTGCGAAAGACGTCAGCTTCGTGTTGCGCGACTTCCCGAAGCCCGATGGGACGACCGGTGCGGGCCAATTCGGGTTGACGTGTGAACCCGATCCTGGTGTTCCGCTGAGCGACCCCGCCACGCTGTATCGCCCGAACTCGGACTACAGCGACGGCGCGCGGCCGATCAACCTGCGCGGCATGTTCGGTTTCGCAATGCTGTCCAACGGACAGGTCGCCATCATCGACGCCGACGACTTCGACGCGCCTTGTCGACGTCCCGTGACCTCGAACCCGGGCGCTGTCGAAGACATTCACGGTTGCAAAAACGACCCAATCTCGGGCCCCTACAAAACGAAGGAAGGCCCGACGGTGACCGGCGAATCGAGCTGCAACGTCGTGGAGCAGCATCGCCCGCGCTCCGCCTCGCTCTCGATCTCGAGTTCGACGAACGGCTTGCGCGCGCCGTCGCTACGCACGTTTCCGCAATTCTCGACGCCGGGCTCGACCGTGCAGGTCACCGATCAGCCGCGCATGATGGCGACGGACCTCGACAATCCGGATGACACATCGTCGCAAAAGACGCTTCCGGCCCAGGTCAACGTCAGTTCGCAGCTGTACGCGCACTGCGACAAGACAGGCCCGGGTAACCCGCCGCCGTGCGACGTCGACAGCAGCTTCAAACCGCTAGCCATCGATCCGAAGGACCCGACTGCTCAAAATTCGCTGACGTTGCCGTTGGTGGAGCCTCGCTCCTACGCGGCCGACCAGTCGCCGCTGCTGGTCTTCGAAGGACCGCTGTTTCCGGCTCGCACGAGCGGATATCTGCAGTTCGAAGTTGGCGCCTCGGAAGGAGTGTTGATTGATCGGGACGCGAGCTTCTGCGGCGCGGGCGTCGAGGACAGCGACACCATTCGAGCTCGCGGCGTTGGCCTCAAGATCCCCGACTCCAGCCTGGATGCTTGGTCCAACGCCCACGCCGATTACGTGCAAATCATCGGTGATGTCCCGGCAAGTGACGATCAGTACTGGAGCTTGGGACGCGGGCAGAGTTGCGCCGGCCTGATCAACCCGATGAAGGCAGGCGTTGCCGGTCGCGACGCCTGCCTGAACCAGTTCGGCAACGTCGACAATCCGGCAATCCTCAACACCAAGCGGAATCTGTCGATCCTCGAAGCCTCCACGGGCCAGCTCAAGGTCACACCTCAGGGCTGTAAGGGCGACAGCTGTGCCGATCTTGCAGCGCAGCTCGAGTGCTGCTTTCCCTCGGGTACCGCCTACACCGTACGCGCTGCCAATCAATGGCTCGTCACCGGTGTCGGCGGCGTCGCCTTGCACGATATGGCCGCCGGTGCAGGTGGTCGCTGCGTACACACGGCCAGCTGCGATCGGCGAAAGGAGCTGTTCGGTCAACGCGTGTTCGAGGTGTGCGATCCATCACGCAATCCCGAGAAGCACACCGAGATAGGCGCTGACGGAAAGCAGCACGAAGTGACGGATTTTACCTGCGCAAAGACAGATCCTAAAGTCGGTTGCGTGGCTGGAGAGCCGACGAAACCAGTGATCCCGGTCTTGCCGGGCGGCCCAGGCAGCGAGTGCATCTTCGAGAACCTGACCTCGCGCTTCGTCGTCTACCATGGGGCGCAGCCCAACGTTCCCAACATGGCGTTCAGCTGGCAGACGACGGGTGGCTTCGTGCCGCAAACGATGTCGCTGCTTTCGCTGTCGAGCTCGGTGAGTCCGCAGTCTCTGGGCTATCTGCCCGAGCAAGGCTGGCTCGCAGTGGTCGATGCATCGACCGTCGGACTCGCGTTGTTCGATTTGAACTCGCTCGCCGTGGTTTCGCCCTCGCCCTACTTCTGAGCCATGTCGGCGCGCCTCACGCCGGTAATGCAGCAGCATGCGGACGCCAAACGCGCCCACCCGGATGCTATCGTCTTCTTTCGCCTGGGTGATTTCTACGAGATGTTCGGCGACGACGCGGTGGTGGCCGCGCCGTTGCTCGAGCTCACCCTAACCAGCAGAAATAAGGGCAAAGCGGACGAGATCCCGCTCGCCGGCATTCCGCACCACGCCGCCGCGGGATACATCGCACGGCTGCTTTCACTCGGCCACAAGGTGGCGATTTGCGAGCAGATGGCGGACCCCGCCAAATGCAAAGGCATCGTGCCGCGACAAGTGGTGCGCGTCATCACTCCCGGGCTCGTCACCGAGCGCGAGCACCTGGAAGCGACTGCCAACAATTTCTTGGCCGCTCTCGAGGTGACGTCGAGCGCTGTGGGTGTTTCGCTGTTCGACTTTTCGACGGGGGAGCTGCTCTCCGCGGAGTTGCCCGACGTCCCCTCGGCGCTCGCGGAGTTGAGTCGCGCGCGCCCGCGCGAGATCTTGGTCGGCTTTGCCTCGGACGCGCTACGCGACGGCGTGCTCGAGGCAATCACCACGCTCGGCCGCGCGGCGGTCAGGGAAGACGCAGCGCTCGTCGAGTCCGAAGCGACGCAGGCGCTCGGAGACCTCGGCCCGGACGCCTCGAAGCTCCCGGTGAGTGCGCGGCTCGCGGTGGCGCGCGCCCTGCGTTTTGCCCGCGCGTGCAATCCGGGAGTCGAATTGCCCGCCCGCCGCATAGCGCGCTGGGAGCCGGCAACCCTGCTCGCGATCGACCGCGTTGCGCAGAGCCATTTGGAGTTGGTCGAGTCGGTCTCGGGTCGGCGGGAAGCGACCTTGCTGGGCATTCTCGATGCCACGAGCACGCCCATGGGCGCGCGCTTGCTGCGGCGCCGGCTATTGGCCCCGCTGACCGACGTCGAGCGCATTCGCCGTCGGCTGGATCTGGTCGAGTCGCTCGTGGTCCACGCGCGCTTGCGCGAAGAGCTGACGCGTGAGCTCGGCCAGGTAGGGGACATCGAGCGTCTGGCGGTGCGTAGCTCATTGCGTGCAGCGACGCCGCGCGATCTGGGCGCGTTGCGTGATGGCTTGCTCGCCGCACGTGCGACGGCGAACGTGCTTTCGAGTGTGACCGACCCTGGGTTGCGCGAGACGCTCGGTGTCACCGCCGAGGGCCTCGACACCGTGCCCGAGCTCGCTGAGCTGCTGGAACGCGCGCTCGTGGCGCGACCACCCGTGCAGGCCAAGGACGGCGAGATCTTCAAGCCTGAGTTCGACGCTGAGCTGGCGGAGCTCAGCGAGCTGCGCAAGAGCGGCACCGAGCGCATGGTGGAGCTCGAGGGGCGGCTCAAGCAAGAGACCGGCATCGCCACGCTCAAGGTACGATTTACCCGCGTTTTCGGCTGGTACATCGAGGTCAGCCGCGGTCAGAGCAGCCGGGTGCCGGAGTCGTACCGACGCAAACAAACCGTTGCCACGGGCGAACGCTATTCGACCACCGAGCTCGACGAGCTAGCCGATCGCATCGCTCACGCCGAGGAGTTACACCGCGAGCGAGAGCTGTCGCTCTTGAACGAGTTGGGCGCTCAGGCTGCGCGCGAGAGTGAGCGCGTCAAGGCCTTGGCTCGCGAGCTCGCGCGCTGGGATGTCGCGGCCAGCATGGCACACACCGCGCATCGCTACGATTACACGCGACCGGCGGTCGACGCCTCCGACCAGATCATGATTCGTGATGGTCGGCACCCGGTGGTCGAGCGATTGGCCGCGCAGGGCCGCTTCGTCCCCAACGACGTCGATCTCGATTTGGAGCGCGAGCGGCTTTGGCTCATCACCGGCCCGAACATGGCAGGCAAGAGCACGCTGCTGCGCCAAGTGGCTTTAGTCGTGATTTTGGCGCAAATGGGCAGCTTCGTGCCCGCGCGTGCGGCGCGCATCGGCGTGGTGGATCGCGTGCTGTCGCGGGTGGGTGCCAGTGACAATTTGGCCGGCGGCGAGAGCACGTTCATGGTCGAGATGCGCGAGACTGCCGAAATTCTGCAGAACGCCACGCGCCGTTCGCTCGTGATCTTGGACGAAATCGGCCGCGGCACGAGCACGTTCGACGGGCTCTCGATTGCCTGGGCCGTGGCCGAGTATCTGGATGAGGCGATCTGCTGTCGCGCGTTGTTCGCGACGCACTATCACGAGCTGACTGCGCTGGGTGAGGGCAGCCGTCACGCGGCGAACTACAGCGTGACCGCGCGCGAGCAAAACGGTGACGTCGTGTTCTTGCATCGCTTGGTCGCGGGGGCCGCGAGTCGTAGCTATGGCATCGCCGTGGCCAAACTCGCGGGTTTGCCGGAAACGGTGTTGGCGCGAGCGCGCGCGCTGCTTTCGACCTTGGAAGGTGGCAGCGTGGCGCTGGAAGCGCCCAAGCCACGCAGCAAGGCTCGGGCAAATACCGACCAACTCTCGCTCTTCGGTGCGCGCTCGGCGGAGAGTCGCGGCCACTCGGAGGTGCTCGAGACCCTGCGCGCTTTGGATCTCGATCGCGTCACTGGGCTGGAAGCATTACAGTTCCTGGCGCGGCTCAAGCAGAAGCTGTAGGCGGTCATCGCTCGGAGGCAACATGTTCGTGCTCGTCATGGGAGTCACCGGCTCGGGCAAATCGACGACGGGCAAGCTGCTCGCCGCACGGCTCGGCTTCGCCTTCCACGATGCTGACGACTATCATCCGCCGGAAAATCGCGCCAAAATGGCGGCTGATATTGCGCTCGACGACGCCGACCGCTGGCCCTGGCTGACGCGGCTGGGTGAGCTCGCGGGGACCTGGGAGGCTGCCGGAGCGGTCTTGGCTTGCTCGGCGCTCAAGCAAGCTTATCGCGAGCTCTTGCTCCGGCGAGTGCTCGCTCCGCGTATCGTGTACCTCGACTTGAGTCGCGCGGCGGCAGAGCGACGCCTCGAGCAGCGGCGCGGAACGCACGCGATCGTGCGTGATTTTGCGCGCGTGCTCGACGGTCAATACCGAGATCTCGAACCGCCCCGTGAGGCGCTCACGGTGTCCGCTGAGCTCAGCCCAGACGCGATCGTCGAGCGGGCCGCGGCGTATCTGGCGGCGCTCAAGGGCTAACGCCGGCGCGGTGGTCGTGGCTCCGGAGGTGTTGCCGTGCGTCCGTCTTCTGGCCAGGGATGTCGCGGGTAGCGACGCATCAATTCTTTGCGAATGCTGGGGTAGTGCCGCTCCCAGAAGCCGGACAGATCGGTCGTGACCTGCATGGCTCGCTGGTTCGGCGCCAGCAAATGCACGGTGAGGGGGATCTTGCCGCGGCACAGGCGCGGACCTTCGGGCATCCCAAAAAAGTCCTGCAAGCGTGACTCGATCCAGGGCGGTCGGTCCGGTTCATAGTGGACTTGCACGGTGTGGCCGCCGGGCAAACGAACACGCTCCGGGGTCTCGCTTTCGAGTGCGCGTCGCTGTGCGGGGTTCAAGCCGGACAGCAGCGCGTTCGGCACATCGACGGCGGCGAGCTCGGCAAAGCTCGTCAATCCGACGCAGATCAGCTCCAAGGTTGCATCGACGGAGCTGTCATCGAGCTCCGGAAATCCGAGCTCGGGAAAGTGTTCGCGCAATAGGCGTAGCCGTAAGGTCAGCGAAGACACCGTGTCGCTCTTGGCGAACGAGAGCGAGGAGCCGCGACGAGCCGCAGACGCGAGCACCGCACTCGCCGCCGCAGACGGCGGAGCCGCCGTGCGCGCTTCGTCGAATACGACCGCGCCGAACGCCATCTTCTCGACGCGATCGACCCGCTCAGCGCTCGCGTTCCACTCGAGTTCATCGCTCAGCAGCACCTTGCTCGCGAAGTCCTCCAATAGCCAATCAGGTTCGATTGCGCTGGCGAGCCGCACGATCGTTTGGCTCGCGCTATTGCCGCGTTGTTCTTCGACGTCGAGCGCGAGCAAGAACTCGGCATCGACGACCACGCTCTGTTCGGAGAGGCGGGCCACTCCGCCCGAAGCGAGCACCAAATCGCGCTCACCGCGCCGGCGGCGTCGAGCAACGCGATCCGGAAAGGCGGCCAGCAAGCAACGCAAGAGCTCGCGTTCCACGCCTTCCATGCGGTCGGGACCCTGCACTTCGTCTCGCAGCGGACGCGCGAGTTGGCGCTCGGCGCGGCGCACGCTTTCCACCGAGCGCACGTCGAGCCCGAAGCTGCGCAAGCGATGCGCTTCGAAACGTGCGTCTTCGGCTTCACGGTAGCGCTCCACGCGTTCGAGCACGTCGCTCGGTCCGCGTGCACCGAAGTTGGCCGCACGTTCGCCGAAGCCCGCGCGCGTGTTCTGCACGATATCGCGCTCGGCCAAGAGTGAGGCGCACAGCGCGGCCTCTTTCGAGACGCCGCGCCGCTCACCTTCGATCAACAGCCGGCCGAGGCGTGGCGAAACCGGAAAACGCAGCAGACGACGGCCGAGCTCGGACAGCTCACCCGGCCTCGCAAACGCGCCGAGCAGCGTCAGGAGCTCGCGCGCATTGTCCATGCGCGCCTGCGGTGGCTCGTCGAGAAAGTGCAGCTTCTCCGGCTCGGACACGCCGGCTCCGTGCAAAATCAACAGCGCCTCGGCGAGATCGCTGCGCGCAATCTCCGGCGCATCGTGCGCGCGCCGACTCTCGAAATCGCCCTTGGTGTACAAACGCTGGACGCGGCCGGGTTTGGTGCGACCTGCGCGGCCCGCACGCTGCGTGCTCGACGCGCGGCTGATCGGCTCGAGTGCCAGCGTCGGCAGTCCGCTCCACGGTGAGTGCCCGGCGACGCGCGCGAGCCCCGAGTCCACGACCACTGTTACGCCGTCGACCGTGACCGATGACTCAGCCACGTTGGTCGCGAGCACGATTTTGCGCTGATTAGCTGGCTCCACCGCGCGCGCTTGTTCGGCGATTGGCAGATCACCGTGCAACGGCAAAACCAAGAGCTCGGCTTCGTTCGCCAATGGTTCGAGTGCTGTCTTGGCTTTGCGGATCTCGCCCGCGCCCGGCAAAAAGACCAGGACGTCACCGGTCGGCTCACTGGTTACGGCTTGCCGCACCGCGCTCACGATCTGTTTTTCCAGCGGGCGCTCATCGACCTTCGGCAAGAACTCGATGCTCACCGGAAACATCCGCCCTTCGCTGCGCAGACGCGGACAATCGCCCAAAAATTGCGCAATCGGCTCAGCGTCGAGCGTCGCGCTCATGACCAAGAGCTTCAAGTCAGGTCGCGCGCCACGACTCAATCGGTCGAGCAAGACGAGCAGCAGATCCGTCGCCAAGTGACGCTCGTGAAATTCGTCCAAGATCACGGCGCCCACGCCGCGCAACAGGGGATCGGCGAGCAAGCGCCGCAGCACGAGGCCCTCGGTGGCGTACCGAATCCGCGTCCGCGCGCTGCCGACCTCTTCGAAGCGCACGCTGTAGCCGACCCGCTCGCCCAGCGCCTCACCGTGCTCGTCCGCGACGCGCTTGGCCGCCATGCGCGCCGCCAGACGCCGTGGCTCCGCGACCAACACCTCGGCATCTCCGAGCGCGTGTTGCATCGCCCAGGGCACGCGTGTGGTTTTACCCGCGCCCGGCGGCGCCTCCAGCACGACCGCGCGAGCCGAGCGGAATACCCGCTCCAGTTCGGGCAAAATGTCGTCGATCGGCAGGGCCTGCATGCGGGGGGCTTGCTTAGCATTCTCGGCTTGCGGTCGGCGAGCCTGAGGAGCTGAATTGGCGCGATTCGCCGGTACGCCGGCCCGAGTCGGCGATGCGATTGCGCCTTGGCTTGAGGGTTTTCAGCGGTCTCTTCTGGGCTATGCTGGCGCCGATGTCCGAGCGCCGCGCCGCTTTTTTCGATCTCGACCGAACCTTGGTCCGAGTCGACACGCCCCGGCTGTACACGCGCTATCGACGCGCGAAAGGCGAGGCGAGCTGGCGCGACTCACTGCAGGTTGCTTGGTGGGTGCTGCAATACACGGCGGGGTTGATTGACGCGCCGCGCGTGGCGCGAAAGGCGCTCCAAGATTTTGCCGGCAAGGAAGAGAGCTGGCTGATCAAAAGCTGTGACGAGTGGTTTCCGCAATACGTGCTGCCCGAGATTCAAGCGCGCGGGCGTGAATTGGTGAAGAATCATCGCGAAGCTGGAGATTTGGTGGCGATCGTCACTGCGGCAACGTCATATGTGGCTTGGCCCGTGGCGCGCGAACTCGGCATCGATCACGTCGTGTGTTCGGAGCTCGAGATCGTCGACGGTCGCTTCACCGGTCAACCCATCGAGCCGCTCTGCTACGGTGAAGGTAAGATCACTCGCGCGGGCGAATTGCTGGACAAGTTCGGCATTGGCTTCGATCACGTCACTTTCTTCAGCGACAGCATCACCGATTTGCCGCTGCTTTCGAGGGTCAACGTGCCGATCGCCGTCAACCCTGACCGAAGACTGCAGCGCGCCGCGAGAGCGCGAGGCTGGCAGATTCAGAACTGGTAAGCGCAGTTATCCGCCTCCTACCCCCGCACCCGAATCGCCCAAGTCAACTTCGCAATACTGCGCAGCACATTCGGCACACGCTTCATCAAGTTGATTGTCGGCGGGCGCTTTTCCATCACTCGAGTTGGGATCTCCACGACCCGCAGCGCGTCGCGGTAAGCGCGAATCACGAACTCACTGGCGAAGACGTCTTTTTCGACGAGGCAGGCCTCGGCAACGGGCAGCAGCAGGTCACGACGGAAGCCCTTCAGCCCGTGTGTATCGGTGCCGCGGAAGCCCAGCAATAGCCGCAACATCCCGGTATAGAGCAGGCTCGCCGCATGGCGGAAGAAGGGGCGTTCGTCTTCGGCGCCGCCGATCAGCTTCGAGCCGACGACCAAGTCGGCGTTGCCTGCGCGCAGCAGGCTGATCGCGCGTTGATGAAAATCAGTGTCACACAGATCGATTTCGTCGGCCAGGACGAGCTCGCCCCGTGCAGCCAAGATGCCGAGGCGCAGGGCCTTGCCGTAGTTGGGCTCGCCCACCGAGATATGGCGGACCTCCGGATACTTCGCTTCCAACGATTCGGCGATGGTGACAGTTCGATCGCGCGAGCCGTTTTCGGCCAGAATGATTTCGTAGTTCCAGCCGAACGGCGCGAGCCGTTCCCTCAGGTCGACGACCGCCGAATGTAGAATGCCTTCTTCGTTGTAGACCGGGATGACGATCGAAATCTCGGGTGCGCTCATCCCGGGCTCCGCTGAAGCTCGACCGCGCGTTGTGCCGCGGCTTTGCCGAACGCGATCGCATCCTCCATTGCGGAGTAGTTCCAGTCGCCGTAGCGGCCGCTGGAGACGATCCGCGAGTGCTCGAGAAAGGGGCGAATCACGTCTAGCGCGGCAAAATACTCGTGATCGAAGATCACGTAAGCGTAGTCGATGCGCCGCGCGCGCGCGAACTCGATGTCGTTCGGCGTGTCGATGATGCCCATTTCGATCAAGCCGAGGGCGACTTGGGGCAAGAGCTGTTCGAGTTCGGGGGGCGAGCGATCGGCGAGTTCGACGTACAACGAGGATTTTCCGGGTGGCGCGAGCGCGGGGGAGAAGTGCGAATAGCAGCCTACTCGATAAAATGGGTACTTTTCTTCGGGAACGTAGGCCCAATGAAAGTCTTTGCCCGAGCTGCGGCGTAGCGCGACGTCCAGGTAATGCAAGTGCGAGCAACGGAGCTTGGCGGCCGCCTGACGCACGGGTACCGGTACGTCATCGAGCAAGTCGATCAAGCGCGGCAGAGGAATGCTGCTGAGCAAGACGTCGAACGGCACCTGCTCGTCCGCGAACAGCAAGCGACGGGACCCAAGCTCGATCCGCAGCGGGCTCTTACCGAGCTCGAGCGCTGGCAAGCGAGACGCCATACCCTGCGCCAGCCGACCGATGCCGAGGCGCGGGTAGATGAAATTCGAGTTGTAACCGAGCTCGCGATCATTCAAGCCCACGGCTCCGGCGACCACATCCTCCAAACGCGGCAGAGGAACGAAGCGTTGGCACCAGTCGCTGGTGATCTCCCGCGGATGAACGCCCCACAACCGCGAGTTGTAGGGGATCATGAAATGTCGGCTGATGCCCTCACCGAAGTGATGGAGGCAGAACTCTTCGAAGTTCGTCGGCTTCGGCTTGTCCTTGGCGAAGTGCGCGGCCAAAAAGCCCTGCACGCACTCATAAGCGACCCGCGGTGGCAGTCCGAAGGTGTTGGCTTGGAATGGGTAGCGCGTGTACACGCCGTTCGACCAGATCACGCTGCGGCGCTGAATTTGCAGGTGATCCGGTCCGATCCAATCGAGCACTTCCGCGCGTAGAGCGTCACTCTTCAGGTGCAACAAGTGCCCCGTGCGATCGAAGCGAAAGCCGCTGTCCTCGATGGTCACGGCGTGACCACCAGGTTCCGCGAGCTTCTCGAAAATCCGATACTCGATACCGCGACGGCCGAGTTCGATCGCAGCACTCATGCCGGTGAGCCCAGCACCCAAAATCGCGATCGGGCCAGGCTTGGATGATGTTAGCGAGCTCATGCCGAGAAATCCCCGCGGCGTCGCGCCTCAGTGCGCATCGTTCCAGTTGCTGCCGTGCCCGACCTCGACGATCAGCGGGACCGCAAGCTCGTAGACGTGTTCCATGGCGGTCTTGATCTTGGCTTCGGCTTCGGCGGCTTCGGCCTCGGGGACTTCGAACACGAGTTCGTCGTGCACGCTGAGCGTCATGCGCGCGCCCGGCGTGGGCGGGTCCTTGAGCGAAAGCATCGCGAGTTTCAGCAGATCGGCGGCGGTGCCCTGAATCGGCATGTTCATGGCGATGCGTTCAGCGGCCAGGCGCTCGGCGCGGTTTGCGCTGCGAATCGTGGGCAGCAAGCGTCGGCGACCGAGCAAGCTGCGCACGGCCTCGCCAGCACGCGCGCGTTCCAGGGTCTCGTTCATGAAGCGCCGGACGCCTTCGTAGCGCCGGAAATACGCGGCAATGAAGCTCGACGCCTCGGCCCGAGGAATGCCCAGCGATTTGCTGAGACCGCTGTCGCCCTGGCCGTAGATCACACCGAAGTTCACGGCCTTGGCGCGCGTGCGGTGTTCGCGAGTGAGCTCCTCTTCGCGCAGCTCGAAGATCTCGAGCGCGGTGCGCGTGTGGATGTCTTGCCCCGTGCGAAACGCGTCCAGCAGCACCGGATCTTGCGACAGATGCGCCAGCACGCGCAGCTCGATCTGCGAGTAGTCCGCGCTCACCAAGACGTATCCCTTGGGAGGTACGAAAGCCTGGCGAATCTTGCGGCCGAGCTCGGTGCGAATCGGAATATTCTGCAGATTGGGATCGGTCGAGGACAACCGTCCAGTCGCGGCCACTGCTTGCTCCCACGACGTGTGAATGCGACCCGTGCTCGGGTTCAACAGTTGCGGCAGCGCGTCGATGTACGTGCCCTTCAACTTGCTCAGCTGGCGGATCTCGAGGATCACCTTGGGCAGCGCATGCAGCTCGGCCAAGGCCTCCAAGGTATCTGCGTCGGTCGAACGCGAGGTTTTCGTGCGCCGCAGCGGTTTCAACCCGATCTCGTCGAAGAGCAAGGTCTCGAGCTGCCGTGGCGAGTTCACGTTGAAGGGCTTGCCAGCGATGGTGTGGGCTTCGCCTTCGAGTCGTTGGATCTCGCGCTCGCATTCTCGTCCGAGCGCGGCCAGGTGCTCGGTGTCGACCAGCACCCCCCGCTCTTCCATGCGCGCCAAGAGCGCGGCCAATGGTAGCTCGACCTCGCGCAAGAGCTTGTCCAAGCCATCGTCGGCCAAACGCGTTTCGAGTCGCTCTTGCAGGTGGTAACTGAAGACCGCGCTCGCGCCGACGAACTGGCTCGCTTCTTCGATCGTGAGCTCGTCGAAGTCCAGCGTTTGCCCGCGCTTTTTCTTGGTCAATGAGTCGTAGCTCGAGGCAACCACGCCGAGTTCGCGTTGCACCAAGGGCTCGCGATCATTGCGCGACTCGGGATCGAGCAAGTACGCGGCCAACGTCGCGTCGAATGCGTAGCCCGTGAAAGGCAAGCCCGCGCGCGTCAAGATCACATCCACGCGCTTCAGATCCAGCGCGGATTTGGCGATGTTCGAGTCGGCGAACAACGGCCCGAGGGTCTCTTTGACGTCGGCCAAGGTGAGCTGTTTGGGACAACCCATGTAGCGATGCCCGACCGGCAGATACACCGCCTTGCCTGGCTGCCAAGCGAGCGCCACCCCAACCAGCGCCGAGCGCAGCGTGCTGGGCTTGCTGGTTTCGACCGCGATCGAGAAAGTTTTCGCCTCGCGCAAAGCGGTTGCGAACGCGCTCAGCTGTTCCTTGTTCAGGATTAGCGAGATCTCGGGCGCACCCACGGGTGCCACGGGAAGGACCTTGGTTGCAGCGGGGGGCCGACTCGGCGTCGCGCCCGCTGCAACGCCCGATTGCGGGTCGACCGCGCTACTCCCCGAGTCAGGCTCGTTCGCCAACGCTTGCAGTTGGCGCTGAAAGCCGAGCTCGGCATACAGCACTTTCAGCGCGGCCACGTCGCGTCCGCCATAGGCGAGGTGAGCGCGGTCGATCGCGATCGGGCAATCGTCCTTGAGTCTGACCAATTGTTGGCTGAGGAAGGCCTTGTCTTTGTTCTCGACCAGCTTGTCCTTCAGGCCCTTCTTCTTGATCTCGTCGATGCGCTGATAAATCCCCTCCAGGGTGCCAAATTCGACCAGCAAGTCCTTGGCCGTCTTGGGGCCTACCGAGGGCACGCCGGGGATGTTGTCCGACGTGTCGCCGGTCAGCGCTAGCAGATCCTGAACCTGATCGATGCGTACGCCGAAACGCTCTTCCACTTCCGGGATGCCGAACACGCGATCGCGCATCGTGTCCCACATGATCGTGCGCTCGCTCACGAGCGGCATCAAATCCTTGTCGGCCGCCACGATCACCACGCGCAGACCGTGCTCGGCGGCGCGCTTCACTGCGCTCGCGATCAAGTCATCTGCTTCGACGCCGTCTTGCTTGAAGATCGGAATGTTGAACGCGCGCACGATCTGCTCACAGCGTTGCATTTGCTGCTTCAGGTCCGTCGGCGCCGGTGGGCGGTTCGCCTTGTACTGGTCGTAGATCTCTTTGCGAAATGTGACGCGCCCGGAGTCCATCGCGATCGCGAGCAGCGCTGGTCGACACTGGCGCACGAGCCGCTCCAGCATGCTGACGGTGCCGTGTACGGCGTGCGTTGGCTCGCCCGTCGGACTCGAGAGCGGCGCGATCGCATGATAGGCGCGCAGCACGTAACTACTGAGATCGACGATGTACAACACGTCGGGTGCTGCCGCTGGAAAGAGCTGCGTCATGGCGCGGTCTTAACCCGACTCCGCGAACGCCGCCCGCGAGATGAAAACCGCAGTGGATCTTGCGGCGGCCTCGAGGCCGGTCGCGCAGGACGACGACGAGCAGTCGAGTAGCGACCAAGGCGCCCTGTGTGTGAACGCGCACACAGGGAAACCCACCGCCCACATCACCTTCACCCACCGGAGTGCTGTGAGTCGGTGCTGCGCGTGGCGGTTTCCGTCGCGCTGTTCTGGCTTTGAGCAGCAAATGTGGCTAATCTGTACAGTTCGTGGCGAACTCTGATCCTCCAGTTCCGCAGGGTGTGGTCGCGGGCAAGTATCGACTCACGCGTTTGCTCGGTCGCGGAGGCATGGGCGCGGTCTGGGAGGGCACGCACTTGTCGCTCGGCACGCGCGTCGCGGTGAAGTTCATCGACGCCGAGTATGCAGAGAGCCCCGAGGCTCGCAGTCGCTTCGAGAACGAGGCGCGCGCCGCCGCTCGGCTGCGCAGCAAGCACGTGGTGGAGGTCTACGACCACGGCGTTTCCGACGACGGCTGCCCATTCATCGTGATGGAGTTCTTGCAGGGCGAGCCGCTCGATAAGCGCTTGGATCGCGTGGGGCGCTTGCCCGCCAAAGAAACCGCGCAGATCGTTTTACAGATAAGCCGCGCGCTGGCCAAGGCCCACGCCGCGAACATCGTGCATCGCGATCTGAAGCCAGAAAACGTGTTCTTGGTCTGGGACGACGACGAAGGCACCGACCTGGTCAAGGTCGTCGATTTCGGTATCGCCAAGTTCAACGACGCGTCTCTGAGTAGCTCCTCCGCGACGCGCACGGGTTCGGTGCTCGGTACGCCGTACTACATGAGTCCGGAGCAAGCGCGTGGTCTGCGTAGCGTCGACTCGCGCTCCGATTTGTGGTCCGTGGCGGTGATCGCTTATCGGTGCATCGTGGGTACCTTGCCATTCGAAGGTGAAGCCGTCGGGGATCTGTTGGTCAAACTGTGTACGGCGCCGATCCCGGTGCCGTCCGAGATCGCGCCCGATGTGCCGCCGAGCTTCGATGCTTGGTTCAAGAAGGCGCTCACGCGCGAGCCGGCAGAGCGCTTTCAGACTGCTGCGCAGCTCAGTGAATCGCTTGCCGCGGTGTGTGGTCTGAATTTCCGCGGGCAGGATGGTGGCAGCGGTCCGTACTCCGCTATCGGCAGTGGCTCATTCAACGCCGCGGTCACCGGCGCGACGTTCACGACGGGCATTTCTGCGGCGACCGCACCGAACGCGCTGGCCGAGAGCTTGCTGACCGGCGCACCCACCACGCAGGCGGCGACGACTGCCAAGCGCGGCGCTTCGGGTACTCGCGCGGCGCTGGGGGCAGGAGCGCTGTTAGTCCTCGGCGGACTGGGAGTCGTCGCGATGCGCTCGTTCACCGGCTCGCCTGCGCCACTCGTCGTTGCCGCGTCGGGTCCGCCCTCAGCGATGGCTCCCGTGAGCTCACCCCTCGCTCCAAAAACGGCTGCGCCTACGCCGCCTGCGATCGCGAGTGCGGATTCGACCGCGGAGCCGGCGGCCGCACCAAGTGCTACGCTCACGACCAAGCCCTCCGCTTCCGTGAAGCCCGTCGTGCGCCCCGCGGGCAACCGCCCCGCGCAAAGACCCGTCCCGAAGCCGACGCCAAAGCCGAGCAACGACATCGGGTTTTGAGTGCGCTCGCGGACGGACGCGAATGGCGCGCTTTTGGCTAAGTAGCTAAAATTACGTCATTTTACGGCATGCTACATCATCGTGCAATGTATTACATTTCGATGACAATCAGGTGTTCAGTGTTTGGTACTGCGGGAGACGAAGCATGCAAATCGTCCTCCTTGCGCTGTACTGCACTGTCCTGCTCGTCCTCTGTACCTACGGTGCACACCGAGCATCGCTGGTTTTTCAGTGCCTGCGCTACAAGCGCCGCATCGAACGCGCATCGCGCGCAGTGAGCGTTCCGGAGAGCGAGCTGCCGACCGTGACGGTGCAGCTGCCCTTGTACAACGAGGCCACCGTTGTGCGCCGCTTGCTGGATGCCGCTGGCGCGCTCGACTACCCGAGCGATCGCCTCGAACTGCAAGTGCTCGACGACTCGACGGACGAAACGCAGGGCATCGCGCAAGCCGCCGTCGAGGAGCTGCGTGATCGTGGGATCAACGCGGTGTACGTCCGCCGCCCGGATCGCCATGGTTACAAGGCAGGCGCGCTCGACTTCGGGCTGACGCGAGCTTCCGGCGAGTTGATCGCCATCTTCGATGCGGACTTCGTACCGCAGGCGTCGTTCCTGAAGGAGATCGTGGGCCACTTCTGTGATCCGCGCATCGGCATGGTGCAGACCCGTTGGGAGCACATGAACCGAGATCACAGCTTGCTTACCAGCATCCAAGCCTTGATGTTGGACGGTCACCACATGGTGGAAAACCGTGCGCGCTTCGGCGCCGGCAACATGTTCAATTTCTCTGGCACGGGCGGCATGTGGCGTCGCCAAGCCATCCAAGACGCGGGTGGTTGGGAGCATGACACGCTGACCGAGGATTTGGATCTTTCGTACCGCGCTCAGCTCGCAGGTTGGCGCTTCGTGTACCGCGGTGACGTGCTCACGCCAGCAGAGCTTCCCGAGGACATGTCGTCCTTCCGCGCGCAGCAATACCGCTGGGCGAAGGGCACCGTGCAAACCGCGCGCAAGCTGTTGGTGCGGGTCGCCAAGTCGGAGCTCACGCTGGCGCAGCGCATCGAGGCCTGCTTTCACATGCTGCCGCACATGGCTTACCCGATGATGGTACTGCTCACGCTACTGTTGCTCCCGGCTTTGCTGCTCATGCCCGCGAGCGATGTGCGCACGCTGCTCTTGATCGATCTGCCCTTGTGCATTGGCGCGACCGGCTCGTTGGCGACGTTCTATGCGATGGCCGAGTCGGCGCAGGGCCGTTCGGCGTGGGGCGCAATCAAGCGCTTGCCTGCGCTGATCGCGCTCGGCGCGGGCCTTGCTCCGCACCTCAGCGGCGCCGTGTTCGACGGCATGCGGTCGATGGCCGGCGAATTCGTGCGCACGCCGAAGCGCGGTGAGCAGCGCGGGCGCTATCGCCAATACGCCAAGCTGCCCATGACCGAGCTCGCGCTGGCCACAGTGTGTGCGGGTAGCGTCGTCGCATCAATTGCGACTGGGCACTACTTCGCCACACCGTTCGCGGCATTGTTCATGTCTGGCTATAGTTATGTAGCCGCCCTGGTTATCCAGGAGCAGTTCGGCTTCGGTCGCGCTGCCGACGCCGCGGTGGCCGGCCTCGCAATCGTGGAAGCATCGCCAGAAAGCAGCCGCAGCGCTGCCGAAGCCTCCGGCATGGCCCCCGTGGGCTGAGTCCGGCCAGGCCGCCCAGCCCAAACGTCCCCACGCAAGCGCTGCCACGGGACAGCGTGCCGCGGCTTCCTTATGGACTTCCGGAAGCGCCCCGGTAATATCTGGCTAGGTTGCCCCTCGATGTTCCTCGAGGGCCGCCGAGTAGGGCGCCCATGACCAAGGCTGAAATCGTTCAAGCCGTCTACTCCCGTCTGGGAGGGTTTTCGAAGAAGGAATCCGCGGACCTGGTCGATCTCGTCTTCGAGACGATGAAAGAGACCCTTGGCCGCGGAGAGAAAATCAAAATCTCCGGCTTCGGAAACTTCGTGTTGCGCGACAAACGTCAGAGGCAGGGCCGCAACCCTCAGACCGGCGAACCCATCACCATCACCGAGCGTCGAGTGTTGAACTTCAAAGCCAGCCAGTTGTTGAAAGAAGCGCTCAACGACGGTGTGGGCACCTCCGAGCCGTCGGCCGAAGGCGCGGCGCTGCAACCCGCCAAGGTTTGATCGTGCCCGAAGCTGACCAACCACTACCGGTCAAACTCTACTATCGCATCGGCGAAGTATCGGAGATCGTCGGGGTCGAACCGCACGTGCTCCGCTACTGGGAGACCGAATTTCGCTCCATCCGACCGCAGAAGTCGCGCAAAGGCCAGCGCATCTACTCGCGTCGCGACGTCGACAAGCTGTTGAAGGTCAAAGAGCTCCTGTATTCGCACGGCTTTACCATCGCCGGCGCGCGCAAGCGCTTGCGCGAAGGCGGCGCGGAGCCGGAGCAAACTGCGCCTGCCGCGACGGCCGCGCCGGAGGTCAAGCGCCCGGGCGCCCAACTGCGCGCGGCGCTCGGTGAAATCCGGCGTGATATCGTGGCGCTATTGGCCGAACTCGAGAATTCCGGGCTGGAAGTGTCGAGTCGTTCGCACGGTGCCACTGCCGGCTGAGGGCTACTCGGTTCGCGCCACGGCCCGGAGTGTCGTCGGGCGTCGTTGCTAGCGATTGTTGATCGCGCGCCGCTCGGACGTATTCTTTCCCGCCTTGGCTTGACGCGCCGGTCACGCGCGTTCACATGCCCGTTCACGTTTCTTTTGGAGGAGTCCCGATGGCAGAAGGTTTGAATCGCGTCATGTTGCTCGGAAATCTCGGTGCTGATCCCGAGCTCAAAATGACGAGCGGCGGGCAGGCCGTGCTCAAGCTGCGCCTCGCCACCTCGGAGACCTACCTCGATCGCAACAAGGTGCGCCAAGAGCGGACGGAATGGCATAGCGTCGTGGTCTGGGGCAAGCGGGCGGAAGCGCTCGGAAAGTTCCTGACCAAAGGCTCGCGCCTGTTCATCGAGGGCGGCCTGCGCACCTCTAGCTACGACGACAAAGACGGCAACAAGCGTTACCGCACCGAGATCGTGGCGAGCAACATCATCCTCTCCGGCGGCGGTGGCCGCGGTGGTGGCGGCGGCGGTGGTGGCGGCGGGGGCGGCGGTGACTACGGCGACGATTTTGGCGGGCCTTCGGGCGGCGGTGGCGGCGGTGGCCGCGGTGGCGGTGGCCATTCCGGCGGCGGCGGTGGTGCTCCCTCCGGCGGCGGCGGATATGACGACCACGACTACGGCGGCGGCGGCGACGACGATATCCCGTTCTGAGCGGATGTGGGCTTCGCTGCAGCTGACCCGAGCGCACACGTTGGTCGCGATCGCCGCGACGGCGGCCGCGCTCGGGCTTTGCCAAGGTTGCGCGAAGAAGCCGCGCAGCACCGCAGGCGGTAGTTCGGGCGCGCTCGCAACGTTGCCGGATTTGCCCGAGCCCGCGGGGATCTTGGCCGACCTGAGCGTGGCTCGCCCCGATGACACCTTTCGCACGGTACGCGAGCTCGGTCGGCCCCTGTCGGCGATCTTGCCTGCAGGCTTTCCAATGTTGACCGCGAGCTTGCTCGGGCTACCGCCGCTGACCGCGGATTCGTTCGATCCGGCGCTACCGGTCGTGGGCTTGCTGCTCCAAAGTGGAGCCAGCACCCCGACCTGGCTGCTAGCGGTGCATAGCGTGTCCGGTCCAGAGCTGATCGCCAAATTGTGTACGGGCGATCGCGCGCCGTTTCTTGCGCAGGCAAGCTCCGTCGCGGGCTTGAAATTGCTGCAGCCAAACCCGCGCGCCGGCAAGGAGGCAAAGCCTGCGGCGGCCTTGGCCGTGTTCGACAATTACTTGCTGATCGCGGAGCGGGCCGAGTCGTTGCCCGCGGCTGGGCCCTATGCTGCGCGGATGCTGCCCAAGCGACCCGCGCCAAAAGCGGCCATGGCGCTGCGCTTTTCGCACGTCGCCCTGACCGGCACGCTCGTGCCTGCGCTACGTGGGCTGTGGGCCTCGTACCGCACGCGACTCGCGCATCAGGATCTGAGTGATCGCACGGCGCACGGCGGAAGAGCGCCAGATTTCGCCGATCCCGCCCAGGTGATCCTCGGCGCGGACGCGCTGGTCGAATCGCTGCTCGGCTTACTCGATGGGGCGGCCACGCTGGAGCTCGATCTCGAACCCTTTGCCGATCGCTTGGACGTCACGTTGCAGCTCGACCCAGAAGCGACGTCCGAGGTTCGCACCAAGCTTGCCACCTTGGCTGAGGTCGACGCCCGAACGTTGCTGACGCTCCCGGTCGAAACGCAATTCGCGCTCGGACTCTCGCGCAGCAACGAAGAGCGTGAGGCCGCGGGCAAGGCTGCGGGCGAGGATTTGCTGCGTCTACTCGGCGCCCGGCTCGCTGAGCATGATGCGCAACAACTGCGAAGGGTGATTGCGGATTGGGAGCTCGGTCGCGGTAGCGAAACTTGTTACGGCTTTCTCGGTGGCACTGAGCCGGGCGCGTTTCTGAGCGCCAGCGTCGCGGACGCCGCACGACTCGAGCGCGTCGGAGCTGGGTTTTTCGGCTTGCTCGGCTTGCCCGGGGTGCGCGCGCCGCTGGTGGAGTTCTTGGGGCGACCAAGCGTGTCCGAGCCGCCTGCGCCGAGCGACGCTTTGCCGAACGTCTCACGCAAACGTCTGACCTTTGCGGCTCCAGCAGGCAAGAGTCCGCTGCCCGTGCTGTCGTTCGCGTGGTCGGTGAACGAGCAACGCGCGTTTGCCGCCGTCGGCAAGAATGGCGAGGGTACGTTGAAAACCGTGCTCGAGAGCGCTCGCGGCGAGCACGACACTCTGAGCCGAAGACCTGGGTTCGCTGATTCGGTGGAGCGCGTGGGTTCGCGAGCCGCCGTGTTCGCTTACGTCGACGCGCGCGTGGTTTTTCCCGCGAGCGGCGAGCAAGCGGCGTTCCCGGCGCCGCTTCTGGCTTCACTTGGCAAGCGTGAGCAAGGCGCGGCGGTTCGCGCCGAGCTCACGAAACCTGCCCTCGACCTAGCGCTGCGCGGCGCGTTCGGACATTGACGTGAAGTTCGCTGGCGAAACCCTGCTCGTAACCGGATTTCCCGGTTTTCATGCGCGAACGTTGGTGCTGCATTTGCTCGCGGCCGAGCCGGAGGTGAGGCTCGTCGTGCTCTGTCGAGTGAGCGACAGGGAGCGCAGTGCCGAGTGCCTCGCGCGGCTCGAACCGACGCAGCGAGCACGTGTGCGTGAGGTCATTGCCGACCCCGCGGCGCTCGACTTCGGATTGAGCGGCGCTGAGTACCTGGCGCTCGCTCGCTCCGTGCAGCGCATCTATCACTTTGCATCCGTACTCGAGGCGAAGCGACGCACCGAGGCTGCTGTGTACAACGTTGCTTGTGCGCGCGAGATCCTCGAGTTCGCGCAGGTAACATCGGAGCTACGCGGTTTGATCCTGCTCTCCAGCGTGACCGTGTGCGGCGCGCGCACGGGGCTGATTCTCGAAGACGAGCTGCGCAGCGGGCAGACCTTTCGTCGTCGGCTGGATGAGTCGCTGGCGACGGTCGAAGCCATGTTCGAGCGGCGAGGGGAGCTGCCGCAAATCGTGCTTCGCCCGGCTCGAATCGTGGGTGATTCGCAAACGGGTGAGATCGATAGCCCGGGTTTCCCGTATCCGTGGCTGGCGTTCGTGGACCGTGGGCCGAGCGAGCTCGTGGTGCCGGTGCCGCATCGCCCCGATGCTCCAGTGCAAATCGTACCGATCGATTTCGTGGTTCGAGCCGCGCATTTTCTCGGCACTCGTCCCGAAGCCTACGGCAAGCGCTACCATTTGGTGGACCCGCAGCCGCCGACACTGAAGGAATTCTTACAGCTCGCAGCCGAAGCTTGCGGCAAGCACTTGGCGGAGAACTTCAATGCCAGCGCGTTCACGCGCGGTCTCGCGGCGAAGCCTGGCCTTCGAATGTTGACGCAAGGTGCGCGAGGTCTTTTCGATCTGTTCGTGGGCAGCCCTTCGTTCGACGCCAGAAACGCGCAGCATGCGCTCGAGGGCGGGGGTATCAGCTGCCCACCCGTAGCTAGTTACTTGAATTCGCTGATCGAGCGTGCGCGTGCAGGCGCGGCAGCGCACGAGGTTGAGCCGCTGGAGGCGGCCACGGCGACGGCGGAAGCCGATGAGTGACACGCTTCGTGACACCCGACGGGGTGAGCCCGTGCGAGCGCAGCTCGAGCGCGCGCTGGGCGTCGCGCTTTCGGCGACTGCAGCGCTCATCGCGATCACTTGCGGCAGCCGCGGCACGTTGGAACACGGTCCGATCGCGCCGCTGGTGCTGAGTGCGGCTGGCGCGGGTGGGGGAAGCGTGGGTGGGGGAGGCGCGCCGTCCTCGGGAGCGGTCGCACCTCTGGGCGTGGCTACCGCGGCAGAGACCGCGCACTCGAGCGCCGAGGCAGGCGTCGGCAGTGGGAACGTGCTGGGTCGGTTCTTTCGGGACTTGGCCGGTCTGGAAGCGGGCACGCGACGGGAGATGGTTCGGATTTTTTGGTTGGGGGATTCGCACACCGCAGCGGACTATTTGACCGGCGCCTTGCGCAGTCGGTTGGAGAAACGGTTCGGCGTCGGAGGACCAGGGTTCGCGCGCATCGGACTCAAGCCGTATCGACACTCGCAGATTCGCTGGGCGTGTGATGGACCCTGGAAGATCGAGCCTGTGCCACCACCGCGGCGAACCCTGTTCGACGACGGCGTGTTTGGGCTCGGTGGGATGCGCGCAGCTCCAGATGGCGCGCCAGCGCAGGCCTCCTTCGAGTTGAGCCCGGGTTCGGCGCGCGGACAATTGCATTGGCAGCTGTGGTTCTCGCTCAAAGAGGGCTCGAGCTTTCGCCTCACCGTGGCTTCCGTGTCGCAGGTGATCACGCAGGCGAGCCAGGTGCCGGAGTTGCCCGGCGCGGGCTTCGCGAGCCTTGCGCTCGAGAGCGCTGCGACCGACAAGCTCGAGTTACTCACCCTCGGGGGTAGCCCGCGTTTCTACGGGTTGACCGTGGAGGGCAGCGAGCCAGGCGTCGTGCTCGATGCAGTGGGGATCGACGGCGCGCGTCTGGCGACGGCTTTGGCGTGGAGCGAGACCTCGTTCGAGGCCGCCCTGCGTACGCGAACGCCGTCTCTGGTTGCCTTGGCGTTCGGCACCAACGAAGCGTTCGACGCCGACAAGATCGAGAAATATCGCAGCCACTATCGTGATGCGCTGGCCCGCGTGCGAATCGCTGCGCCCAACGCGGATTGTCTGATCGTCGGACCGCCGGATGCCGTTGCGGTGGGCGGCGGATCGGAGCCGCGCGTCACCGAGATCGACGTGCTGCAGCGCTCCGTGGCGACCGAGCTCGGCTGCGGCTTCGTGAGCCAGTTGCAGATCATGGGCGGCGCAGGCGGCTTCTCACGCTGGGCTCGCCAGACTCCGCCGCTGGCACGCGGTGATCGCCTGCATTTGTCGGCCAAAGGCTACGAGACCATGGCCAACGCCATCGCAGACGAGCTGCTTGCGAAGTACGACAATCGCGCCCACTGACCGCGGCGCTTCGCGCGAGCAATGCCAGCTCAGGCCAGCAGTTCGTCGATGCCGCCGGATCCGTCGCCGTCGCCGAAATTCGACTTCCAGTCCGTCTTGTCGCGGACCGCGGCCGTGATCAGCGTGTTGAACAAGCGGTTGTTGGTGACACCCCCAGCGTCGACGTAGGCACCCTGCTTCAGATAGCCACCACCGTCGCCGGCGATGATCGTGGGTACGTTCCTGAAGCTGTGGCTCGGTCCATCGGCGATGTGGTTCGTCCACAGGATCACGGACTTGTCGAGCAGCCCGCGATCGCTGAACTGATCCAGTCCGTGCAGCAGCGTATGCATTCGCACCACGTCGATCTCCGCGTGGGCATCCTCAGCCGTTTGATTGCTGCCCACCGATGAGTCGGATGGCACGCGGTGACTGATGTGGTGAAACGGCCAATTGAGCTCGGCATTCGACGGCACGGCGTACTTGGTCGCGTCCGTCCCGTCTCCGTGTTGCAAGGTCGCGACGCGGTTGTAATTGCAGGCAAACGCCAGCGCGACCAACTCCAGGTGCAGCTTGGCGATGTCTTCGATCATGCCGTCCATCTTGAACGCGAAGCCGGTCTGGAGCGCTTGCAACTGATCGATCGCTAGCCCGTCTTGCGTGCAAGCGAGACTCATCCCGCCCATCTTGACTTCGGTGTCGCGGATGGAATCGAAGTGCTGTTGCAAGCGCAGCTTGTCGGCGGAGCTCAACGCCGACAGCCCCATCATGTGCTTCAACTCGCTACGAACCAGATCGTTCACGCTCTTGCGACTGGCGATCAGATCCGCCGCCGCGTCTGCAGCAGCGGTCGCGTTGCTGTTGGCCGTTCGTGTGAGCCCGATCAGCTTCGAGTACAAGGTGAACGGGTTGTCGTCCGCGGAGCGCACCTGGCCCGCTCCGGCACCCTTGAAAGAAATGCGTTCGGCGATGTAGCCGTTGGCGCGATTTCCCGCGTAGAGCGTGAGCGGATCGGTGCCGCCGTCGTTCACGGCATTCGCGACCACCATGTCGGCCGAGATCCCCGTGGAGTACGCGGTGCCGCCGCCCCCGCCCGCAGGCGAGGCGGTCAGTGACTGACACAACCCTTGCGAATGTCCGCAGTTGGTGGGGACAGCCATCGGAAAGTTGACGCCTTTGACGAACAAGAGGCGATCAGCGTGAGGCGAAAGCACGCTGGTCGCTTTGTCCGTCTGCGCGCCCAGTGAATCGGCCGTGAACGCGCCGAGACTGTCGGGGAAGAACTTCTTGCCCACCACGCCGCAGGCCGCGACGATGTACAAGCTGAAAACCGGCGGCGCGTCAGCCGCCCATGCGGAGCGCTCGGGCAACCCCTCCAAAAACGGCAAGCCGACTGCTACCGCCCCAGCGCGCAGGAACGCGCGTCGGTTGAGTACCCCTCTGCGTTTGAAGGGCAGCGAGCTAAGTCCGTTACCGAGCGGAGTGGAGGTTTTGTTCGTCACTGAGCACCTGGAGCGTGAATGCGGAAAGCGTCGGTCTTCACCAGTTCGGTCAGCACGTCTTTGACCGATCCGTGATCGCTCCGGCTGACCTTGGCCAGCGCTCTGACGAGTGCGGCGTCGCCGGGTACGATGTCGCGTTGTAAGCTGAAACTGGCTAGTTTCTTGGCGTAGCAAAGGTGGGCTTGGTCGCTGTCGGCCATTGCCTGCATTAGTTCGCCCGCGTCGGCGAACGGCTTTGCGCCATCGCTGAATGTGTAGCTGCCAGTGGTGTCGATGGTCAGCCCATCATTTTCGGTATCCTGATACTGGCCCATGCCGTCGAAGTGCTCGAACGCGAAACCGACGGGGTTGATCAGCTGATTGTGGCAGACCCCGCCGCAACTCTGGGTCAGTGTCGTGATCCGTTCGCGGTTGGTCTGGTTCGCTTCGAGCGGTGGGATGGGCGGTAGCATCGCCGCAGGCGGGCCGAGCGTTGCGCAGAGCATGTCGAAGTTGATGCTGGCACCGCGGTGGATCGGATCGGGATCGCCGTTGAGCCCGTTGAGGGTGAGGAACGGCAACTGGGAGAAGAAGCCGACGCGCTCCGGACCCAAATCCTGCTCCAGGATGTCGCTGCTGGTTTGGCGGATGCCATACAGCTTGGCCATGCCCGGCCCCATGAAACCGCTGGTCGTGGTCAGGATGTCCTTCACGCCCAAGCCTTCGCTGAAAATCTTGTCGAAGAACGAGTACGAGCTTTGTTCGTACTCGGCGTTCAGCGACTCTTTGTAGTTCGTGACGCCGACCTTGCTGATCGTTTTGAAGCGCGCGAAGTGCAAAAGTTCGCCGTGAAACTGGCGCATCGCCGTCGCTGCGCTCGGCTCGTCCAGCATGACGCTCGCGAGTTCCGCTATTGCGTCTGGGTCCGTCAGGTTCGGCGCGTCGTCGAGCAGGTCGTCACTGGGCGTGGTGCCGCGCAGCCACAGCGACAGCTTGGCCGCGATTTCGTAGCCGCTGAGCGGCTCGTCGCTGGGCGTGAACTCGGTGCGATACAAGAAGTTCGGCGATTGCAGCAACGCGCGGATGACCAACGAGGCGCCCTTGGCGAAATCGCTCCTGCTGCCGGATAGCGCGGTGCCGCTGTTGAACAGCGTGGTGTACGTAGTGATTTCGGCCGAGGTCAGCGGGCGTCGGTAAGCGCGTCTGCCCACGGTGCGAATGAACCCGGCAGCGTCGCTACCGCGGTAAACTTTGTTGAGGGCCGTCGAAGAGGCGGTCACCTGATCGGCGAGCGTCTCCGCGGCCGTCTGGAAATCCCCCCAGGAGCGTTGATTGACGTCGAGCAAGAGCTCGTTGTTCGAGAAATCCGTTGTACCGGCGACAGGGCTCTGGAATGTCCCTTCCAGTCCAGAGGGCGCGCTCAGGTGCAGAATGTCCTGAACACTCTGCGCCCACTGCGCGTTGGTCAGACGTACGACACGGTAGTACTGCGGAGCGCCGGTCAGCTGGATGCCGAGCTCGTCGCCTGCGCCTCCGTCATCGCTCGGGCTTGCACCCGCTCCGCCGCCAGTACCGGCCTGGTGCTGGCTCGTGGTGACGGTCACCCGATGCTTCGCTGGCTCTGCGCAGGAGGCCAGCGCGGCAAGCGTCAACGCTGCGCCGAGCGATCCCCAGAAGCGCTTCGAAAGCATCGGAATCGAACCAGTTCTACTCGCAAACCTTGATGTTACCGGGGAATTGGGCACGCGCTCCGGGATGGAAACGGACAGTTGCGAAAATAGATGCGTGTTGAAATGTTTCCCATGGCGAAAGCCGCCAGTTAGGGAAGAGCGGGTGCGAGGTGTGCGTTGTAGGACTTCATCAGCGCCCGGTACACCCAATTCCCGATGACCTCGGATCCGATCGCGGTCGGATGTGTGAGATCGGCTTGGCCTAGTCCGCGGCGAACCCAGGTCGGCATCGAGTGGGCACCACCCATCGCAGTGTACGTATCGAAGAAGGCGCAACCGAGCTCCGCGGCTGCTTTGCGTTGCTCTTCTACGATCGACGGAATGACGCGCATGCTGACGATTTCGTCACCGACCTTGGCGGCGCGATCCATCGCGCCGATCACCAGACAACTCGATTCGGGGAGCGCGCGCTGGCCTTGCGCGATCACTTCTTTCATCGTGCGGTGATAGTCGACCATTGGGTAGAGGAAGCCGTCGCCGCTCTCGTTGGCACCGAACTCGTAGATCAAGAGATCGGGCTTACGCCAGCCGAGCTGCTCCGCCCAGTGATCGTCGTCTTGCTTGTCCAAGAAGCGAATGCGCGCCCCTTGCACGCCGAGGGCATCCACGACCACGCCCGGTGTGTCACGTTCCAGAACTACGCCGAAGGCGCGAGTCACTCCTGTCTTGGTGTAGATCTCGAATTCGTGCTCACCGTCCGGTACGTCCACCGAGAAGTAGGCTGGTTTCTTGAGCGCGCCGCGGGTGTCGAGCGTGGCCTTCGGCGTGCCGTCGATACTGACTTGCAGCGTACCGCCGCTCGGATCTTCCAAATAGTCGAGCACGAAGCGTGAAACGTTTTTGCCGTATTGCCCGCTCTTGGCGGTACCGAAGCGCGCCACGGTGTTGCGCTCGGCTTTGAACGAGACGCCGCCCAGACCGTACAGGCCATCGGCTGCGTAGGGGCCGACGATGCGGCTGACACTCCAGCCTGCCGTTGCGAAACGCGAGATATCGTTGTGGAAATACGCTGGCCAAGCATTGGCGATCAGCATGAAGCCGTGCCCGGCATCACCGAACTCGGCTTGCAGCTTGCGGCGCAGCGTGCCCGAAACCAAGTCGCTCACGACGATCGAATCGCCGAAATGCGCGATTCGCGTTACGGCATGCGCCTGTTTGTGCGCCGTTCGCGCGAGCGCTCGGTTGAAGCCGTCGAGCGCATGCCCGCCGGGATCGGCCAAGGGCAGTGGCGGCTCCGCCGCATCGATCGTCGGCAGTGCGACGTCTCCCGCTTCACGTTTTGCAGCGAGCGCCCCTTGCGCGGCCTTCAGCGCAGCGGAATCGGGCTGCGAAAGCTCCGCGCGCGTCTCGGTGGCGCTGATGATTTTCGCTTCGCCAACGGTTGCTGGCTCATCCAAGTGCATGCGCGCGGGTGCTTCCGTGCTTGGTGGCGCATGCAAGATGCGGAGCGGAGCGAGCAGAGGGACGCGTTCGATCACGAGCCCCAACGTGAGCACCGTGAATACGGCGACGCAGGCGCGTGACGTGAATGGCTCGGGGCTAAACCAGTGGCTCGAGCGACGCTCGGACTCAGTTGCTACAGGAGGCATCACCGAGCTGTTTGCAAACCGCGTGCAGCATCTTCAGATCGCGATCGGATGCCTGGCCGCTGCGCACCTTTTGTTGAAGCGTGGCCTTCGCCGAGAGCAGTTTGCTGCGGTCGCTGTCCGGCGCGGCGTTCGCCGCGGGCTCATCGTCGAACGGATTCTTGCGCACGAGTGTGGGGACCGCCTTCGGATCTTCCGCCGTCGCTTCTTCTGTCGACGTGGGGGCGGCGGGGCGCGCAGCCTGCTTCTTGGGGGCGCTGGGCAAGTCGCTCACGTCTACCGACTCGGCGTCGAGTGCGGTTAGATCGTTGGCGGCCCGCTTGCGGCGCGCCGCATCGACCGTCGTGGCTCGTGCGATTTGGTCCAAAAGCGCGCGTTTTTGCGTGGGATCTTGACTGGCTGAAGCTTGCGCAAACAGCGCGTCCGCCCAGGCGCTTTGGATCTGCCGGTAGTCCGCCGTTTTGCGGGCGTTGCTGGTGTCCGGGATCTCTGCTGCTTTGCGCATGGCCGCGTCGATCTCGCCTTTGTCGAGCAGTGCCTTGGCTTCCTGCAGGCTGTGCATCGCCGAGTCGACGCCATCCGCGCTGGCAATCTCTGGTTCGGGCGTACTGCTTCGCGTCGCGACGACCAAGCCCAACGCCACGACGATCGCAGCAACACCGCCAATGGCGGCGAGCTTCACGCCCTGCGACAATCCGCCGCCCACGCTGCCCGCGGGTTGCGAAAGTCCAGAGCTGCCCAGCGTGAGCGCGCTTGCTTGCTGACTCTCGTCGGCGCCCGGCACGTAGATGTCACCCGCTGGGATGAACTTGAGGATCACGTCACCGAGTTCGATCACGTCGCGCGCATCCAGCAAGGTGCGCGGCAGCTCGACGCCGTTGACGCGGACGCCGTTGGCGCTTTCGCGATCGACGATCTCGTAGCGACCGTCGCCGAGCGGTTGAATTTCAGCGTGCACCCGGCTCACGGAGGGGTGATTGATCGAAACGTCGCACTCCTCACCGCGACCCACCACGAGCGGTCGGTCTTGCGTGAGCGGGAACTCGGCGCCCACCGTCGGGCCCACCACCATCACCAAGCGATCGGGTTGGCCAAGCAATGCTTGGCTGCGCGGCGCCGCCGGCATCGTGACCGCTTTGTCGAACGACACCGGATCGAGGATCGAATCGTCCAGGATCTGCAGTCGGTAGTCACCGAGCTGCACCAAATCCCCGTGGACGATCTCGTGCTTTTCGCTCACGCGCTGCCCGTTCACGTAGCAGCCGTTGTAGCTGGTGAGATCGAGCAGCTGCCAGCGTTCGCCGGGCTTCGTCAGCCGCGCGTGACGGCGCGAGATATTGCGCTCGGTCAGGCGGACTGTGTTCTCCTCCGCGCGCCCGATCGTATATTCGTCGCGAACGAGGTGGACGACGGTCTTGCTCGCCTGGTCGTCCTCGATCGTCAGCTTCCACATCGGTGCGCCTACATGCCTCGTCGCAGTGGTTTCGTGTTCAAGAGCGGCTCTACGTACGGGAGGCCGTCTTCAAATTTGTCATGGTTCTCTACGGGTTTAAATAGCCGTCGTGCATGCCCGGAACCATTTCACGGAAGAAAGGCGTACAGAGCGTCATTTACCGCGGGCCGGGCGGCTCGAATTTTAGGGTTGTTTCGGGTGGGACAGACCCTGTTCGTGAGCAGGACCAGCACCCGGTCGGCGTCTGGATCGCACCAAAAGCTAGTTCCAGTGAACCCCAGGTGGCCGAAACTGCGCACACTCGCCAAGCTCCCAGCAGAGGACTGGTCGGCCGATTTTCCGTCGAACCCGGCCCGCAGCGTTCCCCCCGGGCGTTCTTCGAGCAGGGGTGCGAAGCAGATCGACTCGAGCCAAGCGGAGCGTCCAGCCCGGGCGTCGAGCAACGCTGCCCCAAATCGCGCGACGCTCTCGGCGGTTCCGAACAACCCGGCATGTCCGGACAACCCGTGGCCGGAGAGCGCCCAGGCATTTTCGTCATGGACGACGCCAGACACCTCTCCGCCGCGAAACGGCACAGTCTCGGTCGGCATACAGCGCGCAGCGAAATCGCAGTGACGGGCGCGAAGCTGCCGCGCGGAGCCCACCTCCAGGCCGAGCGGTCCGCACACCTCGCGATCGACGATTTCGTCGAGCGGTAGTTGCTCGAGGTGTTGGAGGGCTAGACCCACCAAAGCAAAGCCAAGATCGCTGTAAACGGGTGGATGTCCCGAAGCCGGCGCGGCCGCAGCGCATTCGGGCCGGCGGCCATTCAGCACTTCGCGCACGGAAGCGCGCCGATCGACGGGAAGGCCGCCGAGCAAGGGGGCGAACAAGGTGCGATGCGCCTCGAGACCCGCCCGATGCGCGAGCAAGAGCAAGACGCTTGCCGAGCCTGTGACAGTGCCGCGCGCTTCCGGAAGTAGATCATGAAGTGGCGTGTCGAACTCGAGTCGACCCCGTTGAACGAGGCGGGCCAAGGTTACGGCCACCAATGACTTCGTGATCGAGGCCAGGTCGAAGAACACGCGCGCGTCTAGATCGAGGCGCTGCGCCTTGAAAGCTGCGCCCTCGGCGAACGCAAAACCGTTCGGGCTTGGAAAGCCGGTGGCGACCACCGCAGCGGGCGCGACCCCAGGTCCGATCACGAACTTTCGCACAATTTCGGCGAGGTCCGGATGTGGGAGCATGTCAGGGATCATGTCAGAGAGGGACGCCTCGAAAATCTAAGCATTTTGGCATCTGGGTGCTGCACCGGTATTGTGAAGCTGCCGTAGACGGATTGGAAGGCGAGAAGCGATGGCCGAGTTTACTTGGGAAGCCCGTGGTCGGACCGGTGAGGTCCGCAAAGGGGTCATGGA
>Ga0164309_10000075_pt1 | contig 56577 bp, 48 predicted proteins | sample Whisoiple_247_MG_FD_109984 | JGI IMG/M metagenome (GOLD analysis project Ga0164309, IMG submission 109984) | Soil microbial communities amended with fresh organic matter from upstate New York, USA - Whitman soil sample_247_MG | ecosystem: Environmental > Terrestrial > Soil > Unclassified >... | reverse complement strand
TTCGATCTCACGTCCGTTCCGTTGCTTCGGTTGGCCTTGGTATGTTTGCGCGATGAAGAGCACGTGCTGTTGCTCACCGCCCACGAGACAATTTTGGACGCGTGGGGCGCTGGCGTGCTGCTGCGGCTGCTCGATGATGCTTATCTGCGTTGCCTCGCCGGAGACCCTACACCCGAGACCAGCCTTCGCCCGCAGTTCGCGGAGTACGCCCGTTGGGAGAGCGAGATGCAGGTCCGATTTCGCAGCACGCCCGCGCGGGACTATTGGACAACGCTGCTGGCCGGCGACCTGCCCAGATTGTCGCTGCCATTCGACCAAACTCCGTCGAGCGGCCTATCGCACCGGGGGGCTTCACTCGAGGCGGAGCTCTCACCCGAGTTGCGAACTCGTATCGAGCAACTCTGTGGTGAACAGCGCTGCACGCTATCTGTTTGGCTACTCACGGCTTACTTCGTGACCCTTGCGGTGTACTCCAATCAAGCGGACTTGGTGGTTGGGGTGCCATTCGCGAATCGCGTCGACGAGCGTTCCGAAGAAATGCTCGGCAATTTTCTGAATCTGTTGCCGGTACGTCTGCAGCTGTCTAGCGATCTCACCGTAAGACAGTTGGTCTCCGCAATTGGCGAACAACTGACGCAATCGATCAGCAACGCTTCCTACCCATTTCAATGCATGGTCCAGGACGCGCGCGCAGCTGCCGACTCGAGCCGCACGCCGATCTTCCAAGTGTTCTTCGATATGCTGCATATCCCCCCGTCGACAGCTGGCGCGTCGCCCGTGCGCATGAAATTTCAGAACATCGAACGCGGCTACTACAAGTACGAGCTGAACCTTCACGCCCACTCCAGCGACGAGGGCGTTTTCTTGCGCTTGTCGTACTTGACGGCGCTATTCAAGGCTTCGACGGCGGAGGCGCTGTTGCTGAGCCTGCAAAGCGCGCTTCGGATCATGACCGAGACGCCGTTTTTGCCGTTGTCGGAGGTCATGGCGCGGGTTGTTGCCGAAGCGCCGCCCGAGCTGCGCGCGCGCGTGGCATCGCTTCCACCACCAGGGGAAGAAAAAGCGCGCGTCGGACTGCGTCGCCCGGCAGCAGGACTGCTCGCATGATGGACGAAGGTCAGGAGAGGCGCTCATGGCGCTAGAAGTAACCGCGCCGCACCGACCACAGCTGACGCACGCCGTGGTTCAAGATGTGTTGGAGCTCAATCCACGTATCCGGGTGATCGAGCTATCGATCCGTGACCGAGCCTTCGTCTGGTCTGCCGGGCAGCATTTGGACTTGATCCTCGAGGACGAGACGGGCGCTGCCCGACGGCCGTATTCCATCGCCTGCGCGCACGATCAGGGAAGTCCAGGCCGCGTTGAACTCGCGATCGCTTCTCGTCCGGGTGGGCGAACTTGGTCCTTCATCAGCCGACTTTCACGCGGCGACGTCCTGGCCGTCGAGGGACCTTTCGGGGGCTTCCGGCGTTCGCCCGACCCCACGCGCCCCCTGATTCTGATCGCGGGGGGCACTGGCTATGCCCCATTGCGGGCGCTGCTTCAGGCCGAAATGCTGCGAGATCCGAGCCGTGAAGCCACCCTGCTTTTGGGAGGCGCTGTCCTCGAGGAAGTGCCCTGGTCGTGGGAGCTCGCGCAGGAACCTTTCGCCCGCGTCCGCGCGATCCTGACGCTGGTCGAGCCGCCTTCGGGTTGGAGAGGGGCAAAGGGGCGTGTGACGGCGCACCTGCCGGCGCTCGCGGCCGCTAGGCCACATGCCGACTTCTTCGTGTCTGGCCCACAGGCGATGATCGAAGCCGTTCGCGCAGCACTCTCGCTCGCGGGCGTGCACGCGCATCGCATCGTTGAACCCGTCGCTGAAAGTGTTGAGGCGCCGCGTCCAGCCGAATGAGGCCGCGCGTCGAAATGGCTCGAACATCAGAAGGCCACGCACGCGAGCACACATCACCGCGATGCGGCGTGAGCACAAAAGCATTCGAGACGAGCGCCGGCCGGACAGCGATCGCGAACCGCTTGCTCGCCGGCACCAGCCGGGCGTCACTCGGCCGGGGGATACTTGGCTAGCATTCGCCGAAGCGAGCGGCGCTCCACGCGAAGTCGGCGCGCCGCCTCGGCGATCGAGCCTGCGGTAGTGACCATCATGTTGATGTATTCCCACTTCGCGCGTTCGAGCGAACAGTACGTAGGCTGGTTCGCGCAGTGGCTCAGGTCTTCCGATGCCAGCATGACCGCGTCGATGATGTTCCGGGGAGAGACCGGCTTGGCTAGATATGCGGCCACACCGAGTCGGGTGGCCATCACCGCATTGGTGATCGAGCCTGACGCAGTGACGATCGCGAACCGCGCATTGATGCCTGCCGCCTTCAGCGGCGTCAGCAAATCCAGCCAATTTTTGGCTCCAAAACGCTGCTCGGAGACGACCAGCTCGGGGTGTATCTCCTTTGCGAGCAAGAGCGCATCCTCGACGCATTCGGCCACGCTTGCGTGGTAGCCCAACTGCGTAAACCCAGTTCTGAGTTGACTGGCAAACGCATATTGGGAGTCCACGATCAGTACACCCCTAGTGACCACGTTCACCTCCAGTAGATAGCAACCGCCGCCGCGCTCCCACACGCAGAGTATGCGACACTCACTCTGCCAACGCTAGGAGCAAAATGTCCCTTGTGCGTTTACGCGTGCGAGCGAAGCGTGCGCCACGAGTACACGCATTGAGCGCGCCCTGAGCGCGCGACTGCACACTGGTCGCGTTACTGGGTGCGCTCAAAGGGATCGCTCCCGCGCGTCTTCAATCAAGGCGATCGCAAGCGACAGAGAGCACACGAGCGGAGGATACGAATCGAGTGAAACAAAGGACGCTTCGCGAACGTCAGCTTAAAAATACTACTTGATGACGGAAAACGCCTCGATCGCGAGTTTGTTAACGCGACCACGCGTACGCAGCAATGCGGCTGACCCCGCTAACTCCGCGTGGCAGCGTCCTCGGCCGCGAGTGCGGTGGCGATCGCGGCGCGATCGAGCTTGAGGTTGCGGGTCAACGTCCCGTCCTCGAGCCGAAACGGTTGCGCTCGGATCACGACGCGCCCGATTCGCCCAGCCTCGGGCAGCCGCCGATTCAACGCGGACACGAATGCCTGTGCGACAGCGGCACCGCCAGCGCTATCGGCGCGCAGCGTCAATACAGCGCAAAGCAGCGCCCCCCCATCGAGTAGGAGTACCGCCGCCCGTTCAACGACTGGACAGTCGTTGAGCATCGACTCCAATCCTTCTGGATGAAATTTGTAGCCGCCGGAAGTGATCAAGAGCGCCTTCTTGCGCCCGTCGATGTAGAGAAAGCCGTCCGCGTCGAAGTGACCGCTGTCACCGGTGCACACCGTGTGTGCGTCGGGAAAAACCAAGTGAGCGTCCGCTTCGCCGAGATAGCCGCTGGCCAACGGATGCGTTTTGGTAACGATGATTTCACCGTCATTCGCAATGCGAACCGAATCAGGATCGAAGGGACGACCGACCGACCCGATCCGATTGGCGGCCGGCAGGTTGCTACACACGATTCCGCATTCGGTGAGGCCGTATGCCTCGAACAACACGAGTCCCGCTTGTTTGAAGAACGTCAGCGTGCTGCGTCGGATGTGGGCCATGCCCGTAATCATGAAGTGCACTCGGCCGCCGAGCGATTCGTACAGCTTGCGGTAAATCCTCCGGTTCACGGCGGCGACCACGCGACTCGGCAGCGTGCGGAGCGCGAGGGCGAGACAGCGCGCGACGACTCGGAAGGCTAGGGGAAGCGCAAGATAGCGCCCGTGAATCGTTTCGTAGAGCGCGGGCGGGCCGATGATGATGCTGGGCTTCCCCTCTTTCAGAGCACGAAACAGCTGCTGAGGCGTCGCGAGCACCAGCGAGATTCCGAGCCACAACGCGCCGTACACCATCAATCGTTGCTGCAAGTTCGAGAGTGGCAAAAACACCAGCACACTATCGTCAGGGCCGATCGGGAAGGCTTTCGCGAAACTAGTCAAAACCTGTTCGATGCCGCGCCGACTGACGCGCAGGCACTTCAGTTTTCCGGTCGTTCCGGACGAGAACGCCAGGGTTGGCTCGGTGAAGAAAGGATCGGGATAGCGCTCGCGCGGCACGCGCACGGAACCTGGACGAGTGTCATCTTCGTCCAGATAGCGGACCCAGCTCGGCGGCTGATGCTTCGTCGTCCAGGAACGGGGAGCCAAGACAAGGCTCAGATCGTACTCCTCTGCAAGAGTCTCGCAGTCTTCCATCAGGTGTTCAGGAATTGCGACGGAGACGGCGCGCAACTCGAGCAACGCGAGATCTGCCACGATCCACGCATACGTGTTGGGCCCGGTAACGCCCACCCGTCGACCTGGCTCGACCCCCTCACGTCGCAGTGAATCAGCTCTCGCGCGCACGTCACGAGCGAGCTCCGGGCCGCTCTTTTCTTGCCACTCCCCGTGTTCCAAGAAGCGCACGCGGGTCTGCACGCTTGCCTCGATTTGCTCCGACAGCAGCGTCAAATCCGGCGCAGCGGCGAGGACCGACCGTGCAACGAAACCCGACGGCTCGACATCCCCTGAGCGCAGCTCGACCAATGAAGATGAAGTCATGGATTCTCGAATCCTGGATGAAATGCGAAGCGGGGACGCGGCCTATCCGAATCGTGCTCAGTTCAGCGAGCTGGCAGAGCCCAAGAGACCGGGAGCCCTGAGTGCGGACAGACGATCAGACAGCAGCTGCCTGTTCGGTTTCTGCTTTCGACACGATGAGTGCGGAACAAACTCGGGTTCTTCGCTCAGGTCGTGAGCGCGTGCGACGCAAATACCGGCAAGGAACTCCTCCAAACGCAAGCGTCTCCACGACACCTCGAGCTGGCTCGGCGACCGATAGGCACTTGTAGCCATGATTCCCAGTCCTCAGACAAGCCCCTCCCAAAGTGGCCCAATTTCCCTCATTCGATGGTGATCAGGACCTGCGTCCTAGACCCCGCCAGATTCAGTATCGCACTCGACCCACCGTCGTCAACAAATTGTGCGCGAGAGGCCGTCGTTACTTCTCGTCGCACTCAGAAGTGATCAGAAGTTACCAGAGAGCCGAAGGTGAGCGCGGAACCAATTCACTCTCGGCGAGTCGACGGGCGAAGCTTGCGCTGACGAGCGAAACCAATGCGCGAGCGCGCTGCGCAGTACACCGCACGAAGGAGAAGCTGCACGTGGATCTGCTCGCACCCGTTGCGACGTCGCAACGCGCTCGCCCGCAGCACGCGAACGTTCGTCGCGGGCCGAAGCAATGGCAGACCCAACGGCGCAGAATCGAGCAAGGGCCCGGGATGTCGGAATACGACGGTCCATGGCGGGACACCATGTCCCATGTTCAGGTCGCGATTCGATGAACTACAAAGGCTTGGCTATCGGCACACGAATCAACTCGAACAAAGACTCCGAGATCTTCAATGACTGCGCAAACGAGCGTCGCAATTCAACCGAACGATGTCGAAGACAAGGTAGTTTCGTGCATCCGTAAGCTGCTGCCTCGGGGGAAATCGAAGCAGCCGATCTCCACGGCCAGCCGCTTGCGCTGGGAATTGGGGCTGGATTCGATGCAGCTGCTCGAGCTCACCTTCTTGCTGGAAGAAGAGTTCCGCTGGCGCAACGCGAACTACGAACAGGCGGGCGAGCCGATCGAGACGGTCGGAGATGTCGTCCGGTTCGTCTCTCGCTTACTCGGCGTCGCCGGCGCGGAGAAGGGCTGACTCATGTGTTTGGATCACACGACAATGGCGGAGAAGTCATACTCCGCAACCTTGCCCGTGGGGCTCGAGGTCGTAGACGCACACTGCCATTTGGCTTGGGAGCATTGTGTTCCACCGGCGTTCATTCAAGGCGCGCTCGACAATCTGTTGTCGGGCATCGCGGCGAGGCGCAGCAACTTCTCGCGTTCGGCTATCCTCGATCGCTTTTTGGGGATGATGCAGGACCCACACGCCGACGGTCTAGTGCGCTCCATGCGCGAAGCCGGAATCGTGCGGTCGAATTTGCTCGTCCCGGACATGACCTATGCGCTCCCAAATTCCAAATACACGATCGAAGAGCTGCTGATTCATCATCACCAGGTTGCTCAACGGCACCCTGGCATGTTCGAGCTATTTGCCGGCGTCGATCCCCGGTGGGGTGCGGACGGGATCGCGCTGTTCGAGCGTGCCGTTTCAGAGCTTGGATATCGCGGACTGAAGGTCTACCCGCCCTGTGGTTTCGACCCCAGTCATGACTCCATGTTCCCGTACTACGAGATTTGTGCGGCCAAAGGATTTCCCGTGCTCGTACACATCGGGCCAACGTCACCTGCTCTGTCGTTCTCTACGAGCCATCCGCTGCATTTGGATCGAGCGTGTCAGTCCTTTCCAAACGTGAACTTCATACTTGGGCACGGTGCGGCGAGCTTTGCTACCGACTGCATTGCACTCGCCGCCTTTCGGCCAAACGTGTTCATCGAGCTGAGCGGTATCCAATCCGTTGGGAGCCTGCCGGCTGCGGTAGCGAAGCTGCGCCCGTTGTTCGAGCGTGGACTGAACCACAAGATCCTGTTTGGCTCAGATTTCCCGGTGTTTCAAGTCCCGCTCGGCGAACTCGCAGCAGCCGTCTTCGACGAACGAGGGCCCCTGTCGGACGCCTCGGAAGCCGACGTGCGTTTGGTCGCTTCTGGCAACGTGCGTCGCTTGTGGCGTTCCGCGGACCCTCAACCAAGCCTCGCGTTCGAGGCTGGCTGAAGCGAGCTGCGTTCGTTTGATTCGGGGGAAGGTGAGCGACGAGCATCGAACAAATTGGACGTCTGCTCGATACGATCGAGTGCTGTGCAGTCAAAGAAGTCACGAGTTCAAGTCGGGGAAATCGCTTCAACGCTGATCTTGCAAATCACCAGATGGGTAGGAGTATGGCTGAAAACAAGACCGAATCGCTGTCGTTCGTGCCGCACACGATGCGGGTTCGCGACGCAGTAGAGCTGCGTGCGTTTACATTGGGCCCTGCCGAAGGACCAACCGTTGCTCTCATCAACGCCTACGGTATGCCAATAGAATTCATGCGGCCATTGGCACAAGAGCTTGCCGCGCGTGACTTGCGCGTCGTCACTTGGGAATCACGCGGCGTGCCCAATATGGAACCGGGATTCATTCCGGAGAGCTGCGGCCCACTCACCCATGCGCACGACCTGTTCGACGTGATGGACTATTTCGGCGTGAAGTCGGCCACCGTCGTGGGCTGGTGTTCGGGCGCGCAAGTCGCCTTGCGTTTCGCCGGCCTGTTTCCGGAGCGCACGTGCAAGCTAGTGCTCATCAACGGGGTCTACGCGTTGTGGGAGAAGGGCGTCTTTTCGGAGTTCCAGACAAAGATGAACCACCTCTTGCCGATGTGCGCGAAGTCGCCTCAGAGCGCCGCATTGATCTGCAACATGATCAGCGCGCAGCTGTCGGGCTGTGCGGGCAGCTCCGAGGACGAGAATCAGGTGGGCTCGGTGGTTGGTGCGGTGCCGCCCGAGATCCTACCGCTGACCGCTGGCGTGTTTTCCAGTGGCGAACGCTTGTATCGCTACGCGCACCTCGAAGCGCGCTTCCTGGAAGAGCCCGACGGTGCGTGGACGCAGGGCGTTCAAGCCGAAACGCTGGTGATGGTCGGTGACTCGGACGACATGAGCAGTCCGGAGAACTCCGCAGAGGTGGTGCGCAGGTTGCCGCACGCCCGTTTGAAAGTGGTGAAGAACGGCAACCACTACATCCACTACACCCGCCCCGACGCCTATCTCGAGATTGCGGAGTTCGCCAAGAAAGGAGTGAGCCATGACGTTCAGCGGGCACAATCTGCAGCCCACGCTTGAATCGACCCTCGAGCAGCGGCTCGCTGCGCGAATCTGCGTGAGCGCCCCGTACTACGCGCTTCGTGGCGTGCGTTTCGACTCCGACTTACACGCCTTTGCCGCTGCCGAGACTGCCAGCGCCGGCGAGGTTGGGCCAATGACTTGCGCCGAAATCGGCCGTCACGGCGCAATCGCGGGGCTCTGCGCGGCGGCGCTGAATCGCGGTGATTCGCGGCGCTACTATCACTTGGCACAGAAGGCCGAATGCGTGTTTTTCCCTCACGCGGCGCCGTTTGGTACGCCAATTGCGCTGCGCGCACAGCCAATCACGCTCGCCGCTCGTAGTGCGGTGGTTAGCGTGGAGGCGAGGATCGAGGATCAGATCCTGGCCAAGATGGAAGTGACCTATACCGTCTTGCGCGAGGACTTGTTCACCCGGCTGTTTTCGGCTCACGCATCTGCGAACGCGTCGGTTCGAGGAAGCTACGCCGACTACGTGCCCTTGCGCGAGCTTGGTCCGGGCAAAGCCAGTATCGATTCCGTCCCGGTTCACGCGTGCGCGGGCCACTTCGAAAAATTCCCCGCGCTGCCGGTAGCGGTGCTGATGGGGCAACTGGTGCGCGTGGCGCGAAGCGAATTCCCGTTCGAGCGATTTCGCGTCACCCGCGCGAACGTCGCGGCGGACTCATTGGCATGGGCGGGCGAGGACGTGTTGCTCGAGGCCAAGCCAACCAAGCGCAGCGCGGAAGAGTGGGAATTCGATTGTAGGGCGAATGTCGGCGGGCGCTTCATCGGCGGGATGACCCTCGGCCTCGCGCCGCTTTAGCCAGCAAAATTCTAAGCAGGAGACTAGGTCATGACGACTTCCAACGTACTCGAACGCGACTTCACGGAAGTGAGCTCCGACGCCTCGACGCAAAGCGCAGGCCTCGGTGCGGTCGCGATGATCGAAATATCGCGTCTCTACAAGGAGTACCAACGCGGCAGCACCAAGATCGACGTGCTGCGCGGCTTGGACCTCTCGATCAAGCGCGGTCGTTTCGAGGCGCTGATGGGGCCATCCGGCTCTGGTAAGACCACGCTCCTCAACATCGTGGCTGGCTTGGATCAGGCGACACGCGGCAACGTCCGTGTTGGGGGGAGTGATCTGACGAAGCTGTCCGACGCCCAGCTCACGAAATGGCGGAGTCGCCAAGTCGGCTTCATTTTTCAGTCGTTCAACTTGATCCCAGTGCTGACGGCGCTGGAGAACGTCGAGCTGCCTCTGCTGCTCACCCGGCTGCACAAGAAGGAACGAACGAGACGCGCGGAGACTGCGCTGGAGTTGGTCGGAATGAGTGACCGAAAGGACCATTTCCCGAAGCAGCTCTCCGGCGGTCAGGAGCAACGCGTCGCCATCGCTCGAGCCATCGTCAGCGATCCGACGCTGATCGTCGCGGACGAACCGACCGGTGATTTGGACCGCGAGAGCGCCAGTGAAGTGCTCGGGCTGCTTGGGCGCTTGAGTCGTGAATTCGACAAGACCATCTTGATGGTTACGCACGATCCGCTAGCGGCCAAGCAGGCGGATTTCGTCCACAACATGGACAAGGGCGCGTTCGTATGAATGTGTTTGCCCTGTCGCTGCGCAATCTGGCGCGAGATCGCAGCCGCACCGCGCTCACCGTCGCGTCTGTCGCCGTCGCCGTCGTCGCGCTTTTGTTGTTGCGAACCGCGATCAGCGCTTGGTCGATCGGAGCCGAGCGCGCTCCGAAGAATCGACTGCTGACACGCAACAGCGTTGCGTACGAACTGGGCTTACCCAGCAAATACGTCGAGCGCGTGAAGGCCGTGCCGGGTGTTTCCGCCGTCTCCTGGCTCAACTGGTTCGGTGGCAAAGATCCAGCGCACCAATCGCTGTCCATTTCTTCGTATGCCTGCGACCCGAGCACCTTTTTGACGCTTTACGACGGTGTTACGGTCTCGCAGGCCGACCAGGAGCGCTGGACCCATGATCGCACTGGCGCGCTGGTTGGCTCGGCGCTGGCCGAGCGCATGGGGTGGAAAGTCGGCCAGCACGTGACACTGAATGGCACGATCTACCCGGGTGATTGGGATTTTACGATCGACGCGATCTACCAGATCAAGAACCCGGTCGCCGATCCCGGTCTCTTCCTCTTCCATTGGAAGTACCTGAACGAACTCCGACCGACCCACATGCACGATCGTGTCGAGTACGTCTGGAGTCGGGTAGACGATCCCACGCGAGCGGCTGAAATATCGAAGGCCATCGACCGCGCGTTCGAAGTCGAAGACACGGCGACTCGCACGGAGGACGAACGGTCCTTCTTCGCCTCGATGTTGGGGATGGTTTCCACCGCGCTCGGTGCACTCGACGTGCTGTCGGTGATCGTACTGCTCATCATGGCTCTCTTGCTGCGCAATACGCTGGCCATGGCGGTTGGTGAGCGCAGCGTCGAATATGCGACGCTGCGCGCGCTCGGCTTCAGTGCGCGGCGGATTTGGCTCATCGTCTGCATCGAGGCACTGATGCTCGGAGCATTCGCGGGCGCGTTTGGTATCGCACTCGCGTACCCACTGGTCGATCTGACCGTGGGCCGTTGGGTCGAAGCTAATGTCGCGGCACTCATTCCAGAATTTCGCATGCAACCTTTGTCGGTGGCGCTGGCAAGCTTTGCTGCCGTCGTTTTGAGTTGTCTAGTCGCGATCCCCCAAGCGCTCGCCATGACGTCGACTCGTGTCGTCGACGGCTTGCGCCGCGTCGGTTGAGCAGAAACTGCGAGGCTCGAAAACCATGATTCCATTTCGGTACATTTGGCGTAGCCTGTTCGTCCGGCGAGGCGCATCGCTTTCGGCAGCGATCGGTTCCGCGCTCGTGGTCTTCTTACTCGCGGGCTCGCTCATGCTCGCTAACGGTGTGCGACGCACGTTCGTGCTCGCCGCGCGTTCCGATGAAGCGATTGTGCTCAGGCAGGGTGCGGAAAGCGAGAACATGAGCCTGCTTGGTGTAGACGCAGCACGGGTCGTTCTCACGAACCAGAACGTCGAGCGAAGCGAGAATGGCACTCCGCTCGCCGCTGCCGAGTTGCTATCCAACGCAGCGATGCCCAAGATTGGTGCAAACGGTGTGGCGAACGTGCAGATCCGAGGCGTCGAGCGGAACGTGCGAGAATTTCGTCCGGAGGTGCGGCTCGTCGCCGGCCGTTGGCCAGCCGCGGGGGCGGCGGAAGCGGTGGTCGGTCAGCGCATCGCGGGGCGTTTCGAAGGCTTGACGCCGGGCGGCTCGGTACTGCTGAAAAAGAATCGCCCGGTCCAGATCGTCGGCGTATTTGCCGCCGCCGACTCCTCGTACGAGTCGGAATTGTGGACCGACCGCGAGCTCGCCCAATCCGCGTTCGGTCGGACGGGAACGGTCTCGGCCATTCGCGCACACGTTGGCTCGCACTTCCAGGCCTTCAAGAGGGAGGTGGAGGCTGACAAGCGGGTAGGGGGGCAAGTCTTGACCGAGGCGGAGTACTACGCGAAGCAATCTTCGGCCACGGCGTCGTTTCTCGCCATCTTGGGCAACTCGCTGTGCGCTTTCTTCGCCATCGCCGCAATCTTGGGTGGCACGAGCACGATGCAGTCGTCCGTCGCGCGGCGCTTGCGCGAGCTCGGCGTCTTGCGAGCGCTCGGTTTTTCGCGGCGCAGCATTCTGCTGGCGGTTGTTTTGGAGTCTGCGGCTCTGGCGGCCTTTGGCAGTCTCTTCGGCACCGCTCTGGCGCTGGCCCTCAGCAGCGTGCGCTTCTCCATGATGAACTTCTCCAGCTGGTCGGAGATCGTCTTCAAGCTGGAGCCTTCCGTGGAGATCATCGCCATCGGCGTCGTGGGTGCGCTCTTAGTGGGTGTGTTAGCGGGCGTGCTTCCGGCGATACGTGCTGCGCGCCTATCGACGAACCAGGCGCTCAAAGCGTAGGCGCGTGGAACGAGCGCCGGACAGTGTTGGTGCAGCGCTAAAATCGCTGCGCATCGAGCGAGAACCCGAGGTCGGACCGCCAACCGCGCGGACGGGCAGGTCGGTGGTGGGGATCATTCTGCTCGTGGTTTGCGCGGGGGGCGTCGCCTGGCGCGCTGGTGCGGGAGCGTGGCTGCAGAGGGTCCCTGAGGTGGACGTGGGCTACGTGTCAGTTGAACGACAGGCTTCGGCTGCGGCGCTGTTGACTGCATCGGGGTACGTCGTCGCACAACGGCGGGCAAGTGTCAGCGCTGAGACTCAGGGCAGCATTGCCGCAATTTTGGTGCGTGAGGGGGACTCGGTGACGGCTGGGCAGGTCATTGCCGAGTTGAATGACGCAGCTCCGCGCGCCGCTGTCAGGCTCGCGGCTCTCCGCGCGTCCGTCGCCGAAGCAAAAGCGCTGGCTGCGCGCTCGGAGTTGGAGGAAGCAACGCTGCTCGAGCAGCGAGCGCGAAGTCTCGTCGAGCGGGGTATCGAGCCGCGTGCGACGCTCGAGGACCTCACGGCACGGCGCACGGTGATCGAGCGTCGACGTTCCTCGGCAGAAGCAGAATCGCGCGCAACCGAAGCAGAGATCTCTGCGGTCAAGATCACCCTCGCGCAGCACAAGGTGGTCGCGCCGTTCGCGGGGGTGATCGTCGGTCGCCCGTTGAACGTCGGCGCGCGAGCGGGCGAGGACGCGGCACCAATCGCTGAGATCGCAGATCCCTCGTCGAGTATGCTCGAAATCGACGTGCCCGAGCTGCAGCTTGGCAAGGTGAGCGTGGGCATGCCGTGCGAGTTCGTGCTGGACGCAGAGCCGAATCGCACTCGAGCGTGCGTCATCTCGCAAGTGGGTGAACAAGTGAATCGCGCAAAAGCCAGCGTTACGGTGAAGGCAAAGATCCTGGATCCGCATGGCGTACTGTTCGACATGTCCGCGCGGGTCAATTTCCTCAGCGAGCCGGCGCCAGCGGACGTACCTCCGCTCAAGACCATCCCCGAGGCCGCGCTCACCACTATCGATGGCGCCCAGTCCGTCGTCGTGTTGCAGGGGGACACGACGAGGCCAGTCCCGGTAAGCGTCGGAAGCAAAGTCGGAAGCAATCGCGTGACATTGCTGGCCGGCCCTGCCGAGGGCGCGGCGCTAGTGCTGAACCCTTTGCCGGCGTTCAAAGACGGCGTGCAGGTCAAGCTTCGCAAGAATTAATGGCGATCATTTGAAGCATCGAGCAACGAACTGCCGAGCAGCTCGATAGCACAAACAGCGCCTTTTCTAGCCTGGGACAGCGCCATTCCGACGTTCCAACCAGTGGGTGATGGCGGAATGCCGACGCGAATGCGTCACTTGGCGCCGGGTGCCCGCTTCGCCTTCGAACGATCGCGAATCAGCTCTTGGATGTCCGACTCGTGGGGTGCGGCTTCGGCCCGCTGCCCTTTCAGCCACGTTTCGAGCTCCTCTACTTCTCGAGCAAGCTGGCGCACGGCGTCTTGAACCGACCGTGCAGATTCAGCCGACATTTCGACCGGCTCGTCAGTTGACAGATCTTGGCGATATTTGTTCACGCGCGAGGCCAACAATCGAATTGACCGCGCTTGGCGGTTCGCGGCCGAGTGGGCCCGCCCGCGACGATGGTAGCGGGCGGCTTCGATACGTAGCCGCGAGACTGGCCACTGTTGTTCCTCCGCAAGTGTCAGCAAATCACGTCGGGCCTCGAGGCCGAGCGACAGCACTTCTTGGAAGTGACTGGCTCCCAAATGATGCCAACGCTCGCGACCCCCCATTTGCTCGACGAGTGAATAGACTCCGACCGCCCGACAGAGTGCCGATGGGCTGAGTGCCAGGTCTCCACGGGAAGCGAGAGCGCGATATGAGCGCGCGTGGGTACGCTCTTTTTCCCACAAATCCGTGTCATTGGCGAAGAGCTCCTTGATGATGAGCTCTCCGATTCTGAACGCGAGGTCGAAGGTTGCAGAGCGGCAGATTTCGTTCACGCGAAGTGTTAGCGCGTCCAGATCCGGGGCCACGGTGTTGCCCCGACCAGCCCTTTCGAGCCCCTCTGCCATAGGTGATCCGTTACGACGTGTCCCTACGGAAGTCAATATCACTGCGCGTTCCACTCCCATGCGCGCTCGCAAGAGTTTCCGCAAAATCAGGGAATGGGAAGACGGAATGGGATGTTTGTGTAGGGGACACGACTCAAAGGCCCGAATCACCCGCTGCGATGAGCCGTTGTCGCCGTTGTGGACGAGTGAACGAAACTGAAATCTGACGCAACCTTCAGCGCTGCGTGCGCACTCCGCAACCGCAAAGCTCAAACAAAAGCGCCTCGATCTGGCTTGTAGACCGTGATCTTGCCGGATCGAGGATGAGGTTTGCTGATCCGCTCGATTCACCTGAGTGGAGACGCTTGCTCGCCGCGCTAACCGCCGCGCGACCTCAGTTGCGAATTCGATTCGTGTGTGGCGAGTGGATGGTTGGTAAGCGGGCTTTGAGCGCACTCCGCTTCGCAAAGCCCGCTTACCAACCATCCAAAATTCAAACTGGTCGGAGGCGGATATTGAGAGATGCAAGATTCCGCGATGCGATTTAGAACCGACCCCGAAGTTGTACCGACCCAAGGCCAACGCCAATCTGCGCGTTGGCCTTCGAACTCGCCTGATTCGGTTTCTCAGTGAGCCACAGCGCGACTCCGCCAGCTAGCCCGACCGCGCCCACGATGAAGCTGACAGTCGAAATATTGCCGAACTTGATCGCGTCCTTGTTGGCCTGATAACTCGGTTCGTCGGGGCAAGAGGTGTCGTCGCAGGCGCTGGCGTCATCGTGCTTGGATTTGGATTTCAAGCCGAACACGCTGCCGACAACGATCCCGGTCGCGCCGAGACCCAGTGCCGTGTAGGCGAGGACGCGTTGAGTCGAGACTGAATAGGTCGCTCGAGCGTTGGTGTCCGTGCTGCTTCCCGAATCCTGCAATGCGGCGTCGGCGTCAGCGTTCGTCGTCGGCGGTTGTGGCGGGGGCGCCGTTTCGGCTGGCGCTGGGCCCAGCAAGATCTCGTGGCGACGCGCGTGTTCTCCCTCGCTGATCTGCAGTTTGAGCGTGGCTGGTGAAAGGCCGGCCGCTTGGAAGCCGAAGGTGTGCTGGCCTGGGTCGACCGCGATCGCTGAACCGTCGAGGTGGTCGACCAATGGCTTGCCGTCGATCGTGACCGCGACTGCGTTCAGGGCGCGACCGGTTCCGTCTTTCGCGCTGAAGATCAGACTTGGAACGGCATGCGTCAGTTCGTTCAGCCGCTGCGTGCAATCTTCACGAACCAACTGTGGACACGCAGGATCCGTACAGATCTGCAGGGCAGCGCGCGCACTCAGCAGCTTACCGCCGCGCCTGAGGTCTTGGGCTTGCGTGTCGGCGTCGATGCACTGGTCCGTGTTGGGCGTTGCACTCGCGCTGCGGGGGAGAAGGGAAAGCGCGAGCAGGGCCGCGCCCCACGCGAGTGGCGCGCATCCAGTTCGAAACGTGTGCGTCATAGGCAGGCTTTCTTGAATACCTTGTTCCCTCGCCCGTCGTAGAAATAAGGGACCTTGCAATCGGGAGCTGACTGCGTTGGGACCGTGCGGGGCAGGGCGCCCGACGATTGACTGGGCGGCGTGGATTGACGCTGGCTCGCGGCAGGTACGGCGCGCGGTCGAACCGCGACCGCGGGCGGCGGTGGGGGTGGAGGCGGCGAAACTGGTGCGACTTGCGGCGTCGGGTCCGGCGTGGCCTGCAAGGGTGATGCGGTGACTGGCGTTGGGACGTCCGCCGCAGGAAGCTCCGCCGCCAAATTCGCGACTGGTGGCGGCGCGGCGGCCGACGCTGGCGAAGTCTGAGTCGCAGACTCGAGCTTTGGAGCGATCGTGGATCGCGGCCACGCGAGCGCGGCCCCGACGCCAACGAGCAGCAGCATTCCGAGAGCTCCGATAGCCCAACGCAGCGCGTTCGAAGAAGGCCGACGGCTGGTTTGGCTAAACTCGGCGAACGTCAGATGCGGCAGTTCGGCGGAGGCAACAACGTCGGGCGAGGCGGGCGCTTCGGGGGTACTCGATGAAACCTCGGTTGGGCGCGCTAGACGCTCGATGCGCTCGGCTGACAACTGAGCATGGCGTGGCGCGAATTTGACGAGCTCCGCCGCGAACGCGGCGACGTTCGGGAAGCGCTTTGCGGGGTCTTTGCTCAGGCAACGCGCCAGCATTTCGTCCACCTCGGACGGCAAGTCCGGGCGGTAGTAGCGGACTGACATCGGCGCTGCGAGGTTGATTGACATACACAGCCGAGGCAGCGTTTCCCCCTCGAAGGGCAGCTTTCCCGTCAGCAGTTCGAAGCAGATCACTCCCAGCGCCCAGATGTCGGTTCGCAGATCCACGTTGCGCGCGGACATCAGCTGCTCGGGCGACATGTACAGCGGTGAGCCCATGACGGCCTGTGTGCTGGTCTTCACCTGGTCAGCGCTGGCGCTCGCCGCGGTCAGTTTCGAAATTCCGAAGTCCAGAACTTTGACGCACGAGGAACCGTCCGCGCGCTGCGTGAGGAACAGGTTCGGTGGTTTGAGATCGCGGTGCACGATGCCGAGCCCGTGCGCTTCGGCGATCGCCTCGCCGGCTTGCAGCAGGTAGTCCGCAGCGTCCGCGAGCGGTAGCGGGCCTTGCTCGCGCAGCAGCGTGGCCAGGTCCCGACCGCGCAATAGCTCCATCACCATGTACGGCGTGCCGTTTTCGAGCCGAGCGACGTCGGTCACTCGCGCGACATGCTCGCTTTTGATTTTGACGGCCGCACGAGCCTCGCGTTCGAAGCGCGCGACTGCCTCGGCGCTCCGCAGCGCCTCGGGCAGGAGAAATTTGATCGCCACCAGCTCGTCGAGCATGAGGTGACGAGCGGCGATGACCACGCCCATTCCGCCCTTACCGAGCATGCGCTCGATTCGGTACTTGCCGGCAAATAGCTGGCCCTCGGTGCTGCCGCCCATGGCCTCGCACCTCTATAGCACGACGAGCCTAGGACCAAGTCACTTCCTGGGATGTGGCATCCAGGCACGATAGTGGTGGCTACTGGTCCGATGCGCACCTGACCGTGCCCGCGCGCGATCGCACGGATTCCGCCGTGCCGCGGTAGTCGCGGATCAACACTCAGTGCCCGTGAACGCAATCACCCAGCCGGAGACCAATAGAGCTCCAGTTGCTCCCGGAACCTGTTTAGCAGATCGTCCGTGGCGGATAGACCGGCATGGCCAATCTTTCAACGCACCACCATCAAGCGACAAGAGCCGACGTGAGCACCGTTCAACCGTCGCTCGACGGTGTGCGCGCTCATTCGAGCTGGGGCCTGGCTGCGTTTTGTTCGCTGCTGCTCGTACTCGAGCTTGGCGCCGCGGCGCTCGGTCCGTACGGCTACTACATCGACGAGCCGTACTATCTTGCGTGCGCCCGACGGCTCGCTTGGGGTTATGTCGATCATCCGCCGCTTTCGCCGCTCATCTTGCGCGCGACCACGGCGATCCTGGGCAACTCGATGGTCGCGATTCGCTTGCCCGCGGCTCTGGCGGGAGCGGCGACCGCTTTCGTGACGGGTCGTATTGCACGCCAATTGGGCGGCGGACTCTTCGCTCAATTGATGGCGGCGGCCTGTCTGTTCGTCGGACCCGGGTACCTCATCCTGTTTGGGTTCTTCTCGATGAACGCCTTCGAGGTGCTGTCGTGGGCGAGCATTGCGTCCCTACTGATCGACGCGCTGGCTGCGCAGACGCGCGGTCGTGGCACGCGGGAGTTCGTGCTCTTGGGGATCGTCTTGGGTGCGGCTGCCCTGAACAAGCATAGCGCGCTGCTGTATGCCGCGGCGCTCGCTTTGGGTCTGCTGTTCTCGAGCTCGCGCCGTGCGCTGTCGACGCGAGGACCGTGGTTGGCTCTGGCGCTGGCCTTGTTGTTATTGCTGCCAAACCTCATTTGGCAAGGCACTCACGCTTGGGTCTCGCTCGACTTCTATCGGCTACAAAACAGCAAGAACATCGACACACCGGTGCTGCTCGGGATCCTGAATCAGGCATTGTTCATTAATCCCGCCGCGCTCCCATTCTGTGTCTTGGGCCTCTGGTCCCTGCTCGTGACGCCGGCTTCCGCCAAGCATCGCGCGTTTGCGGTCGCCTACTTGTTGCTGCTCGGCTGCCTGCTCGCATTGCACTCGAGTCGAGCTGATCGAATCGCTGGCGCCTATCCAGTGCTCTTCGCCGCCGGTGCCGTCGTCCTCGAGCGGTACACGCGCGCACGCGCGCTCGCGTGGCGCGTGGCACTCGTTTCGGGACTCGTGTTCGGCGGCGCGGGATTGCTGCCGCTCGCGCTCCCCATTTTGCAGCCTCCGGTCGCGGCCCGCTACGCGCAAGCGCTCGGCGTCGTCCCGCAGATCGAACGCGAGGCGGCGGCGTTGCCGGAGTGGTTGGCGGAGCGCCTCGGCTGGCCGGAACTGGTCGCAGCCATCGCGGACGTGGCGCACCAACTCCCACCCGAGGAACAGCGTCGCGTGGTCGTGCTCGCCTCGAGCTATGACATTGCCGGGGCGGTCGAACTCTTTGGCCCCGCGCACGAGCTGCGCCGGGTGATCAGTCCGCACAACAGCTACCTGCTCTGGGGCGAGGAGAGCTCGGCCGATCCGAGTGATGTCTTCATCGCCGTCGGCTTCTCGGAGGCTCTGCTCCGCAAGCATTTCCGGGAGGTCCAAGGGGCTGGCCAGCGGCGCTGCGACGTCTGCCTGGGCGATTCCCCCGACGTCGCCCTGTTCGTCGTGCGCGGGCCGCTGACACCGATTTCGAATTTGGTGAGCGCGCTGCGCAGAATCAGATGAGGCTTCACCCTCGCGGCGCTACGCCGAAAGCCCGCTCAATGCGCCCGTGCAAACCCCGGGGATCCCAAACGTATTCACATCATCGAAGCCCATCGCGTTGCACACGGACACGAGCAGGTTGTTGTGCGGCTGGTCCTTGAACTGCAGATAGCGACCCATCTTGAAGTAACCGCCTGCGCCGCCAGCGAGTAGCCAAGGGATGTCTTTATATGTGTGGGTGTTGCCGGCGCCCAGCTCGTTGCCCCATAAGAGGAGCGTGTTGTCGAGCATGTTGCTGCCGTCGGCCTCTGGCGTCGCCTTGAGTTTGTCGAGCATGTAGGCGACTTGCTGAGAGTGCCAGGTGTTGATGGTGACGAGCTTTTCGTTCGAGTCTGTGTCGTCGTCGCCAGCGTGAGACAATTCGTGATGTTCTTCATCCACACCGACCCACGGGTAGTGTTGCCAACTGTCGGCGTTGGCGAACATCAGCGTTGATACGTTGGTTAGCCCGCAAATGTGCGCGAGTAGCATGAGGTCCATCTGCAATTTGCCGACGGTCGGGAAATTTTCGATGGCACGCACGTCGACCTTGTCTGGCAGGGTTGGCGCTTTGCAGCTCATCGGGGTCTGGCTGAGTTCTTGTTCGAGGGTGCGAATGCCAGTCAGGTGGGCGTCCAAGCGCGCCTTGTCTTCCGACGCGACGCGAGTCTTCAGTGCGCTGATGTCCGCGGAGAGAAAGTCGAGCACGCTCTTGCGCTCGGCCAAGAGCTGAGCGAGTTCGGTTTGCGATAGGTCGGCGTTGGCGAAGATGCGTTTGTACATCTGCCACGGATCATCGACGGCGATGTTCGGTTGGTTGGCGCCGCGATACGAGATCACGCGCAGCGGCTCCTGGCCCTCGATCCTGACGCCGAACTCGAGCGACGGGAATTTCGTGTTGGTGCCGATGCGTCCCGCGATGTACTGATCGACCGAGATGCGGTCGGCGTAGCCCGCTGGGCCGCCCGAGCCAGTGAAGCTGCCTGCCTGCAGCGAGCCGCCGGTGAGCATTGCACCAGGGCCTTTCATGTGCGGTCCTCCTGGCTTTTCGGTCGCGTCAGCGTCTTTGCCGAGCTCGTTTTGCACCGTGGAGTTCATGTGTACGCCGCGCAGCACCATTAGCTGTCCGAGGTGGTCTTGGAGCGGTGCCAAGATCCGACCGAGCGTGAGCGGCGATCCGCTCTTTACGTTTTGCGGGAAGAAGTCTTTGGCGATCGTGCCGTTGGCGGAGAACACGCCGATGAAGCGGCGGGCGCCGGCGGTCTTGGTGTCTGCACCAAACGCAGTCGCGGTGCGCCAGATCGGGCTGGTGACGGCAACAGTGAGTGCGCCGAGCCCTCCGAGCAGTTTGCGGCGGCTGAGCGTGGTGCGTGAGTTGATGGTCTGCGAGCGGTTCACGGGGAAACCTCCGAATCGACGGGGTGACGGTATTGAAAAGCGTCGCTCAGCACGATGGCTTTGGGCAGTGAATTCAGGTCCGAATCTGCGGCCTCGAAGGCGTCGAGTAAGCCCTTCATCGAGCAGTCATCGATGGGTTGCTCGAAGCGCGCGAGCGCGAAGCGGAACCATTGCCGAGCCATGCATTGTCGCACGGTCTCGCTCTGTGAAAGCTTTTGCCCAAGCTCGCTGACGCCCACGAATTTGCCGTCGATCTCGCCGGTCGAGATCAGTTCGCCGCTGGCATCGACGGTCGCGCTGCCGTCCATGGTGCGGTAGCGGCCGAGCGAGTCGTAGTTCTCGAAGCCAAAGCCAATTGGATCCATCATGCGATGACACCCCGAGCAAGCCGCGCTGGTCTCGTGTTCGGCCAGGCGCTCGCGGGTGGACACGCCGGGCGTCACTTCGGGCGGCTTCGGAATGTTCGCGGGCGGTGCGGGTAGCAACTGACACAGCATTTGTTCGCGCACGAACTTGCCGCGGTAGATCGGCGAACTCTCCGAGGGCTTTGCCTGCAGCGCCAAGAACGCCGGTAACGTGAGGATGCCGGCGGTTGCGCCCGCAATGCCTGACGCGGGCGTGAAGGCGTCACCGCCGGTGACGCCGTAAAATCCGCCCAGATCGTGGTTCACGAACACCGTATCCGCAGTGAGCAGGATGCTCAGCTTACCGCCGCGGTTCTCCAGCAAATCAGCGAAAAATGCGCTGGCCTGAGCTTGCATGGACGCCTTGAGCGTCGCGCTCTTCCATTCCGGATACAGGGTCGCGTCCTTGGTCACGCCGTCCAAGTCCGGCAGGTGGATCCAGTTCTCCAAGAAGCGGCGCACCATGCCAGCGCCCTTTGCGTCCAGCAGCATCCAATCGAGCTGCGCGGCGACGCCCTCTTTCGTAGCGAGAGCACCAGAACCTGCGGCTTCGCTCAACTTGGCGTCGGGCAGCGTGTCCCAAATCGAATAGGACAAGCGCGCCGCGAGCTCGTCTGGAGAGAGCTTCACCGCGGTGTCGCTGACCTTTTCACCAGTGCCGATTTCGACGCGGTACAAGAAGCGGGGCGCCTGCAAAATGCCCTGAATCAAGAGCTCGATGCCGTGCGCGTAGCTGACCTTGGCGCCCGCGTCGAACAGCGTCAAATGCCGCTCGATGTCCGTCGCATCGCTGACTTTCGCGCGATACGCGCGAGACGCGAAGCTTTGCACGAAGCTCTTGGCGCAATCGCGCCGAGCGGCACCATCCGCGCAGGGCGCCAATTGCTTCAGCGCCCCTGAATCACCCGCGATCTGCGCGGCGACCGTGGTCGCGGCGTTGCGATAATTCTCGAGATCCACCTGCGCGACGTCCGGTTGAATCAGGCCGAATGCCGAAGCGCTCGTGCTCGTGCCCAGCGCGGTCTCGAGGCCGCTCACTGGCCCGACCAGATCCCGCACGCTGTTCAGGTATTGGCTCCGCGACAGCCGCTTCATCGGAGACGGGCCTGGATCGACGTTGCCGTCCTTGCAGTCGAAGGCGGGCAGCGCCGGGGTGCCTGGGCTCTGATTGCCCGCGCCGCTCGCACCGTCGCTCGGCGCGTCAGTGCCAGGCGCGTCAGTGCCAGGCATGGGTGACTCACTGCTCGAGTCGCCGTTGAGACCACTGCCATTCGAAGTGCCTAAATGGCCGGATACGCAGCCCGGCGCGCTGAGTGCCAGCCAAGCCAGGCACGCGAGCGGCAAACGCGCGCGCCGCTGGGGGTAGTCGCGGAGATCCGTGGGCATACCGACTACGTGGGCGCCGGCGCGGTTTGGGATTTGTTTTTTTTCCGCGCCGGCGTTTTGTCGCACATCCGGCTACGGAATTCGCAGCCACCGAGAGCGCACACTTGCGTCGGCCCTTCGGCTGCTTAGGTTCGGGCTTCCTCATTGCCAGGGCCGCCGCGCGGCGCGTTAGCTGTCGCAGGGAAACCTGCCGAGCAGCTCGCAGCACCGCGATGCGCATCACTCGCTCGCGTCCTCACTGGTCGCGATCCAAACACGGAGTGTCGATGTCAGACGTGTCACGGAGACTCCGGCGGACCGGCGCTCCAGACCATCAACGGGGTCGATACGATCATCGGAATCACCTCCTTCGGCAGCGATAACTCCTCCACTAACGTCTGCAACGGCGGTGGCTACGACAGCCGCGTCGATCAGTACAGCTCGTTCATCACCGCACACTTGTAATCGGGCGCTACGCCTCCCGGCGCCATTCAGCGTTCCCTTGATCTCGTCCGGCAAAGTGCCTTGTCCTTTAGAAGCGGGCAAGGCACTTTGCTGGTCAGAAAAAAGCGCTGGGCAGCCTTGACGTTTTGAAGTCCGAGCAGCAGATGCGGCGTGGGTCAATCGCAATCAGCAAACGGTAAGGGCGTGCTCTGGTTGGCGGCGGATGCTCTCGATGCGGTTTTGCTGCTTCGAACGCGCCAGTCGAACTCGAGCACACGGGGACGAGGAGGAGTGGAGATGAGGACACGTCTTGTGGGGTTTCGTCGTGCGCTGGTCGGCGCCGCGCGCTTTTCGGGTATCGTAGGGGTTACGGTTGCGCTCGCGAGCAGCACAGCCCACGCGCAGGCAGCCAGCGATGCAGTGGGAAGCGAGCTCGCGGTCGACGGGTTGGGTCAGGGACACGGCGCAGAGCTTCGCGCCGAGTTGGATAGCTACATTCAGAGCGCGCTGCTCGCGTTCAATGTCCCCGGTGCAGCGGTGGCCGTGCTCGTGGACGGCAAGGTCGCGTATCGGAATGCATTCGGGGTGCGCGGCGTGGGGCGCCCCACGCCCGTCGATACGCGGACGCTGTTCATGGTCGGTTCAATCACGAAGTCGATGACCTCGACAATGACCGCGACCCTCGTCGATGATGGAATCGTTGCCTGGGATGCCCCGGTTAAGCAACTCTTGCCCACGTTCGCCCTCGCGCAGCCGGAGTACGAGGACCGCGTCACGCTCCGCCTTTTATTGAGCCATCAAAGCGGGGTGGCGCGCTCGGATGTGTCGTTGTTCGTCGGACCAGAACGTCCGCTCGCGCTGATCGATGAACTGGGCGCCACTCCGATGCGTTCGGCCCCTGGAGAAGGGTACGAGTATCAGAACCAAGCTTACTCACTGGCAGGCTTCGCTGCGGCCCGCGCGGCAGGCGCGCGCTACACGAATACAAGTCTGTATCACGAGTATGAGCGGCTGATGCAAGACCGCGTGTTCGGTCCCGTGGGCATGCGGCGAAGCACGCTCGACTTCGATCGCGCCATTCGTTCCGATGACCACGCTTGGCCCAATGAATACTCTGTACTCTCCGGCAACATGGAGTCCGTTCAGCCGGAGTTCGAGCGCTTTGCGACGACCGTGGCGCCCGCCGGTGGTGTCTGGTCCAACATCGAAGATATGGGACGTTACGCGCTGCTCCACATGAGCAACGGTCGCAACACTTGGGGGCGTCGTGTGGTTTCGGAAGCTGCGCTGGAAGAAACGCACACCCCGCAGGTCATGATCGGCGGAGGCGGCTATGGCTTTGGATGGGTGATCCTCGACGGCCCGTTCGGGCGCGTGGTGACTCACGACGGGGGGACCGCTGGCTTTGGAGCGGACTTGGTGATGCTGCCCGAGCGAGGCTGGGGGATCGTGGTGCTAACCAACCGGGCGTCGAGCTCGGCCTTCGTGCACGCGGTCGAGCGCTATGCCCTCGAGGTCTTGCTGGGGGCTGATCGCAGCCCAGACAGCGACCTTTTGGCGGTCGAGTCGAACGCCCTAGCGAATTGGGCTGCACTGCTGGCGTTGACCGCTCCGGTCCAAGCGAGCGACGTCGCGGACTTCGTGGGCAACTATGGACGCAACGTGACGTTCTTTCAGCGAGGACCGGACCTCGTGCTCAAGAACGAGTTCGGCGAGCTCATCCTGCGCAAAGTCATCGGATATCCGGACGCGTTCTTAATCGTCGGCAATACGCTCAAAGGCGCGGTAGCGCTGTTCAGCTCGGACGAAGCTGGCAACGTCTCGGTCACCTTGGGGGTGCCGGGGGGCCAAGATGATGACTTGCACCTGGAGGAGCCGGTCACCCTGCCCAAGGTGCAGCGTCCGACCCGCCCACATCGCCCGCCGCGCTGGACGCGCGATCCGCACACCGAATGGCGGAAGGCCGTGCAGCACCTGCGTGACTCTGGCATCGAGCCCGTCGCGCCGAAAGCCTGCCGCTAAGGCTCTGCGAGACCGTCGCTAATGCCCTTCACGGCGGCCGCTCACGGCGCGATGTAGCAACACGAACCCCCACAGTCGTACGCGTAGAACGGCTGATGTTCGGCACACACCGTGCCGCATTGGTTGCCGCCTTGGCTCCCGCAGCTGAGTTGGCACACGCCGTTGAGTTCGATCGAGTGGGGCGGGTTGCAGAGGGTGTCGTTGCCTACGGGGACGTCGCCCTCGATGGACGAGTAGAACAAGCGATCGAGTTCGACGCTGTCGGCGCAGTTGGCGAGTGTCAATACGTGCTCACCCGCGTCCAGTGGGTATTCGCGTGCGCGGCCGTACTCCGTGTTGTCATGGAAGGCGTCCCAGTACCAAATGTCACCGACGCTGATGCGCCATTTCATCCAATCGCCATCATCGACACGCACCCAAAAGCGATTGTGTTCGGCGTCGGGTGAGCGGATCCGGCCCCAGATTTTGTACGAACCCGGAGAACGCACGGTGAAGCGATACGTGGCGCGTGCGTCGCCGGGAGCGTTGTCGGACTTCACGCTGGGCGCGACCAAGATTTGCCCGGCGGAAGCGCCGCTGTCGTTCGAAACGGCAAAGCCGTCCGAGAGAGCGCCGCTCTCTGCCTCGAGGTAATGCCCTTCGTCTTTCCACGATCCGATCGTCGTGACCTGGGCTTCGCAGCCCGTGAACATCAGGCAGCCAGCGAGCAGGCCGGTGAGAGCAGCGCCGCTCGAGATGCTCACGGGGCATCCGCGAAACGAGCCAGCTGCGCGCTGTGCGGGCTCTTGGGGTACGCGGCGATGAACGCGCGCGCTCGGCGGCGGGCCGCGTCGCCGTTGCCACGGGCCGCGAGCACTTCGATGTTCAACACTTCGCGCTCTTGGCCCAAGACGGCGTTCGGGAACTTTACCCGCATTTGCTCGAGGATTTGCTGCGCGCTGGCGGCGTTGCCGCGCCGCAGTTCGGCGCGCGCGCGAGTGAGCAGCTTGCTCTCGGCGCTCAGGCGATCTTCACGCGAGGCTTCGTTGCTTGGCTTGAGCGGGATCTCGACGGGCGTGGCTGCCGCGCTGGGTGCAGTCACGGTCGGCGCCGTTTCGCTCGATGGTTCGACGGGTGCGGCCGTGACTTGCGGTGGCGGCATTGCGACGATGACGGCGCTCGCGGCGACGTGGGCCACGGGCTGCTCGCGTTGCGAATGAACCCAGAGCGCGGAGCCAGTGCCCGCCACGGCAACTCCGAGCAAGATCTTGCCCAGGAGCCCCTTTGCCGCGCCGGTCGCTACGCTACTCGCCGCACCGGTCGCGGCCGTCGGAGCCGCCGCACTGCTCGCCAGCGACGCCGCAGTCGTGCCTTGCACGCCAGCCACCGAAACCAACCCCACCGCAGCGACCTGCACAGAAAGTTTCTGCCACGCTTCGTTCTTGGCGCCTGCAGGAGGAGCCACCTGACGAATGCTCGCGAGTAGTTCACGCTCGAGATCGTCCGCGTCACTCAGGTTACTCAAGAGCCGATGAGGGTCGGTCATTAGACTGCTTCCTTGCGTGCGCCGGCACGCTGCGCCGCTAAGCGTTTCACTTCACGTCGGAACGTGTCGCGCGCCAAGCGCAGGCGCGATTTGACGGTGCCGAGGGAGACGTCGAGCAGGGCGGCGATGTCTTGGCCAGACATCTCCTCCAGCTCGAACAGCACGAACACCGTACGCTGGGCTTCGGGTAGCGTATTCAGGATGGCCTCCGCGGCGCGGGCGCGCTGGCGTTCCTCGCTGTCGGCGGAGAACTCGGCGGGCGAGGAGGGGACCGCGTCGAGCTCCGCGTGGTCTGTGGAGATTTCGCGGCGGATGAGGGCTGAGCGGCGGTAGTCGCTGGCGACGCGCTGCGCGATGCCGAACAACCAGGTCGAGATCTGGGAGCGACCTTCGAACTCGGGCAACTTGACGTGCGCGGTGAGGAAGACCTTTTGCGTCAGATCCAAAGCGTCCGGTTCACGCACGCCCAGCCGCCGCAATGACCGCCACACGAAATCGAAATGCGCGTCGTAGATGGCGCGGAAGTCGGGGGGCGAAGTGCTCATGACGGTCGCCTGCGCTGGGCTCGCGCTGGTGGCGTTTGCCGCGCCACGCTCGAGGCCGCGCTCCGGAACCAGGGCCAAGTCATGAAAAGATACCACTTTGGAGCTGAGTGGACGCAGGGGGTGCTTCAGGATCACAAAATCCTTCGCCGGGGGGGCGGGTGGGATTGTGTGGGCCTTGGTTGACAATCGAGGCAGAGTCGTAGGCAATGAGCCGCGAAGTTCTTGATGCGCGGGCTCCTACCGGTCTGTCTCGTGAGTGTCGGCCTCGCGCTGCTCCACGGCAGCGCGCATGCCCAAGCGCTGGATGCGCTGCGCGTCGAGCGTGCCCCGGGTGCCGAGGACTGCGCCGACGCAGCGAACCTCGGTGAACGCATTGCCCGAATTCGCGGTCGAGCGGATACCCCCAAAAACAACCACTACGAAGTCACTTTCAGCCGCGACGCGGACACTTTTAGCGCCAGCATTCGCAGCGGCCCGAACGGCGAGGGGCAACGCGTGCTCACCGGGCGCGGCCCGACTTGCGCGTCGCTCGCTCAAGCCACCGCGGTGACGCTCGCGCTGCTCTTCGATTCCGACGAGGACAGCGCTACGAAGGCCGAGCCAGAGCCTAAGCCGCCTGTGCCCGTAGCGACGCCCCCGGTGAGCGCGCCTCGAGTCGAAGCGCCGCTCCAGGCCGCACCTCGGCCGCGCGAGCCACTCCGCGGCACGCTGTCGCTCGGCGCGGCGGGGCTCGTGGCGGTGCTTCGCCCGATTTCGCCGGCGCTCGTCGCAGAAATGGGGCTGAGCTTCGGCGGCTTTCGCGCGGGTTTGGGGGCGCTGTGGGTTCCGACACAATCCTTGGTGCTCGAACCAGGGCACGTCGACGAGTCGCTGCTCGCAGGGACGGCGCGCGCTTGCCTCTCCTTCGCGCGCGCGCGTCGCGTGGAGTTCGACGTGTGCTCCGGACTATTCGTTGGCGCGGTGAACGCGCGCGCTGCGGGCTTTACTAGCAACGAGCAGGCGAAGCGCGGCTGGCTGGCTGTGCCCCTCGAGCTTTCCGTTGCCGACTTGTCCGGGACCTTGGGCTGGGAGCTGAGCGCGATAGCGCTCGGCCAACTCGTGCATCACGACTTTGAGGTCGAGGGCTTGGGCGCCCCGTATCACGCGCCGCGCGTCGGAGCGATGTTCACGCTGCGCGCCGTTGGCTTGCTTGGCCAGTAGCGAACAGCCAGGGCGCGGCCGCGCTACGAGGTAGTGTATCTTCCCGCGCGCCGACCCATGACCCCCACACCGCGTTTCCTCCTGGCCAATCGTTTCCGCGCGGCGTTCGCTCTACGTGTACTTCTCCTCGCCCTGCTCGTCTTCGCGACCGCTTGCAAGAAGACGGAGGCCCCCGCGCCAGCCGCAATGGCGGCGAAAGCTGAAACACTCGTCGTGTTTGCGGCGGCCTCCCTGCGCGAATCGTTCACCGCGATGGGCGAGGACTTCAAGCGCACGCATGCGGGCTTGCAAATCACGTTCAACTTTGCGGGCACCCAAGAGCTCCGCACTCAGGTGGAGCAGGGAGCAGCCGTGGACGTCTTCGCGTCGGCGGATCAGCGTCACATGCAAGAGCTCGTTCGCGCAGGTCAGCTCGCCGAGCCAGCCACGTTCGCCAGGAACGAGCCGGTGATCGTGGTCTCTCGTGAAGCGGCGAGCAGCGTTCACGCTCTTGCCGATCTGGCGAACACGCAGCGGCTCGTGATCGGTAGCCCTGAAGTGCCAATCGGTCGCTACACGCTGCAAATCCTCGACCGTGCGGCGCCCAGCTTGGGCGCGGGCTTTCGCTCGAAGGTCGAAGCGCACGTCGTGTCGCGCGAGCTCAACGTGCGTCAGGTGCTGACCAAGGTGAAGCTGGGGGAAGCGCAGGCCGGCATTGTTTATCGCACCGACGCGCAGACGACGCCGGACTTGGCGGTCGTCCCGATCGCAGCAGACATCAATGTCATCGCCGAGTACCCCATTGCCGTGGCCGTCAAAGCGCCGCACCCGAGCGTGGGTCGTGAGTGGGTCACGTACGTGCGGTCGGCCGCGGGTCAGGCCGCGCTTGCGCGCGCGGGCTTTTTGCCGCCAATATCACCGAACTAACCGTGTCCGTTCGCGTGCAGCGCTCCGTTCTTGTCGTGCTCGGGGCGATCTTGGCGGCCTTTCTGGCGCTGCCGGTCATCGCGCTCTTCGCGACGGCGACCATCGCTGACTTGTCGAGCGGCTTGCAGCATCCTTTGGTCTGGCCAGCGCTGCGCTTGAGCGTGCTCACGACCAGCATCTCGACCGCGATCGCCGTGCTGCTGGGGACGCCGCTTGCGTGGATATTGGCTACTGCCCGCGGTCGCTTCTTTGGGCTGCTCGAGACGCTGCTTCAAGTGCCCATCGTCATTCCCCCAGCCGTGGCCGGTATCGCGCTGCTGCTCGCGTTCGGGCGCCGAGGGCTGATTACGAGCGCGCTCTGCCCCGACGGCTGTTCGATCACCTTCACGACCAGCGCCGTGGTGCTTGCCGAACTATTCGTGTCCGCGCCGTTCTTCGTTCAGGCGGCGACGAGCGCGTTTCGTCGCGTCGATTCGCAGCTCGTGCTGGTGGCGCAGACCTTCGGCGCGTCGCCGTTGCGGGTATTTTTTCGGATCGCGGTCCCGCTCGCGATGCCTGGAATCGTCGCTGGCGCCGCCATGAGTTGGGCGCGCGCGCTGGGGGAGTTCGGCGCTACCCTGATGTTTGCGGGCAACCTCGAAGGCAGAACCCAAACGCTGCCTTTGGCTATCTACACCGCGCTCGAGACAGATCTGCGCGCGGCGCAAGCGCTGTCCATTGGGCTCGTGATTGTCGCGCTGACTTTGTTGGTGTTCGTGCGCGCGACCCTGCGCGGCTCACGAGCATCGTGGGAAGCCCCACCATGAGCGGCGGCTCCAACCTGAGGGCAAGGTTTTACGCCAAGCGAGGTCGCCTCGAGCTCGATATCGAGCTCGACTCTGCCGGCGACACGTTGGCGCTCGTGGGGCCCAATGGGGCCGGCAAAACATCGCTGCTTGCGGCGCTACTCGGCATCGTGCCCATCGAGCGCGGCCGGATCCAGGTGGGTGACCAGGTACTCGTCGATACGGAAACCGGGACACACGTTCCGCTCGCAGCGCGACGCCTGGCCTACGTGCCGCAAGATTACGCCCTTTTTCCACACCTGAGCGTCAGCGATAACGTCGCGTTCGCCATGGCCAGCAGCGCGGTCGGCCGCGCGCCCGCGCCAACGGCGATCAACGCAGCACTGGAACGCCTGGGCGTCGCAGAGCTCGCAGATCGATTCCCGCAAACACTCTCCGGTGGCGAGAAGCAACGAGTGGCGTTGGCACGAGCGCTCTCCGTCGATCCGCGCGGACTGTTACTCGATGAACCCTTGGCAGCCCTGGACGTGCATACGCGACGCTCCGTACGGAATTTCCTGCGAGAAACCCTTGGTCACCTCACGATTCCAACGGTCATCGTGACCCACGACCCAGCAGACGCACGCGTCATCGCGACGCGCATCGTCGTGCTCGAAGCAGGCAAGATCACTCAACAGGGATCGTGGTCAGAACTCGCGACACGCCCGGCTTCACCCTTCGTGGAAGAGTTCGTGTCGTCGGCGAGAGATTAGAAGCAGAGCCCCTGGTTACGCGATCAGCTCATTGACGGGCACCGCAGCGGGCCCGGTGCCCGTCAGCTTCTCGGGCAACCCAGCGTTCATGAACAAGAGTTTCTCGGGGTCTAGCCCGAAGAGATGCAAGATGGTCGCGTGCAGGTTGCGCAGCGGGACCTCGTCCTTGACGACGTTGTAGCTGAAGTCATCCGTTTCGCCGTGCACGATGCCGGGGCGCACGCCGCCTCCAGCGAGCCACATCGAGTAGCAGCGCGGGTGGTGGTCGCGTCCGTAGCTGTCACGCGTGGGATCGCCCTGACTGTACACGGTGCGCCCGAATTCGCCGCCCCAGATTACGAGCGTGTCGTCGAGCAAGCCGCGCTGTTTGAGGTCAGTGATGAGGCCGTAGCAGCCTTGATCCATGTCTTTACACTGAACCGTGTGGTTACCCGGCGTGTCTTGGTGGGCGTCCCAACCTCGGTGATAGATCTGCACGAAGCGGACGCCCTTTTCGAGCATGCGCCGGGCCGCGATGCAGTTGGCCGCAAAGGTGCCGGGAGTGCGCACGTCGTCGCCGTACAGGGCCAGGGTCGCGTCGCTTTCTCCGTTCAAGTCCGTGAGGCTGGGCATGGAGCTCTGCATGCGGTAGGCGAGCTCGTACTGCTCCGTCCGTTCATTGATCATCGGATCGCCGATGCTGCTCGCCGACATGGCATTCAGCTTGCCGAGAGCGTCCAGCATCGCGCGGCGCGATTTGGGGGAGACGCCCGCGGGGTTCGGCAGATACAACACCGGATCGCCGACTCCGCGCATCGGCACCCCCGCGTTGCTCGCGGGCAGAAATGCGCTGCCCCAAAGGCGTGCGAACAGAGCCTGACCGCCCGCCTTGCTGGAGAAATTCGACGTCATCACCGTGAACGGGGGCACGTCATCCTGCAGCCGCCCGAGTCCGTAAGAGAGCCAGGCGCCGAGCGAGGGCTTTCCGGCGAGCTGCGAGCCAGTGTTGATGTTCGACATCGCCAGATCGTGATTGATCGATTCTGTCGACATCGTTTTGATGATGGCGATGTCGTCCACGATGCGCTGGGTGTACGGCAGCAGCTCGCTTACCCAGGCTCCGGACTGCCCACATTGCTGAAAGGCGAAGCGAGTGGGCGCGATGGCCAAGCGGGTTTGCCCCGCGGTCATGCCGGTCAAACGCTGCCCGTTGCGCACTGAGTCGGGCAGTTCCTGATTGAAGAGCTCGACGAGCCCGGGCTTGTAGTCGAAGAGGTCGACCTGGGAGGGGCCGCCGCTCATGAATAGCCAGATGGCGCGGCGCGCTTTGGGCGCAAAATCGACCCCGGGCGCTCGCTGAGTGGCGGCCCCCGCAGTCCTCGACAGCAGGGATAGCCCAGTCGAACCCACTGCCGAGAGTCCCAACCCTGCCAGACCTGCGCGAAGGATGTCTCTGCGTCCCTCGCTCGACGTTTTGCGGTCGTTCATTTGGTCAGTGCCTCATCGAGGTTCAATATGGTGTTCGCAACCAAGGTCCAAGCAGCGAGTTCGTGCGCGTCGACGCTCGAGGACGGTGGGCTCTCACCGGCGTGCACGACCGCGTCGACGGCAGCGAGATCGCCGGCGTAGTTGTCGAGCTCCGCCGTGACGAGCTCGTTGAATACGTCCCTCTCGTCACTGTTCAGGGGGCGCGAGAGTACGCGAAGCGAGAGATAGTCCAGGCGCGCGCTGGTCGATGACTCTTGCTCGAGGGCGTGCGTTGCAAGCACGCGCGCCGCTTCGATGAACTGGACGTCGTTCAGGGTGACGAGGGCCTGCAAGGGAGTATTCGTGCGTTCGCGTTGCACGACGGACTGCTCACGAGTGGGCGCGTTGAATAGCTCGAGCGCCGGCGGCGGCGCCTGCCGCTTCCAGAAAGAGTACATGCTGCGCCGATACAAGGCGTCCCCGCTGTCCTGCACGTAGTCCTTCGTATTGCTCCACGGATGGCTAACCACGTCCCAGATGTTCGGCGGCTGATAGGGCTTCACACTTGGCCCGCCGACGGTCTTGACCAAGAGCCCGCTCGCGGCGAGCGCGAGATCGCGCACCATTTCTGCGTCCATGCGGAAGCGTGGGCCGCGAGAAAGCAGTCGATTGTCGGCATCGAGCTGGAGCTTTTCGGGGGTGACGTTCGCCGCTTGTCGATAGGTGGCGGATGTCACCATCAGCCGAAACAAGCTCTTCACGTTCCAATGCGACTCACGGAACTCCACGGCCAGCCAATCGAGCAACTCGGGGTGAGTCGGTGCATCCCCCATGCGTCCAAAATCATTCGCCGAGCGAACAATCCCGACTCCAAAGAGTTCGGCCCAGAACCGATTCACGGCCACGCGCGCGGTGAGCGGCTGCTCGGGCGAAGTGAGCCAATGCGCGAGTCCCAAGCGATTGCGCGGTTCACCACTGCGCAGTTGGGGCAGACTCGCGGGCACGGCCGCGTCCACGCGCTCTCCTGGCGAGTCGTAGCGCCCCCGATCGAGCACGAACGCGAACGGCGTTCCGGCCCGTTCCTCCGTGATCAGCGTGGGGGTTTGTGACGGCGGCACTAACAGGCTGGGTATCGGGTCGGAGTGATTCCCGTCCATGACGGGCTGGGTCGTATTCCGAAAGAACGCTGCCAGCGCGTAAAAGTCCTTTTGCGTGATCGGATCGTACTTGTGGTTGTGGCACCCTGCGCAGCCGATGGTCAGCCCGAGCCATGCCCCGGCCAAGGTATCTACGCGGTCTTTCGCGTACATGGCCGCGTACTCATCCTCCACCACACCCGGCTCGTCCGTGCTCAGGGCACTGCGAATGAAGCCGGTCGCGGTGCGCTGTTCGATACTCGCGTTGGGCAACAGGTCGCCGGCGAGTTGCTCGGTCGTGAACGAATCGAACGGTTTGTTCGACGCGAACGACCGGATCACGTACTCGCGGTACGGCCAAATGCTCCGATAATTGTCGACGAAGTAGCCCTCGGTATCCGCGTAGCGCGCCACATCCAGCCAATAGCGGGCGCGTTGCTCTCCGTACGCTGGATCGCCCAACATGCGATCCACCAACTTGCGATAGGCCGTGTCCGACGGGTCCGCGCTGAACGCCTGCACGTCTTCGGGGGTCGGTGGTAGCCCGGTGAGGTCGAGCGCGAGGCGCCGCAACAGTCTGCCCGGCGCTTCCTCAGGAGCCGGCTCCAGCCCCAAAGCTTCCAGCTTCTGCAGCACGAAGCGATCCAATGGATTTTTCGCCCAATTGGCGTTCTTGACCTGCGGCTCGCTGGGTCGCGTCGGAACGGCGAACGACCAATGCGTTGACGCTGGCTCCGCCGTCGACGGCGCTCCGCCTGCTGGTTGCGTTGCGTTCTGGACCGGCGGTGCGCTGCTCGCGTCAGGCTTGTCCGAACACCCCCAAGCCGCGCCCACGAGCGCCAGCAAGCCTACCGCCCATAACCCGCTTGAGTGATGTCCCGAATTTTCGACCTGCACGTCTTTGCCTCCCCGTTCCCTCCGAACCAACCAACGCTATCCGCCATCTCATTCGCGGAACGAGCCCTGACTCGTTCGAGTCCGAATCGTCACCCGCCGCTTTGAGCACTAACGTTCCGGCCTAATTCCCACAAACCTGCCAGCTGATCACTCCTAGCTTTGCTGTCCGCCGTCTAGTTGATGCCGACCCGTTTCGATCCGCCCAATGCCCAGGAAAGAGTAGGCGAAACGTTCGCAGAGTCAAGGAACGGGTTCGCTGGAACGGATTGCGCTCACGCTCAGGTGCGCGCGAAAAGTTACCCAAACGAGGGATGCGCGTGTGTTCTGATTTTTTTAATGGTCACAGAGAGCATCCCAGCCGCCCCCAGCCTTCGGCGTCGGGGGGCGTCGCATCCGAACTGGACGTCCTGGGCTACGCCGCGATGCCCCGACAATCTGAGCGCCGTTCCGTAGCGTCGTGAGCGGCGGTTCTCATCTGCCCAAGGTTGCACCGCGATTGGACTATGCAATTCGCCGGAAAACGTCTAGGCCGGAAAAGATGGGTTGGTACGTCGCTCGGAACGGCAAGGTACGCGGTCCTTTTGCCAAGGATGCGTTGCGGGAGATGGTCGCACTGGGCGAGATTGACAGCTCGTGCCGGCTACGAAGCGCGAATGATCCAATCGACAATTGGCGGCCCTTCGACGAAGTCGCGGAGATTGGCGCGCTGCGTGGCAACAATTCGACCATGCCGCCGAGCGAGGCAGCCCTTCCGCGCGCACCAGTTAGCCAGCGTCCTCGGGCCGACGTCGCGACGATCAACATCGAGCGTGCGGAGAAGTTCGGTCGCCTGGTCTTGTGGATCGCCCTCGCCGTTACGATTGTGTTGGTTCCGATTGGATTGGCGAAGGAAAGAAAGACCGAGGCTGAGACGCTCGCCCGCATCACGGAGGCAACTCGGGCGGCGGAACTGAAGTTCGAAGCGCTGGAGAAGTCCGTCTCCGACAGGAATCTGCGCATTCCGTTCGAGTCGATCGGCAATGGGCTGACCTCGTTGAGCGTCGAGAATGCGACGGGTCAACTCCTGTTCACCAACGTTTCGCCGCGATCAGGCCACGTCTGCGTCGTCGGCGAGGCCACGAATGTTTCGACGCACGCAGTTACAATTTCGCTTCCGGCGTGCGCCGAGGTGGCGGCATACGCCTCCGCCGTGCACGTCAGCCTGCCATTTCCCGCGCAGCAGCTCGCAGAGAACTGCAAAGCGGGTGGTTGCGGTCTACAGGTGAAAGACGCGGGCGCGTCGAAAAACTGAATGTCCGGCGTCAACGCGCCGAGACTCGGTTGACGGAACCGTTGAAGCCCCGCTACTTCCGCGCCCAAAACGATCGATGCATCCCGGCTGGCGTCGTTGCTCCTCAGCTACATACCAGCACGTATGCGCCTTCGTCGCGCCTAGCCAGCCGGGCGCCTCGCCCGCGCTCATCGACCGACTTAGCCATTCGCGGGCCCTTAGCCATTCGCGGGCCCCTAGCGAAGGAAATCCGAGACGGCGAGCACGACGTCAGTGAACGATGCGAGCCGAATGGACTCGCCCGGCACATAGCGATCGCAGCGCGCATAGCTGTTCGGTTGAGGATCGCGGTACACCTCGACGCAGCGCTCACGAATGTTGACGACCCAGTATTCAGGGACGCCGCAGTTCGCGTAAACACGCAGCTTGCGGCCGCGGTCATAGGCGAGGGAGGACTCCGCTGCCTCGATCACCGTCAATGCTTGATGGGGTTGCTCGGCGTGTTAGTCGGCGCGGGGAACAATTGCCAAATCAGGCTCGGGTTCGGAGAGCTCATGGGCGGCGAACGACATTTGCGGCCGCACCCAGGCGCGCCCGCGTAGCGCCAACACCAGCAGCTCATTCAAGCTTTGCACAGCGACATTGTGCGGTGCGCCAATCGGGCTCATGACGACCAGCTCGCCCTCGAGCAGCTCGATGCGCTCGTTCTCGAACAAGCCGAGCGCGACGAGTTGGTCGTATTCGACGCGGCGCAGCGGGCGAGTGACTTCAGTAGCTGGGTCTGCCATGGCGAACGCTCCCGGATTCTAGCATGCACGCGGACAAATTCGGTCGCGGGGTGGGCGAGCTTCGCAAGAAAAGCGTCAGGAGTGCGCTGCCGGAACCTGCTGATTTCTCACTCGGCCGTCTGCGACGTGCTGGGAAACCCAAGCTCGAACGAGTCAGGTTTTTTGTGAACCACTCTCGCCGGCGCGGGCGACCTGCTCACCGATGCGCAATCGTCGGTCCCGATTCTTGCAAACGCTAAAGTGCGGTTCGATCGCTCTCTTGCTGGCTGCCTGCGGCTCGTCGGGGGGCGGAACCGCGGACGGAACTGAAGCAAGCGGAGGTTCGAGCGCGACGGGCTCAGCCGCCGGGCGCTCTGGGGCCTCAGGCTCGGGCGCGGGCGCGGCCAACGGCGGCTCCGCGAATGGCGGCATCGGTGGCGCTCCGACCGCGACGGGAACTTCAGGAGAGGGCGGGTCAGCGACCGCAGCCGCGGGTGCGGCTGGCGTCTCGAGTGGCGGCGGCGCAGCAAAGGGCGGCGCGTCTGGCAGCGGTGGAGCTTCGGCTGGAGGTGGCGGATCGGGTTCAACCGCGGGCGCGCCGAGCTCGGCTGGCGCAGGCGGCCTGCTCGACGCCAAAGAAACCGAGCTGAAGGCATTTCCAACTGCCGAGGGTTACGGGCGCAACGCCAAGGGCGGCCGAGGCGGTCGCGTAGTCGAGGTGACGAACCTGAACGACTCGGGTGCCGGAAGTTTGCGGGCCGCGGTCGAAGCGACGGGCGCGCGCACGATCGTGTTCAACGTGAGTGGCATCATTGCGCTCAAATCCAAGCTGGTGATCACTGGCAGCGGCAACAACGGCACGGTGACCGTCGCGGGGCAAACGGCTCCGGGGAAGGGCATCGCGATCAAGAACTTTGCCTTCGGCATGACCGGTGGCGCGGACGTGATCATGCGCTTCGTGCGCCTTCGCGTCGGCGGCTACTCGAAGACTGCAATGGACGGCATGGGCATGGCGTCCGCGGACAACACCATCTACGACCATTGCTCGATCAGTTGGACCATCGATGAAGCATTTAGCTCGCGGAGCGCGCACAACATCACGCTGCAGCGCACGCTGATTTCAGAGTGTTTGAATGACTCTTACCACTACGACGACAGCACGCCCGACCACACCGGCACGCAGCCGCACGGCTTTGCTGCGAGCATTTCCGGTAACGTGGGCAGCTTCCACCACAATCTGCTGGCGCACTGCGCGGGTCGCAATTGGAGCTTGGCGGGCGGGCTCGTGCACGGAACGCTGACGTATGACGGCGGCATCGATATTCGCAACAACGTCGTTTACAACTGGCAGTACCGCACGACCGATGGCGGCGCGCATCAGGTCAACTTCGTCAACAACTACTACAAGCCCGGGCCGGCCTCGACCTTCTTCTACGCGCTGAACGCTCAGAATGACGGCTTCGAAGGCGGTCAGTATTACTACTTTGCTGGCAATGTCATGCCGGGCCACTTCGACGAAGCGAGCCAGGACAAAGGCCGAGAAGCAACCGGCAAGGCGCGTGACTACGACCCGTGGCTGATGAAACCGTTCTTCACTGCCAACGTCACGACTCAGACGGCTGGCGCTGCCTACACGAACGTGCTCGCGAATGTTGGCGCCAACGTGCCGATTCTGGACGACCACGACAAGCGCGTCATCCAAGAGACGCGCGACGGCACCACTCACTACAAGGGCAGCAAGACCGGGCTCCCGGGTCTACCGGACACCGAGGATGACGTCGGTGGCTACGAGGATTATCCGTCCGTGACGCGCGCTGCGAACTGGGACACGGATCACGACGGCATCTCCGACGCCTGGGAAAAGGCCCATGGTTTGAATGCGTCGGATGCGTCGGATGGCAACAAGACGAACTTGTCGAAGGTCGGCTACACCAACCTCGAGATGTATCTGAACGAGCTCGCTGGGGACTTCAAATGACCGCCCGCGGTACGCTCATTCGTCCGACAGGTTGCTGTCGAGGAAGAGGTCCGTGAGCTTGTAACCCCCGAAGTCGATCGAGCTCACGTTGAGTATCAGGGACCCCGAGTGGGGGTCGCGCAGAACGACGCCGATGTTGCCGACGGCTGGGCTGAGCGCCACTCGGCGCTTCGAATCCTCGCGCACGTCGAAAGCGAAGAGCATCGGTGTGACGACGCCCAAGCCGCCTCCGTCGTCGACGGCTCCGACGGGACCTGCGACGGTCGCGACGCCCCCGTTCCAAGAGCCCTCTGGTATCATGAAGTCGGAGATCTCGAGCTGCATCGACCGCAGTGTGTAGGCGCAGCTGACCGTGAACGACGCAACGCAGCTCGAATCTTCTTTGTCGACAGCGAGCGCGGATACGTTCATCGACACCGCGAGGCGTGTGCCGTTGAAGGTGAAAAAGCCCGCTGGATCGTCGGTCGAGTGCAGCACCCACTGTCCGTGCGCGTCGCTTGGCAGGGTCTCGCAGCCAGGGGCGTCAGGATCCAGGTCGAGGGAGCCGCGCTTGCAGACTAAGCCTTGTGGGTCACAGCTCCCCCAGTTGTCCTTGCAGGTCTGGCACGTCGTGCAGTTTGCCGGTGTCTTGATGGTATCGATGGCCGAGCAATCGACCGTTGGGATGCACAATCTCTTTGGCAGCTCTTCCACGCTGCTACAGCCGACTCCCAACACGCAGCACAGTGACGCAACGCCGCGGCCCCGCCTTCGAATCCAGTTCACCCGGCGAGGTTAGGGTCCTCGAATGGCTAAGTCGATCGCTTTCACGGCCGATGCATCCGCCTGGCTTCGTTGCTCCTCAGTTACACGCTAACGAGTATGCTCCTTCGTCGCGCCTAGCCAGTCGGGCGCCTCGGCCGCGATCATCGACTTAGCCATTTGCGGGCCCTTAGTCCGAATTGCCGTTAAGGATTCATTTGCACAAAAAGGAAAACGCCCCCGACGGCATCGCGGGGAGGGGACAACCGCGGCATCGGGGGCGTTTGGGTCGCAACAGACCAACACGCAACGAATAGGGGGCTCACTGGAGTTAGGAGGGGCTCCAGTGACAAGCGTCAAAGTAAGCACCCGTCGCGGCCGCGCAAGGCCCGCGGCGCTTCTTCATTCGGCGAACCAGGCCTACTGCCCGCCTGTGCTGCAAAGCGCCGGCGTGGCCCCGCGTGGCGTCCCAGTCGGCGGGGTGTTGCGGGGTGACGCACTGAAGTAACGTCAGCCCTAGGAGGTTCGTGTCATGCGTCGAGGGTCGATCATTCTTTTGGGTTTGGCTTTTTCTCAGGGGTGTTCGTCGAGTTACGAGCCGGCGCGAAGCCCGCGAATCGTGACCGTAGTCGAGGGCGGACAACCGACCTTCGTGAAGAACGGCGAACACTTCGGTGGGCCCGCGTTCGGCAGCGGCTTGGCGGAGGCCGTGGAGGGCAACGCGGAGGCGGAGCACCAAGCGACGGTCGGTCGCAACCTCGTGCTCGGTGGCTTTGTTTTGGATTTGGTGGGATTGGGAACGATGATTGGCGGCACCGTCGTGTTGGCAAAGAACGACACGAGTCCGGAACCTCACGCCGATGCGGCAGGCACCGCGCTCTTGGTTGGCGGCGCGGTGGCAGTGCTTGCGGGCAGCGTGCTGATTCTCTGCGGCCAGCCGCACATTTATGACGCGGTAAACATCTACAACGACGGCCTCGAACAGCGACTGACCGCGCCTCCTCTGATGCCAGTGACGACACCGCCGACCATCGCGCCGCCCGCTGCAGCGCCGCCGTCAACGCCAGCACCCGCGGCGCTGCCGCCAGCAGCGGCGCCCCCGGCAGCGCCGTTGCCCGGGCCGCGCGCTTCGTTGATCTCGCACGCAATGTAACGATGCCGAACGTTCACGCGGATGCGTGCGAGTGTGTCGCGGTCCGCAGTGCTAGGTGCGCGTAGTCTGTAGGCGGATTCACGCACACTTTCGTGGCTGCGCGCTTGACTGGAAACATCCGATTGCGCTTTAGCGCACGTACGGATTCGCCGTTCGCGCACGTACTGAACGGCGCATTCGGCATTATTCGGCTAGGATTGTGGCGTTCGTGACATGACGCGTGGGATGTTCGCGATCGGTTCTCGAGCGACGCGACATTTACGAGTCAACCCAGAGTTCTTCCGGAGACTTTAGATCAATGCCTGAATCGATCCCTTCGAAGCAGTCGAGCCGTTCTGCCCGCACGGTATGCTCTACCTTGCTCGTCAGCTGTCTCGCGCTTCCGGTGTTGTTCGTTCTGCCTGGTTGTGGCAGCGACCCTGATTCGAAAGTGAGCGGCGCCGGGAGTTCGACTGGAGCTTCACCGGGCACCGCTGGTGGGATGATCTTCGATCCTATCGGCAACGGTGGCATGAGCACCGGCGGAGCCGGCACTGGCCCGAGCCCGGTGACGGGCGGTGCAGGCCCATACATGCTCCCGGCCGACTACATCCGGGCCGACATCGGCGGTTTCAAGCTCGGTCCGGCGGTTGAGGGTGCGGGCGGCACGTCCGGTACCGCGGGTTCGAGCGGCTCCTCCGGCGGATCTGTTTCGACCTGCGGCACGGTGATCTTGGGTGTGGTCCGTGACTTCAAGGGCAAGAACGAACCCGGAGGCCACCCGGATTTCGAAGCCTACGCCGGCAAGAGCGCGTCCAAGGGCATCGTCAAGGATACCCTCGGTGACGATCAGAAGCCGGTCTACAACGGCACTGGGCCGATCAGCGACAACGTCAACGGCACCCAGACGACCAGCAAGATGGACTTCGATCAGTGGTATCGCGCCACGGCTAACGTCAACAAGCCGTACGTCACCTACTTCTCGTTCGAGCCAAACAACGGCGTGCTCACCTTCCAAAGCAAAGCCTTTTTTCCGCTCGACGGCAAAGGCTGGGGCAACACCTGCACTGAGGACGGCGCGACCTGTAAGAAGCAAAATCACAACTTCGGGTTCACGACCGAGGTCCACACCCAGTTCAACTACATGGGTGGGGAAACCTTCTCGTTCACGGGTGACGACGACCTCTGGGTGTTCATCAACCACAAGTTGGCGATCGACTTGGGCGGCCTGCACCCTCAGACCTCCGACACGGTCTACCTAGACAAAGACGCCGCGAAGCTCGGCATCAAGATTGGTCAAACCTATGATTTGGATCTGTTCCACGCCGAGCGACACACCGACGCGTCGAACTTCCGCGTGGACACCAATCTAGCGTTCACCAACTGCGGCACGATCATCGAGGAGCCGCCCGTCAAGTAGCGACGGCTCCGTGACTCGTCGCGGTTGAGCGCACGAGCGTCGTGAGTGCCTTCGTCGCGGAAGGCACTCACCTGGCGCTGCCGCTCAGTTGTTCCCGAACAGGTCCTGGATCTTCGAATCGAGCGCGATCGCGATCTTGTACAAGCTCGAGATCGAGGGGCTCGATTCGGCGCGTTCGATCTGCGACAGCAGCGAGATGCTGAGCCCAGTGCGGCGGCTCATCTGCTTCAGCGTGAGCTCCTTGTCTTTGCGCATCGTGCGGATCGTGTCGCCGATGATCTTGTGCAGCTGTTCCTCGGGCGTGCGGGCCAGGCCCTTCTTCTTCATCACGCGCGCGAGCACTTCGCGGAACTCGTCCACGTTGAACGGCTTCTTGATGTAGTCGACCGCGTCGAGCTTCATCGACGCCACGGCGGAGTCGAGGTTCGGGTGCGCGGTGAAGATCACCACCGCGATGTCGCTGTCGACCGCGCGGATCTTCTTGAGCACTTCGATGCCGTCCATTTTCGGCATCATCAGGTCGAGGATCAGCACATGGTAATCACCCTGCCGAACCTCGTCTTCGACGAGAGTCGGGTCGCTCAGGGTTTTGACGATGAAGCCGTCCTTCTCGAGGAGCGACTGCATGAAGTCGCAGATCGCTTTGTCATCATCGACGATCAGAATTCGGACGCTCGGTACTTCGATGGGCAAGGCTCGCTCCTCTGACTGGATTCTCGGGGGGTTGCAGTGACACTACAATAGCAAGCTGCTTACCACCCGACTAGATTTTTGTTTGCCCCGGATTTCCGCCAGAAAGTCGCAATTTGCGTACGGATATTCGGCGGTTGACCGGGCAGTGCCCGACGGCGGGCACGAAAAAAATGTGCACTGAAGCACCCGCCACGCGCGCTGAGACGCCGCTCACGCTGCAACCGAGCGTGCGTCACGTTTGAGCGAGCACGCGTTATTCGATCGTGAGCGTGATCGTTTGGCCGATGAACGGACCGCCGGCTTGCGGCAGCTCAGCACCGATGAAGTGCGAGGTCGTGATGCTCGAGGTGATCGGTTGGCTTGCGGCGACGAGCTTCGACCACGCCGTTTCGTCAGGCGTGTATTCCGGCAGCGTGGTGAACACGCGCAGCACGTCGCTGTTGTCCGACGCGTTGAACGCGAGCAAGTACGTTGTCACTACACCGTCAGCTCCGGCGAAAGCCGGCGGATCGGCGTGCCAGCCGAACGATGCGGGCGTGTCCGCCGCGAGCGTTGCTTCATCGTCGGGCGTGTCGAACTGCCCACCCGCCCAGTCCCAATCGAGCGGCTTGCGACTGAGGACCGCGCTGAGTTGCGCCGTCGTGGCGTCACCCTCGAGCAGAACGCCGGCGGTGATCGCGTTTTGGTCTGCGCTGGAATCGTGCGACGACGAGCAGGCCAAGCTCGGCATGGCAGCTAGCGCGAATAGCAGCGCGCGGGATGAGCGGTTTCTGGGCATGGGCATGCTTCGGTCAGGGAGCGCAAGCTCACCTGCAACCTCGCAAATGCTAGCGCAGTCCGCTGTTTTGACGAGCGCAGTTCCTGACAGGGGCGCGAGAAGCATCCGAAAAGCAGCGTGGGGGAGTCGAGCTCCCCCACGGCCGTTTTCATTGAGCCTTTGACTCAGCTGCCAATCACGCCGCAGCCAATGCGATCACCCGCATTGCCCACGGGTTGGCCGCCGTCGTCTTTCTTGGCGTGCACGATCACGGCTTTGCCGGCGAACGAGTTCGGATCTCCGGCCTTCAAGTTTGCGCCCGGGATGGTGATCTCGAGCGAACCCTTGCCGTCCTTGCCGATAGTCAAATTGCCAAGGTCGCCGAGATGGCGCTTGGGCGTCGTGGGCAGCGCGTGATCGTTGCCGCCCGGGTTGAAATGGCCACCGGCGCTCTTGCCGTCGGGCGAGCTGCAGTCGCCCTTTTCGTGAATGTGCGCGCCGTGATCGCCGCCGGGCGCTACACCTTCCACTGACAGCGTCACTTTCACGCCGCCTTCAACCTCCATGAGCATCGCGCTTCCGCTGAGCTTGGAGCCGCTCTTCGGTTCGAGCTTGACCTGGAGCATGCGCGGTTCGGCTGCCTTGGGGGCCGCTTCCGCTTCTGGTTTCGGCTCGGGCTTCTCGGCGGCAGCGGCCGGTTCAACAGCGGGCGGGGGCGGCGGTGCCGGCGGCGTAGCGGGCGGCTCAGTCGCCGCGCCTCCGCACGCAACGAGCAAGCCCAAGGTTCCGAACACGAGAATTGCGGCGAATGACGAAGTCTTCACAGGTCCTCCTTATTGGTATTGGCGGCAGCCGTCATAAGGGCGAACGCGCGGCGTGTCGATGGCTTGTATCGGAGCCTGCAAAAATGCCACTCAGTCGACACCCACCCAGCTCATCCTCGCGATGTCCCAACGGGTGCGAACGCCGTCGTGGTCGCGAAAAAGGTCCGCCGAACCTGCGGCCACTTCGAAATTCTGCTCGCTGAACAGGCTGGCTAAATCCACTCCCAGCTCGGCCGGTGCAGTGGAGACCACCGAAGAGGGCAGGCTGAGTAATTTCGCGCTCAGGCGTTCGGCATTGGCCGCGAACACGGCGAAGCCATTGTCCGCCAAGTTTTGCCAAGCCAAATGCGGATTGGGTCGTGTATCCGGATCGACCAACAACGTCGGGATAGACGCCGCGATGAACTTGGTTTCGGGAGGCAGTGACGGGTTGTTCTCGGCGAGCGCGCTCAAGCCGTCGAGCCAAGTGGTCGAGGTCAAGCTGCCAGTGACGAACTCGATCACGCGCTGCTCGGCGTTGTCATTGGCGTACGGAGTTCCGGCGAAGAAACAATGCAGATCGCCGGAAACGATCACGACGTTGTCGAGCTTGGCGAGTTCGCTCAGCAACGCCGCGCGTTCGTTGGGGAAGCCGTCCCAATCTTCGGCTGAAATGCTGAGCTTTTGGCGCAGCGTGGCTGGCGCGATCGTTACCGGCGTCAGGTCGATGTGCCGCGACATCAGGCAGACTTCGCTGCCCCAGACTTTGAACGTGCGGGTCGAGGCCTTCATCGTGTCCAAGAACCAAGCGCGCTGCTCGGCGCCCATCAGTCGTTCGCTCGCGCCTTTGCTGGCTTGGAAGCGAGCTTTGGCGAGCGCGTTGAACGGCCGCAAAGCGATCACGTAGCGTGAACCGACGCGCGAGAACTCCTCGCTCTTGAGCAGTTGATGGTAGGCGTAGCCTCGCGAAAGATCGCTGCCCTCGGGGTCGATGGGCTCGGGCTGCGTGATGGCCAGCGTTTCGAGCGCGTCATTGATGAAGGGCACACTGATCAGGCCGCTGATGCTGCTCGCGCGAAAGCCCAGTCGGTCGGCGCCGTTAGCGAGCGCGCGTTGGTAGCTGCCACCGTCGTAGCGATCGATGTCGACGTACGCGATGGCGTCGTCCGGCAATGAGCCGTCGGAGACGTCCAACAGCTCGCGCTGGGCCAGGAACACCGTGCCGGGGAAGGCGTCTTCGGGCACCAAATGGTCGGGCCGATAGCGTCGCAGATCGGTCATCACCAACTCCAGGTGTCGACCGAACACGAAATTCCGGTAGTACCTGAGCTCGTCGGGAAACGGCTGGCTCGCGTCCCAATCCTTTGCGGGCGCGGAGCTCAGATCGACGGGCATGTATTCGTACCAGGCCTGATCCGCGGCGAGGCGCCGTGCCGTGCTGGTCTCGTCCGTGCGCCCATCTTGATAGGTCGCGACATCGCCGTGACAATCATCGGAAAATTCGTGATCGTCTTGGATGGCGATCATTGGAAATTGCTCGTGGACCGCCTGTAGATCGGGATCGGTTCGGTACAGGCGATACAGGTCGCGGTAATTGTCCAACGACTGTGCGGCTTGATACGCGCCCGCGCCGCCGCCCAAACTGAGTGCTTCATCAGGCTTGCCGAAGGTCACTTGGCGCTCGGCGTCTGCCATCTGAAAGTCGGGATCGGCGGTGGTCTCGTACACGTAGTCGCCTAGGTGGACGATGAGGTCCAATTCCAGCGTGGCGAGCTGTCGGTAGGCGTGAAAATACTTGCCGGCGTAGTCTTGGCACGACACGACGGCGAAGCGCACGGTCACGTCCGCGTCTTCACTCGGCGCAGTCTTGGTGCGGCCGATGCGTGTGGTGACGTGCGCGCCGTCACGCGCGTAGCTGAAGCGATAGAAATATTCGGTGCCGGGTGTCAGGCCGTCGACACGAGTCTTCACACAATGGTCGAAGGCCGCGAGCGCCCGGAGCGGGCGATTCGACGCGCCGTCGAGGCTCACGCGCCGAGTGAAGGTAGCGTCCAACGCCAACTCGAGGCTCAGTTCCAGATCTGCGTTCGCGCGCTCGCTGTCGACCACTCGCGTCCAAAGCACGACGCTCGTGGGGCGCGGATCGCCCGAAGCCACCGACTGCGGAAAGAAGCGCGCGCTGTCCAAGTCAACCGCGGTTGCATCGGAGCTGCACGCGACCGGACCGAGCGCGGCGCCCGCCGAAACCAGCGTCAGTTCGAGAAAACGTCGTCTTGGAAAGGACCGCATGCGCGCTCCTTATAGCGCAAACCAAAACGCGCTATCTTGGCTCACGATGCTGTTGAAGTGTGAGCGTTGTGGCGCGCCCCTCGAGGTTCCTGCGGGTGGGTCCGTACGCTGCAATTACTGTGGGACCACGGCCACCGCGCCCGCGCCGCCCCCGCCCCCCCCCAACTACGGTCACGGGCATGGGCAACCCGGTTACCATCCGCGCCCGCATGTTCCGGTCGGCACGCAACACAAGCCCGCCTCTGGCGTGCGCTTTGCGTTGAGTGGGGTGATCTTCTCCGTAGTCCTGGTCTCGTCTTTCGTGATTCCGCGCGTGATGAGCAATGTGCGTTCGGCGCAACTCCAGAAAGCGCTCACCGAGGTGGGCGGCGGAACTCTGCCGTCTTTGCCTACTGGGCTGTCTTCGCTTCGCAACGTGAGTTGGAGCGCCTCCGACCCCGGCTGCTTGATCGACGCCAATGGTGATGGCGTGCAGGACATCGCCGGATTGACCGGCGAGAACGAGCCCAATCAACCGACCGTCGTCGACGGCAGCAACGGGAAGGTGCTGTTCACGGGGGCCCAGCTCGGCAAGGGCACACAGCTCGGTTGCCTGGGCGCACACGGCTTTTTCGTCGGTGAAGGTAATTTTCAGGTCGATTTCTTCACCGCGCGCGCCCCGTGGGGCAAGACCTCGATCATGGCGCGGGACAAGGTGAGCGCGTACGGTGTGGGGAACGGCTGCGTGCAGCTGCGCACGGACGACGGCACGACGCAGGGCGTGCAGCTGCCGAGCGGTGTCGCAACGACGTGCCCGGTGACGAGCACGCGCCGCTACCGTGACGACGAACCGGGGTTGATGGGATTGACGGACAAGGGCACCGAACTGACCGTCGCTGCACGCAAGTATTCGATGACTGTGCGCGCGTCGGGTACCGAGATCCTCACCGTGAAGGTGACCGAGGGCGCCAAGCAGATCTGGAGCAAAGAGCTGCCTTACGCGACTTGCACCTTCGGTGCTGCGATCGCCGTCGGCGGCGGCAAGATCTTGCTCTGGGCCGCGCAGCCCTCCGAGCGAAGCAAGGGACTATTGATCGGCTTGGACGAAGCCACGGGCAACCAAGCGTACGAATTCCCGATCCCCGACACGTCCAGCGACAGCCCCGATTTCTTCAAATTCAACGGCAAATACGTATTGGCCGTGAACTGGGGCGCGCTCCGCGCCTACGAGCCGGCGACGGGCGCCGAGGCCTGGCGGGTCGGGCGCTGAGTTCGTCCCGGGCTCGTTAGCGCTTTTGCGGGGCGCGGCCGGTTTGATCGATGAAGACGTCACGCACGCTGGTCAGATCATCGCCTGACAAGAAGCCGCTGCGCCCGAGGAGGCGTCCGGTTTCCCAATTGGTCAGCCCGAGCTCGGGACGAAGCCAGGCCCATTGCCCATCAACCCAGCGGGTGAAAGCGTTGCTCACGTACGGTGTTTCGACCGCAGCGTAGAAGGCTTCGAACGCGCCGGGACGCTCTGACAAGATCGAGGCCACGAAGCGGGGGCTGTATTGGTTGATGAGCGACACTGCGTGCGCGAAATCATCCGCGATCACGAAGGAAAGCTCCGGCACGCGATCCCACTCCCACTCTCGACCGAGCGCGCTCTCGGCGATCGTGCGTTCGGCAGTGACGACGCCTTCGGAGCCGGGGACTACAGCGACGCAAGCGTTCACTTCACGCAGCGCTTTCTCCACGACGGGGCCGAGCTTTTCGAGCGCGGCGCGGGCCAAGACCAGCACGTTGAGCGTGTTGCACACTTTGCGGTCGAGGCTGAAGCGCACTGCGTTGTACACGGCTTCCTCGCTTGCGCTCGGTTCGACGAACATCCACGCGCCACCGGTGCCGTGCAAGGATGCGGGAATTCCGTGCTGCTTGGCGATCGCACCCAGCAGCGCCACGGTGCGCCCCGAGCCGCGCGCCACAGCCAAGCGCACTGCGCGCTCGGAGAACAGCGCGTGGGCCGCGGCGTGCTCCTTGCTGCGCACTAGGCCGAGCGCACCCTCCGGTAGCCCCGCGGCGAGCAAGGCCGGGCGCAGCGCGTGTTCTTCGATCGCGATCGCAGTGCCGAGCGCATCACCACCGATGCGGAAGACGGCCGCGTTGCGATTGCGCAACACGCCGGCCGCGTCCGCGAACACGTTGGGACGCCCTTCGAACACGAAGGCGATTACTCCGAGGGGTGCGCGGCGTCGCTCGATCGCGAAGCCGTCTCCTTGACGGCGTTCGATCACTTCACCGACCCGCGCGGGGGCGCTGCGCCACACGCGCAGTCCGGCGATCATGTCTCGGCGCATGCGCTCGCTCAGCTCGAGGCGCCCTGTGGCGCGCCCGCGCGTTTTCGCGCTTTCGACGTCGAGCGCGTTGGCACGCTGGATTTCCGCGAACGTGTGATCGTCCTCCAGACGCGCCGCGAAGCCCTCGAAGAAGTTCAAAATTGCCTCATCGCTGGCTTCAGCCAAAGGCGTGAGGGCGGCGCCAGCCCGTGCGACGGCCGCGTGTGCGGCGTCCACAGCGGCTTTGGAAATCACCACGAGCTCGCCGAATTCAGCCAGCGGCACCACGCGGTCGCCGCTTTGTAGGTCGGGGAGGGGGACGAGCCTTTCACCCACCAGCACTTGGACGGCGGTCGTGGCGGAAGCTTTCGATGGGCTGCTGATTGCCGTGGAACTCACGGTCGATCTTGTACGCTTTCTTCGCGCCTCAAGCCAGGGGGTGACGGCGCCCGTCGCATACGATGTAATGGCCCGAACTTTGACCGCAACGGACGACCCCTCGAGCGCAGCAGGCGCGCCAGACGCCAGGCATTTGCGGGAGGCGCTAGCTCGCCTCGAGAGTCTGACCGAGCTTTCGTTCGCGCTCTCTGGCGCCATAACCAAGGGTGAGGTCGCTGATCTGGTGGTCGAACAGGGCGTGCGCGAGGCGCGAGCGGACATGGCCACGCTCTACGTTTTGGATGACAGCGGCGAAGCGCTGGACTTGCTCGCGCAACGCGGCGTGTCGCCGGAGGTGCTGCAAAAGATTGCGCGCATCACGAAGACCGAGGGGAACCCGCGCGTGATGGAAACGCTGGCAACTGGTGTCTCGGTTTGGGCCGAGACGGAAGCCGAGTATGCCGCGATCTATCCGGAGGTGGCTCGCCTGCCCGCCAGCGGGCGCCGCGCGAAGGCACTGTGGTCGGTGCCGTTGGTGGTCGAAGGGCGCCCCGTGGGCCTCCTGGGCATGGGCTTTTTGGAGGAGCGACGCTTCTCCGCCGATGACCGTCGCTTCGTCGAAACCTTCACCAAGTTGTGCGCGCAAGCGTTGCTGCGAGCCGTGCGCCGCGATCGCGAACGACTCGCCTGGCGCTTCCTCGCCACGACCCTGCAGAGCATTGGCGACGCCGTGATCGCGACCGACACGGCGGGCTTGGTGACGTTCATGAATGGCGTCGCCGAGCGCCTCACGGGCTGGACCGAGGCGGAAGCCCGCGGCCAGCCGTTATCCGGAGTATTTCGCATCATCTCGGAGCAGTCTCGACAAGTCGTCGAGAGTCCGGTGACCAAGGTGCTGCGCGAAGGCAGGGTGGTCGGGCTCGCCAACCACACGCTGCTCATCACCAAGCAAGGCGCGGAGGTCCCGATCGACGACAGCGGCGCGCCCATCCGCGACGAGAGCGGTGTGATCTACGGCGTGGTGCTGGTGTTTCGCGACGTGACGCTCGACAAACGCGCGGAAAAGCGGCGCGCGTTCCTGGCGCGCGCGATGGAAACCTTGGCTTCGTCGCTCGACTATCGGACCACGCTGCAGCGCGTGGCGGAGCTGGCCGTCCCCGAGCTCGCGGACTGGTGCACGATCGACATCTTGGAGCCGGGTGCACGAGTTTCGCAGCAGCTCGCCGTTGCGCACGTGGATCCCGCCAAGGTCGCCTTCGCGCGCGAGGTGGGCGAGCGCTACCCCGCCAATCGCGACGCGCAGACGGGGGCGCCGCAAGTCATCCGCAGCGGCAAATCCGAGCTGTATTCCGAGCTACCCATGGAGCTCATCGAGCGCGCTGCCCGTGACGCGGACCACTTGCGCATCCTGCGCGAACTGAAGCTCGAATCGTGCATGATCGTGGCGTTGCGCAGCGAGGCAGGCAGCACGCTCGGCGCGATGACCTTCATCTACGCGGATTCCGGCCGGCGCTATAGCGAAGATGACCTGAGCTTCGCGGAAGATTTCGCGCGCCGAGCGGCGCTGGCGATCGAAAACGCGCGTGCCGTTTCGGAGGTCGAGGCCGCGCGAGCTCGCGAGCAAGCCATGCGTGAAGGCGCCGAGCAGGCCAGCCTGACCAAGGATCATTTCTTGGCGACGGTTTCGCATGAACTGCGCACGCCGCTGAACGTGATTTTGGGCTGGGCGGTGGTGCTCCGCGAGCGCGAGCTCGGGCCCGAAGTGCAACGCGCGCTGACCGTCATCGAACGAAACGCGCGCGCCCAAGCGCGCTTGATCGAGGATGTGCTCGATCTGTCGCGGATCAGCAGCGGCAAGTTGTCGCTCTCGTTGGCTTCCGTCAACGTCGGCGAGGCAGTGCGCGCCGCGGCGCTCGCGCTCCGCCCGGCAGCGGAGGGCAAGGGAGTCGCACTGACAGTCGACACTCACGACGACGACGCGCTCTTGACGATCAGCGCGGACGCCGATCGCCTGCAACAAATCTTGTGGAACCTGTTGAGCAACGCGCTCAAGTTCACGCCCAAGGCCGGCTCCGTCGTGATCTCTGCGGCGCGGGTGGGCTCCGAAGTGCAAGTTCAGGTCAGCGATACGGGCGAGGGCATCGCGAGCAACGTGCTCTCGCACGTGTTCGAGCCGTTTCGCCAAGCGGACAGCTCGACCACGCGCAAACACGGCGGTCTCGGCCTCGGCCTGTCATTGGTGCGCCAAATTGCGGCCGCGCACGGCGGAACCGCGGAAGCCAGCAGCGCAGGCCTCGGGCGCGGCGCGACCTTCCTGGTGCGCTTGCCGGCACGCGCGGTCACGGAAGCGATTCAGCCCGCGCGCCCAGCACGCAAACCGCCCCGGTTTGGCGCGGGCGCAATGGGTCTACTCTCGGGGGTGAGCATCCTGGTCGTCGACGACGAGCTCGATGCGCGTGAGCTCGTGGCTGAAGCATTCAAGAGCGCGGGCGCGGTCGTCTACATGGCGGCCTCGGCCCGCGACGCGCTAGGCGTGATCGCCGCCGCGCAGCCTGACGTGCTCGTGAGCGACATTGGCATGCCGCACGAGGACGGCTACGCGCTGATGCGCCACGTGCGGCAGTTGCCGGCGGAACAGGGCGGCGAAATGCCCGCGCTCGCGCTGACGGCGTACGCGCGCGCCGCCGACGCCGATCGCGCCTTCGACGCGGGTTACCAACGGCACGTGGCCAAGCCCGTGGATCCGTTGTTGCTCGTGCAATTGGTGGCTGGTTTGGCGGGCCGCGCGACTCCCGTTCCGCGCTCGTAAGCAGCCATTTCTAAGCATTTTCGCCGCAGCCGTCGCGGTAGCACTATTTTACAGATCGTGGCATCCTCGGCCCAGCCCGACGGGCCCGGCGACGCCATGCATATTCCCGACGGTTTTTTGAGCGCTCGCGTTGCCATTGGCTACGCCGCTTTGTCGTCGGTTGGGTTGGGCGCGGCTTGCTTCCGCATGCGCGCGCAGCATGAGCGCGGCGCGAGTGCCTTGCTCGGCGTGTCCGCGGCCTTCGTGTTCGCGGCGCAGATGGTCAACTTTCCGGTCGCCGCAGGTACCTCGGGGCACTTGGTGGGCAGCGCGTTGGCCGGTGCGTTACTCGGACTGCCCGGCGCGCTGGTGGTGATGTCCGCCGTCATCATCATGCAATGCTTCGTGCTCGCCGACGGCGGGGTGTTTGCGCTCGGTGCCAACGTGTTCAACATGGGTTTGGTCGGCTGCGTCGTCGGCTTCTGCTGCTACCGCTTGCTGTGCGGAGCTGCGCCGAGTCCTACGCGGCGAGTCGCGTCAGTGGCGTTCGCGGGATGGTGCGCGACGATTGCCGGAGCGTTGAGCTGTGCCGGGCAGCTTTCGCTTTCGGGCGCAGCGCGGCTGTCCGTGGTGCTCCCCGCCATGCTCGGCGTGCACGCGCTGATCGGTGTGGGGGAGGCCGTCATCAGTTCGCTCGTGGTCGCGAGTGTCTTGCGCTTTCGCCCGGAATTGCTGGAAAACGCCGGGCACGGAGCGCTCGGCGCACGCTCTCGCAACACGGCTGTGTTCGCTGGACTCGGCTTGTCGATCGCCATTGCCGGGCTGCTCGCACCCATTGCCGACGTTGCGCCGGACGGCTTTTCGCGCGTCACACAGGCCCTGGGTCTTCACGCGAGCGCGTCGCCGTTGCTCGCGCCGCTTTCGCAGTACGGCATTCCGAGTCTGGTTTCAGGAGTATTGGCGACCGTGATCGCGGGGTGCCTGGGCACGCTGTCACTGTTCGGGCTGTGTTGGCTCTTGGCTCTGGCGCTCGTGCCGCGCAAACTTCGTGCAGCAGAGTCGCGCGCGGTCGTCGCCGAATCGTCGGGATGAGCGCCGTGCATCGCGCCTCGGCGGGGCTCAAGCTCGGCGTCGCTGCGGCGTTGATTTTCGGATTGGCAGCGTTGCCCGCGGAGCGCGCTTGGTGGGGACTTTGCGCGCTGCCGCCGTTGCTCGCGCTGGCGTTGCTCGCGCGGATTCCGATCGAGGCTCTGCTCTCGCGTTGGGCGTTGGGCGCGCCGTTTTTGCTCGCCGCCGCGAGCCTCGGCTATTTCCAGCCGCACGGCCTGCGAGTGGGACTCGCCTTGTTGGCAAAATCTGCCGTTTGCCTGCTCACGTTGCAGCTGCTGATCGCCACCACGCCGGTCACCGAGCTTACGCGCACCTTGTGCCGCCTGCACTTACCCCTGGTGTTATGCGAGACGATCGCGCTCTTGGCGCGCTATTCCGATCTGCTCAGCGACGAAGCACGCCGCATGCGTCGCGCGCGCACGGGTCGCACGCTGCGCGGCTCGCGCTTTCAAGAGTGGCTCGCGCTAGGTAACTCTCTTGGGTTATTGTTCGTGCGCACGGTGTCGCGCGCCGAGCGCGTGCAGAGCGCCATGCGCTCGCGCGGAGGCGCGTGACCCTCGCGCTCTCCGTCGAAGAGCTGAGCTTCGAGTTCGCGCGCGGTGTGCCCGTGCTGCGCTCGTTGTCGTTCGCTGTGGAAACCGGCGAATGCGTTGGGCTCATCGGCCCGAACGGCGCAGGAAAGTCCACGCTACTTTTGCACCTGAACGGCATCTTGCCCGACCGTTCAGCCGCGCGGGCGAGCGGCTGCGTGCGCGTTCACGGTCGCGTGGTGAACGCCAGCGAAGCCCGCTGGGTGCGCCGCCAAGTCGGCATATTGTTCCAAGACTCCGACGATCAACTGTTCTGCCCTACGGTCGGCGAAGACGTCGCCTACGGCCCCGAGCAACTTGGCTGCCCGCGCGCCGAGATCGAACAGCGCGTTGCCCACGCGCTCGCCCGCGTCGGCTTAGCCGGCTTCGAGCAGCGCATCCTCCAACAACTGAGCGGCGGCGAAAAGAAGCGGGTCTGCTTGGCAGGCTTACTCGCCTACGACCCGAACATCTTAGTCCTCGACGAACCCAGCGCCGCGTTGGACCCGCGCGGACGACGCGAGCTGATCGAGATCCTGGCGGGAATATCGGTCACTCGCGTGATCGCCAGCCACGACCTGGCGCTGGTCGCCGAGCTCTGCACTCGCACCCTGCTCCTCGCGAGCGGCGCACTCGTCGCCTCCGGGCCGACCAAAGAGCTACTGCGCGACGACGCCCTGATGAACGCCCACGGTCTCGGCCGCCCGAGCCGCGATCTGCCCGCACATTTGCTCGCACCATAGGGACGGCGTCAGCCCCGTCGAACTCGGCTTGCTCGGTCGACGATGCACAAGCTCGTCCCGCGTGAGCCCACCCAAACGCATGGGTCGTTTTCTTTATTGATGGTCACGATTCCTCCCGCGTCCGTCCCAGCCTTCGGCGTCGAATTCCGACTGCCCTGAGGGAGATTCGAGATGCACCGATGCGTCAGGGTGGGGGGATGGCGTGATTTCGTTCGTCTTGAACTGAGTCACGCAGTCCCGCTCGTCGCAACGAAGCGCGTCGCATTCGAGACTCGAAGCCGGAGCGGTCTCGTATCTCAACTCGCTCGCGCGAGGGCACTTGCCCTTTCAAAGCTTGTCCGGAAACACGGCTTGTCCGTTCGCGCCGCTGCGCCGGACACACGGGTTTTCCGGACAACAATTGTGGCGCGAACAGCACACTCATGGGCGCGTCGCTCGGGTTCGACAAGCCTTGCGCCCCCGGTGGCCCAGAGCCGACGCCGCGCTCTAAACCAGTGTCCGTTCGGCTCATGGACATACCGAGTCCGTCGCCTCTCGCATTCGTTGCGGCTCTCGCACCTTCTAGCCAGACGACAACGACGCCACCCGCGTCTTCCGCCGTTCAATCGTGCCCGCGCCACGCCGCTCACCTTCGTCGGCGCGCCGCGCTGGCCGGAGGCCAGCGCTTGGGGAGCCCGGCGCCCGCAGCGGAGCGAGGACGCCGGCCGCTCTTCGACGCCCTACGCGCGGGGCATCACTCGAAGGGAATGTTTGGCGGCGCGCGCCCGGTTCGATAGGCGCTTCACTAAGCGGTTCTTCGAACGATCAGACCGACCACGCGGTTAACGCCTCTTTTTCGTGGTCTTTGCGCGAGCGGTCTTCGCCGCAGGCCGCTTGATGCTGAGTTTGATTGGCGGCGTGGCGGGTGCGTGCGGATGGGCGTGGGCGTGGGGATGGGAATGGGGATGCGGGTGCGAATGCGGTTCTTGGCCTTCGTGCTGGTGCACGCGCCGGCCGGTGCTGCTCAGGCCGAGCGTGTCCTCGGCCACGTATTCGGCGCCGCCTTGGATGACGCCGCGGGTGCCGATCATCCGGCCGGTGACCTCTTTCAACTGATCGGACTGGCCGCGCATGACGATCACTTCCAGGCAGTGTTCGTGATCCAAATGCACGTGCATGGTGGAGCGCACGGCCTCGCCCAGATCGTGCTGCAGCGTAGTCAGCCGTTCCGAAAGCTCGCGAACGTGATGATTGTAGACCAAGGTGACTGCCGCGAACGCAGGCACCCCCTTGTCTAGCGCCGTGCGGCTGACCTCCGCGCGCGTGAGGTCGCGCAGTAGCTCGGAGCGGTTGCACCCCCGAAGGTCGGCCAACGTGTCGAGCTGCTCGATCAGACTCGACTCCATGGCGACACCAAAACGAACCAGATTGTCCTTCATCCGGCGCACAGTGTACCACTTGGTGTGCGTGCTCTCCGGCAAGTTAATCTTCGCGGTTTACGAGTGCGTCGGAACAGTGGAGGCGGGCTGTGACAGGCCTGCGTCCGCACGCCGAATGACGCACGCGCACAGTGCCGAGACCCGGAAATTGTGAGCGTGCCGCGGCGAAGCCAAGTAGGCTTAGCAGCTGAATGGTTACAGTGCGCTTGAGTCGCCTGTTCGTTGCCCTGGCGACGGCTTTTGTTTGCGTGAGCTTCTTGCTGGCTTCTTGCGCCACGCCTGAGTTCAAATTCGTGGATACCAACGGCAATAAGCCGTCGCATTGCCAGAATCAACAGATTGACGAGGGTGAGTCGGACCTCGACTGCGGCGGCGTGTGCATGCCGTGCGCACTCAAACAGCACTGCAATAGCGCGAGCGACTGCATCGAGGGCGACTGTATCGACGGCACCTGCCAGGCAGCGAGCTGCAACGACGGGAACCAGAGCGACAACGAGACCGACATCGATTGTGGTGGTGGCGCGTGCAAGACCTGCCCCGTGGGCGGGAAGTGCACCATGGAGACGGATTGCCAGAGCGGCGTGTGCGACGGCGAAACGTGCTCGGCGCCGACCTGCGGTGACCGCGTCCAAAACGGTTCAGAGAGCGACATCGATTGCGGCGGCTCGGATTGCCCCAAATGCGTCGATGGTCAGAAATGCCTAATTCCGTCCGATTGCGTCGGAGCCGTCTGCAATAACCTCAGATGCGCGCTCACTTGTGTGGGGAATACCGCCAATTGCGACGGTAACGCGATGAACGCGTGCGAGACCAACGTAAAGACGGACGTCGACCATTGCGGCGACTGCGATACGGCATGCTCGCTGGACAAAGCGAACCCCAAGTGTGTCGGGGGCGAGTGTAAGGTCGACACCTGCGTCGCTCCCTTCGAAGACTGCAATGGCGAGCCCACGGACGGTTGCGAGGTCAACACCGAGAAAGACCCCGATCACTGCGGCAGCTGCGACGAGAGCCCGTGCCCCTCGGTGAACGGCACGCCGCATTGTGTCGACGCGAAATGCACCATCACTTGCGACGCGAATTTTGCGGATTGCGATGGCCAAGCCGCGAACGGCTGCGAGAAAGACGTCAGTCGCGATATCAACAATTGCGGCGGTTGTGGCAAGACCTGCACTGCCAGCGCGGGCAAAACCGCTTGGTGCCGCAACGGGCAATGCGGCGAGACGACCTGCGCCGCGGGGCGCGGTGACTGCAACGGCGATCCCGATGACGACGCGGCCAACAACGGCTGCGAAACCGATCTAAAGACGAACCCCGACAGCTGCGGCACGTGTGGAAACATTTGTGTCGTTGCTGGCGGCGACCCGCAATGCACGGCCGGGGTCTGCGCGGTCAAGTCTTGCACGACGGGCCTGGCTGATTGCACCGGCGGCTACGCCGACGGTTGCGAAACCAAAACCTCCACCGACTCCAACAATTGCGGGGCCTGCGGAAAGACGTGCACCACCGCGAATGGTTCGTCCACGTGCGTGAGCGGGGCGTGTCAGGTCAAGGGCTGCACAGGGACGTACGCGGATTGCAACAACAGCAACACCGACGGCTGCGAAACCAACACGGCGAGCAGCCAGACTCACTGCGGCGGATGCACGGGAGCGACGGTGAACTGCGACACGGTGTTCCCGCACTCTGGCGGGCAATGCACGGGTGGCACGTGCGTGCTCAAGCCGATGTCCTGCGCGACTGGTTTCGACAACTGCAACACGCTGCCCAGCGATGGTTGCGAAAGCAACCTCAACACCGACACGAATAACTGCAGTGCATGCAAGACCGTGTGTTCCGCGACCGGAACGACCTCTGCGGGCACGAGTTGCGCGGCTGGTGTGTGCTCGCC
>Ga0164309_10000074_pt1 | contig 56589 bp, 44 predicted proteins | sample Whisoiple_247_MG_FD_109984 | JGI IMG/M metagenome (GOLD analysis project Ga0164309, IMG submission 109984) | Soil microbial communities amended with fresh organic matter from upstate New York, USA - Whitman soil sample_247_MG | ecosystem: Environmental > Terrestrial > Soil > Unclassified >... | reverse complement strand
GCGTGATCTTCTGCGTCGATTTGACGCTCGAGATCCGCTTGCGAATCGCCTTGAGGTTAGCCAATTCGGCTCACTCCTTGCTCGAAACGAAGGACTTTCCGAACGCCTTGAGGACATCGACGAGCTTCTTCTTGATCTCGTCGGTGATCTCTTTCTTGGTGCGGATGTCTTCCCACAGATCGGCGTGCTTCTCGTCGATGTAGCGGTAGAGTTCGGCTTCGTAGTTGCGCAGCGATTCGACCGGGAGCTTGTCCACGTAGCCCTGCGTACCGGCGAAGATGATCACGACCTGCTTCTCGACTGCGAGCGGCACGTATTGGCCCTGCTTGAGCAGCTCGACCAAGCGCTGGCCGCGATCCAGCTGAGCGCGGGTCGCTGCGTCGAGATCGCTCGCGAATTGGGCGAAGGCTTCCATCGCGCGGTACTGCGCGAGGTCGAGGCGCATCGTGCCGGCGAACTTCTTCATCGCCTTGATCTGCGCGTTACCACCGACGCGGCTGACGGAAATACCGACGTTGATGGCCGGGCGAACACCGGAGTAGAACAAGTCGCTCTCGAGGAACATCTGACCGTCGGTGATCGAGATCACGTTGGTCGGGATGTACGCGGAGACGTCACCGGCCTGGGTCTCGATGATCGGCAGCGCGGTGAGCGAGCCGCCCGAGTGCGGATCCTTCTGGATTTCGAGCTCGGCCTTGTCTGCGTGCGCTTCGAGCGCCTTGGTCGCGGAGTGCTTGGCTTCTTCACCGATGTGCGCTTGGCCGTCGACACCTTTGAACTTGTGGTCGCCGGCGGGCACGGTCTGGCCCTTCTTCACTACGTAGTAGCGGTCAGCCAGCTTGCACGCGCGCTCGAGCAAGCGCGAGTGAACGTAGAACACGTCACCTGGGTACGCTTCGCGACCTGGCGGGCGGCGCAGGAGCAGCGACATTTGGCGGTAAGCAACGGCTTGCTTCGACAAGTCGTCGTACACGACGAGCGCGTGGCGCCCGGTGTCGCGGAAGAACTCGCCAATGGTGACGCCGGTGTACGGCGCGAGGTACTGCAGCGGCGCGGTCTCCGCCGCGGTCGCCATCACGATCGTCGTGTACTCCATGGCGCCGTGCTGAGTCAGCTTGTCGACGACCTGTGCAACGGTCGACGCTTTCTGACCGATCGCGATGTACACGCAGAAGACGCCTTTGCCCTTCTGATTGATGATCGCGTCGACGGCGATTGCGGTCTTGCCGGTCTGGCGGTCGCCAATGATCAGCTCGCGCTGACCACGACCGATCGGAATCATGGCGTCGATCGCCTTGATGCCGGTCTGCATCGGCTCCTTCACCGGTTGGCGCTCCATGATGCCGGGCGCCTTGAGCTCGATGCGGCGGCGCTGCTTGGTCTCGATCGCGCCCTTGCCGTCGACGGGCTGGCCCAACGCATTGACGATTCGGCCGAGCATTTCCTCACCGACAGGTACGTCGGCGATGCGACCCGTTCGCTTGACGATATCGCCTTCCTTCACGCCCGTGGCATCGCCGAGCACCGCGATACCGACGTTGTCGGACTCGAGATTCAGCACCAAACCGGTCACGCCGCTCGCGAACTCGACGAGCTCGCCGGCGAGCGCGCCTTCCAAACCGTAGACGCGCGCGATGCCGTCACCGCTGGTCAGAACCGTACCGGTCTCACTTACCAGGGCGGCACGGTCGAAGTTCTGGATCTGCTTCTTGATGATCGATGAGATCTCGTCGGCGCTGAGCTGCATGGCTATTTTCTCGGAATCTTGGGGTCTAATTGGAAGTCTGAATTTTTTGGCGTGGGGTTACTCGGTCACAAGGATCCGAGCTGGCGCTCGATCTCGGCCAAGCGACCTTTGACGGAGCCGTCAATCGTGTTGTCACCAATGCGCGTCACGATGCCGCCGATCAGTGAGGGATCTTGCTGGCGATCGATGGCGACCTTGCGAGAGGTCGCGCTTTCGAGCTCCCGCATCAGTCGCTCGTAGAACGACTCCGGCAACGGGCCCGCGGAAGTGACGACCGCGCGCACCACGCCGGCCTTCTCGTCGGCGAGCAACGCCAAACGGCGGGCGATTTCCGGCAACGAAGCTAGACGATTGCGCGCAGCGAGCAAGCGGATGGCATTCAAGCCCACGCCGGACAGGCCGACGCGGCCGGCGATGTCGCGCAGGATCGCCTCGCGCTTTTCCGGCTCGACCATCGGGTTGCCGAGCACGGCCTGCAGCTCGCGGCTCGCCGCGTAAGTGTCCGCAAAGCTGCGCACCTGCTCGGAGAGAGCGACGACCTGGCCGGCCTCCACGCCGAGTTCGAAAATCGCCCGAGCATATCGCTCGGCAACCGTACCGTCGCTCATACTTTTCCTCGCAGTGCGCTGGCCGCATTCTTGATGCCAGCCAAGTAGTCTTCAGCCAGGCGCGCCTGGTCCGCGGCAGTGACGCGGTTCTTCAGCGTATTTTCCGCAGAACGCAACGCGGCACGCGACATTTCGCCAATCAAGGCCTCGCGCGCGGACTTCAGCTCTTGGGCGATCAGCGTCTGAGCGTCGCGTTCCATGCGGGCGCGCTTGTCCTTGGCCTCGGCCAAGATGCGCTTGCGCTCGCTCTGACCGGCCGCACGCATGTCGTTGCGCACCCGCTCAATCTCTTGGTCCACATTGGCCAGCTTTTGCTCGAAGTCAGCCAGGCGTGCCTCGGCTTCCTTCTTCATCTGGCCGGCCTCTTCCATGCCGCGCAAGATGTTGGCTTTGCGAGACTTGAGCGCGGCCGCGATCGGCTTCTTGGCAAAGCGCACCAAGAGCCAATACAGAACGGCGCTGTTCAGCAGCATCGCGCCGAACGGCAGCGGGGTGCCCACGGGGCGCCACAGGATGCTCGGCTCTACGTCGTCACGTTCGCCCAAAAAGCCGTAGAAGAAGTTGTATTCTTCGAACTTGGGCACGTGGTGCTCGTGGTCTTCGGCTTCTTCGCCGCCTTCCACTTCAGTGCCCGAAGCCGCCACCTCGGCGTGACCAACGTGCTGGGCGGCTGGTTCGTCGGCGAAGGCCGGCAGCGCGACGGTAGAACCGGCGGCTAGAGCAACCCCCAAAAACCAATTCCGTAGGACTCGGGCGCGCATCAGTTGACTCCCTGCCCCACGACTCGTTCCACGATCATTTGGGCGACTTTCTCGGACTCCGCGCCGACGGCGATGCGGATCGAATTGACCTCGGCCTCGATCTTGCGGCGACCGTCTTCGACGATTCGGGTGGTCGCGTCACGCGCCTCGTTCAGGATTTCGGCTTCCAGCTTGCTGGTCTCGGCGCGGAGCAGGTCGCGCTCGTCCGCGGCCACTTGCTTCACGCGCTCGAGCTCCTTCTCGTAGCGTTGCAGCAGTTCGCCAGCTTTTTCCTGCAACTCACGCGCGGTGGCGCGAGCGCCCTCCGTCCGCTCCTCACGCAAGGCGAACACCTTGAGCACGGGATCGAACAGCAGCGGCTTCAGCACCACGATCAGCACCGCAAAGACCACGATCTGCAACAGCACCGTGCGATCGAAGTCGAGCGGTACGCCACCGGACATGGCCTGGCTGGCGCCTTCTACAGCGCTCGAGGCAGTCGCGGAAACCAGTTCAAAAAGCATGCTTCGTCTAACCTCGCTCCCGTGGGCGGCGTGATGAAGTAGCCGAAATACGGGGGGAATCTTGGTGCGCACTCAGGAGGCGCGGGCGGCTCGTACCACCTTGGCGTCGGTGTGTCTAGACCAGCGCTCGATCGCGTTTGGCTGCTTCGGCCGTCATTCCAGCCATCCTGCACGGGTGTTTTCCAGCTCCCGGACGCCGGTTCGGTCGAGTTGGGCAGCGAGCTCGGAATAGGCGCGACCCGACCTCGGATCGCGTGCCTCCGGCATCACGTCCAAAAGTGGGAGCAGTGCAAACGCACGTCGCGTCAGCTCACGATGAGGCACCACCAAACCTGGCTCATCGACCGTCTGGCCGACGATGAAAAGCAAATCCAAGTCGAGGGTGCGAGGTCCCCAGCGCTCGAGGCGCACGCGACCTGCAAGCTGTTCGATTTCTAGCTGTAACGAAAGCAACGCGAGCGGTTCGAGAGCGCTGCGCAGGCGCACGGCAGCGTTCAGGTAGTCGGGCTGCTCTGGACCGACGGCTACGCTCTCGTAGAGCGCGGAGAAAGCCGTGATTTCTGCGTGCGCCTGGAGCGTTCGCACAGCAGTACGAAAAAACTCCAGCCGGTTTCCCAGATTGGAACCCAGGCCGAGTACGTAGTCGTGTGCACTTTCAGTCACTGTGCGCAGGTTAGCAGCGGAGCGAACTTGCTCGCGACCGGAAGCTGCCCTACTCGATGCCGGTGTTCGGACTGAACGGCGGCGAGTGGTTCATCGTGTCTTTCGTCACTGTGATGGTGGTCTCGGCGAAGTACTGGCCGGCCCTAGGCCTCCGCGTCGGCCAAGCCCTAACGAGACGAGGAGGAGACGGCCGCTCGGTTGAGACGAGCCCGAGCGAACCTCCGCGAAGTCCATAACGCGATTTGAGGGGGTGAAACCGGCGCTTGAAAGCCGCTACACTCTCACCGTAGTGACCCCGCACCTTGAGGCCGGCGGAGACACCGGCAACAACGAGGAAGGTGGCTCGCTCATCTTCGTGAGCGACGCCTCGGCGGAGGCCGAACGTCTCACGACGTCGCTGCGTGCACGCGGCTACCCAGTGATCGACGTGCCACTCGGCTTGCTCGTCAGCCGAGTGTCCGTGCAACGCCCTTCGTTGATCTTGTGTGATGCCGACGCGCCCGGAGCGCTCGAGACGATTCAGCGGGTGCACGAGACACCAGGTGGCAACCGCGTCGACGTGCTGTTTCTCGGCGAGCCGGGTCGCACGGTAGAACAGAACGCAGCCGCGCTCCAGCATGAGGCGAGCGGCGTCTTCGTTCGCCCGGTGGACGACTTCATTCTGCTGCGCAAGGTCGAGGCGTTGATCGGCGCGCCCACGGGCAGAAACGATTTCAACCTACGCACTACGCCAACCAATCGGGCACCGGTGCTGGTCGCTGCCACTCGTCGCCCGTATCGCTATGACGCGGGCAAAACCGAGGCTCCGAAGGATGCGCCGTCTTCGCCGTCGTCACCTACGGCGTCCGCACCGAGCAATCCTGCGCCGACGACCAATCCCGGAACCGAGCCGGGCCCGGCGAGCGTGCGCAACTCGGAAATTCCCGAGAGCCAACCGCATTCGAGTCGACCGTCGGCGTCGAGTCACTTGCTGCCACCGCGGCCGCAAGAGCTCCCGCAAGCCAAGCTGAGCCCCGCGCTGGAGTCATTGCTGGCGACCGCCGAGCGGCGGGTGCTCTCGGTTCGCAGCTCGTCGATTCCACCTTCCGATCGCCTGTCGCCCGAAGCGGAGCTGGAAGCCATTCTGCCGTCCGATGTGCTCGACGCCTTGGACGAGCCGCTCGACTTCGACGACGACGATGACGACGACGACAGCTCGATCGGCACGCACAACGGCGATGCCGAGCCAGGTCCGCGTTCCGCGACCAAGACCACTGGCGCTGGCACGGCTACGGGTGGCAGCGCGGTCGCGCCCGAAATCCTCGAGCCTTCCCCACGCAGCGCTCGCGAGAAGACGGCCGCGCCACGTGCCGGCACCGACATGCCGCCCTCGGAGGGCCCCGAATCGCAGTCCTCGCGCGCCACCGAACCGCCGGCGACGCCACCTCGTGTCACCAATCGCATGCGCAGCGAGGCGGAACCATCACTGCCTGCGCCCGACGAACCCTCGCGAAGGAGCGGCGCACACTCGCTCGCGGGCACGACCGCACATGGTCCGATCACGGACCTGCCGCCCAGCTTGGCAGCGGCAGCCTCGGAGAGCTCGGCGTCGCTGTCGACCGTTCCGCCCGCGCCGCGCGTGGATCGCGCGCCGCCCGAGAGCCGCATTCCGGCTCCTGCTCTGCCGACGGTACCGCCCGTATCCGCCGCGCCACCAGTGCCATCCGAGTCACGGCGCGAGCTACCGAAGCTCGAGATCCCCGCGTCGCTCGGCGCGGGCGATGCGGTGCGCGCGTTCGCACGCGTCGTCCGCGCACGTTACACCGGAGCATTGGCGTTCGAGGACAGCACCGGTATTCGGCGCGTGCTGTTCCGTGATGGTGACTTCGTTACTGCCGCCTCCGGTGCTGACGGCGAGTCGTTGGTTGCATTCCTCACCCAGCGGGGTGATTTGCCGGCTGAGGTTGCAGCGCGCGTTGGCCGCAAGTTGCCGCAGTTTGGCCGGCACGCTGGCGCAGCGCTGATCGCTCAAGGGCACCTTCGCCAAGACGACCTTTGGCCCGTCTTGCGCGCCCACGCCGAGTGGCTCGTCGGGCGAATCGTGCTGCTCGACAGTGGTGCAGTGAGCATGGAAGGCGACGTTCCGGTGCGCTTGCAGGCCGAACCCGCAGTGTTCGGCGGCGCGACCGGGGCCGAGGTCCTGGTTGAAATCGTGCGGCGCGCGGTTTCGCCAGAGCAAGCCGTGCAGCGCTTGGGCGGGCCGAACATCGTCCTGCAGAAGGGCGACAACCCGACGCTGCTCGGCGAGTGCGCGATTGCTGATGGCGAAGCAGCCATCGTGCGCTCGATCAGCGAGGAGCCGCTCACCGAGACCCTGCGTCGCGCTGGCAACAAAGATTTTGCAGCAGTGCTTTACATACTCGTCGAGTTGTCCGTGCTCGGGCGAACGAGTGGCGAGCGGCGTCCAGCACGCGAACCGCAAGAAAAGCGCGCTGCCAAGCCAGACCCCCTGGATCACGCCGCTCTGCGAGCACGGATCCTATCGCGCAAGGCCCTGAGCGAAGAAGGCGACTACTTCGCGCTGCTCGGCGTTTCGCGCAGCGCCACCAGCTACGATATTCGGCGCGCCTACGGTTCCCTCAAAGACGAATACGATCCGGCTCGCATCCTGACGAGCGAGACCGTCGACCTGCGCGACGACGTCGAGCTGATCTTGGAAGTGCTCGCCGAGGCGTTCGAGATTCTCGAAGACGACCTCAGACGCGAACGCTACCGACGCGCGCTCGACGCGAGCCCGTAGCTCTCGTTGTGCAACTCAGTGGTTGGCAACACTCGATGAGTCGTTGCTATCCACTTCATTTCCAGCGCACTGGGAAAAACACATTCGATAGTGTTGCTCACGTTGCACTACTCGTGCACATGCACTGTGCAACTCAACACGTGTGCACACTGTGCGGGCGTGCTTTCAGGCGAACTATAAAATCTGCAGCCAACAAAAACGCAACGGTGTTCACACATCTGACAACCCAACTGTGTTATCGCGATGCGCGATGGGGATCGCCTTGGAGATTAAATGTCACACCTGAACGTCGCGGAAACCGAGTTAGATCCCAGTGAGGAGAGCGCGCCGCAATCATACATTGCAGAGCTGAATCCGAACCGCAGTCGCCGGCCGCGCGAGGCACCTGAAGCGCGCACGCCACACGAGCCGCAATCGGGCACGGTCGTGGCAGCGCCCGCGGTCGAGACGGAAGCGTCGGCCGCACAGCGACTGGTGCGTGCATTGGTGGCAGCAGGCGTGGATACGTTCTTCGGCATCCCCGGTGGTCCGGTCTCGCCGGTCTTCGATGCCATCTTGCATACCGAAGGCGCGCGGCTGATCGAGTCACGCCACGAGACCTCGGCCGTGTTCTCCGCCGCAGATTACTACCGCGCCTCGGGTCGCATCCCGGCGGTGGTCGTAACGGCAGGTCCCGGCGCGACGAACGCCGTCACCGGTGTGGTCTCGGCACATCTCGAGCGCGTGCCCATGCTCGTCATTTGTGGGGATGTCGCCTGGGCGGCAGAAGGCGGGCGCCTACTCCAAGACAGCGGCCCCGAGGGCATCGCGATCGAGAAAATGCTCGGCCACGTGACGCGCGCCACGGTGCGCGTCACGCAGTCGAGAACTGCGACGGCACAGGGCTTGGCGGCGCTCAACGCCGCCAGGAATCCGGCCAACCCTGGACCGGCGCTGTTGGTGCTGCCGATTCAGCTCGGCCGCGCGGGCGCGCCGCTATCGTTGGTCGAAGCGCCTCTCTCGCAGTTCATGGCTCGGGCTTCCGAGCAAGTCGTGCAGCAAACCGCGGATTGGTTGGCGGAGGCCGAGCGACCGCTGCTGGTGATCGGCGCGGGTTGTCGCGCGTACGCTTCTACCATTCGCAAGTTGGTCGACGCATTCGACATCCCGTTCGTGACCACGCCGCAAGCCAAGGGCTTGGTCAGTGAACTGCACCCACGTTCGCTCCGTCACGGCGGACTCGCAGCGTCGCTTTGGGCGCGCGAGTACACCGCCCGCGGTGTCGACGCCGCACTCGTGCTCGGCACCGATCTGGATGATTGCTCGATCGGTCCGACGCGCTACATCGCCGAAGGCGGACGACTGGTACACGTTGACTTGAACGCTGCGGTAATCGGTAGGAACTTGCCGACTACGCTGGGTGTCGTCGCCGATCTGGGCGCATTCGCCGAAGATCTGCAGGCGCTGGTCGTGCGTGAAGGGCTGCGCAACGGCAAATCGCACGCCCGACTGCGCGAGCTGCGTCAGAGTTCGCCTTGCGAGCACGCCAATTTCGTGACTGATCCGAGCCCGCGCATCAAGCCACAGCGCGCCATCGCCGACCTGCAGGCGGCTGTTCCCGAGAACACCGCGTTCATCACCGATATCGGTGAGCACATGCTGTTCGCGCTGCACTACTTGACCGCGCGCTCGCCGGACACCTTCACGATTCATCTCGGCTTGGGCAGCATGGGCTCCGGTATCAGCGGCGCAATCGGCCTTGCGCTCGCCAATCCGGAGCGCCCCGTCGTGTGCGTGTGCGGTGATGGCGGCATGCAAATGGTCGGCATGGAGGCGTTGGTCGCGCTCAAATATCGCCTACCGATCGTGTTCGCGGTGTTCAACGACGCGCGCTACAACATGGTCTATCATGGCTATCGCCAAGTGTTCGGACGCGAAGCGGAGTGGGAATCACCCTGGACCGACTTTGCTGCTTGGGCACGCTCGATGGGCATGGCTGGTCTTCGCGTGAATCACCCAGGAGAAATCACCAGCGACCAATTGACGCGTTTGCGCGCAGCTCGTGTGCCGGTCGTGCTGGACATTCGCATCGACCGCGACGTGAAATTGACGGGCGGCGGTCGGAACGAAGCCTTGCAGCACATGTCGATGCTGAGCAAGGGGAACGGCTAGTGCCTGCTCGGATCGCGGGGCTCGGTCAGTGGTTTCCGGATCGAGTCCGGACCAACGCAGAGTGGCCCGAGGCGTTCAGCGCCGCGAGCCGCATGAAACAAGGCGATCGTACGCTGGTCGATGTGCCCAGTGACGAACGCGATCCGACGTTACGCATCGTCAAACGCTATTTGGCCGAGGAAGAGCACGACCCCTTCCTCGGCGCGCGCGAGCGCCGAGTCGCCGACGACAGCATGACCTCGGCCGAAGCCGAAGCCAACGCAGGCCGCGCTGCGCTGCGCGACGCAGGCATCGACGCATCCGAAGTCGATGCCATCTTCTCCTGGGCCTTGGTGCCGGATCGTATCATGCCCAGCAACGCGTGCCGCGTCGGCGATCTGATCGGCGCCAAGCGTGCTTGGTCGACGAGCGTCGATTCGGCGTGCGCGAGCCCGATCACGCACTTGAACCTGGCCGCCGCGCTGATCGAGTCGGGACGCGCGCGCACGGTGTTGCTCACGCAGTCGCACCTGTGCACGCGAACATTCGCGATGTCCCATCCGGCCGCGCCGAGCGTCGGTGACGGAGCCGCGGCCATGCTCGTCACGGCCAGCACCGTGCCCGGGATCTTACAGACCCACAGCATGACTCATGGCGAGCATCACGACGCCGTCGTTTGGTCTCGCGGCAAGACCGACGAAACCGACCCCCCTTGGTGGCAAGCCGGTGGTCCGCTGTCGATGGGCAGCCGCTCTCCCGATGCCACGCGCGCGCTGATGCAGGACACGGTGCCGACCGCCGCGCGCACCGTGGCTGAACTCGCGCAACGGGCGGGTTTTGCCGTGGATTCCATCGACGTATTGCTGAGTGTGCAGCCGCGTCGTTGGGTGCCCTTGGCGATCGCCGAGGCGCTAGGACTGAAGCCAGAGGTCGCGACCGAGACCTATCGACGCTATGCCCATTTGGGAGGCGTGGGCCCTGTCGTCAATTTGATCGCCGCGCGCGACGCGGGCAAGCTGACCGAAGGCGCGCGCGTCGTGATGTACGCTCAGGGCGCCGGCTTCACTCGCGCGGCGGCGGTCTTGAGCTGGACGAGCGCTGGTTGACCAAGTTCGCGAGCGCGGTCCACAGATCGTTCGCGCTCACCGGCTTCGTCAAAATACCGTTCAAAGTCTCCGCCAAGAATGCGCGGTAACGCTCGCGTGTCGCGTCCGAGGTGACGAACACCGTGCGCGCCGCGAGTGCTGGCCGCTCGCGGCGTAGCCACTCGAACAGCGCGCGCCCGTCGATCTCCGGCAACGCAATTTCCGTCACAACCGCGTCCGGACTGGAGCCAGAGCTGAGCAAATCGATCGCCTCTTGCCCGTCACTGGCCATGATCACGTCGCACGAGCTGGCCAGCATGCGCGCGTACGCCTTCAAGATGCGCTCGTCGTCGTCGATCACGAGCACCGTGTGGCGCTTGCTCAGGGGCCGGCGCACCGCCGCGTCGCGATTTTGCAAGTACGCCTTCCGCATCGTGGCGTGATCGGGGAGCGGTAGCAGCGCGATGAACGTGGCTCCCGAACCGTGCACGCTTTCTACGATCAGATCGCCACCCAGATCACGCATGATCGAGCGAGAAATGCTCAGACCTAGGCCGGTGCCGAGCCCCGAACGCTTGGTGGTGAAGAACGGATCGAAGATGTGAGACAGCGCTTCCGACGCGATGCCCGGACCGGTGTCGGAAATGGAGATCGCGACATACTCGGTGTCAGCGCGAGTCGTGATGCGAACGCGATGCACCTCGCGCTCGACGTCGTTGATGGCGTGAGCCGCGTTGATCAGGATGTTGACCAACACTTGCGTCAAGCGACCGTGCGGAACCACCACGCGCGGCAGCGCGCGCGCATAGTCGCGCTCGATGTGCGCGACCATCCCAATTTCGCGACCGACGAGGCGCAACGCTTGGTCGACCACGTCATTGGCGTCGAGCATCTGCGCTTCTTCTTTGTCGCCGTCGGAACGGGCGAACACGCGCAAATCACGGACGACGCTGCCGATGGCGGACGACGCAGCGAGCATCTCTTCGAGCAGCTGGCGACCCTCGACCCGCGGTGCGCCGGTCAGCGCGAGCTCGTGCAGCATCTGAACCTGCTCGGGAGTCGCGCCCCAGCCACGCGTGGCCCACACGCTGACCTCGTGCACCACGTTGGCGAGCGGTGTCATCAGCGCCATGCACGCTTCGATGCTGAGTTGCAGCGCCATCAGCGGGTTGTTGATCTCGTGCGCCACACCCGCCACGAGCGTGCCGAGCGCCGACAGCTTCTCGGTGTGAACCATCGACGCGCGACTGTGTTCTTGCCCTTTGCGCAGCGCCGCGCGCAGCTGAGTGCGGTCGAAAAAGCCGTGAATCGCTCGGTCGTCCGCCGCCGGCCAGACCAGGACTTCATCCGCGCCATGCGAGAGCGCGTCGAGCGCCGCAACTTCGTCCACGGCGACGAAACCCAGCGGCGCGCCACCGACTCGCTCGCGGAGCCGCGGCAACAGCTCCGCCGCGGCGCCATCCACGACCAAAATTTGGGTGTCGTGGGTGGCGTAGCGATCAGCCAGTGTGGCCGAAATGCGATCGGCTGCTGAGGCGCTCGGCGCGAGTACCCATACGCCGACTCCCCCTTCTGTCTCAGGCAGGTTTGGCTCGTCGTTCTTGGTCACGGAACCCGCTGGCTGCTCCGTCTATACTCTTACCACGTGATCATGGTCGAGCCGTCGAATCGATTGAGCAATTTCGTCTCGAGCTTGGCCTCGATGCCGCACGCCTCGTAGGCGCCCACCGCACCGCCGGCGATGGCCGACTCGATCCAGAGATATTCCTCACGGTATACCATCTCGACCGCGCGCGGACCGTGACGGACAATTTCCCAATGCCCGTATTGATAGGTCTGCCGACGCGCCGCGAGCCCCTGTTCCGTGAGCCGCACGGGATCGTGCGAGAGCAGGCGAAGCATCGTCCGGCCGAGCAAACTGGCAGCGAATGTAGTCGCGTTGGTGCGCCAGATGTCGTGCATGCCCTCGTGCACCTTTTCGGGAGAGCGCAGCGAAGCTCCAGCCACCGCGAGCCGAATCATGTAGTCACGCAATGGATACATTCGGACAGGCGACCAGCGCTCGCCCTCGAAACAATCGCGATAGAGCTGCGCGCGCCCCGCACGTTGCAGCACGGTTTCGAGCGAACGAAGGTAGAGACCTCGCACCAGGGCGGACGGCGGGACGACCTCGAGACGACTCACGAGATCGCAATACGGCGCGACGATCTCGATGGCGCTATCCACTGGATGTTGCCGAAGGCTGATGGGATCCAAGGCCGCCATCTGGTTCTGGGCTTTCTGTCTTCCGGTGATCTGCTCAGTGCCCCTAAAAATATCTTCGTCGATCCGAATAGGTAACACGACGTCTGGTCAGAAGTGAACTCGATCGACGGCCCTGGGCGCCCACACTACCCCACCCTCACGAGTGCGCGTGCGACGCCAAGCGCCCCTCGACCAACGCCTGCAAGAGGGCGTCCGCGTTAAGGCCGCCGCAACTCGCGCCTGCTCTTTGGCTACTCGTCAGTGCGCGGCGCCCGAAAAGGCGTAGGTTTTTGGCGCGTGAGCCTTCGGGTTGCACAGGAGGAATCGTTCTCCTGCACAGCGATTGTGTCATTTATCACCTCGAACAAAGTCGAGTAACTCCGCTGACCTTTAGAGCCGCAGCCGCAAGAACCAGGGCCAGCCACCGGTTCGGGCGGAGGTCTCAGTTGCCTTTGCGTAGGGGCGAGGGCTGGCGGGAAACGCCAGCGGCTCCGTCACTTCTCGTTACTCGGCCGCGCTGTGCGCAGTCCCATCGAGCACGTCGACTTCGAGGTGGTCGCCCTCGACGGACAGCAACAGGGTGCTCTTTGGGTGGAGCTCTCCACGCAGAATTTTCTCGGCCAACGGCGCTTCAACAAGGCGCGCGATGGTGCGCTTCATCGGTCGCGCCCCCAGTGTCGGCTCGAAGCCACCATGGTCGAGTAAGAACTCGACCACGTCTTGGCCGAAATCCAGGCGTAGGCCGCGTTGGGCAGACAATGCCCGGCTCACCCCTTCGAGCAAGCGCCGCGCAATCTCACGAACCTCGTCGCGAGCCAGCGGCGCAAACACCAACACTTCGTCGATCCGGTTGTAGAGCTCGGGAGCCAACGCGCTACGCGCAGCAGCGACGACTCGTTGTTCGAGGTCCGCGCGCTCTTGCACTTCGTTGCCAAAGCCGACTCGGCGACGCGGCGTGCTGCCGCTCTCTTCCGCGCCGAGGTTCGACGTCATCAAGATCACGGTATTCGTGAAGTCGACGGTACGCCCACGGCCGTCGGTGAGTCGACCTTCATCGAACACGCCCAAGAACGAAGTGAGCACGTCGGGGTGCGCCTTCTCGAGCTCGTCCAATAGAATCACTTGATACGGCCTGCGACGCACGGCTTCGGTGAGCTGACCGCCAGCTTCATGTCCCACATAGCCGGGAGGCGCACCAATCAGTCGCGCGATCGCGTGCGGTTCGGAGAACTCGGAAAGATCGACACGGGTCATCGCCGTGTCGCAGTGGAACAAGACTTCGGCGATCGCCTTCGCGCTCTCGGTCTTGCCCACACCGGTCGGACCCAGCAAAAGGAAGGTGCCTATCGGACGCCGCGAGCCGAGACCCGCGGCGTTGCGCCGCAAAATGCGCGCAATCCGCCGAATCTGGTCGCCGTGACCGACGACGCGCTCGGCCAAGATCTCCTCCAAACGAAGCATGCGCTCGCCGTCCGCCTCGAGCAGGCGATCGACCGGCATGTCCGCGAGTTCGGCGACGACCTCGGCCACGCTCTCGGCCGTCACTTCTGGCTTGCCGCGGCGGCGCGTGCGCGCACCCGCCAAATCCAAAATCGAAACCGCCTTGTCCGGCAGCGCGCGCCCCGGCAGATAGCGAACCGACCAGCCAACCCCGAGCGCCAAAGCTTCGGTCTGATAGCGGACGCGGTGGTGCGCTTCCAAACGAGGTTTGAGCGCATCGACGATCAAGTACGCTTCTTCACGACTGGGTTGCTCGACTTCGACGAGCGAAAAGCGACGCGCCAGGCCCGCGTCCGCGGCCAGCGCCTTTTGGAAATCTTCGGGCGTCGTCGCGCCGATGCACGGCAGCTCGCCACGCGAAAACGCGATCTTGAGTTCGGACGCGACCTCTTCTGCTGCCTCGCCAGTGAACAACTGATGGATCTCGTCGAAGAAGATCACCACTCGTCCCTTGGCAGCGAGCACTTCCTTGCGCAGCGCACCGATGCGCGAAGCCAACGCGCCACGCACGCCAGTGCCGGCTACCAGCTCGCTGACGGGAATTTGGACGATCACGCGATCGTCGAGCGACAGCACGTCTTCCGCGGCCGCGATGCGCTGGGCCAAGCCGCGCACGATGCTCGTCTTGCCGACACCCGCGATCCCCACCAAACACGGGTTGTTGCCCTCGCGTTTGGCGAGCACGTCCAACGCTTGTTCGATCACGGCGTCGCGACCCACCACTGGATCGAGCTCACCGCGCGCCGCAGCCAGGGTGAGGTTTCTGCCCAATGTAGTTAGCGTCGGGAACTTTTGTGGGTCGAGCTCGAAGCGTTCCCACGGTTCCGGCTCCTTGTGCACCGGTTTCTCGAGCAACGGGACGAGTTGCACCGAGCGCGTCGCAGCCGCGCGTTTCTTGGGCGCACCGCTTGGCAGCGCCATCACCGGCACGATCACGCCCGCACCCCGCGCTTCTGGAGTCGCGGCCGACGACGGCGCTTGAGACGAGGCCTCACCGCTCATCGACTTGCGGGGCGGCGGATACAGCGGAACTTTGATGGCTTTCGAGACACGCCGCGGCGGCGGCAGCGGCACTTCTCGCGCTTGCTCGGGCGACGCGCGTCGACGACCAACCAAGCCTAGGCCGACCTGCACGGCCTGCGTACGCAGACGCGACGTGTCGACGTTCAACCCTTCCAAGACGCGGCGCGCGGAACTGCGCGGCTCGCCAACCAGTGCCACCAGCAAGTGCACCGCCGCGGCGTCGCCATCACCCATGCGCCCGGCGATCTCGCGGGCTCGTTGCAGGCACGCCTTCAGCGGCTCGTCGAGCTCCTCTTCAACGCCACGAGCTGCGCGGAGCAGCTCTTCGACGCCGAGTTTGCGCTCGCGGAGCAAGTCGGACGCCGGGCTCGGTCTAGCAGCAATCGCCGCGAGTAAGTGCGCGCTTGACGCGCGCTCCTTCTGCTTTTGCGCGAGCTCATCTGCAATCCGTTTGACGAGAGCGAGTTCGGACTCGAAGCGACCACCGGTCATCACCCAAGCGATCTGCCCGGAAGCCAGAAATTGGCCAACTTTTCCAGCATTTTGGCCAGGCGGCCCGAGGGTTCGTGGGCTAACGCGTGAACAATTCGCGAGTCTGCTGATAGTCCCAGACCGTCACGCGCCGTGGGCCTCCGACCGCGACCAGCGGCTCGAACCCGGAAATCGCGAGATTTTTGTCCTCGGCAACCGCCGCCAGCCAGTCTTCATCGGCTCCGGGCGCACGGCTGGGCAACTCTTGCTCGAAGCGGGGTCGCCCGTCATGATCCGTGACCAACAACGACCAGCGACGTGGCTGCTCCGAGTCCGGCTCGGTCACCAGCACGAAGGCAAGAGCTTCGGTATTGGCTGCAACCGCATAGGCCGGCGCGGGCAACCGGAAGCTCGCCAACAGCAGCAGGTTTTCGGCCACGCGCAGATGAAAAACCGCACCCGAACGGGTGATGGCGAAAAACTCGTCGAGGCGCATTCCTGGCAGCAAGCGCAGCAGCGGGTCGTCGCTGATCACACCGCTCGGAGCTGCGAATTCAGCACGGCTTCCGCGCGGTGCCTGGCGCAGGAACCCAGTTCCGGTGACGGAGCGGCAGACGATCGCGCCGTCCCGCAGTTGAGTCATCGGCTCACCGCAACCGTCCAGGTGAAAAATGGCCTCGATCGGCAGCACGGAGTCAGAGGCTCGGCTGAGCGGGTAAAGGTTGAGTTGAGCTCCTTCGGGGTAATACACGTAGAAGTGGCTTGGTCCCTCCAGATCGGGAAGTAGACGTGAATCCGGCAAGAACGTGACGTGAGGGAAACGCTTCGTCGCCTTCATCCGCGGTTCGAGCAGCGCGCTACTCGACGAGCCGATCGCGAACAGCGTTCCGTCGGGGCCGTGAGCCACCGCGCGCACCGTGCCGATGCTCGCTTCGGCGACCACCTGCCCGTCCTTGCTGTCGCGAAAGGTGGCCTTGTCGAGACTCGCCTGTACCAGGCGATGGCTGCCAAATGCCAGCAATTCGCTCGGCGCAGTGGGCGCAGCGATCGCGAGTCGATGCGCGCGGAGCGCGCTCAAGGTCTGCACGATCGCCGATGGTCTGGGCGCCGCGCTCGCGGCGGGTCTCGGCCGTTCACCGGTCCCCTCGGCGAGCCCTGCGGAAGCGAAGGCACTCGGCGCCCCCGGCGTCCGACGTTTTGGCGGCTTGCCGCCTGCATGACAGGCGCCGAGCAAAGCCACGCAGCCGAGCGCCGATGCGACACGCCTGATTGTTCGCGCAGCACCCATGATGCTACGTTCAGCTTCGAGCCCGGTCAGGTCCGGGCGCAAGCACAATGTTCGGCAATTCTTCGTTCGTCAGTTGCATCGCAAAGATCAACACCCTGCTCGTACTCGGATCCATCGCCTACGCAACTGGCGGCTGCAGCCGCTTCACGCGCACCAAGCAATGCCGTGCGCTGATCGCTCAAGTCAACCCGGCCCTCGATGATGTGGTCGCGATCACGCACACCGGCGGCGCCGAGAACGGCAGCGCCGGCAGCCTTGCCGGCGGGAACGGTGGCAGCGGCGGCAGCGGCGGGGCTAGCGGCGGCGGCGGAACCGGCGGCGGCGCCGGAGGCAATAGCTCCTCGAGCAACGGTTACGTCGCAGCAGCCGGCCGCTACGAACGTCTGGCCAAGCAACTCGGCCCGATGGAATTCGGCAGCGAGGAGATGGCCAAGATGGTCGCGGAATACGCGGGCGTGCTGAACAGCGCCGCGGAGAATCTGCGTTCGCTTGCCGCAGCCCTCGACGCGAACAACAACGTCGAGGCCGAGCGCCTGAATCGAGAGCTGGAACGCATCAGCGTCCACGAACGCTCCCTCGTCACGCGCATGGACGCGTGGTGCGCCCCCTGATCGGAATCGAGAGAAGAGCGAGCTGACAACTTGGCAGCGTCGCGCGCCGCTAGCGCTGGAGTGGATGGCATTCTGGCGAGCGCGTGAGTCGCTTCGCTAGACGCTCGCTGATTTTCTGCTTCGGCATGTGGCTTGCTCTGCGCGTGCCCATGCGCAATCACGTTCATTGGGGTAGGCGGCGCGCCCAACGCGGCGTCTCGTTGATTGAGATCTTGATCGTCGTGGCGATCATCGCCTTGGTATCCGCCAGCACCGCCGTCGCGGTGCACAAGTTCTGGTGGGATGCACAAGACAAAGACGCAAAAACCAACGCGCGCACCATTCGCGGGGCCGTCAAATCTTGGTGGATCGAGCACGACTCGTCACTCTGTCCGACGATCCAGCAATTGGTCAGCGACCAGATCCTCGACAAGGACCACTCGCCCGCGGATCCTTGGGGAAAACCCTACAGAATCGAATGCGCCGAGAACGACGTCACGGTCTACTCGGATGGCCGCGATCACATCGCTGGGACCAAGGACGACATCCGAATTCCGCCCACGTAACGGACACGCGGATGTTCAGTCGTCGCGCAGCAGTGGCTCGCGCACGGAAGCGTACTCCTCGATTAGCGCTCGTGCCTCTGGCGAGACCTCGCTGAATCGAACGCCGAAGCCCGCGGGGAAGTCGTCGCTCAGCTCGTCTTGCGTGTAGGCAACCGCGCCGAAGACGCTACACGTTGGGCCCGAAGGGAACGCCAAAGAAAGCTCGATCGGCGCACCCAGAGCAGGCGGCTTTTCATAGGTCGCGACGAACAGACCTCCCAACGAGCAGACGTCGTCACTCGAAACAGGCCTCCAAAAGTTGGTCTTGGAATGGCCGACGAGTGACACGTCGACTCGTTCAGGGCGGCTCATGCCGCGCTCGATCGTGCGCTGCATGCCGGTGATGGCTGCGGCGATTTCGCCCAAGCGCTGGGCTTGGCCGTCATTCGCGGGAGATAAACCGCCGCTCAAAATGGGCCCGAGAAGCTCGCGCAAGAGCGCGAGTTGCTCGCGAGCCAAACGAGCAAGCTCCTGCGGCGGCGCGCCGTGCAACGTGACCTCCAGCTTGGGACGCGAGAGTGACTCGAGGCCCTGGCGCAGCGCGTCTTGCTCGCCGCCGTCCGTCTGCGCGGCTTCGTTTGCGGTCAGTGCACGGCCGAGGGCTTCGCGAATCCCTTTCAGCTGGTCGTCCAGCAAGCTCAGAGAGCCGGTCACGCGTGCCACCGGGTCCTCGTCTTTTCCACCCATCCGCTGCACGCGCACGAACGCATCCTTGATTTCGCCCCAGCGCGCCTTTTGCTCCTCGCTTTGGCGACCACGCATTTCGGCGAGTTTGAGCAAGTTCTGTTCGGCGCCGCGGGTCAGGGTTTGCGCCTCACTCGCATAATGGTCGTCGACCAGGCGTTCGAGCTCGGCGTCATTCATGGCCGCGGCGAGCTTCTCCGCGAGCTTGTTCATGTTGCGGTAGCTGCCCTGCAACTTGAATTGCGGCTCGCTGCGATACCGGTCGTCCTGAGAAGCAGAAGCGATGTATTCTTGGTTCACGCGCAGTAGCGTGCGTTGCACTTGCAGCAAGCGCTTGAACAGCGCCACGAATTCTTCGACCTCTGCGGCTCCATAGTCGTGCGACAGCTCCGACACGGGCACTTCTTCGCCCTGAGCCATCGCAACTAGCTTGTGGACGTCGGCCGGCTCTCGCCCGGCGAGCGGCGCCAGCACTGCGTTCGAGGTGAGCGAGTTTTCCAGGTAGCTGAGCGCGAACGCCTGTTCTTTGCCGTGAAGAATATCGCCCAAGTTGTAGGTATCCGCGCGATTGGCCAGCATGTCCGGGATCTGAAAGCGCGCGCCCGATTCGGTGTACGGATTGCACGCCATCACGATGCAGAACTTCTTTCCTCGCAGATCATAGGTTCGCGAGCGCCCATTCCAGATGCCCTCGATCCGACGTTGCGCGTCGCACAGCGAGATGAACTTCTGCAAGAGCTCGGGGTTCGTGTGCTGAATATCGTCGAGGTAGAGCATCACGTTGTTGCCCATCTCGAGCGCGAGATTGATCTTTTCGACCTCCTGACGCGCGGTGGCATTGTGAGCCTCACTCGGGTCGAGCGAGACGATGGACGTACCCAACGCTGGGCCGTTCACCTTCACGAACACCAGACCGAGCCGGCTCGCCACGTACTCCATGAGCGTGGTCTTGCCGTAGCCGGGCGGCGAGACCAAGAGCAAGAGGCCCATCAGATCGGTGCGCTTGGTCTTTCCAGCCGCGCCCAATTGCTTGGCCAGATTGGCGCCGATCAGCGGCAGATACACCTCGTCAATCAAGCGATTGCGAACGAATGACGTGAGTACGCGCGGCGAAAACTCATCCAGCCGAAGGCGGGCGCGTTCGCGCGCTGCGACCTCCGCGCGCAGCTTCTTGTAGCTGCGATAGCGTGGCGCGCGCTCCTCGATGAAAGCACTGACGCGCTCGAGCAATTCATCGAGCGCGAGCGAAAGCTCGCGATTGACGACGCGAGGATGCGTCCCGAGTAGCCCAGAGACGACGGTCTCGGTCGGTGCAGTCGAAACGCTGACATTGGCTGTACCGAGCGCGATGAAGCGAGCCACCACCTCCAGGCGATACCTGGCGAGCGGCGAGTTCGGGCGTTGCTTCAAGAACGCATCCACGTACGCCAGCGCGATACCGATACGCTCCGGACCGTGAGCTTCGAGCAAGGCGAGGTCTTCCTCGAAGCCACGCCGCGCGGCGAGATCTTCGAGGTGGCGTTGAAACTCGCTCTGCAGTTGCTCCGCGTGCGCGCTGACCGTGAAGCTCGGACGCGGCTGTCCGAGCTCTTCGATCAAGTATCGCGCTGCGAACAGCGCCGGCACCGTATTTTTCAAGCCGATGCTGGCAGCGTAGTCGGCGATCGGCGCTTCGAACTCGCGCGCCAATGCTAGAGTCGATCCCGCATCGCCAAAGATCGAGCGCAAGCGACCAATGCTCGCCGCTCTTCGCGACAGCAAGTCCTGCTTGTCCTCGGGCAGCGATTGCCAATACAGCCAGGCCAAGCCGCGCGCGTTCGCGGAAAAGCTCAATAGCCCGGCGCTCTTCTGCAGTACCAAAATCTTGCTCAAGATGATGGCTGCGTCGGCGTCGTGAACGCCGGGTTCGTAGCCTTCGTCGAGGCGCTCGGCGGCGTACGCGCGCACCAGTTCGGGCAAGCGCTCTTCACGAGCGGCGATCGAGAGCGCGTTCGCGCTCAACCCCGCGCGCCCCGCCTCGGCATCGAGCAGCATGGCGACCGCAAGGTACTCACCACGGTACACGTCTGCGCTTTCGGAGACCAACGCCTGGTTCCAAAATTCGCGACCAAGCTCGAGCCCTGCGTCATTGAGCGGCTCGTAAAAGTCCGTACCCGTCAGGTGACTGAACAGGCCGCCCTCGCGAGCGACGATCGTCAATTCCAACGGCTGAGTATTGAGGAGAAAGCGGTGTTCACCGAAGCGAATCGTGTCGTCCCCGCCGCCAGACAGTTCGGTCTTGTCGCGCAGGGCACGCAGCGCCGTTTGGCGCGCGGCTTTCAACTTTGCGTCGAGCTCCTCGGCGCGAACGGAGTCACCGAGTTCGAGCAGCTGTTCGCGAAGCTCTTCCAGCTTGCCCAACGTCGGGTCGGAAATGAAGAACGTATTCAGCTCGTCGAGCTCTTTGAAATTCTGCGCGCGGCGCACGATCCCAGACAAGATGCGCTCGGCAGCGACCGCGAAGTTTTGAGCTCGTCGCTGACGCTCCTCGACGATGGCCTGGCGCTTGGTCGCGATGGCAGCCAGCACCTCCTCGCGCTTTTCGGCAATTTCTGGGGCGAATTCGGCAAATTCGCCGAATTTGCTCTCCAGCTCTTCGAGCTGCAACATCAGCTTGCCGAGCTGCTCGTCGCAGGTCTCGGGGGTCTTGGCCAAACTGAGCGCGCTGACCACGTTCTGGCCGAGCAGCTTGAATTGAACCGCGAACTCCGCGCGGCCCTCGTTCACGGAGAGCTCTTGGTAGCGACCGTCGAAGATGGCACGCGCGCGGTTCTGCTTCGCGAACGCGCTGCTCGTGCCATCGAGAATCGCAGTGCGCGCGGTCGGGTCGGCGACCTTGAGACCGTTGATTGTCTCGGCGAGCAAAGTCAACCCTTCGTGAATGCGATCCAGCTCCGCGCGGGACCCGCTGAGTTCGCCCGCGGTCTTACTTGCCTCGATCTTGCGAACCAGCTGATCGAGTTCGTCGAGCAAGGGCTTGAATGCGTCCACGGACAGGAAAAAGCCGACGCAAGCCGCGCTCACCTCATCGAATCGCTTGGCGATTGCCACCTGCAATTCCGCGACGCGCGGGTGATCCACCGAGCGCACTTCGTCGAGCGATACCAAGGCACCGCGCTGCTTTTTCAGCGCACTGAGCGCGCCCAAGAACGCATCCACGGAACGCAAGTCCGACGGTCGCAGCTTATCGAGCAGCTGCTTTTGGTGCTCTTCCGCGGCGTTCACCACGTCGCGCGCCGCCTTCTCGAGCGCACGCAGCTTCTCGAACTCGTCGATGATTAGCGCGGCGGCGGCTTGCGTCTCGCGCACCACGCTCGCGAGATCGAACGCCTCGGGGTGACCGAGCCAGTGATTCGCATCCAACAAGCGCTGTGAAAAGCTCACCACGTCTTCGAAACTGCGCCGCGTGGGTTGCTCGAGTTTAGCTAGCTTCTGAACCGTCAACGCCTCGCTGATGCCGGCGACCAAATCCGCGTTGCCGACCTTGGCCAGGTACGAACCATCGGTGGGCGCGGAGGCGGCGAACTCGAGCGTCGTGAAGGGGGTTTGCCAAACCTGGACCGGGTGCACGCGCGTCGGTTCCTGACCGGGCGTGGCGCGAAAAATCAGCATCGTGCCATCAGGAAACAAGCTGTAGCCGTGGCACCGGATCGGCGTTTGCACCTCCTTCTTGATCAGGTTGTACGGCATGAGCTCGTACTCACCTTCGTCCTCACGATAGAAGACGAACAGCACGTCTTCGCCGTTCGGCGAGGGCAAGACGCGTTCGATGCGCAGATCGGCGACGCGCTCGACGCGCTGCGCGATACCCGAAGGGGTGAAGACTTTGTACTCGCCAGACTCGAGGTAATACCCAGCCGGAAAGATGATGCCGTGATTCTCGGGCAGCTCGAGGCACGACTGGCCGATCGAGTCTTCCCGCAACACGTGCTCGGTGCGGCTGTTGTAGACCAGGTAGCGCGTCTTCTCTTCTCGGAACGGCCTGATCTTGAGCAGGATCAGACTGCCGAGTTTCGCGTAGGCGATCTCGGCGTCGTCCAGGGTCTGGTTCGGGTCGTCGACCGGCTCACGATAGATGCCGAGGCCGTCCTGGGTGTTGTTCTCGATCTTGACGGTGAGATCTCCGCCCACCGTTTCGACGAACACCTCGTTCAAAATGTTGACGTGCGGGTGCTTGCCCGAGACCTGATCCTCGCGCGTCGTAGGCGTCCAGGCGAACGCATGTGGTCGCGGCGGGACTGCGTCTTCCTCACCCCGCGCGTCCATGTACGAGACTCGACTCTGCGCGTCGATCGCGAATCGGAACACCTTCACGTCGCGCTCGGTCGCGCCGATTTGCGTCACGATCAAGAGACGCGTGTCGGTGCGCCGCAGCTGAAGGAGCCGCGCGTCCTTGTAGTACCGGAAAACGTCACTGAATTCGCGAGCGAAGTCCGGATTGGCCAAAAACGAAAGCGGCCCGTCGAAGCTCGCGCTCGACAAGTCGAAGGCGTCGCCAGTGCGCTGAAAACGGTACGTCGAAAGCGCGTCGCTGGGTTTGGTTTCGCTCTTCAAGCCAATGAATACCTGAAACCCGAACAACAGATGCCCAGCGACGCTCACCACGTCGCGCGGCACGCAGTTGTTCTCCGTGCGCACGCGATCGGTCGCGAGCAGCGCCAGCTCTCGACCACCGAATAGCTTGGAGCGCGCGGCGTTCAGCGCTTCACAGCGCTTGCCGAGCTCTGCCGCGCGGTCCAGCAAACGCCGGCGAATGACTTCGTAGCTGCCCCCCTCGAGCTTCGTCTCGCTGGCGGGCGTTTCCTCGGCGACCATGGTGCGATTCGTTCAGCGCCGCGGTTTCTGAACTTCTTCCACCACGATATCCTTGTTGCCGACCTGGGTGACCAGCGGCGCGAGCTTGTCGAGCGCTTCGGCCAGGCCTGCGCCGTTGTTGCTGCCGCTCATCAAGCTCTGAACCAACTCACGCAACGTGTCGCTCTGTTCGAGCGCGCCGTCGACCGACTGTCCCATGGAGATCGCGTTCATGAAGCGCTCCAAGAACTGACCATCACCACCGACGATGTTGACGCGCGCGTTGCCCATCGCCTGGGCCAAAATCTGGGCTTGGGCAGCGACCACTTCTTTGCGCGCCCGGATCTTTTCCAGCTCGACGCTCTTCTCCTTGTCCAAGCGCAGTCGGAACTCTTCGTGACCGCGGCCCGCGCCGTCGAGCAGCTTCATCGATTCGGCCTTTTGAGCCAAACCCGCGGCCTCGGCGACCAGCTTTTCGCGCGCGACCTTGGCCTCGACCAAGCCCTGCTTTTCGATGGCCGCTGCGTCAGCCTCACGCACACGCACCTTGGCCAAACCTTCCGCGGCCGACTCGGCCTGAACGCCTTCGGCGATGCGAATCTTGGCGCGCGCGGTTTTGTCCGCAGTATCGAGCTCGGAGTCGGCGAGCAGGATCCGCTCGCGAGCCTTGAACTTGGCGGCTTCCTCACTGGCTTCGGCAGCTTTGACTTGCTTGACCAGCACCTCTTGCGCGGCGGCCTCGGCGGCGATGCGCACGGCTTCTTTCTTGCGCGTGGCCTCGGAGTTGTTGCGCAGATCTTTGATCTGTTCTTCTTCCGCGGCCACGCTCTTTTCGACCGAGATGCGGTCGCGAACCACGTTCGCGATTTCCTTCTTTTGCAGCTCGACCTCTTTGTCGCGAGCGATACTCACCAGCGCGACCTCGCGTTCGCGGCCGATCGCTTCGAGCGCGCGTGCCTTCTCTACCCGCTCGGTCTCGACGGCAATCTCGCGTTCGCGAGCCTTTTGCGCGATGGCGACGCCGCGTTCCTTGTTCTGGTCAGCGATCAACGCCTCTTCGTCGTTCTTGGTGGTGATGAGCAGAGTCTTCTTGTGCTCTTCACTAGCAACACGCAGGGCCTCGTTCGACTCGCGAGCTTGAGAAACCGCGACCTCTTTGTTCTTCTTGGCCTCAGCCTCCGAGCGACGCTGTTCGAAGCGAAATACGGCCTCGTCCGCGGTCAGATTCTGACTACCCGTCTCCATGCGCTCCTTTTGACGGAGCTCGTTGGTCTTCAAGTTTTGAATCACCGTCAAGTCGGTGATTTTACGAATGCCGTCGGCATCCATGATGTTGTCTTTGTCGAGCGCTTCGAGCGGGGTCTGCTCCAAGTAGTCGATGGCCGCGTCATCCAAGATGAAGCCGTTCAGATCCTTGCCGATGACTTCGATGATCTTGTCTTTGAAAGCGTCACGCTTGGTGTACAGCTCTTCGAAGTTGAAGTGCTTGCCCACCGTCTTCAAGGCTTCGGCGAACTTGGCGGAGAACAGCTCGGACAGCGCCGTCGGGTCGCTCGCGCGCTGACAACCGACCGACTGCGCAACCTTGAGCACGTCGTCCACGGTCTTGTTCACGCGCACGAAGAACGTGACGTTGATGTCGGCGCGAATGTTGTCGTTGCAGATCAACCCTTCTTTGCCGCGGCGGTCGATGTCGATCGTCTTCACCGACAGGTCCATGACCTCCGCTCGATTGATGACGGGATAGACGATGGCGCCGGTGAATGCCACGACCGGTTCACTGCGCATCGTGTTGACCACCAACGCGCGGCCCTGATCCACTTGACGATAGAAGCGCGATAACAACGCCAGCACCCCGAACAGGAGCAGGACGATCACGCCCACGACGACGAGAACCGGAACGAGCCCGACGATTTGAGGATCCCCAGTGTTCATTGTCGCGAAAGATCGCACGACTTCGGGCGCGGCGGACCCCCCAAAACGCCAACGGCCCCAAACTGAACAGGCGTGAAGGGGATTAGCGGAGTTTGTGCCGATCGCCGTTCGGCTCGAGTGCGTCGAGCGGCTCCACCAAGAACGATTCGCGTTCGCGGTCCCATTCTACGATCAGCATTTGATCGCCGCGCTTCACGGGCAGCTCACGATCCACGCGCACACGCAGAACGAGGCCCGCACCGCCGTCTTCCAACGACGCCTCGCCGAAGGTGGAGGTCACCGTGCCGGTACGCACGACGCAGGTCTTCCCGATCAGATCGGAATGCGATGTCGCGCTGCGATGAGCAAACACTTTGACCAACGGGCGGGCCGAGAACGAGGTCAGCGGCAAGGCTAGGATCGGCGAGCCCGCAAGCACCGCCCAGCTCAACAGAGACAGCGAGCCGGATGGCGCCGCCCGCGACACCAGCTGCATCGCGATCGTGCACACCAACCAGGAAAAGGTGATGATCAGGCTGAATATCACGGTCGCCGGCACCGAGCGCAGGTGTAGCGCGTGGATCAGCGCTGCTACCGGCGAGCCCTCGCTCGCGTCGCCATCACCGTCGCCGCCGTCTCCCCCATCGCCGCCGCCATCGGCAACGTCGCCGCCGGGATGACCCACATCACCCACATCAGCACCGTGGTCACCGATGCCGTCGAAGTGCCCATCGGCCGAACCGTCACCCAGGTGGATGGCTCCGGCGACAACGAACAACCAATACACGAGCACGACACCGAGCAGCACCGTGTACACGACGCCCGGAAACGAGAGAGCGAGACGCAAGACCTCGTTCATAGCGGTCGCGCGCGAAGCTCGGCCAAAATCGCGTCGAGGCTGGCCACGATGCGATCGACGGCAGCGTCACTGACGCCGCTCGTGTGCGACACAGGCGTGCTCGGCACCGGAACACCTGGTGGATCGAGCGCGCGCGTCGCGAGCGCGGGGCCATAGGTCATGAGCAGCGCGCCGATTGCTTTGCCACTCGGCGTCTTGGCAAAGATGTCCGAATAGCCAACGGACAAGTTGGTCGCCGCGTAGACGAGAGCATCGTAGAAGGAGGCGACCTTCGGATTGCGACCACGCTCTGCCACGTAGAACGCCGCCGCCGACCCGAGCACCGTGAGCAGGATGGCGTTTGCAGGTTCGCGCGCCTGGTAGTCGCGCATCTTCTCGTGCAAGCGAGTCATGGCGTTGCTCGGTCCACCGGGGAGAGTGCAGGCCGAGAGCAGCCCCAACGTGATCAACGCGCGCTCGTTCATTCGAGACCTCCCAGCATAGCCCGCTTCTGCTCGTCTCGAAAAATCGCGCAATTTTCGGCGCGAACCCTTGACCTATCAATCGATAGGTCACAGACTATCGGTCGATAGCCTGACACACCCACCCGGAGTATCGCCGTGAAAGAAAGCACAGCCGAAGCGCGTCTCAGTTACCCACTGCATGCCCTGCTGCTGATCGGCGTCAGTTGGTGTTTTTACGCGATCGTTGCCCTCGCGCTGGCCCTGTTCATGCTGCCGATCGTGCCATTGGCGCCGGTATTCGTGATGATCTTGGTCGCACTCGGCGGTCTGTTGAGCTCGGTCCACGAGTACGCGAGATCCGTGGCAACTCCCACGCGAGCGACTCGAGCGCCGATCGGTCTGAAACCAACCCATAAACGAGCGATACCATCGCTGCAACGCACGGCCTCGTCGCTGCGCTCCTCGAATTAGCGCTGCTAGTCCTCCGGTGCTCGCTCCTCGGGCGTGCGTTTCGCTTCGGCCTCCCTCGTTTCTGTATTGGTTTCAAACCGGTCGGCGCTCTAGGCTGCGCAGCCGAATCGATGGGCAAGTCCCCCAAGTCCCGCGCCGCGCCAAAGAAGCGTACTGAGACCGAGCCTCCCGCACGCCGGGAGGAAGTGTTGGAGACCGCGCTCACATTGGTTTCAGAGCATGGCGTAGCGGGCGCTTCGTTGCGCAAGCTCGCGGCCGAACTCGGCATCAGCCAACCGAGCCTTTACCACTACTTTCCGAGCAAGGACGCGCTCGTCAGCGCCGTGGTCGAGTATTGCGCCGACAAGATGTTGGCCTCGGCGCTCGATCTCCCGCCTCCCATGCGCAAAGAAGACATTCCGCGCTTTGCGATGCGTGCGGTGGTCGATCTGTGGTCGACCGAGCGGCACCCACGTTTCGTGCGCTTCATGTTCGTGGTCGCGCTGGAGAGCAAGGCGAACCGGGCCTTCATTCAGCGCGTCTTCGAAGAACGGCTCTATCCGGGCTTCACGATGCTCGCCAACGCCTTCGGCCGAGATGAAGCAGAGCGCACTGAACTCCGTCACGTGGTTTGGATGGTCGTGTACTCGCTCGGGCTCTCGTTCTTGGAACAACGCGCGTTGTTCGGGAAGCCGAGCGCGAGCCAGGAAGTGCTCGATCATGCCGAGTGGGTAGTGGGCGCCGCGGAGCGATTGCTTCGGTTGCCGCCGAGTTAGGCGTTGGTAGCGCGGTTGGTTGGCGCCCCTGTCTGACGTCGAAGCTCAACCCTTCTTCTTCTTTTTCTTCTTCGTGCTCTCGCGCAAGCGGTGCTCTTCGGCGCTGACCACGACTGTGCCGAAGCGGTACTGAATCAGTCGCTGATAGGTTCCGGTCTCGTCGCCGCCGATCATCCACAGATCGCGCGGATCGCGATCCGTTTCGACGCTCGGCAACCAGTGTCGACTCGACGCCCACGCCAATAACGTGGGGCGACCGAGCAGGGTGCGCGTGATCGCGACGCCGCACACTGGACGGCGCCCGAGCCCCGAGCAAATGCGCGTTGCGTACAGCTCGTCGTTACCGATCGGGCGCCACTGCCATTGGTGATCGATGACGCTCAGAGCGGCGCGAGAGCCCAGCTCGGCATTTGCGGCCGCGGGCAATGCATCCAAAATCTGAGTCAGCTGCGGCTTGTCGATTCGGCGTAAGAGCTCGAGACTCGAGCCGCGCTTGATATCGAGGACGACCTCGATCGCATTGGCTTCACCCGCGCAGCAGCGAAAACCGATAGTGGCGCTGGGGTTGGTCGGGCGCTCCGCCCGGGCATTGGCGCAGCGCCCCACGATCTCTCCTTCGACGGAATTGCCACCGCGCACGCTGACGAGGCCCGCGCTCGTGCCTCGCCCCCAGGGACTCGCCGTCCACTCCCAGCCGCCGCCATGCATGTCGCGAACACCGAAATCACTGCGGCACGCGACGCGAATGCCGGCAGGTCGCATCACGGGCGGCGCGCCGGTCCCACAGCGCTCGGCGCGATAATTCTCACCGTATTCGTAGCGACGGTTTTCCGGGCCTTTGCAGGCGCGCTCCCACTCGAGCTCGCTGCACAGCCGCTTGCCACGCTCGCTGCACAGGGCGGCGGCCGCGGCCTGCGTGACGTTGGTGAGCGGGATCGCACCCTCTTCGTTGGGATACGGGAAGAGGTCGATGTAGTAACCCTTGAGTATTACCTGCTCGCCCGGCATTTCCTCGTCCGCGGCTCGCGGCAGACTGCCCTCGGGGGTGCCCGCCACGAGCGGTCCGCGCGGTACCCAGACCATGCCCTGGCGAGGCTCGGGAGGCGCCTCCGGCGGCGCGATCGAAGAGCTCGCCGAACTCTTCGGCGCGCTTTCCTGCACCGGAGCGGCTCGGTTCGCGCGGCATGCGACGCTCAACGCGAGGCAACTCAAGGCCGCAGCGCGCTGCCGCGGGCTCACGACTCCGGGCGCTCGTCCCGCTCGCGCAGACCGAGCTCCTTCATCTTGAGTTGTAGTCCCTTGCGCGAGATCTTCAGCAAGCGTGCGGCGTGGGTGACGTTGCTCGAGGTCTGGTCGAGTGCCTTGACGATCAGCTCACGTTCGAGCCTGCTCATCGCTGCCTTGACCTGCTCCTTCAAGCCATCGGTCGCCGACGCAACGGCGCTCTCGCTCGCTGTTTGCGTCGCGGGCGGTTCGGGAGTGGAAACGTCTCTGACCTCGGACGGCAAATCGGAGACCTTCAACTCACTGCCGTCCGAGAACAGCACGGCACGTTCGATCACGTTCTCGAGCTCGCGAATGTTGCCGGGCCAGGGATACGACACCAGGTGCGCCTCGGTGTCCGCTTCCAAACCGGTGACGCTCTTCTTCAGACGCGCGTTGAACTTGTCGATGAAGTGTTTGGCCAAGAGCGGAATGTCGGTGGCGCGTTCGCGAAGCGACGGCAAGCGAATGGGCACGACGTTCAGGCGGTAGTACAAGTCTTCGCGGAACGCGCCGGCTGCGATTTCGCGCTTCAGATCGCTGTTGGTCGCGGCGACCAGCCGCACGTCGACACGGATGGTCTTTACTCCGCCGACGCGCTCGAATTCGCTCTCTTGCAGCGCGCGCAGCAACTTGACCTGCATCTCGACCGGAATCGAGCCAATCTCGTCCAGGAACAGCGTGCCACCGCTGGCCAGCTCGAAACGGCCGGGCTTGGAGCCGACCGCGCCGGTGAACGCACCGCGCTCGTGCCCGAACAGCTCGCTTTCCATCAGATCTTTCGGAATCGCGGCGCAGTTGACCTTGATGAACGGCTTGTCGCGGCGCGACGAGTTTTCATGCAGCGCGCGCGCAACGAGCTCCTTACCGGTACCGCTCTCGCCGGTGACCAGCACCGTGGTCGGCGTATCCGCAACCCGATCCAGCACCGTGTACAGCTCGAGAATGCTCGGGCTCTGACCGATGATGCCGTAGCGCGCCGATTCTCGCGCATCCGACTCCGGGCGCGTGGCTTCGGCGGCTGACAAGTCACGCGTGCGCAACGCCTTGCGCACGATGGCGCGAACCTCCGCCTGATCGAACGGCTTGGTGAGGTAATCGAAGGCGCCGGTCTTGAGCGCTTCGACTGCATTGTCGACCGTGCCGTGCGCGGTGATCATGACCACCGGCAGCTCGTCGTCGATGGCGACGGCGCGACGGAGCAGCTCCATGCCGTCGAGCTTCGGCATGCGCAGATCGGTGATGATCAAATCCAAGTGATGCTCTTTGAGCACCACCAGAGCCTGCTCGCCATCCTCCGCCGTGTGCACGTCGTAGCCGTCGCGCTCGAGCTGCGCGCTGAGCACGCGCCTGAGGTTCGGTTCGTCGTCGACGACTAGGATCTGTTTGCGTTCAGGGAGCATCGACGGTGGTACCGAGTCTCTTGATGGTTGCGAGGGGGTCACGGACAGCGCGAGCCGGCCGCACCGTGGGGAATCAGGGACGAACAGTAAAAGAGCGCCGCCTTGCCGTGGCCGGGGGCGCCCGCGGCTATGATGTCACGCTTGCCGGCGTGTGGCGCGACGATCGACCGCCCCAGCTCATCGCCATTTTCGGCGGAGGACATGAACCTCACATCGACCGGGGCCGAACCGCCCGCCGTTTCGGCATCGTAAACCAAGAGCGCGCCGGCCTTTTCCTGGCCGCGGACGGACATTCTCGGGGCGCCGACGATGACCTCGCCGTCACCGTCGCCGTCCAGGTCGCCGACCGCGAGGGCAGCGCCGAAGTCGGACGATTCGCAGCCGCTGACATCGCTAGTGGTCGAACCACATTCCCATGGGCCCAGCGTCCCGGCGAGGTCCGAGGGCGCAAGGTCGCACTCGGTGGACGTGGTTTCAGAGAGCTGAAACAGAGCGGCACCGTCGATCGCGCGAACCTGGTTCGAATCGGAGATCACTAGGTCGTCGTTGGCGTCCGCGTTGACTCTGCCGGCGGCAAGCGCGCGACCCATCCCGCTGTGGCCGCCCAAGCAGCCAATGTAATGCGCGCTCGCGTCGCCCTCGGTCTTCCAAAGCAGTACCTGCGACAGACCGGAGACGCCAATGGCAAGGACACGACCGCCAGCGACGGCAAGCACCGCGAGCGATCGCCCAAAGCTTGGATCGTCTACTTGCATGCCGTCGGGCAACTGGAGCTCGCCCAATGTCGTGCTCCGTTCCGGATAAAACCAAGCCAGCCGCAGATCCGGCAGGCTCGCCAGCAGAGTGGGATCGTCCGTGCGGTCCGTCGCGAGCGGGTAATCGTGTGGTGCTTGGTTCTGCGCGATCGACATCGCGAGCAACTGTTGGGCTGGCGGGGGCATGTCCAGGCTGTATTGGCTGTGGTCCTGGCAGCGCATCACCAGCCCCTGCTTCACGACTTCGCCGGTGCCCACCGCGTAACACAGCGAATGCAGCTGATCGGGGCCTTGAGCATTGGCAAAACCCGCGATCAGCGAGGACAAAAAGCAAGGTTTGCCATTGGCGCCCGAGCAATAGTTGGTATCTATCGCGCTTGTATTCGGCGCGTCCTCTTGGCCGATCTCGTACAGCGCGGCGCCCGTGGTCGATACCGTCCCTCCGACGAGCACCTGACTGCGGCCGCCGTTGGTTGCCGTCGCGAGGCTCACGCCAAAGCCGTTGTTCAGCGAGTCGGGCTTCTCGAGCAGAACGACCGGCGCACTCGCCGTTAGATCGTCGAAGCGCGACCAGGAGCAGGCCGACACGCCAAGCGTTAGCCCACCCAGGAGGGTTAGGCGTAGCAAGGGAGAGCGCATCAGAACTTCCCTCCCAAGAACAAACCGCCGCCCGTGGTCGAAGCGCTGGGCATCAACTCCAAGCGAGGCGCTCGTTCGACCGCAGCGACGTCCTGCCGCAACGCTTGCTGCGGTGCCAGTCGCGCAACCGGGCGCGTCTTCAACGGATCTTCGAATTCGAGCAATTTGTCTTCAGTGAGCGACGACTCAGGGAGCGGATCTTTGATGAAGTTGTAGGTAGCCAGGCCGCCGAGTACGCCCGCGATCACGAAGCCCGCGTCCGCGCCGCCTGCGAGCCACTTGCCTCGCGTCGCGCGCTCATCGCCGCTTTCCAGGTTGCCGTTTTCACGGTCCTTCTTCACCTCGTCGTACAAGCGATTCGACTCGACGCCGGCGTAGATCGATGCACCCAAAAAAGCCGCGCCGATGATGGCCTGAGTCCAGGCGGGGCCGCGCGGGTACTTCGGGATCATCTTCACGTGCAGTGGCAAAATCTGACCACGCGGGACGACCACCTTACCTCTGAAGGTTTTGCGCCCATCAGCCTCGACAGTCAGTCGGTGTTCACCCGCGTCGAAGCGGATATCGAGCGGTTCCGTACCGGTGCGCCAAACACCCTTCGGCAGATCGTCGACGCGGACGCTCACCACGGGTGCCGTCGCATCGACGCGGAGCACCCCGTAGCCGAGTCGCTCGAGACGCACCTCGAGCTCCTTCTGCTGTCCGTGTTCAAGCTCCACGCTGGACAGCAGTGGCTCGAATCCGGGCGCCTCGACCAACACATCGTGCTTGCCGCCCGGGACGAGCTCACCGTGTGGGGTGTTGCCCCAGAGTGAACGCTCCTTCTTCTTGTCGTCGATCCAAATGTGCGCCCCCATCACGCTGGACGACACGCGCAAGAAAGCCATGAACTTACCTTGCGACAGGTTCGCTTTCAGTTGGTGCACGTGACCCGGCGACACGGTCATGTCAGCTTCACTGGCGTTGAAGTCTCGAAACTTCTCGACCACGACGTGATACTGGCCGACGTCCAACGTGAGGTTAGCGGGAGCGTTCGTTGACGCGACTTCTTTGAAACCCGGGTTGGCGGCACCGAGCGTGAACTGCGCGGTCGGGTCCACGCGTTGGTAGATGCGCAGCGGCGCTCCGTCGGGCTCGGTCTCGATCACCACCAAGGATTTCATCGAGGTCTGATCGTCACCCGTAGGCAGCGCGACCGGCGCCTGCGCGCCTGCATCACCCGTGCTGCCCGCTTCACCCAACGCGGGTACGACTGCAGCGGCCTTGGCGGCTTCCAGCGTTGCGATCCGCTGATTCACCTTGTCGCGATCGGGCGCGTTCGGATCGACTTTTATGTACTCTCTGAATTTTGCGAGCGCACGGTCAACGTCGTTTTGCTTTTGGTAGCAGACGCCCGCATTGAATAGAAACGCCGAGTACGGATACGCGGCGTACCCTGCTTCGAACACCTCGGCCGCACCCGCGTAGTTGCCGGCGACGAACAAGCCTTGTCCCTTGTCCATCTCCGCGCGGATCGCTTCCAGGCGCTTGCTGGGCGCGTCCTTTGGCTGAGCCGAGACGGACGGCGCAAGGGCTGCCGCCAGCGCTGACAGCAGAATGATCGGCGCGGCTCGACGCGCAACACGCGAGAGAGGCGACAAAAAAACCAACTTCACCAGAGCAAACATGAGCCCGGATCGTTGCGCGGCACAAGTGAGTCCTCGAGCGCGAATTGGCGCGCGTGTAGGCAGAAAAGCAGCGCCCACCTCTGACGAGAACCGCACGTGCAACACACGCGCGGTGCACGTGGAAGCCGTTACCTCAACCGCCACCTTGGCCGCTTGGCCGGGCATGCGAAGCATTTGGGTTCTGGTCGCGATTCCTCGTATGCTGTGCCTCTTGGACGCGCCCTGAGATGAAGAGAATCAGAATGCGGAAGCACGTGAGCCTTTGGTTGATCGGCGGTGCCGTAATGGTCGCACCGGCGCTGGCACACGCAGAGGACGAACCGAAGCCCTACCCAGAGTGCCTCAAGGTACCGACCGAGGCGGAAACCGCTGCCGCTAAAGGGGCGTACCAAGCGGGCAACGCCTCGTTCGACGAGGCGGACTACCCGCGTGCGATCACCTATTGGGAAGACGCATACCGCCGAGATTGCACCGCCAATCTGTTGCTCAAGAATTTGGCGCGCGCCTACGAACTGTACGGACAGAAGCGTCAAGCGGTGGTCGCGCTGGAGACGTTCTTGGTGCGAGAACCGAACACCGCGGACAAAGAGCAAATTCAACGGCGCATTGAGGTGCTGAAGAAGCAAATCACTGCAGAAACGGCGCCTCCCGTCGCGGCCACTCCTCCACCTGCCGCCAAGACCGAGCCTGCCCAACCTCCGCCGCCCCCGCCGGAGCCACAGGGCAAGCGCTCGATCACTCCGCTAATCGTCGCAGGCGCGGGCGGCGCGGTGTTGATCGTGGGCGGCGTGATGTACGGCAAGGCTTCAAAAGACGTCAGCCACTACGAAGAGCTGTGCCCCAATCGCAATTGCGACAACAGCTCGGATCCAGCCGGAAATAAGGCCGGGGGCAACAGTGCTCGCAATCGCAAGATCTGGGGCGGAGTGGTCACGGGCGTCGGAGCGGCAACGCTCGCTGGCGGCTTGATCTGGTATTTCGTGCAACCGCGCCAAGCCACCAGCAGCGCGAGCATTCGCAAGCCCGAGATCAGCCCCGCAGTGTCGCCCGGGTTCGCCGGCGTCTCACTGAGCGGCGCGTTCTGATTTCCCTCGATCAGCGTGCGGCTGGTGCGCTGCCCGACGGAGCAAGCGCCGGCTGCCGCGGCTTCTCGTTCGGGTCGAGCGGCGCGTTGCCCGCGTCGCTCTCGTCCAGCGTGGGTCGAGACGATGCAGGCGCATAGCGAAACCCAGCTGGGTCCGGTTGCAGTGGCGGCGGCGTTTCGCTCGAAGAACCGCCGCACGCGGCGAGCGCGGTCACGAGCACTGCTCCGAACAAGCCGAACGAGGCAGACGAGAGGGGATAACGCATGAGTCGACTGGTCGGCGCTTTAGCACGGGATTGCTCGGGCGATCAAAAGCCACTACGTTCAGGCGGCCTTGGTGCCTCCTGCGTCCCCTACCTCATTCGTCCGTCACACGAGAGTCGCGCCGAGGAGCGCTTGATCGGGCGTTTACGCGGTCGCGTGCTGAGCGACGAAGCGACCGGCGCGGTCGTGCTGGACGTTCACGGTGTCGGCTACGATGTCACCACGCCGGTCGGCACACTCGGTCGAGCCCGGACGGATGCCAACTCCGACGTCGAATTGTGGATCCACACCCACGTCCGCGAGGATGCGCTGGATCTGTTCGGCTTTGCGACGGAGACGGACCGGCGCGTGTTTCGCTTGCTGCTGGCCGTGCCCAACGTTGGTCCCAAGACCGCGATGGGCGTGCTCAGCGCGATGCCGGTCGACGAACTCGCACGCGCCATCGAGCGAGGCGATCATGCGCGACTCGGAAAAATCCCTGGCATCGGCAAGCGAACGGCCGAACGGCTGGTCTTGGAGCTCAAAGAAAAGCTGCGGGGCTTGGATAGCAACGTGGCGAGCGCGCCGGTCGAATCCTTGGGAAACGAGGCCGATCGTCTACTCAGCGCGCTCGTCAATATGGGCTACCGCCCGGGCGAAGCCGAGCGCGCAGTCTCGGCCCTCGGTCCGAAGCTAGGCACCGAACCCCTCGGAAACTTGCTGCGCGAAGCGCTGGCCATGCTCACCCCATGAGTTCGAGACCTTGACCCTGGCAAAGGGCCGTGGATAATCGCGCGGTTACGAGGGAAGATGTCTCCTTCGTCTGCTCGGTCCGCTCCCCTGGAGGACACCTGTGATCACGTGTACGAAGTGCGGCAAGGAGAATCAGGACCACTATAAGTTTTGCTTGGGTTGCGGAGCGGAGCTCCCGCGTGCAGCTGCAGCGAAACCGTTTTCGGCGGCGACGCCCCCGCAAGGTGTGCCGGCCGTTGCCGCCATGCCTGCGCCGGTGCCGTCACCAGGGGCACCCCCGCCGGTAGCGCCACCACCACCAGCCCCGCCGCCACCGGTTGCCGCGCGGCCGCCGGCGGCTGCGCCTGCTGCAGGGAGTGCGACCGTCACTTGTCCTCAATGTGGACACGTGAACGGCACGGGTCATCGTTTCTGCGCCTCGTGTGGCTACAACCTCGGCGCGATTGCAGGAGCGAGCCCTTCGGCGGCACCTGCGGCGCCCGCACCGGTTGCGTCGGCGTTTCCGCAAGTCGTGCTCACGGCGCTCCGCGCCGACGGCAGCGAAGCGGGAACCTATCGCTTGCCGGACGTCGCGCAGATCACGCTCGGGCGCGACACGGGCTCCATCTTTGCGGGTGACAGCTATTTGTCCCCGCGCCACGCGACCTTCACACGGCGCGGCAATCAGCTCTCGATCAAGGACGAGGATTCGCTGAACGGCGTCTACCTCAAACTGCGTCCGAACGAGCCCTGCCTGCTCGAGTTCGGAGATCTGTTCCGAATCGGCCAAGAAATCATTCGGCTCGAAGAGCTCAAAGGCCAGGGTCGCTCGCCCGACAACGTCGAACGCTTTGGCAGCCCCGCGAAGGGCTATATCGGTCGCTTGGCGCTGGTCATCGGGCGCGACACGACAGGCAACGCGTTCCCGATCCCGGAGCGCGGCGTGCACTGCGGACGCGAACGCGGCGACATCTTGTTCTCGGAAGACGGCTACGTCTCGGGCCTGCACTGCAGCATCGCCAAGGGCCCGGACGGAAAGATCTATCTGACGGACGTCGGCAGCTCGAACGGCACCTTCGTACGCTTGCGCAGCGAACGTACCGTGGGCGCCACCGACATCTTGCTGATGGGTCAGCAGCTGTTCCGCATCGACGCCTGATCGCAGCAAATGGGATCGCCCCGCACGATACGAGTCGTGGCCGCCGTGATCGAACACGGCGGCCGCTACTTGATCACGCAACGTCGAGCTACCGCCGTCCTGCCTCTGCTCTGGGAGTTTCCCGGTGGCCGCGTCGAAGAAGGCGAGAGTGACGCCGCCGCGCTGAAGCGCGAGGTGATGCATCGCATCGGCGTGGACATCCAATCCGGCAAGCTGATCAGCTTCGTCAGCCACCCGTACGAGCACTACGTGGTGGAGCTGTATCTGTACGAGGGGCGCCTGCTCGAAGGCCAGCCGAGCGCGGTCAACGTGGGCGCGTTCCGTTGGGTCGCCAGCGAAGAGTTCGAGTCCTATCAGTTCACCCCCGCTGATGAAGCCTCGATGACCCAATTGCTCGGCCTGTAGCGGATTCAAAGCAACTGGGGGCGGCTCGCGTACCGACTACTCGTCGGTGAACGCTCGCAAACTCGTCCAGTCGCTCGCAACCGCGGTGCTCGACCTGCTCGCGCCCGAACGCTGTTTGGCGTGCGAAGCGCTCGCTCCCGGCAGCTCCGGCTATTGTGCCGAATGCGGTGAACCCGAGCCGTTGTTCGACGTCGCTTGTCACGTCGATGGCGTGCCTGTGTTCGCAGGGGCACGCTACGCAGAGCCGCTCATCTCGGCGATCCACCGCTTCAAATACGGCAGTGCGCCAGAGTTGAGCGCGGCACTCTGCCGTCACGCAGCGCGCGGCATCGACCTACTCGGCATCGAGCCTGGCGATGTGTGGGTGCCGGTGCCACTTCATCCGCTGCGGCTCGCAGAGCGGGGTTACAATCAAGCGGCGTTGATCGCCCGCGAGCTCGCGCGCATTCAACGCGCGCAGGTCGACACGCGCCGCTTGTGCCGAGTGCGCCAAACGGAACAGCAAGCCAAGCGCGACCGTCGCGGGCGGGCGGAAAACGTGGCCGAAGCGTTTCGCGCGCGCGATGCTGCAACACCGCGGAGGCGCGTCGTATTGGTCGATGACGTGGTGACCACAGGTGCCACTTTGTCCTCTTGCATCCGCGCACTTCGTGAAGCCCACGACGAAGTCATCGGCTGTGTGGCCGTAGCCTGCGCCCGGACTTCCACTGATTGAGACTTTCTCGCTGTAATCCGAGCAAATGCGGGCATAATCAAGCGCTCTGGTCTTTGGAGTCCGCTTGGTCGATCCCGCGCAAGACGTTCAGTACTTCTGGCTCGCGGCCGACGGCGCGCGCATGTCCGGAAGCGGTCGAGATCTACGTGCAGGTCTTCGCAGTGGCATCTTGCACAGTGGCACGCTCGTTTGGCGTTCGGGTTGGGCCGAGTGGCAGCCCGCGAATCGCGTCGCCGAGCTAGCCGCAGCGATTGCGGAAGCCAGCGCGGCGCCGAGCAGCTTCGGCAACATCGCTCCCGCGCGCCGCTCACCGCTGCCCTCGCGACCATCGTCTCATCCGCCGCCGCCCCCCAAACGCGGCCGCGCGGTGATGCCCACGCTTTCGGAAGAACAGAGCGTCGCCCCCGCAACCGCAACTTTGCGTCCTCCGGGCGCGGTGCCGCCGCCGGCGCGCGGCGTGCCGGTGCCCGCGCTCGACTCATCACCCCGCGCAGTGATGACACCGATCCCGAGCTTCGGGCCACCCGGCGGTCGACTCGAAACGCCGATCCCTTCGGCGATGCCTGCGGTCGTAAATCGCGCGCTCCTGCCCGACAATCCAGCGTCGAGCCAGCCGCCGCTTTCTTCGACGCTCGAAGTCGCGCCGCACATCCCAGCCGAGGCGCGTCGTACACCCGTTCCGCAAGCGTCGGCCACGCGCGCCGCGTTTTCGTCGAACACTGACGAAAATGCGACGCGACGCACGCGGCAAGAATCATTGCTCAAGATCGGCCGCATCGGGCTCGACACTCGCACCGTGGTCATGGCGCTGTCCGCGCTCAGCGGCGCGTTGCTCGTGGCACTGCTCGGGGTGATGCTACTGCGCTCACCAGCCAAACCCGCGCCCTCGGCGGAAGCGCGACCGCAGCCGAGCAGCGCGCCAGCGCCTAGTGTGCCCAAAGCCGACGCCGGCTGCCGCTTGGCGCTACCCGCCGCAAAGATCGCGGCCAGCGTGGAGCGCAGTGTGCCTCCCTATGCTGCCAAGCTCGAAAAAACCGGGGAGTTGGCGCTAGGCATCGCCGAGACCAAGACCAAAGGCATCGGCCTTCGTGTCGATTCCAAAACCCTCGACGTGTCGCAACTGTTCGAAGAAGAGGGAAAGGACGCGGTACGCGGCGTAGTGCCGCTCGCGCGTTCCGGCTCGCTGACGTTCTTCGTCGATCGCGACGATCACGCGCTGCACTCGGCCCACACCATCGACGAAGTACCGCCGTTCACGCTCGGCGTCAGTGACGCGGGCTTCTCGCGCGTGGTCGCGGGCAGCACCAGTTTGATCTGGCAGCTCGATCCGAGCGCAAAGATCACCGAGCCGCGTTCCGCACCGCTGCCGGGCTATGGTTACGGAGTCACGTTTCGCCGCGGCGGACAATCAGGCGCAGTGATGCTCGGTTTCGTCGCCAACGACGGCGACAAAAGGTCTGAACTCGCGGAGGTCCCCGGAGCACCCAAGTTCCTCGGCACCCCCGTGATCGCAGGCAGCGGCGCCGGCGCGCTGATCGCCTTCGCCGGCCGTGATGAATCGAACGCCGCGTGGAAGCTATACGTCTCGCTGACCAAACCTGGCGCCGAACCCGGAGCAGCGCGTGAGCTCACGGAAGGCAGCGGTGGCGGCGCGATTTCGCCGGCGCTTGCCGCATTGAGCGGCGACCGTTGGCTCGTACAGTGGACCGAGGGCAGCTCGGCGCAATATCACGTTCACGTGCAGACCTTTGCCGCGGATCTGAGCGCCGTCGGCGCAAGCATCGCCGTGTCGCCCAAAGGCGCGAACGCCGGACAGGGTGCCCTCGCGACCTTCGCTGATGGCGCGGCCACGCTGTTCATCTTGACCACCGCCGGCCATGACGAACTCTGGGGAGCAACCCTCGCATGCGGAAATCCGTGAACTCTCGATCGCGTCTCGCAAGCTTGCTGTTTGCGGCGGCTCTCGCGAGCGGAGGCGCGAGCGGCTGCGCCCTGTTTGGCGTGCGCGACGACTCGACCGTCGCCCAAGGCAAGTACTACGCGTCCGGAAACGCCTACTACGACGAGTTCTTCGTCGATCTGTATCTGCTCCAAGTCGGCATGGCGGAGGCGCCCCGAACGCCCGATACGGAGCGCGAACGCTTGACGCAGTTGCTCCAGCTCGATCCGCAGGCAACGCCCGCCATGATCGAACAGCGCTTGCATGACGAAGCGCTGAGCATGAGCCGCGCAGGCGTGCACTTACGGCTCGATCAAGCCTCAGTCGCCGCTGGGCCAACGGTGGCCTACGCCGCAGTCCGCAGCAACGCGCGCCCCAAAGAAAATCCAGCAGCCGCCCTGCTCGCCACCGTTGAAATGTCGGGAACCAACCTGGTCCGCGCGCAGCTCTCGATGAAGCAAAAGGAAGCCGAGCTCAGTCGCCTCGAGCTAATGACGATTCGCCTGGACGCTGGAGTCGATCGCACGTTCGCGCAAGCTCCAGTCGGCAAACCGGAAGAGGTAAAGAAAAACCTCGCCGACGCCCACAAGCTCATCGCACTGATGCGCGCTCGCGCGGAAACCGTGCACGCCAACACCGAACAACTCCTGGCCGCGCTCACCCACGGCATCAACACCGACGACGGCTCAATCGGCCCCCCCCTCGACGCCGAACCCGCCAAAACCCAAAGCGCCGAAACCCCAGACGCCGCCAAAAAACCCGGCAAGCCCCACGCAAAGACCAAACCAACCTCCGGCGCGCCCGCCGCGCGCCCCAAAGCTCCCCCCGCCGCCCACGACGACGACGCGCCCGCAAAACCGCGCCCCGCCCCCAAACCCACCGCAGCCCCCCGCGACTTCGAACCCTAGCCAGTCTTCCTGAGAGTGGGCGCTCGCACTCCAGCCACGCACCTCACAGCCCGCGTGGTTCCCGGCACTTTGCGGCACACGCGGCGCGCAATGGACCCTTCGGGACCCGAAGAACGACTCAGTACGCCTCCCTGAGTTTGAACCGCCAAGTCGCCAAGTCCCCTCGGCGTGCCAGAGCCCACTGCATCCACCAGAGTTCACGATGAATTTTGGGGTCGCGAAACACGTCGCACAAGTCGTGTGTACGACGGGGCACGATGGATCACTTGAACCCAATCTTCCTCTTGGCGTCTCACTTTGGCGGAGCCCGACGCGCTTGATTTTTTGGTTCGCGAGCTGTGGCGAGGTGCGAAATATCTACAACGTGCCTCAACGCGAATCGGGAACCCCATCTCCCTCTTCTTGGCGGCTTGGCGGCTTGGCGGTTCATCTGACTCGCGCCACGCGGGTACTGCGTCGAGTAGTGAGATGCGTTGCTGGCGTTCGAGCGCCCACTCTCACTCTTCCGGGTTATTCGATGGCGCGGATGGCGGGGAGGAAGCGTTCGGGGGGGACGAAGTCGTTGTAGCGGGCGGCTTCTTTGCCCTTTGAGTCGAAGAGCACGACGGTTGGGAGGCCGCGGACTTTGAATGAGGCCAGGGCGGCTTCGACGTTCGGGTCGTCGGCGTTCGTGGCGTCGACCTTGACGTTCACGAAGCGCGCCATTTCTGGGGCGACCAGCGGCGAAGAGAACGTGACTTTGTCGAGCTCTTTGCAGGCGGCGCACCACGCGGCTCCGAAGTCGACCAGCATTGGCCGATTTTCGCGTTGGGCGCGGCCGCGTGCGGCTTCCAGGTGGTGCTCCCAGGTCACGACGTCAGCCGGCTTGATCGCACCTTCCACGCCCAAGAACGCGGCGCCACTGATCATCACGACGCCGAGCGCTTTGGAGATTTTGACGCCGATGCCCGGCTCGGCGAACTCGCGATGCACCGCGCCCAGCAGCGCGCCGAGCACGATCAAGCCCATCACGATCGCAAAGAATTGCCAAGAATTGCCGGCGTACTTGAGCAGGCCAGGGAACTTGGTGCTCAAGAAGTGGAGCGCGAACGCGACCAAGCCAATGCCGAGCACCGATTTGACGTGCACCATCCACGCGCCGCTCTTCGGCAATTGGATGGCAAAAGCGCCGACCAGAAAGAAGGGCACACCGAGCCCCAACCCGAATGCGCTCATCGCGGCCGCGCCGAGCGCCGAGCTGCGCGTGTTGGCAATGAACGTGAGAATGCCGGTGAGCACAGGACCGGTACACGGCGTGGCGATCAAGGCGCAGGCCATGCCCAGCAGGAACGCGCCTTTGTAGCCAATGCCGCCCATGACCGCCAAGCGATTGGTCAGCGCGGAAGGCAGCGCAAACTCGAACGCGCCGAACATGGCGCTGGACAAAACCAGGAACAGAATCGCGATGCCGAGCACGACGACTTTGCTCTGCAAAACCGCGCCGAAAATCTGCCCGCTCTGCCCGGCAATCACCCCGAGTGGCACCAGCATGCCGATGATACCGAGTACGAAGGACGCGGACAGCGCCGCACCTTGCAAGCGGCTCTTGGCTTGGGAAGCCCCGAAGACGCTGACCGTGACCGCGACCATCGGATATACACACGGGGTGAGGCTGACCACGAAGCCGCCTGCGAAGGCCGCCAACGCGGCGAACAGCGGGCCCTTGGCCAGCGCGCGGGTAAAAGCGTCATTGCCCTCAGGCACGCCCGCCGCGGCCGCAACGCTCGGCGCGAACACACAAAGCGCCGAAAGCGCGAGAGCGAGAAAAAATCCGATTCGAGCTGGTGAGCGGGAGGCCTTCACGATGTTCCGTCTTGTTCCGTCTGTCCGTCTCGTCTGTACTTGACTGAGAGGCGGGTGGTTTCAAAAACCGTTCGGGGAGCCCAAACTCTAGCAACTACGCGGCGCCGCGCTGGCCCGGCCGCATCGCCCTCAGTAACCGCCGCGCGTGGGCAATTTCCCCGGACAAAGCCACTTCCAGCGCGACTCGCCCACTCGTGGTGCGCTTGACGAACATACGCAAATATTGCCGCGCTGCCGTAAAGTCACCCGCCTCGTACGCCAGCTCGCCAAGCACGAACTGGCCGTAACCCTGGCCGCATGGCGACTCGGCGAGCCGCTCCCTGAGGCCCGCGAGATCCGCGGTCGCCTCACCCGCGGCGCGACGCGCTAACGCTGCCTGCGCGAGGTACAGCGGCTTCTCGGTGGTGCCCCAACGCGACGCGCGCATCAGCGCGCCGGTCGCCTCGCGGTGGTGGCCCATCAAGTACAAGATGCTGCCGAGAGTCCAGAGATGAAATGCACGCCGTGCCGGCGGGCTGACTCGGCTGGCCAAGCGCAAATGCTCGACCGCGCGCTCACGCTCTCCCAGCCCGAGACAAGCACGCGCGGCGTCTTGGCGCGCGACGTCCGGCATGATGTCGGCCAAGATCATTTGCTCGGCGACCGTGGACGCCTCGGCGAAGCGACGCCCCTCCATGTGCGAGAGGTACAGCTGCCGGAGCAACAACGCGCGCGTGGTTCGGTCGAGCCCCGCGCTGAAGGCCAAGCCACGTTCGGCATACTTGGCGCGAGTGCCGGAGGTGCGCGCGAGCGTCGCCTTCCGGAGCAGCAGCTCCGGAGTCGGCCGCGGGGCATTGCTCGCGCGAGTCCTAGCCATCCATTGGCAAGTTAGCAGCACCTGCACACACGTCCAGATTTCGGCAGGTTTAGGCTCGGGCGGGGCGTGGAACTCGCGGCTCGTGGACCAAAAAACTCCGCAGTTGCCCTGGCGACCGGAAGCGGGCAAAAGCCACGGGACCGCATGCGATCGCTCGGCTCGCTCCTCTACCCGTCTTTGTTCTCGATGTTCTCAATGAGGTCAATGAGGTCAACGATGTACCCAATGGTGTGCGCGATGGTTTGCGCCACCTGTGCCATGGGCTGTGGGCACCCGGCGACCGACAAGGAATGCCAGGAGATCGTGGAGCGAATCGCGACCTTGGAGCTCGAAAAGGACAGCAACAACAGCCCGAAATCAGTCGGTGCACAGGTCGACGAAACGAAGAAAGCACTCGCGCCCAACACGATGAAGGATTGCGTGGGCAAACGCATCACCGAGCGTGCCATGCAATGCGTCCGGAGCGCGAAGAGCTCTCAGCAGATCGTCGACGACTGTTTCAAATGAGACGCGGCGGAACTCGCGTTCTCGGCGCGCTGCTCGTGGGCTGCACGCTGTTGCTTCAAGGCTGCGGCAAGCGTCCCTCGCGCGACGAGTGCGACGCGTTGCTCGATCACTACGTCGAGTTGCTCGTCAATTCGGACCGCCCCGGAACGAACGCCGCGGAGAAGCACAAACTGCAGCTGCAGGCGCGCGAAAAGGCCAAAGAAGATCCGGAATTTTCGGCTTGCCCCGAGCGCGTCTCGCGGCACGAGCTCGAGTGCGCGATGAAAGCATCGAACGCCGATCTGCTCGAGCAGTGCCTACTCTAAAGCGCGGCTCACTCCTCGAGCGTCACTCACAAGTATTTCGACAGTTCTCGCACCGCTGCGGGCACATCGGGACGCACCGCCATGAAGCCCGCGAACGGATCGCCCACTTCCAACACGCGGCCTGGTAAAGTGAGCATCGTGAAGCGCGAAGTATCGAGCGCGACGTGCAACTCATTCCAACCGATGGGCGTCGACACTGTCGCTCCGGGGTGAGAGCGCACCGAGTACGGCGCGACGATCGTGCGCGACGCCCCGGTTTGCCCGGTGTCCACGTAGACACGTGAGCCGCGCTGGTTCACCCGGCGCTCCATCGTGGCAATCGTAGGATTTTTGTCGGTGATCAGCCGACCGAGCAGCTCGACCAAGAGCTTTGCCGTGTCGAAATTCACGCCTGGGCCGAGCGGCACCAGAACGTGCAAGCCGCGTTGCCCGGACGTCTTGGGAAAGCCGACCAAGCCGACGTCGTCGAGGATCACGCGCAAATCCAAGGCGAGACGCACGGCGTCCGAAAACGGTCGCTCGCCGATGTCGAAGTCGACGGTCAGAAAATCACATTCATCGAGCGTGCCGCGCTGAGCCGCAAGCACGTGCAGCGGAATGCAGCCAAGGTTTGCGATGTGGACCAGCGCGTCCGCGCTATTCACCAAAAATAGCGTCTTCTTCAGCGCACTCGGGTCGTCCTCGTCGACGCGCTCGATGCGCTCGATCCAATCCGGAGTGCCGGGAGGGACGTTCCACTGATAGAAGTGCTTGCCGGCAATGCCGTCCGGATAGCGCACGAGCACGACGGGACGCTCATGAAGAAACGGCAACATCACTTCGGCGATCGACGCGTAGTACGCGCACAGGTCGCCCTTGGTGTAACCCTCGTCGGGCCAGAACACCTTGGTTGGGTTGCTGACGACCACGCGCGTCGGCGCGCTGTTCGACGTGCCGCTCGCGACGCGAGCAATCGGCTCGGCCACGGGAGCTGGCGCCTGTTCCGCTGTCTGCGCGGGTGGCTGCTCGAGTAGCTCGTTCGGCGGCGCGGCGCGGCAGTCGCTCGGCACGAGATCGACGCGCAAGCCTTTGTACACGGGGGCGCGCAGCCGCACCTCGCCTTCCGTAAAGCCCAAAAAGCGCACACTGACGACCAATTCCGGACGCACCCAAAGCGCGCCCTTGGCATCCGCAGGCGGGTCGCCGTGTGCGGGAAAGCGCTTGATTCGTCGCGATTCTAGCGATTTTTCGAGCGCGCTCAGCGTCGGCACATCGAGCCCGCTGCCGACGCGACCACGGTACAAGAGCCGTTCCCCGGAGTAGCTCGCCACGCACAGCGCGCCGAGCGAGCGACTGTTGCTCTTGCTGCGCATGTAACCAATCACGACGAACTCATCGTCACGTTCCGCTTTCATCTTCACCCAGTCATCCGTTCGACGTGTTCCGGAGCGGTAGGGTGAATCCGCGCGCTTGGCCACCACGCCCTCCAAGCGTTGCGCGCGACACAATTCGAACAACGGACGGCCATCCGCCTCGAGGTGATCGAGCGCGCGCACGTATCCCTTGCCGCGTACGAGCTTCATCAGCAACGCCTTGCGTGAGAGCAACGGCAGCGAACGCAAGTCGAAATCATTGAGCGCCAGCAAATCGAAGACCAAGTAGCTGACGGGCGTTTCATTCATCGCCGTGCGCACGTCGAGCGGCTTGTCGGCGTGAATGCGCGGGGCGATGCGCTGAAAGCTCGGGCGGCCTTCGGGGTCGAAAGCGACCACCTCACCGTCGAGCACGACGCGCTCGGGTGGAAGTGAGGCGACCGCGCGGGCGACTTCCGGGTAGCTCGAGCTCGCTGCACGGCCATTGCGATAGCGCAGCGCGACGGCACGCGCGTGCTTGTCGGCGACGATCCGAACCCCGTCGATTTTCAGCTCGTAAATGCGGTTTTCATCGACGAGCTCGGCGCCGGTCGAGGCGCACAACATGGGCGTGAGCGTGCTCACGTCGACCGGCGCGCGGGTCGCCCCCATTGCTTCCGCCTCCGCCTCGAGCTCACTGACGAAGCTCGCGCGCTCAGCGAGCTCCGCCACCGTGAGACCACTCATCACGCTGTGCGGTTGCTCGATCAGCACATCGCCCGGCGGATGCGCAAACGCATCCTGCTTTTTGATCAAGAGCCACTCGTTGGCCTTCTTGTCGTTCGGACCGGATGCTTTGCGACGCCCCGTCGCGACGAGCGCAAAGCGCCCGTGAAGCTTGAAGCCGTCGAGCTCGAAATCGAGCTTGCCGATCTCGAGTCCTCGTTCGGCCGTGGTCTCCAAGTAGCGAACTCGCCCGACGTCCCAGACGATCATCGCGCCGGCGCCATAGTTACCGTCCGGGATCACCTCTTCGAACTCTAGGTATTCGAGCGGGTGATCCTCGGTCAGCACCGCGAGCTTCTTGTCGCCGGCTTCCAGACTCGGACCGCGCGGGACGGCGAAGCTCTTCAACGTGCCGGCGATTTGTAGCCTCAGGTCGTAATGCGGGCGCGTCGCGTCATGCAGGTGCACCACGAAGCGGCCGGTGCGGGTTTCGCGCGAGCTTTGCTTGTGCTCCTCACCGAAGGGCTCGTTCGTGCTCAGCGGATCGCGCTTTTCGCGATAGCGGGTGAGCGCGTCGCCCGGCTTGGTTTCGGGCTTCGGCGGAGGATTTGCGACCGGCTTTTTCAAGCGCACACCGAGCCTCAGCATAGCTCATCCGCCGCAGCGGATGTATCGTCGAACGAAGCGCGCGGCGCCCGCCATGTCCAGCACGTCCAGCACCAAGTTCCCAGTCACGCTCGCCATACGCGCATTGCGCGCCGCGAACGTCAGCTTCGAACCGCACGTCTATACGTGGGAGGCGCACGGAGGCACCGAACATTCGTCGGCCATGCTCGGCGTCGACGAACATTGGGTGATAAAGACGCTGATCTTCGAGGACGATCAAAAGCAGCCACTGTGCGTGTTGATGCACGGCGACCGAGAAGTGTCCGCCAAAGGGCTCGCGCGCTTGTTGGGCAAAAAAAGCGTCGCGCCGTGTCGGCCGGAGGTCGCCGATCGACACTCCGGCTATCAGGTGGGCGGCACTTCACCCTTCGGCCTGCGGCGTGCGATGCCCGTGTTCATGGAGCGCACAATCTTGGACGCGCCCACCATCTACATCAACGGCGGCGCGCGCGGCTTCCTGATCGCCATCGATCCACGCGACGCCCAGCGCGTGCTCTCGCCCACGCTGGTCGACGTCGCCGTAGAAAAGTGAGCATCATCAGTCCTGCGAATGAGCTAGCCTCCGGCTATGGCTCCCGCGGATGTTCGCTCCGACGCGCTGCGCGATTCCCGAAAGGGCATCAACTTGAACTTGCTGGCCGCGTTCGACGCACTGCTCGAAGAGCGAAACGTCACGCGCGCAGCACGAAAAATGGGCGTCACGCAATCCGCGATGAGCAACTCACTCGCACAACTGCGCGGCTTGTTCGACGACCCACTGTTTCGCCGCACCCCACGCGGCATCGAGCCCACTCCTCGGGCACTCGAACTGGGCGAACCGATCCGCCGTGGCCTCGGTCTGTTCGATCGCGCGCTCACCCCGCGCAGCTTCGACCCGCGCAGCGAGAGCCGCGTATTCGTGCTCGCCACGAGCGATTACGTGGAGTTCGTGCTGCTGCCGCCGTTGCTGAAGCGGCTCGCGCGCGAAGCACCCAACGTACGCTTGGAGGTCAGACCCTGGGGCCTGCATCAAGTGCCGAAAACACTGCAGAGCGGCGAAGTCGATCTGATGATCGGCTTCTACAACGAAGTACCCGCGCACCACTCCGAAACGCTGCTCTTCGACGAACACTACGTATGCATCGCGCGCAAAGGCCACCCCGGACTCGGCCTCAAACCGACGCTCAAGAGCTGGCTCGCGCAAAAGCACGTCCTCGTCTCCCAACAACCCGGTAGCCCCGGCACGGTCGATCGCGCACTCGCCGCACGCGACTTGAAACGAACCATCGGCGCGCGCGTCTCACACTTCCTGCTCGTACCGACACTCGTCGCACGAACCGACCTAGTCGCCGCCGTCAACGCCCGCGTCGCCACCGTCTTCGCTGAATCACTCGGCCTACGCGTCTTCCCGCCGCCCTTACCACTCCCCAAAGGACGCATCGGCCAAGTCTGGCACGAACAACTCGAACACGACCCCGCCCAACGCTGGTTTCGAAAGCTCATCGCCGAAGAGTGCCGCAACCTCTAACCGGCGATTGCGCGCGGAGCTTGTCCGGAAGTCGCACGTGTCCGGCGCGAACGCTGTTGCAGAGACGAAAAGCGATTTTGAAAGATTGCTCTAAACGACTGCAACGTGCCGCGCCCGCAGCGACGGTCTCCGACGCAAAATTATGGTTCGGATCCGAAGCATAATTTCTGAAGCGGAACCCTCGGGTCAGCGATGGCGCGATGAACGGCAACTTATGGTTCGGCTCCGATGCAAGATTTGCCCGAAGAGCCGAAGCTGAGCATTCGCCGCAACGCGAGCGGGAACGCTCTCCTTTAGTGCGGGGCGCCCGAGCTTGCGCGCGGCCCCTTCGAAGATCCGCTCAAGGGCCCTGGGGTTCGCTAGAGATACGCTCTTCGGCTCTTCGGCTCCGCTGCCCGATGCGGCCGCGCGCCAACGCGGTGGGCCTTCGGATCTGCACCGTGCCGCTCTGCGGCCTCGCGGTTCGAATTCTGGGAGCCGCGATTGGGCGGGAATCATGCGGCTTTCGAGGTGCGATGCGGGAGCGCGAGCGCCCCTTCTTCGGCCGATCAGGCCCACCCGCGTTTCGGTGAGACAGTCCCCCTGATATTCTTTTGATCGATATCGCACATATGAAACATCGATTGGAGTGTTGTCTCGAAAGGGCGCAGGTTCCGATTCGGCGGCGCGGTGCTGCTGGCGAAAGGACGGGCGACATGCTCGAGCGATTTTTGAAGACGGATGCGAGTAAGACTTTGTATGTGCAGCGCGCGTTGCTGGGGGCAGTGATGCTGCCCCACGGGGCGCAGAAGCTGCTCGGGTGGTTCGGGGGCTATGGCTTCAGCGGCACGATGAATTTCTTCACGGGCACGATGCACCTTCCGCATGCGCTCGCCTTTCTGGTGATCGTCAGTGAGTCCTTCGGGTCGCTCGGCTTGTTGCTCGGCTTGGGCACGCGGCTCGCGGCGTTCGGCGCAGCTGCGACGATGGTGGGCGCCGTGCTCACGACGCACTTGAAAGTCGGCTTTTTCATGAATTGGTTTGGCAATCAGTCGGGCGAGGGGCTCGAGTATCATCTGCTCGCGCTGGCGCTCGCGCTACCGCTCGTCGTGCGCGGTGGTGGCGCGTTTTCGGTCGATCGGCGCTTATTCGACGCGCTCGTGAGCCGACGAGTGCTGAGCCGAGAGCAAACGCTGCGTACGCGGATCGCCGGACACGATCTCGCCGATCACACGTCTTGAACCCCCAAGAGCCTTCTCCGACACGAGAACCCGAAGCCAAGGAAATGCAAACCATGAACACCATCACTCGCGACGAACTCAAAACCGCCCTCGAAGCCCGCGCGCCCCTCACGTTACTCGAGGCGCTGCCCGAGAAGTATTTTCGCCACAGCCACCTGCCGGGCGCACGCCTATTTCCGCACGATCAGGCGCGAGAGCTGGCCGCGCAACTACTCACCGAGAAGGATGCGCCGATCGTCGTATATTGCGCGAGCGCGACTTGCCTGAATTCGCACCAAGCGGCACAAACGCTGACCGAGCTCGGCTATACCGATGTCCGCGTTTATGTCGAAGGCAAAGCTGATTGGCAAGCTGCTGGCTTTGCTCTCGAGCGTTGACGAGCTCGAGCGAGCCGGGAGCGGGCGACCGTTACGAACCGTAACTTGGCCCTAGCGCAACAAAAGCGCCCGCACTGCTCCTGGCTCGGCCCCGTCGCCAGCGTTGCCCCTCGGGACGGGGCTGGGAGACGGCACGCCGCTGTGCCTGGCTGTGCCGGTGTTCAGCAGTCGAGCGAGCTTTCTCTAAGATTTTCTCAAACTGCGGAGCCGCGCGTTAGCATGATTGTCATGGCTGCGCGCGCTACCTCGTCAGGCACGATCTCGTTCGGTTTGGTCTCAATCCCGGTCAAGTTCTACACGGCCGCCTCTTCCGAACAGGCCAGCTTCAACATGCTGCACAAGAAGTGCGGCGGACGCGTCAAGCAGCAATACATCTGCCCGACGGACAACAACGAGGTCGTGGAACGCACGGACATGATGAAGGGCTACGAGTACGCCCGCGGCCAGTACGTGACGTTCAGCGACGAAGAGCTCAAGGCGTTGGAGGCCGAGCGCAGCAACAGCATCGATATCGCAGAGTTCGTGCCGATCGCGAGCGTGGACTTCGTGTCCGTCGAAAAGATCTACTACCTTGGTCCGGACAAGGGCGGGGACAAAGCTTATCGGCTGCTGTCTGAATCGATGACGAAGAAAGAGCGAGTCGCCGTGGGCCGCTGGGCGAGCCGCGGCAAGGAGCAATTGGTGCTGATTCGGCCGTACGGCAAGGACGGCATCGTGCTGCACCAGCTCTACTACGCCACCGAAGTGCGAGCCTTCGACGAAATCGACACCGGCGCGACCTTCAAGTTCAGCGACAAAGAGCACGAGCTCGCGGAAAAATTGATCGAGCAGCTCTCCAGCGACACCTTCGACCCAGAAAAATACAGCGATTCGTATAGCGAGCGCGTCGAGGCCGCGGTGCAGGAAAAGGTCGAGGGCAAGGAGATCACCGTTGCCCCAGAAGCGCCCAAGGCGCAAATCATCGACCTATTCGAGGCTCTGAAGAAGAGCCTGTCGGCGAGCGCGGATGGGGAAAAAGGCCCGCTGCGCCCGCCCAAGAAGACTGCCCCCAAAGCCGACGCCAAGAAGAAGACCAGCTCCAGCGAGGGCTGACTCCACATTCTTGGCCCGACCGCCGGCCGCGCTCTATCACAGTGGCACCACCCGGAGGTCGCCATGAAAAGCCGCAAAGCCACACTGGTCGTGATCGAGTTCGGCGCAAGCTGGCCGCGCTGGCTCGACCCGAGCGAATCGGGCGATATGGCCGTGGTCGCGCAGCACTACGAAGGCGCGCCGAGTTCGCTCATTACCCAAGTCGCGAGCCGAATCACGCGCTTGGAAGCCAAGGGCTGGCAGATGAATGCCATCGTTTTCGTCTCCAACGGCTGTTGTGAAGGCGACTCGGTTGCCGCACGTTCGATCCTCGCTCACGGCCTTTTGTCGCGCTTGCGCGCGGCTGGTGGCGGGCACTTTGCACTCAGCGTCGACGGACGACAGGGGCGTCGCGCGAGCCACAACCTCGCACTGTTGGCCGAATCCATGGACAAAGCGGCGCGCATCGGCGGCGTCAGGCTCAGCACGTACTCGGGCGAGCAGGCAGCGCCCGCAGCTTCGGACCGGGCCGCGCTGGCCAGTTAGGATAGGCTCCTACTCGCAGAAGCGCTCAGTTCTGCTAGAAGCGCCGCGTGGAAAGCCTCGCAGCCCAAGAGCTCCATGCGCGAGTGGCCTTGGAATGGCCGCTCCTGCTCGACCGCATCGCGTCTCGCTGCACGAGCCGCGCGGCGTCTGCCTATGTGCGCGCACTGCTGCCCGCCGAAACGCTGGAAGAGGCCCGTCTCCGCTTGCGCCGCGTGCACGACGCACTCGACTTGTTCAACACGGGTCACCCGTTACCGGTCCGAGAGTTCGCCGAACTGAGCGAGCTGTTCGAACGGGTGCACGCGGGCGGCGAAGCGAGCGGCCCGGAGCTGTGGGCGCTTTCCGGCGTACTTTCAGTGGCCGCCGATCTGCGCGTCTACGCGAAGACTCACCAGGCGCGGGCACCGCATTTGGCGAGCGCAATCGGCAGCGATCCTAGCCTCGATCGGCTGCGCGAACGACTCAGCATCTGCATCGACGACGGCGGCTCCGTCGCCGATCGCGCTTCGCCGGAGCTCGCTCGCGCTCGCGCCAAGGTACGCGATGCGCAGGCCGATCTGAAGCGTCGCTTGGGTCAGCTACTCGATCGCTTCGCGGATCTACTCCAAGGCCAATACTATACCGAGCGCGAGGGACGTTTCGTGTTGCCGGTGCGTTCCGATGCTCACCTGCGCGTCGACGGCATCGTGCATGGTTCGAGCGCCTCGGGCAGCACCTTGTTCGTCGAGCCGCGCGAGCTGACCGAGGTCGGAAACCGGCTGCGCTTGGCCGAAGCCGAAGCAGCGCGCGAGCAGGACCGCGTGCTGATCGCGCTTTCCAGCGAAGTCAGGGCCACGCACGACGCCTGTGAGGAGGCGTTCTTTGCCTGTGTCGCGGCCGATCTGTGTAGCGCCTGCACGCGCTGGGCGGACGAGACGAACTCAGTAGTGGTGCCCTTGGCGGATGACGCCCAGCTCGAACTACACGACGCTCGTCACCCGCTGCTCTTGTTGACCGGGCTGAACGTAGTGCCCAACGACATCGTGCTCCGTGCCGGGCAAGCGCTGATCATTTCAGGCCCCAATGCCGGCGGGAAAACCGTCGCACTGAAGACTGCAGGGCTCGTTGCTTGGATGGTGCGAGCGGGGCTGCCCGTGCCGGTACGCGCGGACTCGATCGTGGGCTGGTTCGACCGCGTCTTGTGTGACATCGGCGACGAGCAATCGATCACACGCTCGCTTTCCACGTTCAGCGCGCACATCGTCAACCTGTGCTCGATCTTGGAGTGCGCGAGTCCGAGCTGCCTCGTGCTGCTCGACGAAGTCGCGGCAGGAACCGACCCAGAGGAGGGAGCAGCCCTGGCCGCCGCGATGCTCGAAGCGCTCACCGAGCGCGGCGCCGCGGTCGGCGTCACCACTCACTACGAACGCTTGAAGGAGCTCGCCACCCAGAACCCGCGCTTCGAGAACGCCTCGGTGGGCTTCGATTTTGCGCAGATGGCGCCCACTTTTCGGCTGCATTTGGGAGTTCCTGGACCGTCCAGCGCGCTCGCGGTCGCGCTGCGGCACGGGCTCCCAGAGCCAGTGATCGCGCGCGCCAAGGCGCTTCTGCCCGTGCAAGCGCTGGATCGCGAAGCCACGCTCCGAGAGCTCTCGCGCGAGCGCGCCGAGCTCGACGCGCTCCGCAGCGCAGCCGAGCTAGATCGAAAGGCAGCGGGTGAGCTGCGCGAGACGTTGGAAGCCGAGCGCCGCGCGTTCCGTGAAACCGCAGCGCGCGAAGCGGAGCGCGACGTGCGCGAGCTACGCGTGGCGGTGCGCAGCGCTCGAAAAGAATTGGAAGACGTGCGCGCTCGTCTGCGGAGCACGGGCACTGAATCGAACGCTTTGCGCGAGCTCGAACGCGGCGTGAACCAGGTTGCGGCACGCGTGGCGCTCGGCGGTGAGCTCTCGGCGCTCGATCAAAGCGCGCCGAAGACCGATGTCCGCGACCTCGATGCCAACACGCTGCGCATCGGCCAAGCGGTGTTTCATCGTGCGCTCGGAACGACGGGACAGGTGATCGAACTGTGCGCGCGCGATCAAGTGCGCGTGATGATTGGCGCGATGAAGTTGCTCGTACCGATCCGCGAGTTGAGCGGTGTCGCGAATCGAGACCAACCGAAGCAGAGCGCGCGATCAAACTCGAAATATAGAACGGCAACTCAGCCGAAACTTACACACAGCGCGCAGCGCACCGATGCGACGACACTCGATCTGCGCGGCCAACGCTACGACGAGGCATTGGGTAACGTAGACGCTTTCATCGATCGTTTAATCGGCGTTAACGAAGCGGCAGGATTCGTGTTGCACGGGCATGGAACCGGCGCACTCAAGGCCGGTGTGCGCGAGCACCTGCGCGCTTCCGCCTACGTTGAACATTCGAGGCCTGCGGAGCCGGATGAAGGCGGCGACGCATTCACCGTGTTTTGGTTGCGCGGCTAGATCTACGGCCGCGGAGCGCAATCTGCGGTAGCGTGCGCACAGTCGATGTCCGAACCCGTGACCGCCCCAACTACGCCCGTCGCTGCTCCCTCACGTCCCAACCACTCCATTCCTGCCGCCTCCGAGCATGGGCACGGACACGGCGGAGGCAGCGGCTACCTCGGCAAGTTGGCGCTGGGCGCGCTGGGCGTCGTCTACGGCGACATCGGTACCAGCCCGTTGTACTCCATGCGCGAGTGCTTCGCAGGCGGCATGGAAACCACGCACGAGAACATCCTCGGCATTCTGTCGCTGATCTCGTGGTCGCTGATCATCATGGTGTCGCTCAAGTACATCGCCTACGTACTGAAAGCCGACAACAAGGGTGAAGGCGGGATTTTGGCGCTGATGGCGCTATCCAGCTCGAATCTGCGCAAATCGCGCGCGTATTTGCCGCTGATTTTCCTGGGCGTGTTCGGCTCTGCGCTGCTCTATGGCGATGGCATGATCACCCCCGCGATCTCGGTGTTGAGCGCGGTCGAAGGTCTCGAGATCGCGGCCCCACACCTCGACCATCTGGTGGTGCCGATCACGATCGTGATTTTGGTCGGATTGTTCATCGTGCAAAAGCGTGGCACGGGTGGCATCGGCGCGATCTTCGGGCCCGTTACTTTGCTGTGGTTTGCCACCATCGCCGTGCTCGGCGTCGGACAGATCATCCACTACCCGGGTGTGCTCAGCGCGATCAGCCCGCACCACGGCGTGCTCTTTCTCGCGCATCACGGGGAGCGCGGGTTGCTCGTTCTAGGCGGCGTGTTCTTGGCGGTCACCGGTGGTGAAGCGCTGTACGCCGATCTCGGACACTTCGGCCGGCGACCGATTCGCCTAGCCTGGTTCGCGGTGGTTTTTCCGGCGCTCTTGATGAACTACTTCGGGCAAGGCGCGCTGCTCATCGCGCGCCCAGAAGCCATCGAAAATCCCTTCTTCCGCATGGTGCCGAGCTTCGCGCTGTACCCGGTCGTGCTGCTCTCGACGTGCGCCACCGTGATTGCCTCTCAGGCGTTGATCTCGGGCGTCTATTCGCTGACCAGTCAAGCGACCATGCTCGGATTCCTGCCGCGCTTTTCGATCCGCCACACGTCGGCGGACGAGCGCGGTCAAATCTACATTCCGAGCGTGAACTACGTGCTGATGCTCGCGGCCATCGGCCTCGTCTTGGGCTTCAAGTCTTCGATGGCCTTGGCCGCTGCTTACGGCATCGCCGTCACGCTGACGATGATCATCACCACCATCTTGGCGTTCTTCTTGGTGCGCTACGGTTGGGGTTGGGGTTATCACAAGGCGATCCCGGTCACGTTGGTGTTCTTCATTCCCGAGATGTTCTTCGTGAGCGCGAACGTCTCGAAGATCGAACACGGCGGCTGGGTACCACTAGCGATTGGCGCCCTCATCTTCACGATCATGGTCACCTGGAAGCGCGGTCGTGAAATCCTGTACGCTCGCTTTCGCGAGCAGCAGCTACCGCTGGTCGACTTCTACGACGTGCTTGCGGTCGAGCGACCCGCGCGTGTCCCTGGGACTGCCGTGTTCATGACCGGTACCGGTGACGGTACGCCACCCGCGTTGCTCCACAATTTCCTGCACAATCGCGTGCTGCACCAGAACATCGTGTTGCTCACGATCACGACCACCGATGCCGCACGCATCAACGAAGACGAACGGTTCAAGCTCGAAAAACTCGATCACGGTTTCTGCCGAGTCGTCGGTCGCTACGGCTTCATGGAACAACCGGATGCGCCGTCGCTGTTGATCAAGGGCGGGCTGATCCACACCGTCGAGCACACGACGTTCTTTCTTGGCCGGGAAAATTTGGTAGTGACCAAGCATCCGGGCATGGCGCGTTGGCGAGTGGGGTTGTTTTCGTTCATGTCTCGCAACGCCCTCTCCGCGACCAAGTTCTTCAATATCCCGCCCGACCGCGTGATGGAGATCGGCGCGCAAATCGAACTCTGAGCGATTCGCGATTGGGGTGGCGAGGCCAGAGGCCGATTCAGAATCGGTGGCACGGGCCCACAGGCGAGCTCGCAAGCTAGATAGCCAATCGGAGGCTGGCGCCCACAGGAGCTCGGCCCCGAGCTCCGATGTGGGTCTGGTAGTGCCTTGTTTTGCCTAGTTTGTTGGGCATAGCCTGAGACTTCGCGTGGCGACGCCGGACGCACTCGAGTGCGCTCCGCGACTCGTCACAAGGAGTCCAACGATGAGCAAACTGGCTTGGGTTTTGAGCTTCGCGCTACTCGCGTGTGGCTCTGGGCAAGCGAAGAACGACGGT
>Ga0164309_10000073_pt1 | contig 56969 bp, 57 predicted proteins | sample Whisoiple_247_MG_FD_109984 | JGI IMG/M metagenome (GOLD analysis project Ga0164309, IMG submission 109984) | Soil microbial communities amended with fresh organic matter from upstate New York, USA - Whitman soil sample_247_MG | ecosystem: Environmental > Terrestrial > Soil > Unclassified >... | reverse complement strand
TCGAGCCAGTGCTCCCGCAGTGGTGGCCGAAACAACCCACGAACCACGAAGGTGCCGCGCGAGCCGCGACACGCGCATTCCGACTTCACCGGTGGAGTCGCGCCGCGCATCCCCACGCCCGCCAGCCCCCTCAGGGCCAGAAACCTCGACAAGCGTCTTTGTGTAGAATCATCAGCTGCGGCTCGGCGGTTAGTCCCTTTCGTCCGCGACGCTGAAGGCAGCGACGTGGCGCGTGACCGTCAAAAGAGACGAGCTGAGCGGACGTCCGCAGCAGTGTTCAGACCTCGGGCCGAACATGTCCAGGAGCCCGAACTCGACGGACAACACCGCAGAATTGCCGCTGATTCGTGATCCGGCGTGTGGGCACACCGCGTGCACTGGGGGGCCCAACTGTTCGAGTTGGCGCCGCGCGTGGAAGCCGTTTCCCGCCCGTTCGCCAGGAGGATCTACGTTCATGATGAAGTCGGCAATTGGCTATTTGGCGTTCGCGGTACTCGGGATCTTGGCCTGCGCTTGCAGCAGCGACGCGAGCAACAACAGCCCGTGCAAGACCGGCGCGTTGGCTTGTCAGTGTTATGCGAACAAGACTTGCGATACCGGCCTCAGCTGTGTCGCAACCGTATGCATCGATCTGTCGGGGCTCGGCGGCTTCGGCAACATTTTCGGTACTGGCGGCGAAGGCGCAATCAGCGGCGCGGGGACCACGAGCGACGCCGGTGCTTCGAGCGGCGGCGCCAGTGCAGGCGGTGCACCGAGCAGCGGAGGTTCGCTCAGCAGCGGCGGCTCGCTCAGCACGGGTGGTTCGATCAGTAGCGGCGGTTTGATGAGCAGCGGAGGTTCGATCGTTGCTGCGGGCGCGGGCACGGGCGGCGCCGGTCAGGTGTTCCCACCGAACCCCGCTGGCTGCGCTCGAGTCACGAGCTGCCCAACGTGCTGCGAGACCGCCGGAGTGTTTGCGCTCAACTCGCTCGCCAACGACGCGACCAGCAAATACGTGACCGCGTTCGACGTGACCGCGAGCGCCATCACCGCTGAGTTCAACTTCGCGACCAGTGACGAGGTGGGCGCGATCTTCTTCCACTTCTCGACGCCTCAGGACATCGGTGCGTTGAGCATTACTGGGCTCGCCACGGGCGGCGCTTTCGAAATCGCTCTCGTGCGCGCCACTGGTAAAGATGGCTGCATCTACCCGGTCGTCGGCAGCTCGCTCTCCAGCACCCCTTCGTCGTGCTGGGGGCTCGGGGCAGGGCCCTACGCGGCGCTACCCGCGGACCAAATCGAGGTTCGCGTTCGTTCGCTATCCGCCGGCCGAGCCGCACTCAACGTGAGCTCGGTGCAATACGCGCCCTAACCTTTCCAAGGCTTTGCGGAACGACCCGCGTCGCGCGAGTGAGAGGAGGTGAGAGGCCTGTGCAGTGACTCGGCCTGAGGTTCGGGGCTATACTCGCCGACGGGTGAGCGGTTAGGGCTTGCCCGCTTGCCATTGGCCGACGCATGCCGCCCCGAAGTTCAGGTCAGACCACCGCGCCCTCGCTGAGCGTGGGCGTCGGCACTTCGGGACCATCACCACTGAGTCTCGCCTGGCTGTTTCCGCAGACGAACGGTCCGACCACGCTCCTGCCCTCTGCCGGCAGTGCAGAAGCGTTCATCGGTCGCGACGAGGATTGCGCGGCCGTGCTCTCGGGGCAGGACGTGTCGCGCCGGCACGCGGTCCTGCGTGCCCAGGGCCCGCACTGCGTGCTGCTCGACCTCAAGAGTCGAAACGGCACTTGGGTCAATGGGCGTCAGATCCAAGCGACGCTGCTGAGCGTCAACGACGTGGTGCGCGTCGGCGGCTGGGTCGGGGTGGTCAGTGAAGAGTTCGGCGAGCTGGGAGCCTTGGCACCCGGGCTGTACGGCGGACACGCGCTTCGCGCAGCCTTGGCGGCCGTCGAACGCGCCGCGATCAGCGATTTGCCGATCGTGCTGGAGGGCGAAACCGGCACGGGCAAAGAAGCGACTTCGCGCGCAATTCACCAATGGAGCGGGCGCGCCGGACCATTCGTGGCGGTCAACTGCGCGGCGCTCCCGCATGCCTTGGCCGAGGGCGAACTGTTCGGCTACCGTCGCGGCGCGTTCACGGGCGCCGAGCAAGCGAGCACGGGCTACTTTCGCGCTGCGCAGGGCGGCACGCTCCTGCTCGACGAGGTGTGCGAGCTACCGCTGCTCTTGCAAGCGAAGCTGCTGCGCGTGATCGAACAGCAAGAGGTGCAGCCTCTCGGCGAGGCCAAGCCGGTCAAGCTCAATGTGCGCGTGCTCGCGGCGGCACAAGAGCCACTCGCGACGGCCGTCGCGCAAGGGCGATTTCGCGCCGATCTCTTCGCGCGGCTCGACGGCCTCACCGTGCGCTTGCCCCCGCTGCGCGAACGCCGCGCAGAGATCCCGTATTTGTTCACGCGCTTGCTCGTCGAGGGTTCGGGCGCCCGCCCGCCCGCCGTGGACGTGCGCGTCGTGGAGCGCCTGTGTTTGTATGATTGGCCGTTCAATGTGCGCGAGCTCGGGCTCTTGGTCAGGCGCCTGCTCGTGCTGCACGGCGCCGAGCCAATGTTGAAGTTGCAACACTTGCCTGAGCGCTTCCAAGTCGAGCCGGGGCCGCAGCTCAGCGTCTCAACCCCGGAAGTGTCGCAACCGGAACGCACGCCGGAGCGCGCGGACGCGGACACGCCCGACTTCGCCGAACTCTTGGAGGCGCTGCGCGCGTGCGGCGGAAACGTGGCGCGTGCCGCGCAATCGCTCGGGATCTCGAGGCAGCGCGCGTACCGCATGATGCAAGGCCGCACGGACTTGGATCTCGACGCCCTGCGCGCGCCAGGCAGCGAACCATGAGCGACGCCAGAGACGCCTCGGTGAGCTCGGACGCGGAGACGGTGTCTGCGCAGTCGCGCACCGGCCAAGTGATCGCCGAGAAATACCGCATCACGCGGCTACTCGGCCGCGGCGGCATGGGCGAAGTCTACGAGGCGCGCCACGTGGTCGTGGGCCGCCGCTTCGCACTGAAGTTCCTGCATGAGCACCTAGCTCGAGGTCGCGATTCGCTCTCGCGCTTCCTGCGTGAAGCGCAAGCAGCGGGAGCGCTGGACAGCGAGCACATCGCGGCCGTGCTCGACTTCGATACGGCCGCTGACGGCTCACCCTTCTTGGTCATGGAGTACTTGGCAGGTGAGAGCCTCGCCACGCTGCTCGCGCGCGAGGGACCTCTGCCCGTGCCGCGCGCGATCGCGATCTTGGTACAAGTCTGCAGCGGCTTGGACGTCGCGCATCGCGCAGGGATCGTGCATCGCGACCTCAAGCCCGATAACTTATTCGTGACTCGATTGCCGAGCGGCTCAGAGCAGATCAAGATCTTGGATTTTGGAATCGCGAAGCTTGCCGATCCCGGTTCGGATGGCGCCATCACGAGCAGCGGAGCGATCCTCGGCACGCCGTATTACATGGCTCCCGAGCAAGCGCGCGGCGAGAAATCCGTCGATTTTCGGGCCGATATTCACGCCCTCGGCGTGATTGCCTATGAGCTCTTGTCGGGCAAGAAACCGCACCCAGGCGAAGGTTACAACGCGATCCTGGCCCATATTCTGACGCAGCCGATCACCCCGCTGGCCTCACTCCGCCCCGGTTTGGAGCCGAGCCTCGTCGCGGTCATCGAGCGAGCCCTGGCGAGCGAGCCCGCGCGCCGTCAAAGCTCGATTGCCGAGCTGGGCAAGCAACTTGCGCCGTTTGCCGGAAGCGCGCTCTCGTCCGACAGAGTTCACTTCGATCTTCGACCCGCGAGCCCCAGCGTCGTCGATGCCTCGAGCCAAGCGACGATGGCTGCGACCACGTCGGCGCACGACGGTACATTTCAGTCCGCGATCGGCGATGTACAGCTTGGCTCATCGAGTCGCGAACGCCCGCAGCGAGCTCGCTGGGCACTGATCGCGCTTGGCGTCGCAGCGAGTGGATTACTGCTGACGCGGGCGCTGAGCCGCGCACCGAGCACGCAAAACGCCGTTGGAGCGTCGAGCAGCCCGGTAGAGCCGGCGGTCGTCGCTCCCGCAACCACGGCCAGCGCGACGACCAGCGCCGCCGCGAGCGCGCCATCGAGCTCGATTGCGCCACCACCCGCGCAGGTACCGCCCGCCGCGGTGCAATCGGCCAAGGTCGCTCCGCGCCCCAAGCGAAGCGCACCCGCTCCCTCCGCGGCCGAACCGAGAGAACACAAAGACGAGGTCCGGTTCGATGAGAAGAACCCGTATTGAGCGCGCTGCCCTGTGCCTCGCACTCGCGACGGCATTGACGCTGACTCAAGCCTCCGCTCGGGCTGCCGACGCGCGCACCGAAGCCCGAACTCACTTCGATCAAGGCGTCGGCTTGGCGCGACAACGCGCATACGCCGAAGCACTGACTGAGTTCGAGCGCGCTTATCAAATCTTTCCGCACTACACCGTGCAGTACAATATTGGGCAAGCGCTGATCGCGCTCAATCGTCCCACCGAGGCGACTCTGGCACTGACGCGCTACCTCGACGAAGGCGGCGCGAACATCGAACCTCGTCGACGCCAAGAGGTTGAAGCGACCATCGCCAGCGAGCTCGCGAAAACGAGCACCCTCGAAATCACCGTCGACGTTACCGGCGCGCTGATCACCATCGACGACAAGCCGAACGGTCACTCACCGCTCACTTCGCCGATCCGCGTGGATAGCGGCACTCACCGCATCGTCGCCACCCTCGACTCGGGTGAGCGGCGCGAAACCAGCGTGGATGCCAAAGCCGGACAGAGCGTGCAGGCGCACCTCAATTTTGGCGCGCAGACCTTGGCCGCACCCGCAGCGCTCCTCGCGCCCGAGCCGGCGCAACCGAGCCCCGTCACACCGGCACTGGTCGCCGCCACACCGCCTCAACCCGAACCCGCGCCGACTTCGCAGCGTTCGACGCAGAAAACCCTGGGCTACATCGTCGGTGCGACCGGCATTGCCCTCACCGGCGCGGCGGCCGCACACTTCTTTTGGAATCGCGCACGCCACGAAGAGTGGCAGTCGCGCTACAACGCCTACTACAACGATCCGACCGATCAGAATCGAGAATCAGCCAACAGCTTGGCCACCTCGGTCTCGAACGCGAGCGCGGTCACCGTTGGCCTCGCGATCGGCGCAGGGGTTGCACTCGGGACGGGCGCGGTGCTCCTGCTCACGAGCAGCAGCAGCGTGAGTGCGAGCGGAACTGTGGGAGCCGGCGGTCCGTTCATGACTCTGCGGGGCAAATTTTGAACTCAGTGTTTGCCAAGCGATCGCGCGTGCTCGCGCTGGCTGCGTTAGCCGCGGCCGCGCCCAGCGCCTGCTACGACATGCCACTGATTCCAGATGACTCGCCCACAGTCGCCGGTTCAGGAGGCCACGGCCACGCAGGCGCGGGCGCAGGCACGCACCAAGGCGGTGCCCCCGCAAACGCCGGTGCGCCCCACACCGACGGCGGTTCGAAGCCAAGCGGAGGCAGCAGCTCGAGCGCTGGCGCCGCGGGAAAAAACACAGGAACTGGCGGAACCACAGGGCTTGGCGGAAGCGCACCCACCGTTACCTGGCTCGACCTCGACGGAAGCACCGCGCCATCGAGCTCGCTAACCAACTCGAAACTCGGCATCCAGGGCTCGTTCTATGCTTACGGCGACGACTGCGCGACGAAGACCTTGCAATGGGACGAGTCAAGCCGCTGCGTGTCCGGAGTTCTCTGTGAGCCACTCGACGGCTGGGGCATCTCCATCGGCTTCGATTTCCACAACACCGGCCCCGATGGCTCGCCGCGCAACGCGAAACTCACCTGGAATCCCGAGGACGTCGGTGCGCGCGGCGTGGTGTGGCTGATCCGCGGCAAAGCTCCGCAGCTGCAAGTGTGGGTCCTAAACATGGCTTCGAGCTGGCAAGGCGTATGCACAGGCATGCCCTGTGAAATCGACGGGCCCCCCGATGGCACCGACAGCGCGACACTCAATGGCGAGCTCTACTTCGACAACATGAAGAAGGACAACTGGGGCTCCGGCACCCAATACACCTTCGATCCCGCAGCCGTGCACGCACTTCAATTCAAAATCGCAACCGTCAAAGTTGGCGCGGTCGCGTACGACTTCTGCATCGACGGGTTAGGCATCATTCACTGACCTTCGAGCCACCGCGGTGACCGCCTTGGATTTTGGGTTAGCGGGCGCGGCGAGCGAGGTGCGTCGCGTAGCCCAATGAACGCTCAGCGCAGAATCCTGAACGCGAGCTACGCGACGAACACCGAGCGCCGCGCCCGCTAACCCAATCCCAATCTCTAGTTCCAAGGCTCAGGAGCGCCAGCTGCGTGCATTCGAGTCGCTCCTCACGTTGCGGCGGGGACTGAACGCCGTTAGTTGATCAGCGAGATGTATATCGGGCAGAAGATCGATGACCTCGAAATCCTGGCGCATCTTCCGGCGGAGTATCGGCGCCTCTTGGAGACTGCGAACGGATACGTCGCGTACCACGGTGGCCTGCACATCCGGGGAGCGTGCCTGCTTCCGGAGTGGCATTCGCTTCGTTCGGCTTGGTTTGGCGAAGAAGCGATCCATCGACTGTTCGCGCAGGTTTTGCCAGAAGACATCCCATTTGCGGAGGACTGCCTCGGGGATCAGTTTATCCTGCGCGACAATCTCGTCTGGAAGCTCCGTGCTGAAAGCGGGGATTTGGTTGCGCTCGAGCTCACCTTGGCCGAGTTTGACGCTGCCGCGCGCAGCGATCCGAATGACTTTCTCGAGCTGGGGCCGCTCCACCAATTTCGATCGGAAGGCGGCTCGCTGCTGCCTGGTCAGTTGCTCAGCGTCTATCCCCCATTCCTATTCGCGGAGTCTGGCGCTGGCGTCCACCTTCGATTGCCGGCGGAGCCGTAGCGGCAAAGGCCGAAGCGCTATTATCAACTCTGAGGCGCTCAAGACCTTGCGAACCCTGCCATGGCCTACGACGAGGTAATCGACACCACCCATGGACCAGAAGAAGCTGTCAGCTCTATTCAGAACGCTCGGCGCTCGAGATCCCGGTGCATGGGCTCAATCCCAAATCGAAGAAGGGGTCCCACAGCTTGCCCGCTTCCTATTTCTGCGCCAAAGCGTGGCGGGCCGTCGTCGCCGAGAGCGATTCGACTTGGATCGCGAGCGCAATCGCGCGCGCGAAAGCCACACCGGACGAGCCATACGCGGGTGTCGGTGGCGACGGCCAATGCGGATTCTCAGGGCGGTAGCGCGGTCCGTCAACGTGTTCGAGTTCAGTGTCTACGCTCACTCCGCCTTCGGAAGACCGTGCAGACAATGTGATTGTGCCGCCTGCAATTCTCCCTGTGCCCCGGGATCTTTGTCCACGCTCGCTTGAAAGAAGTTCTTGAGGTCCTCGGCAGTGTGATGCCGCTCCTTCAGTCGCCCAAGAACGCATGTGCAAAATTCATTGCAGATCTGGGCGTTCGAGTGGCTACAGGAGCCAGAACAGCCCGATAGGAATCCCTGCTCGAGCTTGACTGGGTCGATCGGTCCATTGCCCTTCTGGATGAGGGAGTGGGCTCCGCTCACTAGACCGACGAGCGCGCCACCGAGCGCAAGGAGGTACGGCACGGCCCCGCGAAATCGAGAAGGCGATTTGGCCCCGGGCTCTGCCAGACCTGCGATCTGCTGGAGTCGCTCGACCTCGCCTGTCCCGCTTGGTCCGACTAGCTTACGCCCAACCCAATATCCGATGATTGCCGGAAGAGTGATCGAGCCGCAGAGATATCCCAGCGCATACGGATCCATTACCTTCGTCCTAACATGGTAGCGTCGGAAAGTGACGTGAGCGACGACCGCAATGCCCCTCCCTCGCCTGAAACTGGTGGACGGAAACCTCGAGCTACTGACGGCAGCAGTCGCCGGTGCAGATGCGCTCCAGCCGTTGCTCGGGGTCTCCATCGCAGACGATTGGGCCGGTTTCCCAGAGGCACTGCCTATTCTGCGTGAGTCGTACGCGAAGCACCCCAATGCGCATGCCTGGGGTTCGCTGTTCTTTGTCGATCTCCGTGCGCTCGCACTGGTCGGTTTCGGAGGGTTCAAGGGCCCGCCCTCGTCTGACGCTGTAGTCGAAATTGGATACGCGATCGCCCCTGCATTCCGCGGACAGGGATTGGCGACAGATGCCGTCGCGCAAATGCTTCAACGTGCGTTCGCGGACGCGGCGGTCCGCGCGGTGGATGCGCACACGCTCGGACACGCCAATCCCTCCACCCGTGTCCTCGACAAATCCGGCTTTCAGAAGATCGGCGAAACCAACGATCCCGACGAGGGAGTGGTTTGGCACTGGCGTTGCGACCGCGCTCGCCGCTGAATGGCAATGCTGTTGAGGAGTTCGATCTGAATGTCGACGGCGGGCACATCCACGGAGTCGTCGAACCAGGAGAAGGTAGATGCCTTTTTCGGGATTTCGGCACAGAGTCGCGCTGAGATGTCGCACGGGCAGCTCCCTTCCGAATTGCGCCAGAGGTTGCAGGCTTCGAGCTTCAGCAAGGGCAAAGGTTTTCTTCTAGCGGCCGGCGCGCTCTTGGTACTTTTTCTGCTCGCGGTTGGAGGGCGCACGGCGATTCTCGGTGACGGAGTTGGCGTCGCATTGCTGCTCCTCGTCGTGATGCACGAGGTGCGACTGCGGCGCCGCCAGACGCGCTCGCTCGCGTCACTCGGACCTATCGAGGCGACCGAAGGTCATGCGCAGACCGTTCGTTACTGGTTTCCGACATACGGTGAAGTTTCGGGGCTGCGAGCCGACCTTCTGGTCGACAATCGCCGCTACGTTCTGCCATCGAGCTTCGCAGACCACGTCATCGTCGGGCCCGTGCGCGTGTACTGGCAGCGTCCGCCGCCAAGCGAACAAGCAACGCCGGGTTTGATCCCTTACGGGCTCGAACTACTTCCGGGCAGCGTCTTGTCGAAGCGCGCGCCTTCGCGGCAACCGCCGCAGAACTTTCTCGAAGTCCAGCCCGCTGACGAGGTCGAAAGGTAGTGACGAGCCAAGCACAACGACTGAGAGCGGCTCGCGAAGCTCATCGTCTTGGAAACTCGAGCGAGCGCGATCGCCTGGTTGCGGAGAGCGTTGCGGAACTGCAAACGGCTTCAAATGATGCTGAGCGCGCTGCCTGCGCGCATTCCCTGGCAAGCTTCTACCAAGACATGGATGAGCCCGTTGAGTGCGAGGCGTATGCGCGTCTTGCAGTCGACTGGGTGCGACGTTCCGGTTCGCTCGGTTTGCTCGGCAATCACTTGATGTTTCTCGCTCTTCTCGTTCGCGACGCGGGTAGGCTCAGCGAAGCGGTGCAGTACGCGAGTGAGGCGCTGCCTTGCTACGTCCAAGCGCTTGGTCCGGATCACGGTGAGGTTCGCTATATCGCGAGCGTCCTAGAAAACCTGCGCAATCGGCTAGCGCGAGCAGGCGCACCGTGACGGCTGATGACGCTCTGTTGCTTTTCCTTCACGTCAGCCTCGGTGCGAAGCGTGAGCGTGTACTTGATTTCGTTCGCCGACCGAAGGCACGTTCTAAGTTTCTCGACCTGCTGTACCACCAGCTCGGCGGATTTTTTGGCGCGGGCAGCATCGTTGCTCAGCTTCCAGCCATCGCCTGGAACGCGCCCGCTTTTCGCTTCAGTCCTCCATCAGAGTTCGGGACACCGGCGGCGAGCCTTCGGCACGCCTACGACGAGGGTAAGCAGAATGAGCTCGTCGTCACAGCGGATGGACGCTACGGCTACTGGCGAGACGAAACCTATGTGGATTCGGAAACCTTGGTAATTGCAACCGTTGCCGGTTCACGGCCGGTGTTCGAATAGGTCGTTCAAAACAGACCCTGTTCAACCGAGCGATGCCATCCAACCACAACTTCGTGTGCTTCGATTGCAGGGCGAACGTTCGGAGGTCCGGGCTCGCCGAGGCACCGCTTTGCCCCCAATGCGGTCGCGAATGCACGGATCTGGGGTACAAGGTGCCGATTCCTCCCAAGAGCGACCTCGTTGCGTGGCAACGCTTGTACATCGACTTTCGAGAATTCAAGCGGCGCATTGCGGTGACTCGAGACGAGGAGCGAGTCGCAAACACACATCGCCTCGAGCGCCAGATCGAGCACCTCGAGTCCAAACCTGCCAATCCAGGGCGCGAGCAGACGATCCGCGAGCTGCGAAGGCGTCTGAGTGATTTGAAGCAGCCCGCGAGATAGCGCCGTTCGACTCATGCCAGACATCAGTCAACAGATCGACTCTCTGCAGCGCCTGTGTTCGCTTTCCGAACCCAATGCGGACGACGTCTTCAACGCAGGGCGGCTGGTGATGGATCTCGGCCACCGCGACCTCCGTGCCTTTCCGCGATTCGACTTCCGCGCTGCTTCCGAAAAAGTCAGACGACTCTATCGGTCGCTGTTAGATGCCCAGCCCGGCGACGCACGGTGCCTGAATGATCTCAGCGCGCTACTTCTGTCGTGTGGCGAACTAAAAGAGGGGCGAAGCTTCGCTCTCATGGCACTAGCCGCCGCGCCGGGGATTCGGACCGTTCACGAGAACCTGCGGATTGCCGATTTTTGCTGCCAGATTTCGCCGCTCCACGAGGTGCCACCGTTGGCTCCTTCAGAGGCGTTCCTGCTCGCATACTTCGATCCACATGCGCACTAGGGACGGCACAGCATCAAGATGATCTTCGGTTGGTTCAAACGCCGTGCAGCGACCGCAGAGCGGACCCGAAAAGCGCGGCTGCTCGCCGAACGCGCGTTCGCCGATGCCTACCCGAGTCGACGATTGATTTCTGGAATGACGAACGTCTTCCACGAGGATGGATCCGGCCTAGTACTTCAGCTCTGTTACGATTGGGGAGGCATTCCACCTCATCGATCTTGGTGGCGCGTACTCGATGATGATTCGTGCCGCGAGCTCACGCACGACGAGGCCAGCCAGCTTCGCCCGTTGCCCACGTGGCGCTAGCGTCAGGAATAGACGGGGTGTCTTCTTGGGGGAGGTAGTGTAACAATTCCTCGAGGTTCCCCTTGGCCCTGACGGATTTGCTCTTCACGCGGTACGATGTCCCGAAATCCTCGATTGCTGGAGAAGTCTCCACGGCATTCACCCGATTCGTGACGGACGTATTCGTATACCAAGGTCGAGACGGCCCCATTGACGCGGCCAGCGTTGCCGGACTGTCGCCCTCCGAGGTTGAGCTCGCCAAAGACCTGATCCGACGCAATCTTCACCTCGGATACTCACACCTCTTACAAGCCGCTGCTGCACTGCAGGACCAAGGCGCGGTACCACAATTGGAGGCGCTCCTTGCGCAGGCCGGTGACCTAGGTCGGCGCGTAGGAATTGCGCGGAGCTTGCTCACCATCACGGGCGATCGGAAATACGAGCAAGCCGTCCGAGAATGGGAGGAGCTGGGCCCGGACAAGCAACGCCAGCTGATCGAAGAATCTCCGGCATTTCAAGCCGCAATGCGCTCGATGCGGAAGTTTCAGAATGAACACGAGCAAGAAAGAGCCGAGATGATCCGGGCCAATCGGGGTGCATTGCGACACTCCCTCACTGTGCTCGCGTTGACCGCGACTGCTCTTGCGTTGATCGCTGCTGCGGTCTGGTTTTTCGTGATTAGGTAAGTCGGGTCACTCGCTCGAGCCTCAACCGCACGCGCCGCCGAGCATCCCGCGCTTCAGTCCCGCGTTCGGCGGATGCGCGCCGACCCAGATCAAGAACAGAGCCCGCGCAAAGTCCGCGCCTTCAATGGTGGTGCTGGCGGTGCTGCTCTTGAGTTCCACGCCGTTGCCCGGACGATAGGTGATGGTGAAGCGATCGCCGTTTTTGAATTCGGGCAATGCAGCCATCAGCCGTTCCACGCGCGCTTTGAGCTTGCCATAGCCGTCGCCCGCGGCGCGTTCGAAGCCTTTTTGAATGGCTTCCGCCATGTCGCTCTTACTCACGTTGCGCACGAATTGAATGCGAATCTGCTTGGGCTCTTCAGCGGCGGCGATCTTTTCGCCGTCACTCGACTTCTTCAACAGGTAGAGCGCTGCCACGTACACGTTGACGTTGAACACCGTGGCTTCGCGCAGGCCCATGCCGTTGAGCACCAGCTTCGTGTCGTCGACGGTGACTTGGTCCGGCATGCTCACGCCTTCGCAGTCGCGCGCAACCGCGGGCAGCGCGAGCAATAAGACCGGCAACGACAGCCCCAACGCGACACGGCGACTCAAGCGCATCACGCAATTCTACCTCGAGGCCGCGCTCACGCACGCGCCAGGAATGCAACAGTGTGATCGGTGCGACACGCGCGCCCAATCTCCGCCCGTTATAAGGACCGGCAGGCGTGGCCGCCGCGATGAGGAAGCGGGCACCGAGCAGGCCACCGCGCCGACCTTCTCGGCAAGCGCGCCCGTTTCAGCGTGGCCTCCCAAAAAGTCAGTGCACCGACCACGAGCACAAATGGCCGTCGCCGCCGACGATGATGCGACCATTCGCGGAGATCGGCGAAGTGAAGCGATGTACACCATCGCACTTGCCGCTCGTGAACGGGATGGCCTCGCCGGTGTCGCCCTTGAACGCGAGCAGGCCGGAGCTGCCCATGAACCAAATCACGGGATCGGCGCCAGCGTCGTCGCTGTTGGTCGAGATCGGTGAACGACGACGCACCTCGTCATCAGTGCTGCTCATGCTGGCGCACCACTTGATCTCGGGCATGGGCGGCGTGCCTGGCTTCATGCGAATGCCCATGACATTGCCGTTGGAAGTCATATTGTTGGGGCACGCGGAGCCGATCTGTGTGCTGATCGCGAGCCACACGTCAGCACCGCTGCGGTAGGCGCTCGGTGCGGTGTAGACCGACTCTTTGTCGGTGGCAGCGACGACGACATCGGAGAGCTGGCCCGAGGCACCCCCGAGCTTCGCGGCATCGAGGAAGTACACGCGGCCCGGCTTGGCGGGCGCGACGAGCAGTTTGGACGGTGTCGAGTCGGGCACCGTGAACACGGTGGGGCTGCATGAGCCGAAGTCTTTGTCGCCGTTGTTCATGCCAGACGACCAGATGTCGGGGTAGAACAAGTTGTCGTCGTCGCGATGGGGAACGGACATGTCGGTGATGCGAATCACTTCTTCACTGTCCGTATTGTCGCGCTTGCTCGCGCCGCTGTTACCGGTGATCGCGAACACGCCATTGCCGTCGGAGGCCAAGCCGCCAGCCGCCCAGATCCCCTCTTGTCCGCCGAGCGTGGCCCAGCCCGCGACCTGCGTCGGATCGCTCGTTTTCACGCTCACGACCCAGCCGCGGTAGCTGCCACCGTCGCCGAAATAGCCACCAAACGCGACGTACAGGATGCCGTTGACCAACGACAGTGCGCTGCGTTGATTCTGATCGGTGAAGTTGAAGTCGACGCTGCCTGCCTTGACCTTCGACACGTCGATTGGAAAGCCATCGACCTCGGCGCCCTGAGCGTCGATCGACAGCGCGTGGATCTCGTGGCGCCCCGCGGCCATGGCTGCAGCGACGTAGATCACGCGCTTCGTTGCATCGATGACGGGCGTGCTCACGATGCCGCGGTTCTTGATACCGGGGCCAGGGCTGCCGGTGCGTTGCGCACCGATGTTCTTGGTCCAGAGCGTTGCGCCGGTGGTTTCGTCCAGCGCGTACACGTCATTCTGCGTGGTGACGGCGAAGAAGATGCCTTTGCCGGGCGTCGTGCTGGCCAGAAACAAGGGCACCGCGCTCATCTCACCGGTGAACGTGGCCTTGAACTCGGTGTCCATCGCCATCTTGGCGACGTTGGCGGTGGTGAGCTTGGCGTTCACCCAGTGAGCGGTGCGCGCGGAGTCTCCACCGCGTTGAGTGACCGATTGATCGACGTCCACCGCGATCATCCCAGCGGCGCCTGCCGCGGTCGCACCTGCGGTGGAGTTTGCATGCCCCCCATTCGCGCTGCCTCCTCTCGAGCTCGCCGTCCCACCCCTGCCCCCCGAAGCTGCCATTGTCCCACCGTCGCCGCCGTCAACCGCCGAACCCCCGGTTTCGCTCGGCGTTTCGCCGCTGCCCCCGTTTGCTGTCGAAGTACCACCAGCACCCGCGTTCGTCGCGCTATTCGAGCCGCACGCAGAGCCGAGTACGAGCACCAAGGAGACACACAGCGTCTTCAAAAGGGATCTTTCCGAAGTGCGCTAGGCGCACTGTCCGTGAGTGTTGAAACGGGCGTCAGTGTGCGGAGCGGTCGCGAATCATGGCGCCGCGTGCACGCTGACAGAACAATCACTTGCGCAGATGAGCGCTCTCGTCGAATGTTTGGAGCGAGTCGATCACCAGACACGACTCCTTCGTATCTCGGAATCGTGTACATGTTCAAACGAAACGTCGAATGGTGCGTCTCGGCCGCGTTGGTCGTGTTCGCCAATGCGTGTGGGAGCAGCAGCGACAAGGGCTCGCAGCCAAGCAGCGGAGGTTCGTCCGCAGGAGCGATGGCAGGCGGTAGCACATCCGCGGGCGACTCGGGTGTGAGTGGCGCTCCCACTGCGGGTGCAGCGGGAAGCGCGGTCGCGTCCGGTGGAAGCAGCGCCAACGGAGGCAGTGCGAACGCGGGCAGCGCCAATGGGGGCAACGCGGGAATGTCGGCGCTGAAGGATTGCACGATTCCGCCCGATGGTTCGGAGCCCGCCGCGAAGCTCGTCGATACCGGCTGCGTCGACGCGAGCGATCCGAGGAAGCCCTCGAGTCGTGCGGTGACTTACGAACTCAATAGCCCGCTCTGGTCGGATTCAGCAGATAAACAGCGCGCGTTCATCTTGCCAGCGGGGAAGAAGATCCACGTCCGTAACTGCACGAGCACGCCTGCCGACTGCCCTGAGGGCAACGCCGACGACGGCCGCTGGGACTTTCCGATCGGTACGGTCATGATCAAGATCTTCATGTTCGACGGCAAGCTGGTCGAAACGCGCCTCCTGATACACACCAGCACCACGAGCAATTCGCCGTCCGGCGATTGGGTTGGCTACGGCTACCAATGGAACGCCGCACAGACCGAAGCCACGCTGGTACCGAGTGAACGAGTCGACGTCATGTTCGACACCGGCAAGCGTGTGGTGCCGTGGCACTATCCCAGCCGTTCGGACTGTATGGACTGTCACACGCTGCAATCCGGCTCGACGCTCGGGCCAGAAACCGCGCAGATGAATCGCGTGGTCTCCGGCATGAATCAGCTCGATCGATTCGACGCGCTCGGCTTGTTCGAAAGCGTGCCCGTGAAGAAGACGCCCTTGGTCGCACCGAGCGACGAGACCGCGCCCCTCGAGCAACGCGCGCGCTCATATCTGCACGCCAACTGCGCCTTTTGTCATCGCCCTGACGGACTCTACAAGCGCTTCGACCTCCGTTACGACGTCACGCTCAAGGACTCGAAGGCGTGCAACGTCGATGGCATCAAAGGCACCGTCGGCAGCAGCACCTCGATCAATCTGCTGAAGCCAGGCTCCGCAAACGACTCCCTAATGTGGCAACGCATGAACCAAGCCGACCCGGACAACGGCCGAATGCCGCAAATCGGCACGTACGCCGTGGACGACGCGGCACAAATGCTGGTCGGCAAGTGGATCGATCAATTGCCGTCGACCGCTTGCGACCCATGAGCACGGCTCGCCGCTGAGCCCGCAAGCTCCGCCATTCGACCGGATTGTCTTTTAATTTACCGCAACCGCCGACCTGGGCGTGCCTGCATTATTTTCCTTATAGATCTGCCACAGCAGCAACCCTGAGTGGGCCCCTGAATCCGCCAATAAACCTTGAAAGAGACACTTGTCTTTTTACACAGATTACCCAAGAATCGCGCTCCGCGAACCGAGGAGCATTCATGAGTGCGATTTTGGAAGTGAAACGAGTCAATGAATTTGGGCTGAGCTATTCACCGCTGCACCCAACCATCGGAGCCGAGGTGGAGGGCATCGATCTGAGCCTACCGATCAGCGATGCCCTGCGCGACGACATCAAGTCGGCGTTGTTGAAATACAAAGTGCTGTTCTTCCGCAATCAGACGGTCAATCGCCGCCAGCACCTCGACTTCGCCAAGCGCTTCGGCAAGATCTACACCCCGCCTTATCCGACGGATCGGCTGGTCGATGTAGATGGTGAATCGGGCGTGCACCTGATTGGTGCCGATCCCGATCAGAAGAAGTTCTACGAGAGCCAGCGCCGCCCGGGCATCCCGTACGACGGCTATCACTCGGACACCAACTGGCGCATCGTCCCGAGCTGGGGCGCGATCCTGCGCGCAGTGAATGTGCCGGAGGTGGGCGGCGACACGATCTGGGTCGACGCCGCCAAGGCGTACCGCGAGCTCCCCGACGACCTGAAGCAACGCTTCGAAGGGCTACACGCGATCGTCGATTTCCGCGCTTCCCTGCAACGCGCAGGCCACGATTACCCACTCGTGGCGCACCCCATCGTGCGCACTCATCGAGAAACGGGCGAAAAGATCCTATGGGTCGACTTCGGCAAGCATCCGCAAATCGTCGGTCTGCCCGACGCCGAAAACCGCGAAGTGCTGCAGCTGATCCTCGACCGTTACCGAAAGTCGGAAAACCAGGTGCGCTTCCGTTGGAAGCCCGGCTCAATCGCGTTCTGGGACAATCGCGCAGCCGTGCACCGCGCCGTACAAGACTACGGCGACTTCCCACGCGAACTCGAGCGCGTGCTGATCGACGACGAGCCGCTCTGGCGCAATCTGTAAACGCACGATGAACGCGGATGGGGGCGGGCATTGCGCCCGCGCCTATCCGCGTATTCGCTCGGATCGTTGCTGAAGCGGGCGCGAGATTTTTGGGTAAGCGGGCGCGGACGGCCCGGAGCGGCGCGTAGCTCGCGTGCGGTCAACACGCCTTGCAAGCTCGGATAACCCGTATGACTGGGCTCCCAATCACCTCCGTCGTCCGAGCTACGCGACGGAACGGGCGCGCTGCGTCCGCTAACCCAACCCATCAAGAATTCGTTCGAGAATTTGGTAAGCGGGCGCGGGCGGCACGAGGCGGTCCTTCAGGCACGCTCCAGCCGCAATGTGGCAAACTGTGGAACCCCGCTCCGCAGCGCCTCTAGATCCTTGGGGTCGGAGGTGTAGATCACTTCACCGGGTCGTTGTGACGCTGACGCCATGACGATTGCGTCGATGGTTTGGGCGCGTGGCACGAGCGTGAGTGCTATTCCCGCGAGGCGCGCCACGAGGTCGGTGACTGGTTCAACGTTCACGGCGCGCAACAACTTTGCACGCTCCTTCTCCAATTCACCCATCCGCCACCACTCGGCCACCACCACTGCCGGCACGGTGATGCGCACCTCATGGGTTACGGCGACGTCGAACACCTTGCGCATATGGTGCTTATAGCGCTCCAAACAGATCAGCGCCCCGGTGTCGAAGGTGAGCCCCATATCCCTTCAACGCCCCTTGGCAGCGCGACGGGCCCGCGGTTTACCTTTCGTGCGCTTCGGCGGTGACGGGCTCGGCGTTGACCACGATTCCAAGAGCGCCCGCGCTTCAGCTGGAGTTGCGCGTTCCTCCGGCGCGAAGCTCGCGATGACTTTTCGCGCGGCATCGCGCCGGGCCTCTTCGCGAACGCGATCTCGCACGGCGTCGGTAATGAAGCTGGATAGGCTGAGGCCCAAATGGGCGGCCAAGCGCTTAGCCGAAGCGAGTTCGTTGCGCTCGATGGTCACACTGATCTTGTCGGTTGCGCGCATGTGCGCACAATTAGCACAGGTAGGACTGCAATCCCACCGCGATGCCCTGTCGTTGACGGCATTGCAAGCTCGGATTGCCCGTATTACCCCTGGGCAATCCGAGCTCTGCCATGGCTACCCAACCGATCGAACGCGCGCCGCCGTCTTCCTTTTCGCGCTTCCTGCGCGAGCCCACGCTGCACTTTTTTGCGGTCGCCGCGGTTGCGCTCTTGGTACAGCGCGCGATCGTCGGAGACGCGGAAACGATCGCGCTCACTCCGGCGCTCAAGGCCGATCTATTGCGCCGCTTTCAGGACCAAATGGGTCGCACAGCGACGCCCGCGGAAGCTGAGTCTTGGATCGCGAATTGGAAGAGCGATGAGGCGTTGTACCGCGAGGCCCTGCGTGAAAAGCTCGATCGCGACGATCCGACGCTGCGCAATCTGCTGATCGGAAAGATGCGTGAACGGCTGCTCTTGCAGACGCCAACGCGCGAGCCGAGCGAAGCCGAACTGCAGCAATTCCTCGAACAGCATCGGGCAGACTACGAGATCCCGATGCTCTATGAACACGAGTACGTGGTGTTTCCCAAGCAAGAGCCGGGAGCCGAGCAGCAGCGTGCCAAGGTTGAACCTCAACTCGTCGCGGGCGCGACGACCGCGTCACTCGGACTGCGCAGCACGGTCGCGAACGTTGACCGCGCGCGAATCGAGCAGGAATTTGGGACTGCAGTGGCCGATCAGATCCGCAGCTTGCCGGTCGGCCAATGGCGCGAGTTCGAGACGAGCGATCGCTGGCTGTTGGTCAAGCTGAACGGCACGCGGGGCGGCTTGGCGCCCGCACCGGTGCTGCACGAGCAATTGCTGGCGGGTTGGAAGCAGGCCGAAGGGCAGAAGGTCATTGAAAAGGCGACCGAGGGCGTCGTGAAGCGCTACCGCATCGAGGATAAATCTCGATGAAGCGAGGCTTGCTATTGTTTTTGCTCGTCGCGTCGTTGTTTGCGCGTGGCGCAGAAGCCCATTCCTTCGACGCCGCGACGCTCACGCTGACTGAACTCGCAGACGGCAGGTTCGCCATCGATTGGCGAACCACCGCGAAGACGCTCGAAGGGCTGCGTACGCCGGCGCAATACCCGAAGTCGTGTCAGCAACGCGGAGCATTCCTCGAATGCGGCCCACTCGGACTGGTCGGGACCATCGATTTCCCGTGGCTGGCTGGCGGCGAATCGAGCGTCACGGTGCTGATCGACTGGAAGAACGGCTCGCGCGTGATGCGCGTGCTCAATGGCCGTTCGCCGAGCCTCACCGTTTACGGCATTCCCGCGTCCGCAGGCTGGCGCTTCTTGCAGCCAATCGCCATCGACTACACCCGGCTCGGCATCGAGCACATCTTGACCGGGTTCGATCACCTGATGTTCGTGCTGGCGATCACGATCTTGGTGCGCAATCGCAAAGCGCTCATCCAGGCGATCACGGCGTTCACAGTGGCTCATAGCTTGACGCTCGCAGCGACGGTACTCGGCTGGCTCAGCCTGCCCTCCGCGGCCGTAGAAACGACGATTGCGCTGTCGATCGTGCTCGCGTGCACCGAGTGCCTACGACCCGCGGATTCGCTCGCGCGGCGCGCACCGTGGCTCGTGACCTTCGCGTTCGGCCTCTTGCACGGCATGGGCTTCGCGTCCGCCCTGCTCGATCAGGGCCTGCCCGAACAACACGTGCCCTCCGCGCTCTTGTTCTTCAACGTCGGCGTCGAGCTCGGCCAACTCGCAGCGATCACGCTGTTCGTTGGCCTCGGCTGGCTCGTCACACGCATCGAACGACGCCCCGTCTGGACAACCCGCGCGTTCGTGTACGCGATGGGTTGTGTAGCGGCCTATTGGTCGCTGGAGCGGGGCGTCGCGATGTTCGCTAGCTGACTCGTCTTACTTGATCGTCACTTCGCCGGCATCGAGCGAGATTTGGTAGTAACCGTGGTCGTCCCATGCGATCGTGTTACCCTTTTGGGTGACGGTACCGCCGGTGGTCGTGATGCGGACGCACATGTTGGGCGGGAAGTTGGCGGGGAGCGTCCACATGGCCGTCGTCGTAGCTGAGGCGGGGATCAGCTTTTGGCCCTGCCAATAGGCGCCGATGTTGGTCATGCCTTCGACCCAATAGCCGTCAGAGACGGCCTTGGACATGGCACCGGTGACGCTGGCGATTGGCACGGGTTGATAGGTGCCGTTCTGGCTATCAAAGCCGTGAATCACGTAGATGCGCCACTTGCCGGCGCTGATTTGGCCGCTGAGCGCCGACGCTGCCGCACCTTCTGCAGGCAAATATGCGGGCAGCCCAAAAGGATCGGTAGAGTCGCGCGGCGACACCGCAGCAACCGAGCCACCGCAGGGACCGCGATCCTGAAACAGCTTCGCCGGAGCAGCGTACTGCTTCCAGCCGTCTAGGCAATTTGGAGCCGCCATGCTGTGCACGTCGACGCCGTAGTTCGTCTTGAGCGTGGTCTGCGCTTTGTCCACCTCATTCGTGGCAGGACTCATCGGGTGCGTCTGGGTATGATTGGCAATCTCTTGGCCATCAGCGATCGTCGCTTTGTACCCAGTGCCCGCGCTGCTCGCGATCAAGAACCAGGTAAAGTGGCCGCCCGTTCCCTTCAGCGCGGTGTAGTTTGCGAGTTGCGAGGGCGTATTGTCGTCGAACGTGAACGACGCGGCGCCCGTGAAGCCAGCCCAGTCGAGCACCTTCAAACCACCCGCCGCACCCGAGGGTTTCGCGACGCCGGTCATCTTCGGCGCGAGCGACAAGTTATCGCACTTGACAGCGGAGGTCGGTCCGGACCCGCCGGTGCCAGTCGTAGGCCCACCCGCGCTATTCCCCGAACCTGCGGTGCCGATCGGTCCAGTGCCACCCGTGCCCACGCTTGACGAACCGCCCGATGGCCCAGAGCCACCCGTGGTGCTGCCCGATCCGCCCGTAGCCACGGGCCCGCTTCCGCCGGTGGACGGACCGCTGCCACCAACCCCGACTCCACTTCCACCCGTACTCGGCGATTGCCCACCTGCGCTAGGCCCACCGCCGACGTGCGTGCTGCTCGAGCCAGCGGAGCCGCCACCATTGGTAGAAGGATCGGACGAGCACGCAGCCGCAGACAGGACCAGCACAGAGACCGAGATAAGATGCTTCATTTACAACGCGCCTCCAGGCGCTCGTAGACAGAGGGAGTGGGACGGACTCGGCCGACAAATTAGCACGTCGCGGTCGCAATCAAACCTCCGTTGAACGATCATTAACAAACCGGCAGCGCGTGATGCAAAGTCGTGACGCGACAGAACCGCGACGTGCAACTCTGCCGGAAGATTGTGTGTACGCCGGATCGTTGGATGAGACGGCGCTAGTCTCAACGTGGGCCACTCAGCGACACCTGTCGGTACTGCTCAAAGACAACACGGCTCACCACGCGGTCGTCGCAACTACGTAGGTTTCTTCGGTGCCGACGATGAGTCCCCAACACCTCACAGAGCCGGTCGTGAGAATGGCGCAAGTGGTCGAGCCTCCCGCCGCTAGAGCAACGGCATCGCTAATTCCCTGGACCGGCGTTGGTGTGACGATGGGGTTGGTCGTGTTCCCATTTCCGATTTGACCGCGAGAGTTATTCCCCCAGCAGCGCACTGATCCGCCTTTGAGGAGTGCACATGTGTGTGAGGTCGCCAACGCCAGGTCGGTGATGCCGGAAACTGCTGAGACAGTAACGGGAGTTGTTTCCTTCGCGCTACTGCTGCCGTTGCCGAGCTGGCCGTAGCCATTGCTTCCCCAACAGCGCACGGAACCATCTGCCATGAGCACGCAAGCAAACTCATCTCCCGTTCGCAACTTCGAAAAAGTACCAGATAACCCGCTGATGGTTTGCGGGGTGTTTGCGACCGAGTCCGAGATTGTCCCGAGCTGGCCGCCAAAGTTGTTCCCCCAGCACTTCACCGCGTTGGCGGCTTGCGAACACGCAAACGCGTAACCGAAGTCGACATTGGTGACGCCACTTAGCCCCGATACGACGACTGGGGCGACCGAGAAGTCGTATGTCCCATCCCCAAGCTGCCCCATCTCGTTGAGGTTCCAGCAGCGAGCTGTGCCGTCCATCAGAGTGGCGCAACCGTTACCTCTGCCGCCTGCAGTAATCTGCTTCACTTTGCTCAATCCATTCATTGCGGTTGGGTATTGAGATGCCACGGTCGTACTGCTGCCACCAGCTATGAAGTTAGTAATTCGCGTGCCCCAAAACTGCACCGTGCCATCCGTGAGCAACGCGAACGTGATCCCATCCCCAACTGCAATGGACTGGACGTTAGAGAGAAACTTCACTTGCACCGGCGTCGCCGAATCCGCAGCTGAAGCCGTCCCGAGCTGGCTCCGGTCGTTCTTCCCCCAACAGCTCACAGTCTTGTCCGCCAACACGATGCACGCGTGCGAATAACCAACGCTCACTTGCACAGCATCCAGCCGGCACTGCCCACCCGAGCAGAAATGGTCAGCTAAGCAATCTGCATCAGCCGCACACGTCGTCTTGCAAGTCGTGGTCGAGCAAGCAAAGCCGTTCGCGCACTCGTTACACACGGGGGCTTCACCCGCAGCACCCGCGTCACCGCTCGAGGCCGCGCCGCCCTCACCCGACGTTCCGCCTTCTCCGGACGTTCCTCCCTCCCCCGCCTCACTCGAACCCGCAGAAGAGCCACCGCCGCCATTGCGCCGCCCGCCTGAGGAGCCAGCGCTCGGCCCCGCGCCGGCTCCCCCAAACTCCTCCCCAGCCGCGCCAGCGTCATCTTTGGGCTTTACGGGACAATTCCTTCTCTCGTAGCAGGAATGGAATTCGGGCGAGCAGGCCGCGAGTTGCGCGCCGACGATCGCGAACCCTCCAAGCAAGAGGCACACCCCCGATTTCGAAATCTTGATTGAAGCTGCCATGCTTGTCCGTGTCGGCGCAGGTTGGAAACGAGTTGCGTGTTTTCGACCTCGCCCCGAGGCCCCGTGGGGCGGACTGTGCACCAACTTTGTCCGGCCGCGCAACCTGCGACGCGCGTCGGAAAGCGCCAGGCAACGGCTCAGCGCCTACTCAGACTTTGCCTCCAACAACGCCCGATATAACTCCTCCGTCTGCTCTTTCATCCGAGCCACCGCCAGCCCCGTCCCACCAACACACAACAATATCTCGTCATCCAGCTCCGGTGAGCGAAGCGCGATCCACGACCACGAGAAGCGCTTGATGAGCGCCGATTCCATGAAGAATCGATCGATACCGGTGCGCCGATCGAGCAGCAGCTCGAATTCTAGTTCGTCGTCCACGTTCTTGTAGCGCGGCTCGTGGCGCGCAGAGAACGTGATCTTGTTTGCGTCGATAGCGAGTTCGCCAGTTGCAAACAAGACGATTGGAACGGCTCTGGAACCGATGCGGATCTGTGGGAAACCTGGCGGCGGATCGGGTGGCCAAAGGTATCGCCGAAACCACGATGCACCCAGGTACGGCCGCTCAAAATCGCGAAGGTGGTCTCGAGAGCTGACCCAAACGGGAGCAAAGGTATCCATGGTGTGCGGTCACCAATAACGTAGCCAGCGCCTAGCTCCGCGCGCAAGCGCGACCCGCCTCAAAGCACCTTCAATGCGATCAGCGTGATGTCGTCGCGAATGGGCGCCGTGCCGCGGAACTCGTGGAGTGCAGCCACCAGCTCGTCCAAGAACGCCTTTGCACCGCCCGGCACTTGGAGAGATGCAATTTGTTGTTCGAAGCGCTCGTAGCGCGCATTCATTTGCTCCAGCAAGCCGTCGCTCGCGACTAGCAAGAGCTCACCGCGGAGTAGTTCGAAGTGCGTGGCTTCGGGAAAGGTCACGTGACTTCCTCCGAGCAGCGGCCCGGACGTATACACGTCGCGCACAGCTGCGATTGGCGAAAACACGTACAGCGGCTCTGCGCCGGCATTCACGTAGTCCACGCCCACACGCTCCGCCGCAAATTGCAGATCGAGGCACGCCGCCCCGCACATGAGCTCTCCGCCGGGAAAGTCCGTGACCAAGCGCTCATTGAGCGCGAACAAGAGATCCTGCGGTCGCTCGTGGTGCAGCTTCAATCGATCGTAAGCCGATTTGAGCGCGACGGTGCGCAGCGACGCTTGAACGCCGTGGCCAGTCGCATCGGCGAGGAAAATGCGCAAGCGACCATCACCAAGTTCGCAAACGTCGAAGATGTCGCCGCTGACCCGCTCCAGCGGGAAATAAGCCGTAGCGACGTCCACACCCGCGCGCGGCTCGATCACCGGCAGCATCTTTTCTTGGAATAGGCGCGCTTGCTCGATGTCCTCGTGAATCAGCTCTTCGGCGCGACGAAGTTCGTCATTTGCGCGCGTCAGCTCCGCGGTGCGCGATTTCACCTCTGCCTCGAGTTCGCTGGTGTAAGCGCCCAATCGCGCGATCATCCCGTCCAGGTCGTGAAAGAGCTGCGTTACTTCTCGTGGCGCAGTCTTCGGTGGTTCCGGCAACGCCCGGAACTCGCCTCTTGCCACAGCGGCGGCCGCAGCGGCCATGTTCTGCAGCGGGCGCGCGAGCCACGTTGCGAGCCGCGCCGAGAGCAGCATCATCGCGAAGATCAGTGCGAGTGCGAGCAGCAGCGCCTGTTTTCGCACCTGCGCCGCTTGGTCGTCGATGGCCGATTGCGGCGAGAGCGCGATCACACGCCAACCTGCAACCGGTGGCCCCAAAGCAACGACGACCCCGCGCATGGCTCGCCCACGCTCGTCGACACCGAGGCGCAACAGTGGCTTACCCACGGGAGCCTGCGCGAACAGGCTCACCTTGGATACGTCGCGCCCTTCCAAGTTGGAGCTATCAGCAGAGTCGGCCAACAGTTGGCCGTCGGCGTCCAACACCACGATGCGCCCCTGGCTGAGCGCGCTGATCGCTCGGCGCGCTCGCTCGGAAACGCCACGCAGATCCACCGAGCTGCAGGTGATGCCCAAGAATTGCTTTTGTTCGTCGTGAATCGGAGCCACGACGTTGATCGTCCAGGCGTGCGTGAAGCGACCCATCATTGCGTCCGAGATCACGGCGCGCTGCGTCTTTACGACCTCTTTGAAGTAGTCGCGATCGGCGTAGTTGATGTTGTTGCCCGGAGCGAGTTCGCTTTTCACGGATCGATAGATCAGCGCATCTCCACGCGCGTTGGCGATGTAGGCGCCGATCAAGTGAGGATGATGCACGGTGTGGGCGCGAAGCGCCGAGCTCAGCGCATCGAAAGACAGGCTCTTGCGCGCAGCAACTTCGTCGGCGAATGACTCGGCCGCGTGCACCGAGTCGAGCATCATCAGGGTGATCTGATCGGCGCTGGCCTGGGAGCTCGCAGTGAGCTGTTTGTCCACGGCTTCGACCTGGTCTTTCACTAGCTGCGCGGCGTGGCGCATGCCGAGCAACGCGACGGGCAGCGCGGAAGTGACGCACAAGATCACGAACAGAAATGCGCGCACCCCGAGCTGCCGGGCCGTGTTCGCCTCGCCCGTGTCTCGCGGTCGTCCCTTGCCTCGAGCAGCCACGGGTTCGTCCGGTTCAGGGTTCGATCTTGATGAGCACGATCGCGGGTCCGAAATGCCGCAAGCTCTCGAGGCTCCGCGCTTGCCAAGGCATCTTGGGGTTTTTGATGAAGCTCAAGCTGTATTGCTGCTCGACGTCGGATTTCACGATCGAGTCGATCCACTGCACCAAGCACTTGAAGCAAGCGGAGTTCATGAAATACAGGTCACGCATGTCGCAGACCACGCGCTTCAGCTTCGCGGCAAGCACCTGACCGTTCAATCGTTTCACGAAGGCCTCGAGCGCGACGCGCGCGTCCATGTCCGCATTCCCCGAAAACACAATACGCAGCGTGCTCCCCTCCCAGCTTGGAACGATCGAGAAATTGTCCAGCGCGAGCGGTTCGATGGCCACTGTGGTCATGACCGCGGTCTCCTCGGTTGGAGCGGCACTCGACCAAACGCGGTGATCTCGACCGAATCCGCCGTGATCTCGAACGCGAATTGCAGCTCTGCCTCAGCGCGAATGCGCGCGAGCCCCAGGCCAGACCCCTCTGCCTGCCCTGCCGTTCTTGCCATCAACTCGCGGTACGTTTCACGAGGATCGGCCGCATGGATCAAGCTGTGTAGCAGTTGCTCGGTCAACGCCAGGCGCTCGCGGCTGGCCCGATTCTTGGTCCTGATCTCGATCAGCCCCGCGTCACCATCCTCGCGCAGCTCGACGCACAGGCTCGGGGCTTCTTCAGCCGCGTATTTGGCCAAGTTCTCCAAAATCTCGTGCACCGCCAGCGTCACCCGCGAGATCGCGTCCGCCTCACCGATCGGCTCACCGAAAATGTCGCCCACCAAGCGAGTCGCGCTCGCAATCTGCCTAGCCGATACGGGTCGGTAACAAAGCTCTAGGTACGCGCGCCTCAGCGCGGACGAGGCCATCTACAGAACAAAACGGACGCGTAGCGAGGATGATTAGGGGCCGCGCAGCGCACATTGTACGTCGATGGCGCCCATCAGCGCTCACACCGATCGAAGGCCGTGACTCACATTCGACGCAGAAGAACCGCGCGTGACCGCCCGCTCGACCGAACGCCGCAGCGAGGCCTGCATACCGAAGCGCGATCCGCGCTTGCGCAGCAACTCGGCTAGTGACTCGAGTGCGCTCACGTGTACGTCCCCCAGATCGACGGACACGCCGATCTCCCATGCCAGGTTTCGGATGCGCTGCCCCTCTGCGCGCAACAGCGCATCGTCGAAACCGCCTCCACTCGGAGCTTCAGCTTCGTCGGCCCGCACGCGGTCGAGCATGAGCCCCTCGACCCAGGGCCAGAGCGCGATGAGCTCCGTCACGCCGATCGTCGGAGCGCGCTGCGCGAGCTGCTCGACTGCCCCGGCCAACTCCGCATATTCGACTGGCTTCACTTCGAGTTGCTTCTTCACGATGCCTCCGTACGCAAAACTCTGCATCAACCGTTCCGCTCGCTTTGCCGCTGAAATTGCAGATCATCGCGGAGAGCGTGGCGCAAATGCGACGCAATCCACGCGGGTGATGCCTCAGTGCGCGCTGCCTCGCTTACGCACAGCCGACATTTTGCCGAGCACCCCAAGCACCGACGCCAGCATTCGTGAGATTGAAGCGCAGTAACGTGACTTCGGCAGAGAACAGGTTGCGCGAATAGCTGCAAAAGCCGAGATCGAGCTGCTCGAAGTAGAAGAACACGACGTGCCCCCGTCCCCACGTCGTGTAACCGTGACACAGCGCCTCGTGGTCGAGCCGAATGATCAATGGCGTGCCGAGTCTTCCTTCTGGCGCCACTCTCTCCAGCACTGCCTGCAACGCAGTGAGCAGTCGCGTGTTGGACGAGCGTTCACCGGACGCGATGAAGGCATCGTCCGGGACCAATACGTTGTGGAAGTATTCGGAGACCTCGTCGAGATCTTTGGCGGTCATGAGCAGCTGCCGGAGTTCGGAAACTTTGGCGCTGAGGCGGTGGTCCAGTTGGTTTTGGTTTGGCTTGGCCATGGTTTCCCCCAACTTCGGTCGCCGCCCGCGACAGTTGTGAAAAAAGCACAGTGGGCTGAGCGGCCGAGATAGAGTGTCAGCGACATGCGCTGCAGCCACGCGAGCGCGAGTGTGCTTTGCTGCCGTCATGCGAAAGCCCAGCCAGTCTCGAAAGCTGCTGATCGCGTCGGTCGGCGTGGCGACTATCAATTACGTCGCGGCCTGCAGGCACGAGCCCGAGACCACCGGCAACTTGGTGGCCCCTCCGCCGAGCAGCGCCGACGCGCCGCCCAGCAACGAAAATGGCGGCGTGCTCAGCACAGCAGGCAGAGCGGGCGCCGGCGGCGAAGCCGCAATCCCTCCAACGTCCGGCAACTTGGTCGCGCCGCCACCAACCGCGCCACAGCCATCGAGCACGCCGCCCACTTCTGGGAACTTGATGCCCCCGCCCCCTTCGAGCACACCGCCCACATCCGGCAACTTGGTGCCCCCGCCCAAGCCGCTGCCAACGGGCGGGGTGAAACCACCCCTCAAAGCCCACTGAGAGCGGCGACAAAAAGCCTCGAACGCTCCCTTGAGGCGTTGCGTTAGAGCGCGGGATCACCGTTCTTTTTCGGCGTCTGACGAGCGCGCTGTAAAGCGCCGCCCGGCCGGGGTACACTAGAAGGAATGCTCGAAGCCAAAGACAAGCGGCTCGTCCCTCGCGAACTCGTCAACCTCGTGACAGAGATAGAGCTCGAAGGCGAGCAAACTGGCTGCGGAGTTTCTCACGACGCGAGCGGAGCTGGGCTGCTCTTGTTGACGCACCTCCACCCGGAGCAGGGCAGCGAACTCGTGCTAAGACTATTCGTTCCGGGTGAAGCCGAGGGTCGTCGATTGACGGGTTCGGTGGTGCGTTGTGAGCGCATTCCGCGCGAGGAAGGCCTCGTTTGGACGTACCGAGTGGCCGTCGCCTTTCACAACCCTCCCTCGGACCTGCAGCAGCTCGTGCAAGCGCTCCCTAAGCGTCCGTCGAGCCCGTCGTCCGCAGGAGCTCGCTGAGACGCGCGTTACGTGTTCGCGGCAAGGGCCGCTTGCAGAACTTCGAACACGGGCCGTTCGAAGGCTACCAGCGAGATCGTTTCGAGACAGGTGCCTGCTTCGCGAGCTCGAGCAATCTCGCCAACGGCGATGCGGGCCGCGTCTCGCAACGGAAACCCGTACACACCGCAGCTGATCGCCGGAATTGCAACCGAACGAAACGCTTGCTCGGAGCAAAGCGCGAGCACATTGCGATAACAGCTCGCGAGCAACTCGGGCTCGTTTTCGTTGCCGCCGTACCAAACGGGCCCCACGGTGTGAATCACGAAGCGCGCCGGCAATTGGAACCCCGGAGTGAGTCGGACCTCGCCCGTCGGACACCTCACTCCTGGACGGACTTCCGCGATGGCGCGACACGCTTCGAGCAGCTCACGCCCTGCGGCAGCATGAATCGCGCCGTCGACACCACCGCCACCGAGGAGTCGTTCATTGGCGGCGTTCACGATCGCGTCGACCTTGAGCTTCGTAATGTTGGCGAGCTTTACTTCGACTTGCGCCATTTTTCTGCGCCGTCCCTATTCCCGCGAGCCCCACGCCGCAAGCAAGCTGAAACGAGGCCGATGTAGGGAGAACGCATCCGCCGTGATCGGCCCTATGGCCGTTGGCGGTTTCCGCGCGGGGCCCTTTTCACCCCTGAGCATTCCCCCTAATCTTCGGGCGGTGACGAGTCGGGAGTTTTCGGGGCGCGTGAGTCAACCGAGGGCCACTGCGATAGCCAGATGAAGCTGATCAAGCAGGTCCGACTGGTGCTGCCGGGTGCCGTGGCGAAAGTGCACGAGGTGGATCTGTGCGAGGTGGGCGCAGACCAATTCGTCGTCAATTACCGGTACGGCAAGCTGGGCAAGGCGCTCCAGGATGGGTCGCTCACCGCGCTGCCGGTGCGCCGCGATGAGGCGCTGCGCCTGTTCGACGCCGAGATCGCGAAGCGCGAGGCTAAGGGCTATCGGGACGTCAACGCGCCTGCCGCCCCCACATCACCCATCACGCCTGCAGCATCGCCGGTTGTGCCGACTCCGCCGCCCGCCGCGCGAACCGCTTCTCCGCGCACGAGTCCGCGGACGCCATTGGATCAACGAGCGCGTCTCTTGTTTCGACTGCGTGCAGGAGACGATAAGTACAAGGCATGGCCGCTGAATCGCGCGGTGTGGCGCGCCGGTGAACTCGGACTGAGCGAAGCGGAGCCGGAGTTGCTTCGCTTGTTGCTGGCCCGCAAGAGCGACAACCTGCGCAAATATTCGGTCGTTTGGGCATTAGCGCGCTGCGGGAGTCGCGCAGCCGTCGATCCCTTGGTGAAGCTGTACGAAGACACGGCGACGCCCACGTTCCTGAAGCGCGTCAGCGCAGAGGCGCTGCGCGCACTGCTCACGGATCAAGAACGCGAAGGACTCATCAAGCGCGAGCGCGAGAAGTTGCCGCCCAAGCTGGCGCAGCTCGCCGAAACGGGGCCCGCTCGCACATTCGAGAAAGCGCTGTGGGAGCTGTTCGAGACGGACAAGCAGAGCGCTACCGAGGTGTACTGGACCGCGTACTTCATTGCCAACGAGCACACGATGCCCGCGGTCTTGCGCGTGTGCCGCGAGGCGCCCCTCGAGCGGCCATACTTCAAGCTCTTGCGCGCGCTGTTCAAGACCGCTGAGCTGAGGCGCGACGGTCAAGTGTACGGCGTCTTGGCGCATCGCTTCGAACGCACTCGGGCAAAGCACAATCTGCACGGCCAGCAGAGTGCGACGCAGGCTCGTCCGTTCAGCGAGCGTACGCGCAACTACTACCGCTGGCGCACTTGGCGCACGCTGCGGCGTTTGGGAGACCAAAGCTGCCCCGATTTCGCCAAGATGGCGACCGGAATCTTGTTGCCATACACGGACGAGGACGCGCGCCAAATTGGGCGTTTCTGGTCCTTTTGCAGCCTCTTGTATCGCCACTCACCGCAGCACGAGCCAGACGCTCGGCAGCGATTCTTCACGGTCGGCTCCGCTCCCGTCGTGAAGCGCAGTGAAGCGTACGGCAAATTGTGGGACGCGGCGCCGCTCGCGCTGATGCATCTGCTCGACGCGAGCCGCTGCGAGCAGGTGCACGAGTTCGCCGTGCGCGTGCTGCGCGACAACCAGAGCTTTCTCGCTCAGCTCGACATCGACGCGATCGTCATGCTGCTAGACCGCGGTTACGCCGCGACGGCGGCGCTCGGCTTCGATCTGGCCAAGCAGCGACACGATCCGAGCAACCCGAATCCAGAGCTGCTGCTCGCGCTTGCGCAATGCGCGCACGCGCCGGCGCGCGCCCAGAGCTTTCGCTACATCGAGCAGGCTCGCCAACGGCTCAGCGCCGACTCGTCGTTCTTATTCCAATTGTGCATGAGCGCGCACGCCGACACGCGCGCCTTCGCCAAAGACTTCGTGCGCAGCAGCACGCTGAGCAGCGACACCGCGAGCGCCCTGGTCGGGCGCTTGGTTGCGGGACTGCTCGCGCTCGGCGAGGCCCCCGATCCGCGCGTCGACGACATTTCGGAGATCTTGCTGCGTGGCTTGACCATGCAAATCGGCAATCTGGGCGTCGACGTGTTGCGCGACTTGATTCGTCACCCGATGCCGCGTGTGCAAGAGCTGGGCGGCGATCTGCTCTTGGCCAATCGCAATCTTTCGCGCGAGCTACCGAGCGATCTGCTGATGGCGTTGCTCGGCGGGAAGCACGCGGCGGTACGCGCGACCGGCATGCGTTTGCTAGGTCAGCTCTCTGACGGCGAGCTCTCGCGCCGCCCGGAGCTGCTGCTCGCCCTCGCGAGCGGCGAGCACGCCGATCTGCGCGAAGCGGTTCGTCCGCTCGTCGAGCGCGCCGTCCGCGCGCGTCCCGAATTTGCCGCTGAACTCGGGGAGCTGTTGCTCGAACGGCTGAGATTCGCGGCCGATCCGCAGCTCCACGGTTTCGTCGCCGATCTGCTGCGAAAGCAGCTCATGAGCTTCCTGCAATCCCTGCCAGCCGGCGAGGTGTTGCGCCTGCTCCGCTCGCGGTTCGCTCACGCCCAGGAGCTGGGCGGTGAACTGTTGCGCACGAACGTTCCACCCGACGCCATCGACATCGCCGATCTGGTGAAGCTGATCGACCACGAGATCCGCGCGGTTCGCGAGGCTTGCTGGGCGCTCTGTGAAAAGAACCTCGAGCGCTTGCGACGCGCGGCCGATCGAGCGGTACGCCTGCTCGAGAGCAAGTGGGAAGACTCGCGCACTTGGGCGTTCCAATTTTTCCGGACGAACTTCGACGACAGCGTGCTCGATCCGGCGCTACTGGTGAGTATTTGCGACAGCATTCGCCCGGAAGTGCAGCAATTTGGGCGCGAGTTGATCACGCGCTACTTCGATCCCAAGTATGGGCCCGAGTACTTGCTCAAATTGAGTGAGCATCCGTCCGAGGCACTGCAGCTGTTCGCGACCAACTATCTCGACAGTTTCGCTGCGGGGAAGCCGGAGCAGCTCGGTTCGCTGCTGCCGTATTTCACCGCCATCCTCTCGCGCGTGAACAAGGGACGCTTGGCCAAGATCCGCGTGCTGGCATTCCTGGAGAAGGAAGCGCTGGCCAGCGCCGAAGCGGCCGCAATCGTGGCACCGCTCTTGACCCGCCAGGTGCTGACGTTGTCGATCGAAAACAAGGCCGCCCTGATCGAAACCATGGTCCGCCTGCACGAGAAGTACCCCGACATCCCTCTGCCGGTAGCCGTGCCAGCGCCGCAACCCAGGGAGGCCGCACGTGGAGTTTGAGTACGGCTACCGCGGTAACTCCGCTGTCGAAAATGGGCCTGCGCGCACAGCGCTGTCATTCTCACCGGATCTGAAACGCGCACCCACGTTCTTTCGGGGTGAGCTGTCACAGGGCACGGCATTCCGCGAAGCGATCAGCGCGTTGCATGACGTGGTCGTCTCGGACCTGCGCTACAAACCCAAAGATCGCACCGAGTACCTGGCTTGGGTCGAGCGACAGCAGCTGCTCGACATTGCCACGATTGGACAACAACGAACGAAGACGGCGCAGCGCATTCGTGAGGTGACCGAAGAGCTGGAGCGGCTTCGCGCCCGCGCCACTGCGCGCCTCGCGCCATTCTACAGCGCGCGCAAGAAGTACTTCGACTACCTGTACCAGCGCGACATCAACGCTTGGTACGTGCTCGATCCGGTCATCACCGTGCACCCGGACGAGGTGTTCTTCGAATGCTTCAGCCAGGACGAGTCGACCTATGGGCGTCTGGGCACGAGCTTCGAGGTTTACAAGCACGTTCGTGAGTTCGCTTGTGGGACCACCAACGTCGACTACTCCCAGGAGTTGTACGACGAGTTTCAGAAGATTCGGAGTTACAAGGCCACCACGTTCGAGGTCGATCCGAGCGGCTTCGAGGTCAGCACGCAGAACGAAGAGAGCTACAAAGAGGTCAAGATCGACCTGCCGGACACCTGGGTTCGCGGCTTTCTGCAAGTGAGCTCGGCGATGAGCTTGCCGATGCTGAGCTTTCAGCTGCACCCGATGGATCTGCACAACTTCTGCTTCATCTTGCGCAGACACCGCGAGACTCACGGCCCCCGCAGCATGCGCTACGTCTTGCGGCCCGGGCAGCCCGTGAAGGTGATCTTCGAGCCTTGGAATCTCGAAGTCGTCTGTCGGCGCTCGGTGTACGAGGGCAAAGAAGAGGCCGAAGTCCGGGTCTGGGGGCGAAGGCGTCTACACGTGTTGGAGCGCCTGATCCCGGTCGCCAAGGCGTTCACCGTGCACTTGCTCGGCACGGGACTGCCCTCGTTTTACGTCGCAGATTTGAACTCGATGTCGTTCACGCTCGGCCTCTCAGGTTGGACCGCCAACGACTGGTCGACCGCGGGCAACTTCGATCTGATGGCCCCGCGCGCCGCGGTCGATGAGCTGACCAAGCGCCGCGTGTTCGAAGGCTTGAAGGAGAACTGGCGTGAAGATCCAGTGACGCTCAGCCGGCGTCTCGATATCGATCGCAAGCTGGTGCTCGGTGCTTTGAGCGCCTACACTCAAGCCGGGCGCGCCATCTACGATTTGAATAAAGGTGTTTACCGCGTGCGCGAGCTCAGCCGCGAGCCGCTCCCCATGGATCGACTGCGCTTCTCCAATGAGCGCGAACAGCAGGCGAGCAAGTGGGTCGAAGCGGGCGCCGTGAGCAGCAAGGCGCAGCCGTCAGCAGAGGGGACCACACGCCTCAGTGGGACGGTTCGCGAGGGCGCTCGCTCGTTCGCCGCGTCGCTCGTCGTGGACAACGATCAGCGGCTGATCGACGCCAGCTGCGAATGCAACTTCTTCAAGCAAAACAAACTTTACAAGGGCCCGTGCGAGCATATTCTTGCCGTACGAATGGGCCGGGATCACAAGTGGTCCTTCAACTACTTTCTGTAGAAAGGTTTCGGAGCGACCGGGTAGATGTTCTTTGCAATCGGGCGGTGGATCGCCGTCCATGCGACATAGCTAGGCATACGTCACTAGCTCGCTCTTTACTGTGCGGGAGCGCCACCGGTACGGTCATTACTGGGCCGAACACAGGATAAATCCTGAGTCCAATGACCGTACTGGTGACGTCCCGCTTGAGTTGAGACGATCTAGTCCCGGGTCCTCTTCGAAGGGACTCTACCCGGTCGCATCCGTTTTTGATTTCGAGCCATGAGTGGGACCCAGCCCAGTAACCGCCAAGAGCTCTACGATCGCATTCGAAAGTCTTCGAAGGACGAGGTCGTTCTCGAGGAGATGATCCGCCTCGGCTTCTGGCCGCGGCAAGCTACGATCACGAACGACCCCGCGGACGAGATCCGGCGTCGCGGGGAGCTCGAAGCCGAGCTCAGGGCCCTACGCACCGAAGCGTCGCGCTTGCAGGACATCGAGGCGATGAAGCGCGAGGCGCGCAAGCGCCGTCTCGAAGAGTCGCGGCGCAAGCGTGAAGAGAACAAGCAGCGCCGGCTGCGCGAACGCGAAGAGCGCAAAGCGGCCTGGGCCGAGAAGCAAAAGACGACCATCGGCTACGTCGGTAAGGGCGTCTCGGGAGGCCTGAACAACGCCGAGTCGAACCTCGAAAAGCTTCAGAAGCTCGGGCTGCCGCGGCTCAGCAACGCGCTCAAGCTCGCGAGCGCCATGGGCATCAGCGTGAACGAGCTGCGCTTCTTGGCGTTCGCTCGCGGCACCAGCAAGGTGACCCACTACGTGCAGTTCACGCTGCCCAAGCGCAGCGGCGGCGTGCGCCTGATCTCGGCGCCCATGGCGAGACTCAAGCGCGCGCAGCATTGGATCCTCCAGAATCTGCTCAATCCACAATGGCTGCACGACGCAGCGCATGGCTTCCGCACGGATCGCTCCATCGTGAGCAACGCGCAACCGCACGTCGGTGCGGACGTCGTGATCAATCTGGATTTGAAGGACTTCTTCCCGACGGTCACGTACAAGCGGGTCAAAGGGTTGTTCCGCTCGTTTGGTTATTCGGAGTCGGTCGCCACGCTGTGCGCCTTGCTGTGCACCGAGCCGCGTGAGGTCGCGGTCGATGTGGACGGCGAGCGCTACCACGTGGCGATGACCGAGCGATTCCTGCCGCAAGGCGCGCCCAGCAGCCCGGCGATCACGAATTTGCTGTGTCGCGCGCTCGATAGCCGCCTCGCGCGCATCGGAGAGAGGCTCGGCTATCGCTACACGCGCTATGCGGACGACCTCACCTTCAGCGGCTCGCGCGAGGCGAATCCAGGCCGACTCATGCGCCGCGTCCACTGGGTCGTCGAGCACGAGGGCTTCACCGTTCACCCCGGCAAAACGCGGGTATTCCGCAAAGGACGGCGTCAAGAAGTCACCGGCGTAGTGGTTAACGAGACCTGCACGGTGAGCCGCGACACACTCAAGAAGTTCCGCGCTGTTCTGTTCCAGATCGAGAAGGATGGTCCGACGGGCAAGTCGTGGGGCAGCGCTCCTGACGTGATCGCCGCAGTCGAGGGCTACGCGAACTACGTCGCGATGGTGAACCCCGAAAAGGGCACGCCACTCCAAGCCCGCGCCCGAGCATTGGTCGACAAGTACGGCAAACACCCGCAACCCAAGCCGCGCCGCAAGTCAGCAGAGACTGCCCCCGTGAGCGCCGCGCCCGCCGTCACTGCCACGGATGGCGGCGATCAGCCCGATCCGCCCGTCAAAAAGAAGCCTTGGTGGAAGCTGTGGTGAGCCAGCCGCAATGCTAGTCGAGCTCGCCATCGGCGATGCCTACGCGGCGGCCTTCGAATTCGTCGATCGAGAGCTCACGCGCGATCATCAGCTCGGGGACTACGCGCGTCACCCGCGGCACGAGATCGCTCCGGGCACCTACACGGACGACACGCAGATGAGCATCGCCATCGCCGAGCTGATCGTGTCGAGTGCGCCGTTTACTCGAGAAAATTTGGCTGACTGCTTCGTGCAAGCCTTCCAGCGCGATCGGCGCACCGGGTATGCCCGCGGTTTCTACGAGTTCTTGATCGGCGTCAAAGACGGCGCGGATTTTCTGGCCAGGATCCGCCCCACCAGTGACAAGAACGGCGGAGCGATGCGCGCGGTTCCAATCGGCGTGTTCCCGAGCGTCGCTGAAGTCATCCAGAAGTCGGCATTGCAAGCGCAACTCACTCACGACACCCCCGAGGGCACGACCGCCGCGGTTGCGGTGGCGCTGATGGCCCATTTCCTCCTGTATCGCTTGGGCACGCGCCGCGAATTGCCTGCCTTTCTCGCGACTCACGCGCCAGGGCCGCCCTGGGCGGAGACCTGGTTCGGTCAAGTGGACGTAAAGGGCTACTCAGCCACGCGCGCCGCGTTGCGACTCGTGCTCGAGCATGACCGGCTATCGCTCATGCTCGAGCACGCGGTGCGCTTTGGCGGCGATACGGACACCGTGGCCGCGATCACGCTCGGTGTGGCCTCGTGCTGCTCAGAGATAGAAAATGATCTGCCTCAACGCCTGCTGATGGGCCTCGAGGCACGCACCTATGGTCGCGAGTTCTTGCGCGATTTGGACCGCCAGCTCTTGAATCTAGTGAATCGTTGAACGCCATGTCGAAAATCGCGCAGCTTCGCAATGACATCCTGAAAGCCAAACAGGCTTACTACTACGGCAGCGAACCGCTATTCACCGATCGCGAGTACGACGCGCTGGAAGACGAGCTGCGACAGCTCGCTCCCGATGACCCGGTACTCAAGCTGGTGGGCGCACCCGTGCCCCCGGATAGCATGCTGACCAAGGCGTCGCATCGCATTCCGATGGGCAGTCAGAGCAAGGTCAACTCGATCGCTGAGTTCAAGACCTGGCACGAAAAGAGCGGCTACGCGGTCGTGCACGGCAGCATCAAAGGAGACGGCGCGAGCGCGGCTGCCTATTACGAAAACGGCCTACTGAAGCAATGCATTTCGCGCGGTGATGGCAGCGTCGGTGAGGACATCACGGCCAACGCGCTCAAGTTCAAGGGGTTGCCCGCGTACGTGAGTGACGGCGATCGCCCGTTCAATGGCGCCGTGCGCATCGAGGTCATCCTCACAGTCGCGGACTGGGGTGTCGTCGATCCGGCGCGTTCGAAGAATCCGCGCAACGCTGGCACGAGCATCATGGGCCGCAAGAATGGGCAGCAATCGGAGCTGCTCACGGCGTTCGCGTTCGATCTCGACGAGCAAGGGCGCGAGTTCGCGACCGAATCCGAAAAGACCGATCGCCTCGCCGAGCTCGGATTCAGCGTGATCCAGCACCAGGCGTGCCACACGACGGACGAAGCGATCTCATTCTTTCAGCGCATTTGCGACGGACGCGACGTACTGCCGATCTGGATCGACGGTGTGGTGCTCAAAGTGAACGAGATCGCCGCTCAACGCGCGATGGGCTCCACCTCCGGCCGTCCCAAAGGGCAGGTCGCCTGGAAGTTCGACTCGGTGGGCGCGGAGACCACACTCCTCGGGGTGAATGTGTCGGGCGGTCACACCGGCGCGCTGATTCCCAACGCAGAGCTCGAGCCAGTCGAGATCGGCGGCACTACGGTCAAGAGCGCGTCGCTCGCCAACTACGAGGAAGTAGAGCGCCTGGGCCTAGCCGTGGGTGATCGCGTCTGGGTGATCAAGGCCAACGACATCATCCCCAAAGTGGTTCGCGTGGCGGAACAAGGCGTGAACCGCCAGCCGATCCTGCCCCCGACGCAATGCCCCTTTTGTGGCGGCTCGGTTGGACGCCGCAAGAACACGGGCGGCGACGAAGGCGTGATCATCGAATGCCAAAACGAGGATTGCCCAAAGAAGTCGCACGGCAAGATCAAGCGCTGGATCACCAGTGTCGACATTCAGGGCATCGGAGACTCGGTGCGCATGGCGCTCGTCGAACAGCTGGAGCTGGAAGACGCAGCCGATCTGTATTTGCTGCGCAACAAGAAGGACGCGCTCGCCGCGCTGATCATCAACCAAGAAAAAGATCTGCGCCTCGGCGAAAAACGCGCGGCAACCATCCTCGAAGGCGTGGAGGCGCGCCGCGAGCTCACGCTGTCTGAATTTCTCGGCTCACTCGGCATCGATCGACTCGGCAAACGTCGCGTGGAGCTGATGAGCCAAGCGGCGCCCGGAGAGCTGGACACGCTGGAGCACTGGCGCTCGGGCAAGCTACGCGATCTCGCTTTTGCCGAACGCGCCGGCGTGCCCAACACCGGAGTTGCCATTCAAGACGGGCTCGACGCAATGGGCGGCCTGATCGAGCGGATGCTCGCCGCGGGCGTGATCGTGCGGAATATCGTAGCGGCCGTCGCTGCGGTGAGCAGCACCGGTGCAGCGCTGAAAACCGTGTGCATCACTGGCAAGCTACCGAGCGGCAAGAAGAAGTCGGACTACGCCGCACCGCTCGAGGCGGCGGGCTACCGCTTGGTCGACGCCGTCGAAGCGGGCTTGGATTTTTTGGTGCTCGCCGAGCCGAACTCGACGAGCAGCAAGGCACAGAAGGCACGCAAGCTGAATGTGGCTCTGATTTCCGAAGAAGAACTAGAGCGCATGCTGTAACGCACGGGAGGAGCTGAATGGCAGCAAAGAAGAAGGCGACGAGCAAAGCAGCAGCCAGCACGGCAGCTGCACAACCAGTTGCAGCGGGGGCGGTCGCCGACGCGGCCGCAGATCCGCCCAAGGCCGACTCGAAAGGCGTCATCGACGAGGTCACGCTCAACTGGGCCGATCTCACCGGGGCGAAGACGGGGGCCACGAGCTTCGGCTCGAATAAGTTCTACCGAGCCACGCTGACCGAGGCCGCGCCCGGCAGCTTCGTGGTCACGTACGTTTACGGCCGCGTGGGCACTGACGGTCAGGTCGTCAAAGAGACGTACGGCGCGCTGGATATGGCGCGCCGCAAGATGCAGTCGAAGATCAACTCCAAGCTCAGCAAGGGCTACACGCGCATCGAGATGCGCTCCGAGCAGGACGAACTCGCCAAAGCCAAAGCCAAGGGCGTCGAAGTTGCGCAGCCCGAAAAAAAGAAGAAAGCGGTCACGCGCGAGTTTCATCCCCACGTCTCGAACCTGCTGAAGCTGATGTACAACTCCACGGGTACGGCCATCGCCTCGGGGTTGAGCTCGAGCGCGGGTGCCACGCAAGACGCGCCGCTCGGTAACCTGCACGATGTGCAGCTCGACCGCGGTGCGGAAATCCTCGAGGAATGTGAAGATTTGCTCGCAAAAGCGCGCCCCGCACGCGATCGCTTCATCGAGCTGACCAACAAATACTTGTCGAACATTCCGCGCCGCATCGATCACGCGCGCAAGGGGTCGAAGCTGGATCTCGACATGATCTTGCTCAACAGCAAAGAGCGCGTCGAGGCCGAGCGTCAGTTCATCACGCTGCTTAGAGATGCGCACCTGGCCAAAGAAATCTTCGCCCAAGCCGCGCTTGCCGACGATCCGGTCGAGGTCTGGTACGAAGGACTCTCGTGTAGCGTCTCCTTCGTGGAGCCTGGAACCGCGGAGTTCAAGCGCTTGGCCGAGTTGTTCGATATCGGGCAGTCACCCAAGAACGCTAATTTTTTCGAGAAGCTCAAAGTGGCGCGCGCCTGGACGCTGGAGCGCAACGGCACCAAGAGTGGCTTCGACGCCTACGCAGCCAAGGTGACGAAGCAGAAGGGCGCAACCGGCATCGTCCCCGGTTGGCATGGCACGCGCACGGAAAACCTGATGGGCATTTCCCGCTCGGGCCTGCTGATGCCGGAAAATCTACCGAAAGGCGTGCACATCACCGGCAAGGCATTCGGCCTCGGCATCTATCACGCGCCGCGCTGGCCCGACTCAGGCCAGCCGCAGAAAGAGAACGGTCAGGTTTATGCCCGTTACAACGGCGCGCTCAAGAGCATGAACTACACCTCGATCGGCGGCGCCTACTGGAACAAGGCCGCAGCATCCACGACCGGGTTCCTGTTCCTCGAGGAGATCGCGCTCGGCATCCCCGAGGTGCACCTGAGCGCGTGCTGGGACAAGCATCGGCCCGAAAAAGGCTGCGACTACATTTACGCCAAAGCGTTCGGCAACGATCAGCTCGCTCACGACGAGATCGTGACCTTCGACGAGAACGCCCAACGCATGACCCACCTACTCGAAATCACCCATCGCTAGGGAGCGTGCCGTGAACAACGACGAAGACGAAGACGACGAACTGGAAGACGAAGACGACGATACCGCGGCTCCCTGGGCCAGCGATGACGATGACGATGATGGCGACGGCAGCAGCGCAGCAGCACCAGGCGCACCACGCCAACGCGCCGTCGCTCCACCGCCGGTCCAAACTCGGCGCACCCCGAACCGCGCTGGTCCTACGGCTCAGCGCACAGCTTCCGGTGGCACGGACATCGAGAACGTCACGCGGCGCGTGATGGATCGCTTCGCCTGCGAGGGCTTCTTGTTCACGGCCCTCGACGTTTCAAATCAGGTCAAGCAATCGCTACCGGGTGTGCGCCACCGCGAAGTTGCGCCAATCGTGCGCGACCTCTTCGACGACGGCGTGATGGGCCAAAGCTACGTGCAAACGCTGATTGACGTTCACCTGCCGGACGGACAAACGACGCAAGCGTTCTTGTACCACCTCGAAGACGACGACACCGACGACTACGCGGGCACTCAACGTCAGCTGCGCGCCATTCCGCCAATTCCGGTGCAACAGCTCATCCAAGGCGGCGTCCTGCCAGCCGAGCTCACGCTCGAGATCGGCAAAGACGGCCGCGCGCGCGTCCCCCGAGAGTTTCTCGAACGCAACGGCTTGACCAGCGGCACCATCCGCGTCGACCTGATCGCCCCTAAAACGCTGTTGCTGTCCGAACCAGTTGCAGCGAGCGGGCCCGCTCCAACGACCTTGGGTTACGCGCATCCGACCCTGCTCTACGTGCCGGTCGTACTGCTCCAGGGCTTCGATCTGACCAGGCCGGTCATCGCCAAAGCGCACGGGCAGGGAGTCGCGTTGGTCGAAGGTTAGACGCGCGTGCCGCGCGGAGCGTCCGCGCGGCTCAGCCGCATTTACCGAATTGCCAGTCAGCCGTGCCGGGCGCTCGTTCACACGAGCCGCCCAGGCAATCGCCCGCGTCGAAGCAGGTCGCCCCCTGCGAGCCGCTCGTGCAAACGTTCTCGCTGCCGGCCAACGCGCACCGCCCGCTGTGGCACTGCTCGTCGCGATCACACAGCGAATCCTCAGAGCCGTCCATGCAAAAGGTCTGATTGGCGCAATAGTTACCCGGCGCGCACTCACGATCGACTTGGCACTGAGAGAACTTCGTCCCATCGCTACACTGGCCTAGCCCCGGGTAGTTTTCGACCGCGCCAACGGGGAACGGCACACACTGAAGGCTGGCTTGGCAATCGCCAGGCTTCGAGCAAAACTCGCCGACAGTGCCGTCAGTGCAGGTTCGCGCAACGCATCCCCCGGTTCGACAATTCGAGTCTTCGCTACAACTCGAGCCTGAGCGACCGTCACTGCATTGACCATAGCGAGTCGTTCCCGATTGGCTGCCGTCGAACGACGTAAAGCAAAACAAGCCCGAGTCGCAATCCGCGGTACGCTGGCACAGGTCTTTGTTCTTGCCTGCGGTACATCGACCGAGGAACGACCCATCTGGTAGCGCACAACGGTTACCGGGCGCGCAGTCCGTATCCTGATTGCATTGATCATCTTGGTTGCATCGACGAACGCCAGTGTCGGACACGGCAACGCAATGCAAACCGTTGCAGTAACTATCGTCGCTGCAAAGATCGACGAAGGTACAGATCCCGCGCGTCGCCCCAGGTAAATGAAGGCACGGAACGGCGACACAATCCCGGTCGGTATCGCAGTTCCCCGCGCAGTCGCTCTGAGAGATGTCTGTGTTCGGCTGCCAGTTCGAACACAGATCCGGAAACGACGGGATTGGCGAAACCGAGACATGCGAGTCATGACGGTCCCCAACGCCGCTCGGTGCACGCTCACCGGCAGCCGCAGCTTGCTGACTTCTGACATCCCCACTGCAAGCCACGCTGACCAGCGCGATCCCGCACGCCGCCAATGCGAGCAGCAGCCTAGACGACCCCTCAGGTCGACCAAAATCCTGGGTAGACATACTCCTGGGACGAATGGCGCTGCCCAAAGCGGCCAATTATTTTTCGGCTGCGTTTGCGCTCGTAGTTAGAGCGGCTCGCCTCAAACAAGCACGTCGCTGATCACGCTGGGCTTGTAGCGATACTTCGGGTGGCGGCCCGAGCCGATCCCCGTCACGAGGCCATACGGCTTGAATGCGGTCTCGTAAAGATCAGCGATATTGTAGACCTTGTCGTTGAAACCGGCGCGAAAGTGGAAACCGGCGCGAAAGTGGCCATTGCCGCCGGCGATCTTGGAACGTCGCGACCACTGACTCATTCAGAGCAGCCCGGTCGGCGTCGGTCGAACCCTCGAAGGAAGCACGACGTCATATCGAGTCCGCGCGAACTATCCGCTAACTCCAATTTTGGCGCGGCAGTGGATATGAGCCATCCGTTTGCTCTGGCGCCTTGTGATTCTTTTCAGGGCGAGCTGCTGCGAAAATGCGATCCGCAGCCACTCACTTTGGAGGTAGCGATGGCTGCCCCGCCCGTGAAACGTCGAGATACGGCCGGCGTCCTCGCGCTCCGCGCTGCGGGCGCCGGGCTAGCCCAAGCGCTGGCCTTCGGCCAGCGCGGTGCGCCAACGGCGACGCTACGGCGCGAACGGACAAGCCGTGTTTCCGGACAAGTTCGATTTTGAGCAAAGCGAAAACTCTCGCTATTTCAGGCACTCAGCAGCGAGCCATCGCGCTGAGCCAGGAATTCCAGACACAGGTAGAAACTCGCAATGTGCAGCCCTTGTGAGAACGAGCCATCCTGAATTGCCGCGCGGATACCCGCTACATCGACGAGCTCGTGCACGATCTCCTCGGCGTCATCGAGTTGCTGCACACCACCCACGCTGAGCCCCTCTGCCAAAAAGACGTGCACCCGATTCGTCTGACGTGCCGGATTGGCGAACACCGCGGCAACCTTCGTCCACGCCGTCGCTTCGTACCCCGTCTCTTCCAGAAGCTCTCTGCGCGCGGCCTCGAGCGGTGCCTCACCCTCATCGATGATGCCACCAGGCAACTCCACACAAATCGCATCCCCCGCGTAGCGATACTGCTTCACTGTCAACACACGCGAGTCCGCCGCCACAGCAAAAACCTGCACCCAATCACTCTCCTCCAGCACGTAGTACGGGTTGAGCCTCGTGCCATTGGGCAACTCACAATCGTCCGCACGTACCGTCAACCAACGATCGCTGAGCAAGATTTCGCTTTTGATCCGCAGCCAAGATTTCATTTTCGGAGCGAGTATGAACCAAGGCGCACGTGCAAGCGCTCGCTATCTGCAAGGACATGAGCGGCACGGGCCAACCAACCGTCGTTCCCACGACGGGTTGCATGGTCAGTACCCGGCATTGGCACCCGTCGGTGCTAGCATCTGGTTCCTTGGGGCAACCGATCCAATCCGTCGGCTTTTGGCGAACCTGGGCGCTATGCGCAGTGATCGTGACGGCGATCCCCTGCGTGCGTCTTAGCCGCCCTGACCGCCCACCGTTGCCGCAGCTCAAGCGCGTCAGCGCGCGAAGCGCGGAAGCCGATCGACACCTCCCCAGTGAGTCGCTCGGTCGAGCTACCCCGCCGGGCGAAGACGATGTGCTGGCACGCTTGGCGATCGCCGAAAGAGTGGATGAACGCTGTGATCTCTTGCGGGAGCTCGAAACCAGCGCCGATCCGCAAGTCACTTACGCGATCTCGAGTTTGCTCGAGCGCGCCCAGCACAGCTCTGTCCGCACTTGCGCGACGCAGGCCTTGGCGGTGCAGTCCGCGCCGGAAGCGCAGAGTTGGCTGCTCGACTTGAGCGATGACCCCGTGCCCGGAGTTCGCGATAGCGCACTGGGAGCGCTCGCCTTGAGCGAGGATTCTGCGGCGCGTGCGGTCGTGATCGAACGCGCCCTCTCCGAAGACGTCGAGCTTGCCTCGAGCGCTGTAATCGCGCTCTTGCGAGCCGAACGCGAAGAAGGTGCGTCCGCGGCGCTCAAGCTGTTGCCGAGCATCGAGGACGGGGAAACACTGAGCGAGCTGATTCGAGCGCTGGGCGAGTCAAAGCAGCCGCGCGCCCTCGAGGTGCTGCTGGCGATCTTGGACAGCGCGGGCCCCGCTGCCCGTTTGGACGCCATTGCCGCGCTCGGTGCGCTCGGTGTCCCCGCAGCAAGGGCACGCTTGGACAGCCTGTTCGAACACGGCTCGTTGGATGAATTCCAGGCTGCGGCCAAGGCCTGGTCGACGATGGCGCCAGAGCAAGCCCAGGTGAAGCTGAGGAGTGCGCTCGCCTCCAGCGACGGCTCCCGACAAATCATCGCGTTGATGGTTCTCAGTGGTCCGGACTCGAGAGCGATCTTACCCTTCCTCCAGCAACAGCTGCGCACCGAGGACCGTGCGCCAGCGCAACGACTACTGAGACAGATAGCGCAGAAGCCGTTGCCGGAGCTCATCAGCGAGGTCGTGAAATTCGCGGCGATCGAGGCCCCCTCGTCGAACCACCCGCAAAAGCTCGCCGCACCCGAACCCAGCACGGGCGTTCCCGATCCTCTCGCAGACCCACAGCATCGCTCGCTCGCGCAGTTGGCCGAAGACGATTCGGCAGAAGCGCAAGCAGAGCTGGTCCGCGTCATCGACGACCCGACGCGAAACACGCAAGGTCTGACGTATATCGTTCAGGTAGCACCAGCGAGCACGGTGCGACGCATCATCGACCGATCGAGCACATTCAGCGTCGAATTGCGGCGCGACCTCATTCACAGCCTAGCGGAGTTCGGAAGTCCGCAATTTTCCGGGGCGCTGCGGGCTGCACTGCGAGACGCTGATGAAGCCACTCGGACTGAAGCGCTCCGAGGACTCATGCAGCTGGGCGACGAAGCGGCGCTGGCGGACGCGCGACGAATGGCGCAGACCGACGACCCAGACGAACGCGCCGCCGCCGTCGGCCTACTCGCGCTCCGTCCCGACTCGCTCAGCGACACCGAGCTCGAATCGTACGCAAACGACAAAAACGTCAACGTGGTGAGCGGCGCCCTCGACCTAATGCAGGGGCGCCCAGCAGAGCAAATCCTGGCCGTAGCGATGCGCGCATTTCGACGCGCTTCCCCCGAAGACAGAGCGACGCTGCTGTCCAGCATGACCGCGTTCAAACGCGACATTGCGCGGCCATTCAACGAGTTCGCACTGCGCGAAGGCGACGACGCTGCGGCCATGCAGGCAATTCAAGCGCTGGCGGGGATGCAGGGCCCGGAGAGCGCGCAACGCCTCTTGGAGGTGCTGAGAGACTCGAACCGTTCGCAGGTGGTACGCAGCGAAGCAGCAGCGGCGCTACGTGAGCTCGGTGGGCCGCTAGCTCGCTCGAATCGGACGCTGATCGACTCGCTGAGCAAGCCGAACACGGAGAAATTCGTATGCGACGACGAGTAGCCGGCAGCGCGCCACTCGCGGAGCGCGTTTGGCGCGCTGTCGCCGTTGGCTTCACTTTGACCGCGATTGCGCTCAACGCACTCGCGCCGACGCTCAGCCGCCAGCCCATCAGCGGCCCGAAAGCGACGGCCACCGGAGCGTCACGCCGCGCAAGTGTCGTACAGCCTGTCCTAGAGACCAGACACTCCAACCTGCCGCGCGAGCGCAACGACTCCGCGCAGCCCCCCGCCGACCTCGCCAGCTTGACTCGCCGTTTCCGAGAGGCTCCAGATGCTGACCTTACCGAGCTCGCAAGCGCACTCGCATCGCTCGGTGGCCCAGGAGCGCGCGACGTGCTGTTCAGCGCGGCTCGCTCGTCGCGCGTGGCGAGCGTGACTGCCGCCTTGCAAGCCCTGAGCAACATCGATACACCGGATGTGCGGGAGTTCATGCTCGCTCAATTGAACCGGAAAGACCCACCGCTCGAGGCCGTAGCCTATTTCGAGGACTGCCGCGAACCCCGTGCGCTACCGGCGCTCGAACAGCTCGCTCGCGCCAGTTCGCTCGCGCTGCGCGACGCTGTGATCGCCAGCCTATTCGCGCAAGGAGCCGAAGCCGAGCCAGTCATTTCACGCTTGCTCCAAATGGACGACGAGCTCGCAGATGCCCTGCTCGGCGCCGCGCCGACCACCACCGAGGCGCGCCGAGCGCTGCGCCGCGCCAGCGTGCAGCGCTTGCGAGCCGGCTCGCTCACCCAGGGAGCCGTGTTCGATTTCTTGGCGCAAGATCAATCGAGCGAGGGCCGCGACGCACTCGAACAGGCCGCACACGATCCGGGCAGCGTCACGAGCGCTCTCGCAGCACTTTCGAAGCGAGGTGACCCCGCCTCGCTCACGGCCTTGCAAAGGCTGGCCAACGACTCGGACCGTGATTTGGCAGTACGTGCGACGTGCAGGCTACGCGTCGGCCCCAACCGCGGCGCCTTTCACTTCGGCTTCGAATAGCTATGCGGCGTGGCCTGCGCTTGCCCGCGCGCTTAGGCCAGGTCACCTGCGCAGAGATCCGCTCCTGCCAAAAACCGGTCGATTACTCAGTCAGGCGCGATAAATCAGAGCTTCGTAGCAATCGCTCGACCGCCGCCTCCAGCCCGGCCGCGTCATCAGCATCGAAGCGATTCTCTCGTGGACTGTCGAGATCGAGCACACCCAAAAGCCGCTCGCCAACAATCAGTGGCACGACAATCTCCGAACGCGAAGCCGCGTCGCAAGCAATGTGCCCCGGAAAGGCATGCACGTCCGGCACGACGATGGTCTTGCGCTCGCGCGCAGCGGTGCCGCACACCCCGCGGCCCAAGGCGATGCGCACGCACGCCACCTTGCCCTGAAACGGCCCAAGCACGAGCTCAGCCCCGCGCAAGAAGTAGAAGCCCACCCAATTGAGTTCAGGCAGCAACTCGAACAACAGCGCGGCCATGTTCGCAGTGTTAGCCAAGCCATCCGATTCACCCGCAAACACGGCAGCGAGTTGCTCGGTGCACTCCCGATAGAGCTCGGGTTTGGAGGCGGCAGAGGAGATGGAGGCGGAGTTGGAAACGAACACGCTTCTGGCAAGCTAGCGCGAGCGCGGCCCGCGGGATAGCGAGGACCGTTCAGTCTGAGGCGAGTAGATGACGTACGAGATCTGCGCTCGGAGCTCGGCCACGACCACAACCGTGCTCGGCTTGACTGCAGATGTGAACGAAAACGGCGTTTTCCCCGCTTCAATCCCGACTGCGAAGTCTCGCAGCGTTGCCGCATCCCAAAGCTTGCGCGCTGACGAGGGAAGGCCATGAATCAAACGTGCCAAGCCACGAATGGCGGAGTCCGCCGAGCGAGCACTCCGCCCCAATTCGAACGACGCGAGATATCGACCGGACGCAATCCGACCACAATGAAGAGTGATCGCATTTGCCTTTTCCATCGCGCTGGCGAGGAGGCGAAGCGGTCTCGAGGAGGAAACATCGAGGTCGACGTTGATGAAACGTGTGCGGCTCACGGGCACCTCAGCTCGTCCGGCAGTGCTGTTGCTTCTTTCTACGGGGCCCAACCGCGTCGCACGAGTACTTTGCGTAGCTCGACGCGCTGCGCGGCGTTCATCTCCAGCAACTCGACGGTGGCGCGGCCTTCGGCGCTAAGTCCAATGAGTCGAAACTCGTCGAGTTTGAAGTGTCGGGACCACTGATGCTCCCGAGGGTGGTACAGCGGCGTGATGCCGCGAGTTTGAGGGTCGATGGACGCGATGTTGTGCCCCTTCTTCAAATTGCAATGAATGCAGCACAAGCAGAGATTTTCCAGGTCGTCCACACCGCGGTGTTGTCGCCCGATAATGTGGTCGACTTGATGCGGCAACACGGACGACGTGGCCGGGAGTCGGCAATACTCGCAAATATCGGCGGCCCACGGGTCTCCGCAGAAACGGTCACGAGGCTGTGCGCAAAGCCGACAGGTCTTCAGCCTGAAGCCCGAGCAGGCTGAGCGTATCGTTCAGCCTGACGATCTCAGCGTACTCTGCCCGCTCAACAGAAGTAATCGTTCCGGCCGTGCTCTTGCGGGCGAGCTCCTCGACGCGCGGAGCCAGATCTCGACGGACAGCGTCCAATGCAGAATCGAGCAAAACCAGGGTTTGCTTCTCCATGCGCGTCCGGAAAGAAGCATGACAGCTGGCGCGCTATACTACAAGCGCGCTCGCCGCGCTTATACGGCGCGCGCCGTGTTCTCATCGCTTTTTCAGCGCCAGGTGGCGCCGTCATCCGTCGAGCGCAATACCCTCAGGTGAGTGCCATCGAAGATGCTGATCAACAGCGCCGGCACAGGTGCAGGGGATACGACGATCCTTGCGCGTTCCGCTGGGAAAAGGCCCGAAGTGGACTGCGCGAAGGGGGTCGTGACACTCGCTGCGGGCCAGGTGGCGCCCTGGTCATCCGAACGAGCGAAGCCAACCGCAAACGGTCGGGTCTCTGTGCTCCCCTGATTGAAAATCGCATACAGCTTGCTGCCGTTACTGACGAGGTGAGGTCCGGCAATGGTGCTATCAAAGACGTCACCCACGGGATTGTTTCCATACTCGCCACCAGCAACATCAAAGCGGTGGCGCGTCCAGGTGGCGCCGTGGTCGTTCGACTGGCTGATGAACGAGCGATTTTGAGCGTCGACCAAAGGGAGAACGAGGTCGTCCCCAACTGTCACCATCGACGCGGTGGCAAGAAGGTCTTGCCCCGTTTCCACGATCCAATTTTCGCCGGAGTCCGAGGAATGCGCAATCCGCTGCGTGTTCGAGCTGGCATCGTAGAACGAAAGGTACAGGGTGCCTCCACTGCTCCCAAGGCTGAGGGTTCGGTTGAGCAGACCGTCGACAGAAATGGGGCCGGCGGTCGCGGTCGGTGAAATGACGACCGCTGCGGACCAAGTCAGCCCGCCATCGTCCGAGCGCTGGAACAGCGGGGCGCCAGGCTCCGGCCCAGCCTGCGGATTGTACGCGAGATACAGCGTGGCCCCATTCACCAATAGAGCCGGCCCGATCCCGAGAGCGACGCCTTGAATGGTGAAGCTCTGCCCGCCATCGTCGGATCGCGCGATCCGAACTTCATAGCGGCCCGCGTCGACGACGACCTGATAGGTCAGGTAGATTGTTTCCCCCGCAACGGTCAAGTCTTCTGGAGTGCCGCCGCGCACATCGACCAACACACGTTTTGCTGGATCGAAACTGGCTCCTCCGTCGTTCGAGCGCGCGACGTAGGTGCCTGTGTCCGAGCTCAGTCCGCCGTAGGCCACTGCAACCGTACTGCCCTCCGCAGCGAGGATGCCATTCCAACCGAAATCCGGGCGCGCGTCGACGATCCGCGGAGCCGTACCATCGTCCGCGCTACTCCCGCAACCAGCGGGCATCGACAGGAACGGCAAGCCAATCCACAACAAAGCCCACCGCTGAAGGCCCAGACGCGATCGACAGCTCGTCACCCAGAGAGGACGAGCGAGACGCCTCGATCCGGCCACCTTTTCTTTCGGTTTGGAGTTCATTTCAGGTGGAGCGGCGCCCGCATGGCGTGCGGCTCCGCGAGCAGCATTGTAAGGCGGGTGCCTCGCGTCGGCTATCGCGAAAGCCACGTCTTCATCCACCCGAGACCGTCATGAGTCGCGGCCGCGGTCGGATGCGCGCCGGGATGCGGAGCCATCACGCGACGATTCGCTCATTCACACTGCTCGAGCCAAAGCTGTTTGCGAACGAGATTGTCTGCCTAGGAAGCGTGCGCCCTCCCGCGAAGCTCGGCCCGACGCCGACGCACGAGGCGAGCCGAGATCAACGACTACCTCTCCTAGCCGCCCCCTTCGGGTGTCACGAGGCGCGTCGCGCAGCCCGCGGAGCGGGCGAGCACCGACGGGTGCCAAAGCCTTATTTTCGCTGCAAACCGAGGGGGCAGCTTCTCCATCACTTCTGCACAATGTGTTGGTAGCCTCCACGGGCATGAATTGGGCGTGGTGGCGTGAACGGCGCTGGGTCGCTTTCGGAGCGTATGTAGCGGTGGTGTTCGTCACTGTGCCGTTTACGAGTCGGGTGGTGTTGGCGCTGCGCAATACGGACATGTTGGGTGCGACCGTTACCGGTTCGTACGCGGTCGCGGTGGCGGGCGTCGTGTACTACGTGTTGTTCAATCGGCGGCTGGCAGATTGGGTCGCGTTCGCGGTGGTGGCGGCGTTGCTCTGCGTCGTCACGGTGCTCTTGCTCGGGCTTTCGATTCCGGAAGAGCGCGTGCACTTCCTACAGTATGGATCGATGGCGCTGTTGGCGCGCAGCGCGCTTTCGCGAGGCACGGATGGCCACGCGGCACGCACTCTGTTGCTTGCCCTTGCGCTGACCAGCACCTTGGGGTTCCTCGAGGAGTGCCTGCAGAGCTTGGTGCCGCGGCGCGTGTTCGATTGGCGGGACGTGGCGATGGATGCGGGCGCAGCGCTCACGGCCTTGTTTTTGGATGAGCTGTTACATGATCGCCTGCAGCTCCGACAGCGTCAGGAAACGCCGGGAGGGGCTCGGTGACTCGCATCTTGGTGGTCGAAGACGAAGTGGCGGTTGCGGATGTAATCGAGCTCTCGCTGCGGCGCGGAGGCTTCGAGGTGGAGGTGGTCCACGGGCGTCGCGCGGCCGAGCTGCGGCTGGAGCCCGGGCGCTTTGCTGCGGTCATTTTGGACTTGGGTTTGCCCGATGGTGACGGCACAGAGCTTTGTCGTTGGCTGCGTGGGCGTACTGACGATGCGCTGAATTCCTTGCCCATCGTGATGGTTACTGCGCGCGATCAGGAGCTCGATCGCGTGCTCGGCTTGGAGCAAGGCGCGGACGACTACATGGTCAAGCCATTCTCCCCGCGTGAGTTGGTGGCGCGCGTTGGGAGCTTGCTGCGCAGAGCCAACGGCCGCTTCGGCAAAGACGCGGAGATCGTTGCCGGCCCACTGTCGCTCAATCGGGTTCAGTTTCGCGCCGCCATCGACGAACAGCCGGTGCCCCTGACGAAGACCGAGTTTGCGCTGCTCTGGGCCTTGTTCGACGCGCGCGAGCGCGTGTTCACGCGCGAGATCCTCGTCACACGCGTCTACCAAGGCGCGACCATCTCGAATCGCACGGTGGATTCACACATCAAAGCGATTCGGCAAAAGTGCCTGGCGCTCAATCCGCACTGGGATCCGATCGAGACGGTGTATGGCGTCGGCTACAAGGCGAGGAGCACGTGAAGGGCAGCGCAATCAGCCGCCGCCTGATGCTGACGCTCTTTGCCGTCACGCTGGTGCCGATCCTGGGTTGGTCCTTGGTGGTAGATTTGGCGGAGCACCTTACGGCTCGTCAGCAGGCGCCCAGCCTAATCGAACTGGGCGGACTGCTGCACGAGACCCGACGCCGCTTGGTGCTGATTTTGGGAGCCAGCCTGGCGACGTTCGCCGTCGCGCTCATCTATTTGCGGCGCGTGCTGGTGACGCCGCTCGAGTCCCTGTCCGAAAAAGCGCGCCGCGCGTCCCTTTCGTGGGATACACCGCGAGAATGCGAGCGGGACGACGAAATCGGCGATCTGGGCCGCGCTTTGGACAAAAGCGTGCGTGATTTGGCCGACCGGGCCGAGCGTGCACGACGCTTCTCCGCAGATCTGAGCCACGAGTTACGCACGCCACTCGCCGCCATCCGCGGCGCAGCTGAGCTGCTATCGGACGGCGCCCTACCCGAGCACGAAGCGCGACGTTTGAACGAGAACGTGCTCCGAGAATCGGAACGCCTCAGCCGCCTCGTGGAGGGCATACTCGACCTCGAGCGCGAGGCGCACAGTAAGCACCACGAAGACGCCAGCACAGATCTCGCGCAGAGCCTGCAGCGCGTCACGGACGGACTCACGGTGCTCGCAGCGCGACGCGGGCAACGTTTCGAACTCCAGCTGGACGGCGCCACCGCGTGGGCGCTCGTCGATGCCGATCGTCACGATCGCGTGCTGTACGCGCTACTCGAGAACGCGCTCAAATTCTCGCCCAGCGGCGAGGTCATCGAGGTGAGCTTGCTGACGGACGCTGATCGCTTTCGGATCACCATCTCGGACAGGGGCCCCGGGGTGACTGAAAGCGCGCGTGAAGCCATTTTCGATCGCCATGTGCAGGGTGACACGCGCGGACCAGGCCGTGGCGCGGGGCTCGGCCTAGCCATCGCCCGAAACCTAGTCGAAAGCTGGGGTGGAAGGCTGGTCGCGGAACCGCGCGACGGCGGGGGCACGCGCTTCGGATACGACGTCAACGCGTTGGGGAGTGCGTAGCTCGAGACTTGGCAGTGACACGACGAAGCTCCATCAGGTCATTAGTCGCATCGCGCAGCTCGGGGAGCTGTAAGGCGATGCTCCAGGCCTCGGCCGCGGCCGGATGCGCGAGCCACTCCTCCAGCTGGTCGCGCGCGGCACGGCGGTCCCCGAGCTCGAGCTGCGCGGCGCAGCGTAACGCCTGACGACGCGCTTCATTGCGAGCATCCGCGTCCGCTGCGCCGCGAGTGTGCTCCAACACGCCGTACCAATCATCGCGGCTGGCAGCCAAGCGCGCGAGCCCAAGCTGCCAGGCCGCTGCATACGGTGGGAGAAGCACGTCTGCGCTGGGTTCGAGTCGCGCAGCTTCGACATCGTCTCTTCGCCGACGAAAGTATTCCAAGCGACCCAAGTATTCGGGCGCGCTCTTCGGTGCCTGCGTCAGCTGCTCGAGTGTCTCCTGGGTGACGGCAAAATCCTCTCGATAGGCGCGTTCCAAGAGCAGCCGCTTGCAGGACACGCCGACCACACCAGCGCGCTCTCGCTCAGGGCGCGCGAGCCAAAAGCGAGCCGCATGCTCCACGTCGCCATGCTGAAGCAATCGCTCACAGCTCGCCTCGAGCCACCGCTCTGGCAGTTGCTCCGAAGTCGGCAACGCGGGCGACTGGCGCAATCCGTCCGCAGCCAGCGCGTCTAGCAGTTCTCGCTCGCTGTCTTGACTCAAGCTACCCGCCGCCAGCAGCGACTTCGCCTCGGAAAGCCCGCCTGCGACTCCATTCGCGCGCAACCCCGCAACGACGCGAGCGTTGCGCAGCGACAACGAGCGGACTTGAAGGCCCGTGCCGGACGTAGCTAGCGCCAAGGCCTGAGCCGGATTGTCCATCCGGAGCTCGAGCACGACCAGCCGTTCCAACGCGACTTCGTCTGTGGGGTCGAAGCGCAGCGCGCGCTCGAACGTGGCCGCCGCTTCGGGCAACCTGCCTTCTCGGCTCGCCAGCTCCGCGTCTGCATGCAACTTGTTGGAGAAGTCGGCGCGACGGCAACCCACGCTGAGCGCGAGCACGCAAACCAAAAGCGTGTTCATCGCGAGCTCAGCAAGTTATCCAGCAAGTTGCCGCCCATGGGACGAAACAGCGCAAACTCCAAGCCAGGCGAGCCGATGAACGGCCGCATGCTCCAGGCCAGTTGCATCCCGACTAGACCGTACAGCAAGCAGTAGGGCAAAAGCGGCACGAAGCGGCTAGAGCGCAGCTCGCTCGAAGTCGCATTGCGGAAACCGCGCGCGAACCAAAGCATGCCCAGCACACCGCCGAACGCAGCCACGAACGTGACGAGCAGTTTGGCCGTCACGTAACTCTCCGAGCTAGCCAGAAACAACGAACACGGCAGCGCAACCACGGCCCACGTCACGCTGATGACCGCGACCGTGCTCGCCTGCAACAAACTCGCGGCACGCAGCGACAACGCGCGCGGCGCGAGCACATACTGCACCACGAAGAACGTCGGAAAACACACCGCAGTCGTGCCCAGCAAGAGCAGTGGCGCCTTCAAGGCCGAGGCCAAAAATTGAGCAAACGTGCAGGCATACAGCCCTGTCCACGCCCCAAACAGCAGCGACCCGAGCAACGCGATCATCAAGCTCTCCAGCAACGCCCGACGAAAACCCGTCGTCTCCAGGAGTGGCACGACGCTCGCAGGGTCGCGCAAACCGTTGAGCAGCGTAAGCAACCCGACCGACCCCGTCTGCGAAGAAGCAATCATGCTGCGAATGTACACAGGCAATTGTGCAGAAAGCATGGAGAGACGGAGCAGAGTTCGTGGAGAAGGCCTGCCCCCACCGTCAAGCGCTCGGCCCTTCGGGCCCGCGCGCTCGTAACACCCGAAGGGGTGCGGAATGGAGGGAGGCTGTCACTCGATTCGCGATCGTTTCCTTTGCGTCAACGCCGTCAGAGGCGTAATTTGCGCTCGTCCCCCCGGGGTTACGGCACGGGGCTAGCGGGAGAGAAACGAGAGATGCGTCACCTTCGCTGTCGACTGTGGATTGCTATTGGGATGAGTGTGCTTGGCACGGGCTGCTTCGTCGGAGCTGGCGAACCAGTGTCTGACGCTCCGGCTTCGACTTCGACTTCGAATGCACTGCAAACGGAGAACGGGCTCAGCTCAATCAATGGCTTGGCCATGAACGGACTCAGCTCGATCAACGGACTGTCCATGAATGGGCTCAGCTCAATCAATGGCTTGGCCATGAACGGACTCAGCTCGATCAATGGACTGTCCATGAACGGCCTCAGCTCACTGAACGGCCTTTCCATGAACGGACTCAGCTCGATCAATGGCTTGACCATGAATGGGCTCAGCAAGCGCCCGCACATTGACGCACGACATGTCGAGCTATCCCTCCATCTCCCGCAGAACGCTGGGGCCTATCCATTCCGAGCGTCAGTCGGAAGTTTGAACGCGCGCGGCCGCTGGCTCGAAAGCGCTCTTCGCGAGCAAGGCGGGGTTTCAGTTTCCCACCCACTCTCCGAAGACTCGGGGCTCGGCAGCGGAACAGGCGCAATGGCCTCTGCCGAAGGGCAATTGGTGTCGGCGTACTTGGTTCGCTGCGCGCTTCCACCGGGTCGCTCAGTGAAGAAGTTCGACGCGCAGGGCAATCTCCACGAACTGACGGGCTCGGTCGGCGTTGCACCCGAATGGGAAAACGGAACGTGCGACGAGACTTGTCAGGAGTGGGTGAGCGCGTGCCTTCTGGCGCACGTCAACCTGACGGGTGTGCATGTCCCGATCTGGCTCACCGCCTCGAACAAGGCCATCGATTGGGCGACGAGCGCCGACTACCCCAACGAGGAAGCCGCTTATTTCGGCAACCTCTTCGCCTCGGAGCCGACGGCGTTCGTCTGCTTCGGCAAAGATCGCGCGACGGACCCGATCCCAGGCCGCGTTTGCGTTTCCGACGCCACCTGCCCGTACGCCGACCCCTACCTTGCGCATGGCGGCAACTGTGAAGCGAAGACAGCGTGTTCCCTGCACACGGAAGGCTCAGCGCGGGAAGGTTACGACTCCTGTCGCGTCGGAGGCCTGTCCTTCTCGCACGTCGTAACCGTCTGGAAGCGCTGAGGCGCCACCCGGCGCAAAACGCAGCGCAGCTGCGTCGCGCATGGTTGGACGGATTCCTTGCTCGCGACCTGCGGCCGCTGCGCTCCTCGGGACCTCGGGTTCACGCGCGGTGCGACGTGGGGCGGCGAGGCTTCGTCCTCTGGCGCCCGAGTCCGCTGTGGGCAACTCGAAGTGGCTCACAGTGGCACAACTTCCCCCTCGGTCCGCGAACCTTGCTGGGCATGAAGATTGCTGCGCCGTTTGCCATGCGACGGAAGCTTGTCTCTCTTGTGTTAGTCGCCTTCTTCGCGGCGGGCGGCGGCACGTCGTGCAGCAGTGGCACCGAAACCGCGGGGGCTTGCTCTTGTTCCGCAAAGCCCGGCTCGGAGCTACGCACTTCGCTGGACTGCCTTTGCGCGGAGTTTCCCGCTGCGTGCGCGACCTACGACAAGGTCAGGGCTTCCGCTGATTGCTCCGACGATTCACGCTGGTGGTTGATGGAGCAGACGGGCTGCGGTCGGATCATCGTCAGCACCGGTTGGGGCGAAGGCGGCAACACCTGGGTGTACGACGGAGTCACCCACCAGCTGATCGGGGCCCAGATTAGCTCCGACATAGGGTTCGGCTCCTGCAACGTGAGTAGCTATGCTGCGGGAAACATCGACCCCTGCGACGAAGGCACGGTTTGCTCCCTGTGCGACGCATCGGGAGCGTCGTGCGCCCCGGCGTGCTCGATTCAATTGCTGAAGAACAACGGCCTTGGGGCGCCTCAATACACCCTGGGGCCCGACGAGTTCTACGACTGTCCGGCTCCCGAGCAAGGAGCTCGGCGCCCCGAGGTGCACCGAGGTTGCGGCAAAGTCACGGTCATCGAAGGGAGCATGACGACGGTCTTCGCAGCGGACTCGCACGAGCCGCTCGCTGTGTCCTACGACGGGATGGACGAATGCAGTGGCAAGTGGGGCGACCCGGGCGCGCCGTGTGCCGACGAAACCATCTGCTCGTTGTGCGCGGGCGCCCCCGACGTTTGCCAGTTTTAGAACGAGATCTCGCCGCGGCAGTCGCGCTCGTCCGCGCAGCGCTCTAGCCGCTGCTCGGACTCCACCAGGCGGAGCGAAGCCGTGCCACCGCGCGCTGCGTCCACTCAACGCGCGAACGCAACGCGACGCAAAGGGACTACCTCCCCCTGCCGCACCCCTTCGGGTGTCACGAAGCGCGTTTTTCGCGCAGCGCGCGCCCAACACAAGGTCAGCAGTTCCTCAGCAGCACGCCTCATAGGCGCGCGCGAGCACGGCTTTGGGGGAGGTCGGCGCCCCGCAGCCGCCCGAAGGGCGGCGAGGAGCGACGGGTGCCATTGTCCCTCACTGTCAAACAGCGAGGGGGCAGGAGCGGAGAGAGAGGGATTCGAACCCTCGGTAGGCTTTTGACCTACGTCCGCTCGGGGGTGCCCCCACCGTCCAGTGCTCGGCCCTTCGGGCCTGCGCGCTTCCTGCCTCCCCCAAATTCCGTGCTCGCGGCTTCGCCGCTGCGCGCGGAATGGAGGGAGGCCGTCGCTGCGACGAAATTATACTTCGCAACCGAAGTACTTTCTCGGCGAGACGACGCTCATGTCGAAGCCGCTTTGAATCGAACGTCGCAGCACGCTCGCCTCCATCGCCGGCAACGTGCCGGGCTCCGCGAGAGGCGCACGCTGCGCGCCACGCCAGTCGTTGCACGTGCGACGCGGCGGGGGCGTGGCACGCAGCCTGCGCCAG
>Ga0164309_10000072_pt1 | contig 57022 bp, 52 predicted proteins | sample Whisoiple_247_MG_FD_109984 | JGI IMG/M metagenome (GOLD analysis project Ga0164309, IMG submission 109984) | Soil microbial communities amended with fresh organic matter from upstate New York, USA - Whitman soil sample_247_MG | ecosystem: Environmental > Terrestrial > Soil > Unclassified >... | reverse complement strand
TGCGCGGCACTTTCTGAGCTCCGCGCTCCGCGCTATGCTCGTGGAACTACGGTATGGGGAAAATCATCGGTATCGATCTCGGCACGACCAACTCCTGCGTCTCCGTTCTGGAGGGAACGAACGCGGCGGGTCAGCCGGAAGTCAAAGTCATCGCCAACGGTGAGGGCGCGCGCACCACGCCCAGCGTGGTGGGGTTCTCCACCAAGGGTGAGCGTTTGGTCGGACAAGTCGCCAAGCGCCAAGCCACGACCAATCCCGAAAATACGATCTCCGCGGTGAAGCGGCTGATGGGGCAGAAGTTCTCTGCCTCCGCTGTACAACGCCAAAAGAACTCCGTCGCCTATCGCATCGTCGAGCACGACAACGGCGACGCGTGGGTGCTGATCCAGGACAAGAAGCTCTCGCCGCCCGAGGTCTCGAGCATGATCCTGACGGCAATGCGTGAAATCGCCGAGACCTACCTCGGCGAACCCGTGACTGAAGCGGTGGTCACGGTCCCCGCCTATTTCGACGACGCCGAGCGCCAAGCGACCAAAGACGCAGGACGCATTGCCGGCCTCGAGGTCAAGCGCATCCTGAACGAGCCCACTGCAGCCGCGCTCGCGTACGGCTTGGATAAGCAGAACGCCGAAACGATCGCCGTGTACGACTTGGGTGGCGGCACGTTCGATATCTCGGTGCTCGAGATCGCAAGCGGCGTGTTCAGCGTCAAAGCCACCGGTGGCGACACGCACCTGGGCGGTGAAGATTTCGACCTCCGCATCATCGATTTGCTCGCAGACGAATTCAAAACCAAGAACAACGTCGACTTGCGCAAAGAGCGCACCGCGCTTCAGCGCTTGCGCGAGGCCGCGGAGAAGGCCAAACACGAGTTGAGCTCGTCACTAGAAACGGAGGTGAACATCCCGTTCATCGCCTCTGGTGCTGCAGGTCCGCTGCACCTCGAGCGCACGATGAAGCGCAGTGAGCTCGAGATCCTGACTCGCGACTTGATCGATCGCACGATCACGGCCTGCAAGACGGTGCTCGCGGACGCCAAGATCGCGCCTTCGGGCATCGGACAAATCGTGCTCGTCGGCGGCATGACGCGCATGCCTGCCGTGCAAAAGGCCGTGCGCGAGTTCTTCGGCAAAGATCCGCACAAGGGCGTCAATCCGGACGAGGTGGTGTCCGTCGGCGCTGCGATTCAAGGCGGCGCGCTCTCTGGCGCGATCGACGAAGTGTTGCTCTTGGACGTGACCCCACTGTCGATCGGCGTGGAAACCGGCGGCGGAGTCGCCACTAAGCTTATCGCCCGCAACACCACCGTGCCCACCGAAAAGAGCGAGGTCTTCACGACCAGCGTCGACAATCAGCCGTTCGTGCCGATTCACGTGCTGCAAGGCGAGCGTGAAATGGCGCAGGACAACCGCAGCCTGTCGCGCTTCGAGCTCACCGGTATTCCGCCCGCGCCGCGCGGCGTGCCCAAGATTCAAGTAACGTTCGCCATCGACGCCAACGGCATTCTGTCCGTCGAGGCCCGCGATCTCGGCACGGGCCGTCGCCAAGCCGTCAGTGTCACGCCGACCAGCGGCTTGAACCAAGCCGAGGTCGACGCACTCGTGCAAGAGGGCGAACGCTTCAAAGAGACGGACCAGCTACGCCGTGACTTGGCGGAGATGCGCAACCAAGCCGAGACCTTGATCTACACCACCGAGCAAGCACTGGAGGGCTACGCAGATTTGCTCGCGCCCGAAAAGCTCGAGGGCGTGCGCCAAGAAGTACAGATCTTGAAGAAGATGCTCGAAACTGGCGCCAACTTGGAAACGGTGCGTGAAGCGTACTCACGCCTCGAGAACGCCACGTTCGAAATCGCCGAGGCGATGTACGCGAGCGAAGGCGAACCGAGCGCGGGCTAACACGCTCGGCGCTCAGAGCGCCGCGCCGACCACGTCTTTCAGCTCGAAGCGCTCGATCTTGGCCAGGCCCGGGCCGGTATTGTCCGGCGTCCAAACGGTGACCTGGGTGTCGTTGCGTGGGAACAACGTATCGACGCGAATGATCTTGCCGGTACGACCGTCGGCAAGGCGGACGAGTTTGCGCTCGTTCATGAACTGATGGATATGGCGTAACGAAGCCATCCGGTGGCCTTCCTCTCTTTGTTCGCCCCGAGCATACGACTCGAGCCTGGCCTTGTCAGGTTTCGTGTAGTGGGCGGCGGCGTGGCGGCTCGGCAAAATCACCCAAAATTTGGCGGTCGGTTGGGGGCTTCCGATATCGTTCGAAAACCATGATTTCGAAGTTCTCCGGCGCATTTTTCGGTTTGGGACTGGGCCTGTTCGTCGCCAGCGGCGGCTGCGCCCTGGAACACCGAGCACCCCTGCGCTCGGCCGAACTCCCGCCCTTGGCGCCCACGGTCTTGCACTCGAATCGGGTCTGGATCGATGTGGCCGAGCGCACCCCGGAAAACGACTGCGTTTCCCCCAAGAATGCCCGGCTCTTGTGCTTCGAAAAGCTGCGCAGCACGCTCAGTGGCGCTCTCACGCGCTCGCTTTGGACCAGCTTCCCGAGCGTCGAAGTCGGCGCGCGCGACGTTCGGCCGGGCGACTATGTGTTGCACATCGACGTCGACCTCGAAGCGCTCCCACCCGACGGCCAAGGTCCCGGCTGGTCCGCGGGTGCACGGGGTCAATGGCGCCTGGAACGCGACGGCAAGACCCTCACCGGCGCCCAAGTCGCATCCCGCTCCCGCGCTGACTTCGCTTACGGCGCGCCGCTCGGCACTGGCGCGAGTGAAGTCATCGACGCGATCGCCGTCCGCATTGGCATGACCCTCGGCGGCGTACCCGAGTCCCGCGTGGTGCTCCCTGTGCCGCTCCCTGAGGTCGCCAGCTCGCCGCTCGCCAACGTCGCGGCCACACCTGCCGCACGCGGCGAAACCAAAGCGAACTCTCTGTGAAGACAGCCCTCTCAGCCCGTCGCAGCTGAGCCGCGGAGTTGGCCGCGCAGCGAACGCGCGATCGTCATCACGAGCAACCCAGTCGGAAACCGAGTCGAGAGTTGCTCGACAGTGCGCGCCCAGCCATCCAAATACTCGGGATTCGGCGCGTCACCCGAGTAGGTCAAGATGGTGTTTTGGTACACCGCAAGCACGTGCTGTGGATCTCGATAAAGCACGTCGCCCAGAGGTATCTTCCCGCTCTCGCCGCTCGACACATCATTCTCGAACGACCCCGGTGCGATTTTCGTTAGGCCTTCAGCGCAGCGCAAGCGTCAGCTGTTGCATTGTTGTCAGCTAGACGTGCTTCACTGCGGGCTAGGAAACTCCCAGACCAAATTGGCAAGCTCCGCGAGGCCGCTCACGAAAACGCGACCCACCAAAGGGCCCGAGGGGCAGCCCGAGTAGAAATCATCGGCATAGTGATCGACGCTCGTGCCCCGATACACATCGAGCATCACAGCGGAGGCATCCGAGCCGCAGCTATCCGTTGCGCCGGTACGCACCTTCCACAATGCGCGCGTGACTTTTTTGGCTTCCGAGTCGCTCAATGCACGCTCGCCCATGATCGGCTCGGAGGGATTTTTATTGTAATCACAGCCGACCCAACTGACCCGAGCTGGAGTCTTAGTGATCGTGTATCGGTTGTGGTCGTTGCTGCACGGCTCCGGGCCATAGCCGCCAAGGATCTCCAATGTGAGCGTCTCGTAGTCTTGGATCAGCGCGTCTTTCGGTGGATCGGTCGAACTTGCGCCGCCGTTCGCAGTATTCGTTGCCATGCCGCCCGATCCGGAGTCGGTCTCCGTCGCTGCCGCACCGCCTCCCGACGCGCTGCTGCCTGCAGCAGCCGGCCCCGCGTCACGCTCATGGTCGCTCGCTGGCGCGCCGCCCGCTTCCTCGACACGACCGCAACCCAGCGCGAGCGCGCACAGCGTCGCCGTCAACGCCATCACCGCTCGCCCGCTTCGCGTTGCCGCGCTCTCGATGCTCATCGTTCGCCACCTTTCGAATTGTGCCTCGCGCCCGCAACGAGCAGCGCATGGGCTATCTGGCGAGCGGAATAATCGCGCCGCTCAACTCCACTAGCCCGCGGACCAAGCTGCCAGCGTCCATGCGCACCTTTATGCAGTCGCCATCGTCAGCAGAGAGGTCGACAGCTGCGCCGCTCGTCACGTCGAGCGAGATCTATTCGTATCCCGACGATTGCAGCGTCCCAGCTGAGAAAAATTGCGCCTCCCGAGCCACGAATCGCGCCCGGGCAGTCCGAGATTTTGCTTATTTTCTTGGGGGTTTTGATGGTCAAGCGTGGCGACGCGTCGCGGCGTAGCCTTCGGCGTCACGGTGCGGCTTCTCGCGCACGGACCTGCGAGGCAGTCGGAGGCCTGTGAGGTGCGTTGCGACACCAGAGGCCGCCCCCAATCCCAATCCTAAGGGCCCTCAGCAAGTTCGGCGCGCCCGCAACGCGTGCTCACGCGCGGGCGCGGTCGTCGCTCGGCTCGTGGATGAACCGAGCGACGACGATGTTCGTCAGCCCTCGGACGACGCCAGGCGTTGCTCGATGGCTTCGAGGTGCGCGTTGACTTGCGGATCGCGTTGGCGCAGCGCTTCGACGCGGCGTACCGCGCTCATCACGGTGGTGTGATCGCGGTTGCCGAAAGCGCGGCCCAGCTCCGGGAAGCTGCACTTGAGACGCTGTCGGCACAGGTACATCGCGACTTGGCGCGCGAAGGCCACGCTCTTGTGGCGATCTTTGCTGAGCAGGTCCGAGTTCGAGAGGCGGAAGTGGCCGCACACCGCGCGCTGAATGTCCTCCACGCTCATCAACTCGGGACGGCGAGGGGACACCATCGCGAGCTCGCCGAGCGTGAACTCTTCATCGATCTGACGACCGGTGAGCGAGGATTTGGCGGCCAAGCGGATCAGCGCGCCTTCCAGCTCGCGGACGTTGCTCTGCACGCTTTGCGCGAGCATGACCGCGACTTCGTCCGACAGGTCGATGCCCTCGAGCTCGGCCTTCTTGCGCACGATGGCGACGCGCGTTTCGAGCTGCGGCGTTTGAATGTCCGCTACCAAGCCCGAGGTGAAGCGCGAAACCAAGCGCTCCGGCATGCGCTGGAGCTGCTGGGGATATTTGTCACTGGTGACGATGATCGGGCGATCCGCGTCGTGCAGCGCGTTGAACGTGTGGAAGAACTCTTCCTGAGTTTGTTCGCGGCCGGCCAGGAACTGAATGTCGTCGACGAGCAGCAGGTCGCAGTCCGTGCGGTAGCGCGCGCGGAACTCGTCCATCTTGTGGTGCTGGAGCGCTTCGATGAACTCGTTCGTGAAGTGCTCGGCGGAGACGTACACGATGCGCGCGTCCGGGCGCTCGTCCAACACCTTGTGCGCGATGGCGTGCATCAAGTGTGTCTTTCCGAGACCCGTGCCGCCCGCGATGAACAGCGGGTTGTAGCGAGGACCACCACCGCCCGCCGAGGCGAGCGCTGCGGCGTGGGCCAACTCGTTCGACGGGCCAACCACGAAGTTCGGGAAGGTGTGCTTCGGGTTGAGCACTGCGGTGAGCTGCGCACGTGAGTAGCGTGACGGGCGCTCAGAGCGGCGGCCCGACGTCGTCGAACTCGGCGGGATGGAGGCGGGCGGTTCGGAGTTACGCCTGCGGGGTTGGCAAACCGGACGATCGAGTCCGTTGGAAATGTTCCACTTCACTCGCAAGCTGGCCGGATTCGCCTCACCTGCCATGCGCGCCAGATGGGCGAGCAGATCAGGCAGGAAGTGCGCCTTCACCCAATCACGCACGAACTCGTCGCGCGCGGTGAGCGAGAGCACACCTGTCTCGAAGCCGTCATATTGGACACTCGAAAACCACTGTTCGAATGATGCGGGTGAGCGACTGCGAGTCTGCTCGAGAGCAGCTGTCCACAGGCGTTCCCCAGGGGGTGTGGGTAGGTTGGCGTTCAAAGCGTGAATTTGAGGGGTTTCGATCGTCACTAGGTAAAATTCCCCAACTTATCCACAAGCTGTGGATAGGGAGAGCCAGGAAGCAATTACACGCCTGATTACTCCGGCCACTGCCGGAGCCCCATTCAATCGCTCATCGCGTTCGAGGGGGCGCTGTTCGGGGGTCTCCATCACACAACGAACCGCTCTCGAACTCGGTGCACGAGTGCGCCGAGCGACAACGGGGAGGCAGCTAGCACCGACCTGATTCAAAGTTCAATCCTAAGATTTTCGAAATGTAAAAGTCCGCCAAATAGACGCCCAATCGTAACATGCCTCTGAATGACGATGTCCCATTTGCGGACATGATCATCGGAGCGCGATCACTAACCTCGCAGACAGAGAAGAGAATCTTTCGTCGCGCGACGCGAAGCGTTCTCACACGGGCAAACTTTCGGTGTTTGAGGCGTCAAGAGGCAACGCTACAAAACTTGCCCTGAACGTTGCTCTCGCCGCATCGTGCACGCTGGCCGAACGGCCGCTTACGTTTTTCATTTGCGTCACGAAAAGATCGCGTCAACTGAAAACTTGTCCGCGCATCACTCGCGAGGGTAACCAGACGCGAATACGAACGAGATGCGGAGCGTTTCCCTGGAGCACGTGCGAAATCATCTTCGATCCGAGTCGCTATCGCGAGTGCGATTCGCTGTCGGAGCGGTCGCTTGTGCGTGCGCTTCCGCGATCACACTGGACGCGCATGCAGAGACGCCGCCGCCCGAGGTTGGCTACAACTACAACGTGATCGAGACCCCTCGCATCACGGCGATGAACGACGCGGTGCACGCGCTCAGCAACTCGACCGAGGCGCTGTTCACCAACCCCGCGAACATGTCCGTGTCGCGCGTGTACCATTTGACTGCTTTGGCGCAGGTTTGGCCGGAATCGCACCGCCAAAGCTACGGCATTGCCGCGGTGGATTCCGTGGGGTCGAGCGCGCGTGTCGGCGGCGGCATCGGCGCGACGTACAACACGCAAGACACCAACGGCATCAATCGCAATTGGACCGACATTCGCGGCGGCATCTCGTATCCGTTTTCGGACATGCTGTTCATGGGTGTCGGCGTTCGCTACTTGCGACTGCGACAGAATGGTGAGGGACCGCTCGGCAAGAGTGTGGCTTCTAGCGGGCTCTCGGGTGAATTCATCGTCAGTGGTTTCACGTTCGACGCGGGCGCGACGTTCAAGCCGAACGAGGCTTTGGCGATCTCGGTCGTGGGTGTGAACTTGAACAACCCGGGCAACACCTTTCAGCCAACGTCAGTCGGCGGCGGCATTGGTTTTGGCAAGGAATCGTTCAGCCTCGAGGCGGATGTCCTGGCGGATTTCACGACCTGGGACAGCACGAAAGTCCGCGCCATGGGCGGCGGTGAGTACCTGCTCTCCGATCACTTTCCGTTGCGCGCTGGCTACCGCTACGACGAGGGTGCCAAGAGCCACTCCGTAAGCGCAGGCTTTGGCTATCTGGATACCTCATTCGGCGCGGAGATCGCCGTGCGCCGCGTGGTGAGCGGTGATCCAGCGACCGCGATCGTGTTTGGGTTCAGTTACCACCTCGACTCTGGTGGTCTGTCCCAGGGCGAGAACGACTCGTTCTAGCGGGAATTTAGACTGGCTCAGAGTAGCGCTTGGATGCGCTCGAGCGCGTAGCGTGCGCCGCTCGTGAGCATCTCTTCACTCGGCGTCGCCAGCACGGGTTCACTCAGCTCGGCGCGCAGTTCGGCGATCGCGCGCGGATTGCGAAACCAGTCCTCGTCGTGCGTGTGCAAAAGCGTCTCATGGCGAGACGCAGCCAGCAGTGCACCTGCGAAACGTTGGTTGTCGCGCGGACGCACGCGAATGAATACGCCCGCTGCGGATTCCGGCAGCTCGAAACCGAGCGCACCGTCGCTGGATTCTGGTAGCTCGCGCTGTAGCTGCCGTTGCCCGCTGAGCAAAAGCTCGCGCAAGAGCACGCGAAACGCGGCCACGCGCAGCTCGACGAGCATGGAGCGCGCAAGGGCGCGTTGTTGATCGCGCACTCGGCTCGGTCCGAGGCCCAAACGGCGAGTGGCGAACGTGGGCGAGAGGGGAAGCGCGCCGAACAATGCACCCACGGTGTTTCGTTGCAAGTCGAACACGTCCGTGCCGAGCACGAACGGTGAGCGCAACGCGCTCGCGGCGTCCGACAATGCGCGCCCTGCGTGGCTCAGTGCCAGCATGAAGCTACCCGCGCCGCGCGCCGCGGGCACCGCGAACGAGCGCACGGGGAGCCCCTGATAAAGGGCAGGATCACCCAACAAATCCAGCGCGGTTCGTTCCGATAAGCGTGCGGGCCAACCCTCGCTCGCGCTCTCGGCGAGCAGCGTGCTCACGAGCGTGGACGGATCGCGAACGCCGAGCGTCTCGAAGGCGCCGCGTGAGCTCGTCAAGAACGCGCGGGCCGCGGGCAGCACGGCCTCGCTCGCCACCTCGAACGACGCGAGCGGAGCGCGTAGGCGCTCCGCGAACAATTGTCGTTCCTCCCATAGCCGGCGTACGCGCTCGGCCATGCGTGTCGAAGCCGCGAAGTAACCACGCAAGTATGCGCCGCGCTCGCGCGGACGCGCCAAGCTCAGCTGCAACAGCTCGGACAGTGTGCGGCGCGCTTGCTCGGGTTCGACGATGGGGTGCGGCTCCGAGCGGTGTGCTTGCGCGAGCTCGGCGCGCACAGCGCCGAACTCGGCCTGCTCGCGCAGGCGCAAGAGCCACAATTCGAGCGAGCGCGCGAGCGGATCTTTGTCGCGCAGTTCGCGCAGCCAGTGCAGCGTCTCTTCGTCGTTCAAAAACGGGGGCAGCGCGTCAGCGCTGGGTTCCCCCGTTTTTTTGCGCCGCTCGAGCTCACGCGCCGCTGCGCGCAACGCGCGGTCGAATGAGAGCGGCTCGAGTTCCGGCATGTGCGCCGCAGTGTACACGACGCCGCCACTCTGCGCGCGTCGCAACCGGACTACAATCCCGGACCGATCAACACGGACACACGTAGCGACACGCTACTAAAGCCAGTGCCGTGGCCGTAATAAGCGTCGTCGAGGTCGACGCAGCTGGTTGGGCCGCAGCGGCGCACGTGCCGCACGTTGAAGCGAGTCCAGTCGTAGGCTGGGCCGAAGCGCACGTGGCGGCCCGCGTAGAACTCGATTGCGCCGCCCACGCGAAACGCCAGCCCAGCGCTGCTCTCGCGATACTCGGAGTTCGTCTCTTGCGCGCTGGTTGCGAGTCCCGCACTGCCCATGCCGAGCTCGAGGTAGGGCTCGAAGATTCCGTGATCGAAGAAATACAAGCGCGTGAGCAAGCCCCAAAAGTAGCCATCGGCGCTGCCTGCGGAGAGGCCCGAGCCGTCACTGGGACGAAAGCCGAGGTTGAGCGCGCTGATCGTGCCGCCAAACGCGAAGTACGGTGAAGGACGATAGAGCGCCGTCGCACCGAAGCCCGGCCCGGGGCGCACGCCCTCGCAGCGTTCGTTGTAACTGCTGCCCATGGCGCAGTTGGGTAGGCCGATCAAAAGCTCCGCGGTGAGCTCGAACGGTCGACGCGGATACTCGGGCGGCGGTAGCTCCGGTGGCGGTGGCGCCTCGAGCACGATCGGCGGCGGTAGCGCGTGGCCCGCCGCAGCTGCGCCTTCCGCGTGCGCAAAACGGGAAACGCCGCAGCCCGCTAGGCACAGCGCGACGATTCGCGCCATGCTTGCCCAGCTCATGGTGCGCCGGCTGCCCGTTTTGCAAAACCAAGACACCGACGATGCGGCTGCCGCGCGACGGCCGCGTTGGCAGTGGGTGTTGATTGGCGCTGGCTTGGTCATCACGTTGTTCCTGCCGCTGTCGTGGATTGGGGTGTGGCTTGGGGCTTGGCTCAGCCGCGCGACCACGCGTGCTGCGGGCGGCGCTGCACCAATCGTCCTGGGCGTGTTGCCAGTTGCGTTGTCTTTTCTGATTGCGTGCGGCGGCGCGGGCGCGCTGGTGGGTCGCTTCGGCGGTCGGGCGAAGGCGCGCGAGGCGGCCCTCTCCGGCTCACTGGGCGCGCTGATCGGCTGGGGGCTCGCGGCACTGGGCGGCTCCTTGAGTCCCTGGCTGGTCGCGGTCGTCTCCCTGGCGGTGCTGGTCACTTTCGGCGCTGGCGCGGCTTTCGTGGGCGCGCGGCTGACGCTTTCGCGGCGTGTATAGCGGAACTTTCTCTGCCCTTTCGCGCGGGTGGACCGGTGCACGGCCCAGGGCTAGGCTTCGCACAAGATGAGCGACCTCGATAAAGAGCTCGAGCAAGCCGCGGCCGCGGTCGATGAACCCGCGCCCCCCGTTGTTCGACCCGCGGCTGAGTACGCGCCGCCTCCACGCAAAGGCAATGTCGGTTTACTGATCGGCTTGCTCGTGATGTGCGCCGCGATCCTCTCGCTGCTCGCGTTCAGCTTCGACAAGTCCGCGGCCTACGCCAAAGAGGTAGACGAGCTGCTCCGGGAAAAGGACAAGTATCCGGATCGCTCCGTGCGTGTGCAGGGCACCTTGGTCAAAGGCACGTTGGTTCGCCGTGATCAGCCCTGCGAGTATCGCTTCGAGCTGGAAGACCTCAAGAGCAAGGGCGTCAAGATGCCGGTGCGTTACGCGCAATGCATCGTGCCGGACACCTTCAAAGACATGCCGGGCATGGACGTGATGGTGACCGCCGAAGGCAAGCTCGAGAGCGATGGTCACTTCCAAGCTTCGAACATCTTCGCCAAGTGCCCGTCCAAGTATGAGATGAAGGAGATGCAAAAAGGCGGAGCCAAAGCGCCGCACCTCTCCCAAATGGCTCAGACACTGTAGAGACTAAAAATGTGGGACCGATTCTTACGGGCTTGTCGCCGCGAGCCCGTCGACGCGACGCCGATCTGGTTCATGCGCCAAGCCGGCCGTTACATGGCCGAGTACCGCGCCCTTCGCGCCAAGCACACCCTGCTGGAGCTCTGCAAAAACCCAGAGCTTGCCACCGAGGTGACGCTGCAGCCCGTCAACGCGCACAAGGTGGACGCCGCGATCTTGTTCGCGGACATCTTGCTGCCGCTCGAGCCAATGGGCGCACCTTTCGAGTTCGCCAAGGGTGAAGGTCCGGTCATTCACCAGCCCGTGCGCGATCGCGCGGCGGTGGAGCGCCTGCGCGTGATCGACCCGGAAGAGGGCCTCGGCTACGTGCTCGAAGCGATTAAGCTGATCCGTCGCGAGCTCGACGGGAAAACGCCGCTGATTGGCTTTGCGGGCGCGCCGTTCACGCTCGCAAGCTACTTGATCGAGGGTGGCAAAAGCTCCAACTACGCGCTCACCAAGCGCATGATGTACAACGAGCCCGACACCTGGAACCTGCTGATGAGCAAGTTCAGCGAGGTCGTGCGCCGCTACCTGCACGCCCAGATCAAAGCCGGCGCAAACGCCGTGCAGTTGTTTGATTCCTGGGTCGGCTCGCTCTCGCCCACCGACTACGAGGAATACATCCTGCCGCACGTCAGCTCGATTTTGAAAGATCTCGAGAAGAGCGGCGTGCCCGTGATCCACTTCGGCACGGACACTGCGACCCTGCTCGAGCTCCAGAAGCGCGCTGGCGGCACCGTGATTGGCGTTGATTGGCGCACCCCACTCGACCAAGCCATCACCCGCTTGGGTACGGATGTGGCGGTACAGGGTAATCTCGACCCGCTCCTACTTGGCGCCCCCCGCGAGCTCCTTGGTCGCCGGGTCGACGATATTTTGCAGCGTGCGACCGGTGCGGCCGGGCACATCTTCAATTTGGGCCACGGGATCCTCCCGGACACCGACCCGGATGCGGTCAAATTCGTCGTCGATCGCGTCCACACCTACCAAAAACGCGCCTAGCCGACCGTCCATGTCGCTCCGTGGTTGACTTGCAGCCCCGAGCCGACAAAAAGACACCGGCCTCCTTCCCGCATCGTCTAAAGGCAGGACAAGGGACTTTGAATCCCTGAATCGTGGTTCGAATCCATGTGCGGGAACTTCGTCGCACTCCGAGGCAGCGGCTGCCTCGGAGTCCCTGGCTTCGCCAGGGCGCCCGCTTCGCGGGCGGCTCCTCGCGCTGCTCGCCGGGGGCTCAGCCCCCGCACCCGCTGGAGTGAATCCAGCGGGGCCCCACGCCAATCGCGATGGCGTTTTGGGGCCCCGACCCCAAACGATTTCAGACGAGCTCGCACAGCGGCTTGCTCATGGTGCGGCCTGCTCGCGTTGTCGCGTGCTCACTCGACGCGCGCTGACCACACCTAGGGTCACCCTTGGGTTCGATTCGATGCGCGCTGACCACACCCCGGGTCAAGTCACCCGGGGTCGGCATCCCGGGGTTCGGTCGTGCCCTCGTTCCCGGTCGTGCCCTTCGTTGGGAAAATTTCGAAAAATGCTTGCGGCTGTCGATCTGTGGGGGGCTGCTTCGACGTGTAGGTGAAGGCGCGAGATTGGCTCGGCCGACGCACTTCGACTGGTCAACGCCAGCGTGGATGCGCGAAAGGAGGAAGAGATGCACACGGAAACCACGCTTGGCTCGGTAGCGGTTCAAAGCACGTCGGAAAAGTCGCTTGCGCAGTACTTGCTCACCGCGGAGCGCGTTGTGATGGGTGTCATTCTAGTGGCTTGCGGCATTAGCGGGTTCTTCAACTTGCTGATGCATGGCACGAGCGCAGACAGCGTTGCGCAGGCGAGCGGTTCGCTGCTCAAGGCCGGCTTCATGTTCCCTCTGCTGAAGGGTGCCGAAACCTTGTTACAGCTGTGGGTCGCCAAAGCGCGCGTGTGAAGTCGCACTAGCGACGAGATCGGAATACCGATAGCTTGTGTGCTTGGAGGGAGTTGAAGTCATGAGCAATCCGTACGCACCGCCCGTTGACTCCGGTGAAGACGCCGCACGACGACCGATCGTGAGTGACGGTCGAGCCGCGCAATTCTTCGAAGTGGCCCCTGGAACGCTCGTCGGCTTGTACCTAATCACGTTCGGGATCTACGGCGTGTACTGGTTCTACAAGCACTGGGCGGTTCAGAAGCGTGCGCGCGGCCTCAATATCTCGCCGCTGGCACGCGGAATTTTCGCGATCTTTTTCGTGCACAAGCTGTTCAAGATGATCGACCAGACGGCCCGCGCGACCGGAATTACGCCGAAGTGGGACGCGGCCTCACAAGCGACGCTGTACGTGATCATCGTGATCGTCGCGCGCGTCGTCACGCGGCTGAGTGACACGGGGGTGACCCTCCTTGCGGGCCTGGGGCTGGTCGGCGCGGCAGTGATTCCGCTCTGGTCCGCGCAGCGCGTGGCGAACCAAGCCAACGGACGCGCCCTGAACGCCGATTCGTGGATCGAATGAAGCGCTGACAATCCGCCTCGCCAATCGCAATTCACAGGTGGTCGGAATGAGCTCCGACCAAGCGGCGTTCGAAGCTCACCGTGAACAAGCTCACCGTGCTTCAGAGGCCATTTCGACTACTGACGATCACCCTCGGGCTCGCGCTCGCCGGCACCTTGTTCGGCGGGCTCGCGGGCGGAGCGGGGCTTGCGATTGCGCTGTTCTTCTCGCCGCACCAGTGGCGAGGCTGCTACGAGTTTTGTGAATTCGCAGCCAGCGTGGGCGCGGTGCTGGGCATGGTCGGTGCGCCCGCCGTCGCTTGGGTGATGCTGCGGCGCGTGCCGCTTGGTCGGCTCTTCACGCTCCTCACCCTGGGCACTACGCTCTCGGCCGTGTTCGGCTGGTTCGCGTTCTCGCAGATCGACGTGATTTGGGGGCCGACCTTCGCCGGCTTCGTCGGCTTCATGGCCACCGCAATCGCGCTCAGCTTTCGCTACGACGACACGCCGCGCCTCGGCACCAATCGCAGCATCTCGGGGATGCTCACCGAGTAGCTGCTGCGTCGTTCAGGTCCGCTGCGCGCGTTCTCCCTCAACGCCGCAACGCGACGCCGAAGGCTGCGCCGAGGTATGACAAGGTGCGTGACCATCAATAAACCCTCTCCGGAATGAGGGCCCGCTTGATGACTGCGGCTGGTCATTCCGCTATGACTGAGTGAGCCTTTGATGAGCGGCTCCGAGTCATGATCGATCCGTACGCGCCACCCAGCTCCGATGTGGATGACGAACCCGCGATTGTGTATCGCAGTCGATCGGCGCAATTTTTCCACGTTTCGACGTCCACTCTCGCAACGTTGTACCTGGTCACGTTCGGGATGTACGGCGTGTATTGGTTCTACAAGCACTGGTCCGTGCGCAAGCGGGCATACCGTCTGAGAATTTCACCGGTTGCGCGCGCCGTCTTCTCAATCTTCTTCGTGCACCGCTTGTTCAAGCTGATCGACGAAACCGCGCGGGCCACGGGTGTCTCCACGAGGTGGAGCCCCAGCACCCAAGCGACGTCGTACGTGATGCTCGTGCTCGGGTTGCGCATCTTCGGGAGCTTTGCTTTCGGCGTCGAATCGCTCGTCTTCCAGATCGCCGCGTTGGTCGCGATTGTCATCCCGCTCGTCGCCGCACAGCGAGTCGCGAATCTCGCAAACGGTCGCACGCTGTTGGACGAAGACGACGCGGAAGAAGTCGAAGAGTGAGCAGATTCGAGCTCTCCGCCGGATGGTGCGCAGTCGGAGCCTCGGGTCGAAGGCTGCGCCGAGGTGCGCCGAGGTGCGTGACCATCAACGATGAAACCTCGCCGGCTCGCGGGCTTGGGCTTTGGGGCTCGGAAATCGAATTTTCTTGTTGATGGTCACGGGTCGCGGCGTAGAGCACGCAGCCTTCGGCGTCGCGGCCGGCGCATTTTTTTAGGAACCTTTGCGCCGCGGGCGCTGTCGATCGAGTTGCGATGGCAGATCGGCGCGACGTGGCCGCGCTTCCGGTCTACCTTGGTGGCGGCGTGGCCGATTCGGACGAGCAGAGCGAGCGTAAGTTCATCGAGCGCTTGGCTCGGCGCGACGAGCGCGCGTTCAATGAGCTCGTCGAACTGTACGAAGCGCGCGTGTTCCGCCTGCTGCTGCGCATGCTCGGCCGGCGCGACGAAGCCGAGGACATGGCGCAGGAAGTGTTCGTACAGATCTTCAAAGCGGTCGGCACGTTCCGCGGCGACTCCAAGCTGAGCACTTGGATCTATCGAGTCAGCGTCAACCTGTGCAAAAACAGGATGAAGTATTTGTCCCGCCGTCACAGCGACGGCGAGGACGAGCTCGAGCCCATGGCCGAGCGCGCATCACTCGACGAAGCCAAGGGCGTCACTTTTGGTGACGTCGCGCAGCCTGATCGGATGGTCGAGGGGTACCAAATCGAGCGAGTGGTCCAACAATGCATCGCCGAGCTCGATCCGGATTTCCGTGAGGTCCTGATTTTGCGCGACCTGGAAGACCTGAGCTACGAGGAACTGTCGGAGATCACGGGCTTAGCCGACGGCACCGTGAAAAGTCGCCTGCATCGCGCCCGCAGCATGCTCAAAGCGAACGTCGAGCGTAAGATGGGAGAGAAGATTCGATGAGCGACCCCGGCACCGACCCCGGCCCAGACGCCGCCCACGACCTCGAACCAAGCGAGGCCGCCCCGACGTCACACGAGCCGGACGAGTCCCTGCGCTCCATGCTGCGCGGCGCCCTGCGCGAGGAAGAGCCACCCCCCAACGTGCTCCGCGGCGTGCAAAAGCGCATCCGTGAGCGAAGCAAGGGCAAGTTTTACGCGGACGGCTGGAGCACCGCGAAGCATCCGCCGCTCAATACGTACCTGATCACGAGTTTGCTGATGCTCGCGATCCTGGGAGTCAGCTATGCGCTGCTGAGTCCGCTCGTGGGAGCTCCAGTGCCGGTGCGGAATCAACCGGTGCCGGTACAGCTGATTCCGCACTGATGGCGTGGAGAAGGACCCTCGACGCCTTCGGCGCGAGATTGGAGACTCTCGTTTGCGCACACCCCTTCGGGTGTCACGAAGCGCGTCGCTCGGACGGTGGCGCTTGGCCGCCCGCGCTGAAGCTGAGGGAAAGCACGCGCCTGTTCGGTCAGCTCTTTGTAGGCCTCCATCTCATTCGCTGATCGTGATCTGATCCTGCCAAAGTCGGCTGACCTCGACGTATTTCCGGGCATGCGGCTGTACCCCTTCGCGCGCGCTTAGGCGCGAGGCGTGCGCGCTTCGCTCGCACCCGAGTTTGTGAGCAGCGTTCGCCTTGCTCCGCTCGGTCTCGTTTGCGGGTTGTGATCTGTGTGCCGAGACTTTGGCGTGGTTTCGTTTCCCTGCATGCTCGCTGAGGTGTTTGGCGCCGCGTGCGCGCTTCGCTCGCACCCGAGTTTGTGAGCGCGTCGCCTTGCTCCGCCACTAGCGGGATGCATCTCGCTGGCTCCCGCGTAGCGTCGAGCGGAGTAACGCGACGCTGCTCACAAACTCGGGTGCGCGCCGAAGGCGCTGCACGCTCGCGCCCGGCGCGCGGGAAGCAGTTCAGCCGCATTCCCGGAACCAAAACGAGCGAGAAGTCTTGGAAGACCAGATCGCGATCTGCGAATGAGATGGAGGCCTACGAGAACTGACCGAACAAGGCGCGTGCTTTCCATGGGCGTCAGCGCGGGCGGCCAAGCGCCACCGTCCGAGCGTGCGAAAGCGGGAGTCTCCCACCGCGCGCCGAAGGCGCCGCGCGTCCCTATTCAACGGCTGTGCGCAGCCCGACGCTCAACCACTACTGAATCCAGCGCGCGACAACACACGTGATGTTGTCAGGCCCGCCGTTCTCGTTGGCGCTCTCTATCAGCCGATTCGTGGCAGTGGGCAAATCTGGGGAGGCGAGGACAATCTTGAGGATGTCTTCGTCAGTCACCGGCCCGCACAGGCCGTCGCTGCAGAGCACCACGCAGTCGCCCGCGCGGGGGGCCTCGAAGCGGGTGTCGACTTTGACGGTGTCTTTCATGCCGAGGGCGCGCACGATCACGTTCTTGTGGGGGAAATTGGCGATTTCCTCCTCCGTGAGGCGCTTCATCTTTTTGTAGTCGTTGAGCAGCGAGTGATCTTCGGTCAGCTGCTCGAGCGAGCCGTCACGGATGCGGTACACGCGGCTGTCGCCGACGTGTGCGACGTACACGCCGTCTTCGACAGCGAACAGTGCGGCGAGCGTGGTGCCCATGCCGCGCTGCTTGGCGTTGCGCTGCGCTTGTTCGTAGATGCGCAGGTTGCACAGCTTGATGCCGGTGATCAGGCGATTTTCTTCGTAGCCCTTGCCGCGGTCCATCTTGTACGGCCACGTGCGCTCAGGGTCGTCCGCGGTGGCCGCGAAGAACTCCTGTAGCGTGTCGACCGCCATCTTGGACGCGACTTCGCCGGAGGCGTGACCTCCCATGCCGTCCGCGACGACGTACAAGCCGTACTCCGCCATGATCGCGAAGTTGTCCTCGTTATGAGCACGTTTGCGGCCGACGTCCGTTTGGCCAGCGACTTCGATACGCAGGGGCCGATTCAAGTGCACATTCCGTGGAAAAGCCGGGCCGAGCCCGGGCAGGAGGAACGTAGATGATCGCTACCCTCCACCCCTTCTGTCAATGATTTCCTGGAATTGGTCACTTTCACGCCCATCTCGATGTTCAGCTCTCGGTGTCAGTTATTTGGCGCGTGCGAAATAGAGGGCGCCTTTTAACGGTATGGGTTTGGCACCGGGGTCGGCGGGGCCGGTGGCGGCGCCAGCTCCGACGGGTTCGATTTGTAGACTCGGTCGTTTCGTACAGGCGCGGGGGCAGGGGGGGCGGGCGGAGCTGCCGCGGTCAGCAGCACCTCGTGGTAACGCCCGTCGGTCAGCACGGTCAGCCGCGCGGGTACGGCCGTCCCGGCGCTCTTCTCGATTGCTTCTGCGAAGGCCTCCGGGCTCGGGACGGGTTTGCCGTCCACGGCCAATACCACGTCGCCAACACCCGCTGGTCCGGCGTGCAATCCGGCTGTAGCGGCTGGTCCCTCCGGGGCGACCGTCGCGACGCGCACTCCGCGAGCAAAGCCCGCGTCGAACGCCACGACTTCCAAACCCACCCAAGCGTTGCGCCGCGGTGGGGCGCTGCGCAGGAAATCGCGCAGCGCGCTGACTGGAACACCGTAGAGCGCAAGCGTGCAGCCGTTCTTGTCGCTCACCGAGCAAGCGCGGGCGACCAGCCCGACGACTTCACCCTGATCGTTCACGAGCGGCGCACCTGCGTCCGTCGGCTTTAGTGAAGCGGGCAGCTCGTAAGCGTCGGCGAGCTCCGCGCTGTCACTGCCGCGCAGCGTGCCCTTGGCCTTGAGCGCGATATCCGTGGAACCGAGTTGCTTGTCGCGGACGTAGTTCAGCGCGTGCACTTTCGTCCCCGCCGCGGGCGGGGGATCGTGGGATGCTTTGAGGCCAGAACGGCGCGCATCACCCAGAGGAGTGAGTAGCGCGAGGTCCCACGCTCGATCCGAGTGGCTCAGCTTGACCGGGATCCGCTGGCCCTCGGGGTAGCGAGCCACGATCTGGTTGCCGTGTGTCAATGGCGAGAGGGCCGTGACGATGCGGCCGTCACCGTTGAGTGGAACGCCGACGGCGATCGGGCGCCCGCCTCGTTCGAGCATCACGATCTGTTGGACTGCCGCTTCGAGTGGCGTTTTTGGAGCAGGAAGTTTGCTGCTGGGCTTGCCGGCATCTGCCGGTGGAGCCGCGCTGGCCGACGGTGCGGGCACCGGTGTTGGTGCAGGCGCGGCCATCGGCGGCGGTGCGAGCGGTATAGCGTTCGCCGTAGGTACCGGTACGGGCACCGGCACGACGACGACGGGGTGCGCGCCATTGGCGCCTCCGGCGTGTGCCGTGAGCGGCGCACACAGCGAGCAGATCAGAATCGCGGGTAGGACAAACCTTCGCTCTTCCACACGCTCAGCTTAGCGCCGATCCGAGCCGTGCGCGGCTGCCCTCAGGATTTCCGAGAAAGCCGCCGAATCCCCTGCGCTTCAGCGACGATGACCCAGTCCGCGCGGCCACAAAATAGCCCTGTTTCGACCACACCGGGCACCTGTCTCAATTCGCGATCGACGGCGCTCGGATCCGGGAGCGGAGCCACAGCCACGTCGTAGATGTAGTTGCTCGAGTCAGTCAGCAGGGGTGCGCCATCGCGCAAACGGAGCACAGGTCGCCCGAAGCGCTCGAGCGCGCGCTTCGTGGTCAGGTGCCCAAAGACGAGCACCTCGACCGGGATTGCCCACTTTTCGCCCAGCCGTTGGCTGAGCTTGGAACCGTCCACGATGATGGCGTTCTTTGCCGCCGAGAAATTGACGATCTTTTCACGCGTGTGCGCGGCGCCGCCGCCTTTGATCAAATCGAGCGTCTCGCTCACTTCATCGGCGCCATCCACGCACAAGTCGATCTGCCACGGACCCGCGTCGTCGAGCAGGGGGATGCCGCATTGGGTGGCCAAAGCGCGGCTCTGCTGGCTGGTCGGAACCCCCACGAAGCGGCGTCCGCCGCGCACCAGCTCACCCACGCCCTCGATGAAGAAGCGTGTGGTCGATCCGGTGCCCAGTCCGATCACTCCGGTTTCGGGTAAGAGTTCGAGGGCGGCGCGGGCGGCGCGGCGTTTCGCTTCGTCGTCACTCATGGTCGTTTGCTCGTGGCTTAGCGTATCATCGCTTCAGCGCGGCTACACCTGACACTCGGGACAATAGTGCGTCGATCGGGTGGCGATGACCACGCGCCGGATCGGGGTCTTGCACACCGGGCAGGGCAGGCCCTTGCGGGCGTACACCTTGCGCTCGTTTTGGTAGCCACCGTCCGAGCCGTCGGGCGTCACGTAGTCGCTGATGCTCGAACCACCGGTTTCGATCGAGCGCTTCATCACTTTCTGCGAGGCCGCCACGATCGCCTGGCATTCCCGGGCGTTGACTCGCCGCGCGCTGCGCGTTGGCCGCACTTTGGCCAAGAACAGCGCTTCGTCCGCGTAGATGTTGCCGATGCCCGCGATGACGCTTTGATCGAGCAGCAAGGTTTTGATCGGGATCTTGCGCGCCCGTGCGGCGTCGAACAGCGTCTCGCCGTCCGCAGCGAGCGCATCCACTCCCAGCTTGTCCAAACGTGGATCGGCGGAGCCTGCGCGGATCAGCGCGACCTTGCCGAACTTCCTCACATCGCGAAACAACACCGATGGGCCGCCATCTTCGAAGTGCAAGCGCAAGTGTGTGTGTACGTCTGCCTTGAACTCACGTAGCGCTTCGGGCGGCAACGAGCCGCGTGTCTTGGCCGAAAACAAACGGATGCTGCTGACGGCAGACGAAAACAGCTGCCCGGTCATGCCAAGGTGCAACAACAAGCGATCGCCGTCATCGAGTTCAGCGAGCAGGTATTTGCCGATGCGCTGGAGCTCACGCACGCTGCGACCAGTCAGACGTCGCTTGAGCACGTCGGGTTTGGTTAGGAAAAAGTAGCTGTCTTTGGTGGTCTCGACGCGTTCGATGACTCGCCCGACCAGGATTGGCGCGAGTCTTCGACGCGTGACTTCGACCTCGGGAAGCTCAGGCACTGCTGGTACAGCGTTGCACGTCTGCGAGCGACAAGCGCGGCCGAACGCCGCCAAACGCGGCCGAACGCGAACGAGAAAACCTCTCGCGTAAAATAACGCCCCAGAAAGAGCGCCTTTTCCGAATCGAAGGAGATAAAACTCAGACTAGTGCTTGCGAAAATCGAGTGGGCGATCAACACTGGCTGTGGATCCCCTGACGCGGCTGTCCCCCCCGGCCCGCAGGGGTTTCCACTTTTGTGCGTCTGAACTCGTCAATTGACGCAGTGAACGCTGTGAGGTCGCCAAGAGCGAAGCGCTCCCGGACGCCATCACCACACCAAGCGAACGCCATCAGATTTTGGGGGTTCGCGCTTCACGTCCGAGTTCGAGATGTAGACGACGCATGCCGAGCCAGCGTCTTTGCCTCGTGCGATCCGACGCCGAGTGCGAACCCCCAAAAATCTCTCCTCTCCCTTGGCGCTCTCGGAAATCTTGGCGGCCTCTCGGAGCGATCAGTGCGCTGATGGCTCTTCTTTGCGCACGATGTAGAAGAAGTCGCGCTTTTCTTTCTTGCGCAGGTACTCGTCGTCCGAGAGTTCGAAGCCGGGTGCGAGTGGGATTGGATGCAAGACTTGCGTGTGACCGATGGGCTCGAAGGTGACGAACTTCGGGTACGACCAATTGACGTCGAGCTGCGCGATGTCGACAGCACCCGCGTGATGGATGCCCTCCGCAAGGATGCGTGCAGTCGTGTGATTGGTGATTGCGACGTACAGCACGCTGCGGTCCGCGTTGAGGCCGATCGCCGAGCGGCGGATCACCGTTTCGCCGTCGACGGTCGAACCCCATTTCTTCAAGCCAGCGCCCGCTTGCAGACCCGCATGTAGCTTGTCGTTTTCCCACATGCACTCGGGGGTCTGTCGAAACCAGAGCATGTCGGCTTCACTGTCACCGAGCGCGGTCCAGCTGCCGACGCGCAGCGAGCCATCCTTGTAGGCGGCGACTGCGCAGGCGCGCGGCTTGGGTTTGGCGATGGTCACACCGTCCAGCTTCATGCCGTAGCCGCCGTGTTCGGTCATGAAGCCGCCGTTGAATGCGGCGATCAGCGTGCCCTGACGATCGGTCGGAATTTTCCCCTCACGCTGGTAGCCGCGCGCCTCGTCCGAATCTGGCTGCGGCTCTTGTGTCCCCAACACCGGATAGAGCTGCACTTGCTTCAAGTCGATCGCGACCACGAACACTTCAGCCCAGGAGCGACCTTTGTCTGGGTGGAGCAAGGTCTTGTACATGCGTGGCGGCTCGCCCGGATGTCGAGCGTCGGCCAGTCCGAGCCATTCGCCGTCTCCCGGGGCTGACCACTCTTTGAGTGCGGGGCCCGGGTTTGCGGGGTGAAATGCCTCGCTGCTCGCGGGCGCACTTGCCACGGGTGCTGCGCTCGACGCAGGCGGGCTTCCCGCCGAAGGAGCGGTCTCAGCCGCTCCCGGCGCGGCCGACGCAGAGCCTGGGACCTGCCAGTAGGCCTTGGGCGGCTCGTTCTTCTTCAATACGCGGTTGACGTGATCTTCGGCGCCGTAGACGAAGTCTTCGAGTCTGGCCACGTTGTCGTCGCCGAACACTGCGCGCAGGGAGTTGGCTACCATTGGGCCTGCCCAATCGAAATGGTGCACCGCATACCAAACGAGCAGGAAGATCACGAAACCCACGCCCACGCCGCTGAGCAGCCTCCTGCCCCAACGCTTTCCGCGTCGAGCTGTACGGGGCGCGTCCTTCCGGGGGCTTTTCTGCTTGTCGTTTGGGGTGGCTCGGCGCGCCATGACTCAAGGCCGGATAGTAGAGGACGGCCCGCGCGCCAACTGCTTCGCTCTGGAATCAACCGCTAGGCGAGGCTTGTGACCACGGACAGCGCAGTCTGGTGTAAGACAGGCGCCATGCGGCTTGGACAGATGCCCCTGATTTGGGTGCTGACAGCCGTGTGTTCGCTACTAAGTCCGTGTCGCACCTTTGCGGCCGAAACCGACGCGCCTTTGGTCTTGCAATCGGCGCCGGACCTATCGCCCTATCTCGGACGGCCAATCACGCGCATCCAGGTGCTGACTGAGGGTGGGCGTTGGACCGCGACACCGCAGATCGAGCATGCCCGCATCGGCCAACTGCTCAGCGCTGATTTGGTGCGGCGTGTGTTGGTGGAGCTCAGTGACAGCGGTCGCTTTGCCGACCTACGCGCAAGCGTCGACAACGAGGGCGACGGCGTTCGGCTCACGATCCGCGTCGTGCCGCGGCGCCTGATCGCGAGCACTCGAATTTCCGCGGCTGGGCTCGAGCAAGAAGACGTGCTGCGCGTGGCGAACGTGCATCAAGGCGGCGCTGTCACCGCGGACGAGCTCAACGCGCTGCAGAGCCGCGTGATGGCGCTCTACGTTCGGCGTGGCTACGACCAAGCTCGCGTCACGGTCGAAGCGGTGGACACCGACGACCCGGCGTCGATCGTGCTGACGATCGACGCGGTTCCCGGACAGCCCCGCAAGATCGCCGCGCGCCGCTTCGCCGTGTGGCCGGATCCGAACGCCGACGGAATCGCGGAAGCGTTGGCCACGTACTCCGTTGGTAAAGGAGACCGCGCCAACGACGACGCGTTGACCGACGCGGATCGCGCGCTCGAGGCGGACTTGAAGACACGCGGCTTTCACCGCGGCAAGGTCTCGCATCAATTGTCGGGCGGGCAGCGCGCCGAACTGCAGGTTTCGGTGTACGCCTACTCCAAGGTTGTCTTTCGGTTCGAGGGCAACCGCCACTTCGACTCTGGTCAGCTCGAAAATGTGCTCGACGTCGAGAACGCGAGCGATCTGTCGCCCGCGGCCCTGACCGAGAAAATCATCAAATTTTACCGAGAACACGGCTTCTTCGACGTCGAAGTGCAGGTCTCCGAGCGCGGCCGCCCCGAGGATCCGCTGCAAGACGTCGTGTTCGTCGTGCGTGAAGGCGCGCTGGTTCACGTCGTGGCTCGCGAGTATCCGTGTCTGACTGGCGCGCGCACGCCGCAGCAAGTGGGCAGCGAAATCGACAGCTTCTTGTCCGAGCTCCCGGGCGGACGCATCTTCGACGCCATCGATCCGGCAGTGCAGGATTCGATACAGGGCTCGACCGAAGCCTCTGGTACCCGCGTCGCGCCCGACCAACTGAGTCCATGGGCGGTCTACGACCCGAACGTATACGACCGCGCGATCAAGCACGTCCAAGACTTGTATCGGTCCGAGGGCTATTTGTCCGCCAGCGTGGGCCCAGTGCAGGTCTTGCGTCGCGCGTGCGCGCTGCGCTCTCCGCCTGGGCAATGCCTGCCCGTCGGCCCAGAGCGCAGGCCGCGCACGGCGTGTCGTTATGATTCGATCGGGCTGCCACTCGAGGAAGCGCCGGTCGATCCCTCGCTGTCCTGTGTGCCGGATCCGAAGCACGGCGTGAAATGCGAGCCGTCGTTGGTGCTGCATTTACCGATCAAACTCGGCCCGCGCGCGACGCTGTACGATCTCGGCTTCGAGGGGAACCGGGTCATCGTCGAGAAGTCCCTGCAAGCGATCGCCGATCTGTCGCTCGGTACGCCAGTGTCGCAGGTCGAAATCGAAAAAGCGCGCCGCCGGGTGCTCGACGAGTACGCCGAACGCGGCTTCGCCTTTGCCGAGGTCGAGACAGCGCTCGATCTGTCGCTCGATCACACCCGCGCGCGCGTTCGCTTCATCGTCAGTGAACGCGAACCAGTGCGCGTGTCACGCATCGTCGTGCGCGGCGCGAGCCGCACCAAAGAGAGCTTGATTCGCACGCGCATCGCGCTCGAAGTGGGCGGCCTGTACCAGCGCAGCTTGGTGCGAAAGACCGAAGAGCGGCTGGCCACGCTGGGCGTTTTTTCGAGCGTCAGCGTCGGCTTCGAAGACCCGTACGTGCCCGCGCGCGAAAAGGTGGTCGTCGTCGACATCGAAGAGCGCGTGCCGCAATACTTGGATGTTCGGCCTGGTTTCAGCACCGGTGAGGGCGCGCGCGTGTCGTTCGAGTACGGACACCGCAACCTGGGTGGGCAAGCGGTCTCGCTCACGCTGCGGTCCCAGCTCGGTTACTTGCCGAACGCGTTCATCCTCGAAGAAGACGTGAAGCGAAAATACAGCGAGCTCAGCGTCGGCGAACGTCTGGAGCGGCGCAACACCGCGACCGTCGAATTCCCGAACATCGGTCTCGGCCCGCTCTTCCGACTCAGCTTCGAAGGCGTCGATCTGCGTGACAACGCGCGCGACTACGGCATCACCAAGGACGCCATCAGCGTCACGCTCTCCTATCGGCCCGATCGGCGATTTTCCATTCAGATCGGCCCCTCGCTGGAGCGCAACTATTCGCAAATCTTCGGCAACGATCAGAAGAACGCGCTCAAGTGCTACCTGCAGGATCACGAGCAGCAGCAAGCGCTGTTTCGCGTGCCGCAGGGTCTATCGCGCGTGCTCGCGCAACGCATCGCCGTCACTTGGGACCGGCGCGACAATCCGTTGAACGCGACCAAAGGCACGTTCGTCTCAGCGGGCGTCGAGCACGTGAACTCCATTCCTCTGGATTCTACGGTGTCCGATGAAACGGGCTGCGCTGAGCCCACGCCCAACCAAGCGGCCATGGACACGATCGATCCCTTCCAAGCCGTGCACAGCGACTTCTTGCGCTACACGAGCCGCGTGGCGGGCTACATCCGCTTGAGCGATCGAGGCCTGGCCTTGGCGATGAGCTTTCGCTGGGGCGTGATTCAACACTTGATCCCCGGTTCGCAGACCTACCCTGACCGCTTGTTTTTCTTGGGCGGTGTCGACACTTTGCGCGGCTTTTTGCAGGACTCTTTGGTTCCTCAGGACATCGCACAGCGCCTGCTCGATCCGCGCTCCGGGTTGACCATTCGCGACGTCGTGATCCGCGGTGGAGACATGTTCTTGAATCCGCGCGCCGAGCTACGCATCCCCGTGGTCAGCAGCGTGGAGACCGCGCTGTTCCTGGACGCGGGCAACCTGTGGACAGACCCGACGCGCGTCAACGCGCTCCAGCTCCGTTACGCGGTGGGTACCGGACTGCGCATTGCGACACCAATCGGGCCCTTGGTGTTCGACTACGGTTTCAACGTCGACCGCGTGCTCGATGACTTGTTCCCAAATCGAGACAACAAGCGCTACTGGGAAGACATTGGCGCATTCCATTTCAGCATCGGCTTGTACTGAGGCAGCGCCACCGCGGATACCGTAACGCGTGTGTGCTGTACGCCCGACGAGCGGTGTCGCGATTTTGACGCTCTGAACTTATGCCAGTTCGGGATGTGCCGTTATCAGCATTTGGTCTCATGCGACGCGTTTCGAAGCCACCGGCAACGGCGATCCACGAAGCCGCGACCCGTCGCCCTCCCGCGGTTGCCAACGACCTACCGACGTCGACCACGCAACCCATTGCCCGACCTGTCGCGAGCCACGAACCTGCACCGGCGATCATTTCGTCGTCGGTGCGGGATATTGCAGTCGGCGATTTGGACGTGGTTTTCCAGCCGATCGTCGATCTTTCGACCGGCGCGTCGTTCGCGTTCGAAGCGTTGACTCGCTGCAAATGGCCGGAATTCAAGAATCCGATGAAGCTGTTCGAGCGAGCGCAAGAGGAGCGCTGCTGCGGCACGCTGGGTCGAAAGGTGCGCGAGGTCGCGTTTGCTCGCTGTACCGACGCCCCGCTGTTCGTCAATCTCCATCCGCACGAGCTCGACGAAGGCTGGTTGGTGCGTCCCGATGATCCGCTCTTCTTTCACGAGCGCGCGGTGTTCCTCGAGATCACCGAGACTGCCGCCTTCAACTACTTTTCACTGTGTGTGAATGTGCTGAAAGAAATTTGTTCGCGCAGCGGTGCTTCTTTGGTCGTCGATGATTTCGGCGCGGGGCACTCGAACTTGAAACGCATCATCGAGTTAGAGCCGCAAGTCGTGAAGCTCGATCTCGCTTTGATACGCGGTATCGAAAAGAACAAGCGACAGCAGATCTTGGTGCGGCAAGTAGTATCATTGTGCAAGGAGCTGGGAGCGCGCGTCGTCGCCGAAGGCATCGAGACGGAAGACGAACTCTCGGCAGTTATCGACACCGGCGCGCACTACGGACAGGGATATTTGTTTGCTCGGCCGGCTTTCCCAATGCCCATGCCAAGCTGGCCAATGCCGCGTAAGTTCGCCCGCAGCTAACATTTCCCGCGCAAATCGCGGATGTCGCTGAATATCGCTCAAGTAGTCGGATGTAAGACGAGCGCGCACTAACCCAACAGAGTGAGTGTTTGGAGTGGCGGGGCGACAACACAATAGAGTTGTCGATTCTGAGACAATCACTACGAGTTTCCATTCCTCGGCGGGCAATGCGACCGCACGATCGCGGTTCGAATAACTCGTGATCGTTTCGCGTAGCGAGCGTTGACATCGCACTTGATCAGATGTCCCATGAACTACGTTGGGATGACTTCCGCTGCGCTTGCTAGCCGGCTTCGTTCGGCCCATGCCGCCGAAAATTGCACGGACCTAAATCAGGTCGTTGCTCGCGCGGAGCAATCCATCTCCGAGATCGCGGGCCGCTCGGCGGGAGTGCAGTTCGCGTTGTCGCCGAACGTGAAGTTCGTCGCAGTACCGCTGCCGCAGCTCGAGCAGCTCGTACTCGGTCTGTGCAGCGCAGCGCGCACTCTGCTCGGTCACACGGGCCGCATCGTCGTCGAAACGCGTGGCATCAACGATGCGCCAATCGGGCCTTCGCATAGCGTCGTGCAGACCACGGAAGCGCGCGCGCGCCTGGTAGTTCGTGTCGAGCAACAGCGAATGGAATCGGCGGATGAGCCTGATTGGCAATCGAGCGCGTCGACTCAGGCGGAGGTCCCGCTATCGGAGCTAGAGCAATTGCTGAAGCGGGTCGGAGGGCGGCTGGAGATCGTGCCGCTCTCCGAGCGCGATCTCGCGTATGTCGCGCATCTGCCGTACGCAATCGGCACGGACGCGTCCGGGCGCATGGCGATCGCGGTGCCCCAGCAGTCTGGCGTCATTCTCTTGATCGAGGACGAACCGCAGGTTCAAGCCGTGACCACGCGCATCCTGCGCGCGTTCGGCTACAGCGTGATCACCGCTCACAACGAGCGTAGCGCGCTGGCCCAAGCAGAGGTGTACGGTTCTGCGATCGGCTTGGTCGTGTCGGACCTAGTGTTGCCCGGTGTCTCGGGCAAAGATCTGGTTCGGCGACTGCGCCACGTTTGCGAGCAGGCGCAGGTGCTTTACATCTCCGGTTACTCACCCGAGCACGTGGGACCACTCAGTGACGGCGCGCGCTTTCTGCGCAAGCCATTCACCGCGCAAGAGCTGCTCGGCGTCGTCCGCGAGCTGCTGCCTGAAGCGGCGGTCGCGCGCTAGTCTCACGCGCCCCGCACGCGGCGCGTCCAAACTCGGGGATTGGAGGGAGAGGACTAACCGCCGAGCCGCAGAGGCCACAGAGATCAGAGGAGATTGGGGGTCGCTGAGGGCGGCAGATGACGTCGTCAGCAACGTCGTAGTTCGACGCGCATCGCGAAGCCCCAAAAACTCCCTTCTGATCTCTGCGTCCTCTGCGGCTCTGCGGTTCAAACTCAGGGAGCGTTCCAAGCGCCCTGGGTAAACGATTCCGTGTGATCGACGCGCATCGCGAAGCCCCAAAAACTCCCTTCTGATCTCTGCGTCCTCTGCGGCTCTGCGGTTCAAACTCAGGGAGCGTTCCAAGCGCCCCCTTGGGTAAACGATTCCGTCCTCTTGCGAGCATCGTGGGCTCGCGCTGCGGCGGGAACAGTGCGGTCTTTGAGGTGCGATGCTGGGGCGTGAGCGCCCCCTCTCCGCTTGGTCGCCGGTTCGGCGGGCGCTAGTGACGGTTATCGCCAGCTGCTCGTTCGTACCGTGACCTTTCTGCGTTTCAACGGAACGCAACCAACACGTTTCGGATTGGACACGTGGCGCACCCGCTTCCCCGCGGGCGAGCATGGTAACTTCTTCGGCGCGTGACGCCGATTGCTCCCCGCCGCGTAGTTGGACGCTACCTCCTGTGCGATGCGATTGCGTCGGGGGGCATGGCAACCGTGCACCTGGCGCGATTGATGGGCCCGCAGGGGTTTTCGCGGACGGTTGCGGTCAAGCAGCTGCACCCGCAGTTTTCACACGACCCTGAGTTCGTGGCCATGTTCCTGGACGAGGCGCGTTTGGCATCACGCGTCCGTCATCCGAACGTCGTTTCTCCGTTGGACGTGATCTCCTGTCCGCCGGAGCTGTTCATGGTCATGGAGTACGTCCATGGCGCCTCCCTGTCGCGGCTGTTGAAACGCGCGACTCCGGAATCCGTACCGCCTCGTGTGGCAGTTGCAATCATTGGTCAGGCTTTGCTCGGCTTGCATGCGGCGCACGAAGCGGTGGGTGAAGGGGGCGAGCCTTTGGAGCTCGTGCATCGCGACGTTTCGCCGCAGAACATCATGGTGACCAAGGACGGCGTGGCTCGCATCGTCGACTTCGGCATTGCCAAAGCCAAGGCACGCTCGCACCAAACGGATCCCGGTAAGCTCAAAGGCAAGCTCGGCTACATGGCGCCGGAACAGGTGAACCTGGAAACGGTCGACCACCGCGCGGACGTGTTCGCCGTGGGCGTCGTGCTGTGGGAATTGCTCGCAGGGCGGCGCTTGTTCAGCAGCGATAGCCCAGCCGCGTCGGTGCAAATGCTGCTTCACGCCGAGATCGAGTTGCCGAGCAAATTCGTTCCGGAGCTGCCCGCGGCGCTCGACCTGGTGGTGTCGAAAGCACTCGCGCGATCGCCGGACGAGCGCTTCGAAAGTGCGCGGGCCATGGCCGAGGCGTTGGAACGAGCAGTCGCTCCTTGCAGCATGCTCGAGCTGGCAAGTTGGGTGGAATCGCTGATTGGCGAGGAACTCGATGCGCGTTCGGAGCTCGTGTTCGACGTGGAGAGCTTGGACTTCGACGAATTCACGCGCTCGATGCCGCAATCCGCGGCGTTTGCTCGGCTCGAAGCTACTGGCAACGGGGCCGAAGAGCACACTCCTTCGCAGAAGAGTTTGGCTGCGACCGGTCATCGCCGTGGCCCGTTTCGCAAAGGCTGGCTCGTGCCTGTCACGGCGACGTTCGCGATTGCTTCTTTCGTATTGTGGGGACGCAGTCGTCGAGCACCGACGCTGCCGACGACCCCAGTCGCTGCGGCGCATGCGGCCTTGCCAGCTCCGCTTTTGGTGACGGCAGCCGCGCGCGAGCCTGTGCTGGACGCGGCAGTGCACGCCGACGCTGTGCCTGCTCTACAGAGCGTGTCTTCGGTCGAGGGCCCGCGCAAAGCAGCGGCGAAGTCCGCAAGCCCAGTTCGACCGAAGCCGGTGAAGGACTGTGATGTGCCGTACGTGATCGAGAAGAACGGCGTCAAGCGCTTCAAGGAGGCGTGTTTTTGAGCTCCGGGCGAGCACGCGGCTTCGCGCTTTCGTTGTTGTGCAGCGGCTTCTTGCTCACGCTTCCGGTAGACGCATCGGGCCCGACTCACGCGTGTATCGAAGCGCATGCGGCAGGCCAACTCGAGCGCGACGCGGGGCGTTTGCTTTCGGCAAAGGAGCACTTCATGGCATGCACGGCGACGGCGTGCCCCGCAATGATTCGCCGTGAGTGCGTGGCGCTCGGTGAGTCGGTCGTGGCGATGACGCCGAGCGTCGTGCTGATCGCCCAAGATGCCGACGGTCGAGCCATCGAAGGATCGCGCGCAACGATCGACGGACAGCGCGCCGTCCCGCAGCTCGATGGTCGTCCCCTGGAGCTCGACCCGGGAACTCACCGCTTCGCGCTGACGCTGCAAGACGGCCGCAGCCAATTGCTGACCGCGACGCTGAGTTCGGGCGAAAAGTATCGCCGAATCGTCGCTAGCTTCGCGCCGCCGAGCAACGCATTGGAAACCCTGCCACCCGAGCCAGAAGCAGCGAGTCGAGGTCGCAACCCGCTCGCGTACGTGTTTGGCGGCGTAGGCCTCGTGGCGCTCGGCGCTTGGGGTGTGTACGCGCTCGATGGGCGAAACAAGCAGAATGAGCTCGAGCGCTGCGCCCCTCATTGCCAAGCGAGTGACGTCGACGCGATGCGCAAGTCCTACGTGATCGCTGACGTGCTGCTCGGCGTGTCGATTGTGTCGCTCGGCACCGGCACTTACTTCTTCTTCAAACAGACGGACGAGCAGACGCCGCACGGAACCGCGAGCACCGTTTGGGTACAAGCGAGCGGTCGCTTCTAAGGCGCGGTCATCGTTGGTCATGGCGACTCAGGGTGCTCTCGTTTGCGCGCGCTCGCCGAGGATTCGCGCGGCCTCGCGGTACGCCGGGTTCTTCGGCTCGCGTCGCGAGAGCTCGCGATACAAGGCGAGCGCGCGGTTGAAGTCGCCTGTCGCTACGCTATCTGCGGCAGCGTGAGCGGCTGTGACTCCGCGCGGAAGCACTGGCGGCGGTGCGTCCGGTGTGACGCTCGCGACTGGGGGCACGATGGTCTTGGCCAACGCGGACGCGCTCGGCGCAGCGACGCTCTGGTTCGGCTTGCTGACGACCCTGGGCTCTGACCTCTTGAAGGGCGGTTTGGCGAGCCACACCACACACAAAAGCGGGAGCAAAACTGCGCTTGCTTTGCGCGCAAACGACGCGCGTCGAAATTCTCCGACCAGGCCCTGACGTTCGGGGGCGGGTGTGGGCTCCGCTTCGGGCTCGGGTTCCGGCACGGCATTCACCGCGGGCGGCGGGCTCGATTCGGCCGTTCGCGCGGCGAGTGCTTTGCCGCGCTCCAGCAATTCGGAGGCCGAAAAATAGCTGGTGCTGTCGCCCTCGGAGAGTTCGAAAAAACGCGCCGGTTTGTTCGCTACCGGCAGCAGCGAGGTGACCCCCGAGTCCTCGTCGACGTCCAGTTCGTTTTGGGGGCGACTCATCGTTTCTCCTTTGCTCGTGCCGCGTCGTAGACGGCGGTCGGCAAATCCTTTCCGTGTTCCGCGAGCTGCGACGCGAAGCTCGGGACGTAGCCCGTGGCTACGAGTTCACTGCGAATGCGTCCGCTCGAATCTTGGCCGTGGTAATTACGCGCGAACAGATCGTGCAGTTCGTAGCGACCGCTGTTCACGTCGAACCTTGCCACTTCGGTGATGTGGGTCACCTTGCGTGAACCATCGCTCAGGCGCGAGACCTGAACGATCACGTTCACGCCGGAGGCGATCTGCAGCCTCAGCGCCGCAAGCGGCAGCTCCACGTCGCTCATCATGGCCATCGTTTCGAGCCGCGTCAGCGTGTCGCGGGGGTAGGTGGCATGGAGCGTTCCGAGGCAACCGCCGTGACCGCTGACCATGGCTTGAATGATATCCAGCGCTTCGCCGCCGCGAATTTCGCCGATTACGATGCGATCGGGCCGCATGCGCAAGGTCGCGCGGAACAAGTCGCGAATGCTGACGGCGCCACGACCATGCGAATCGGCCGGTCGCGCCTCCAGTTGAACGACGTGCGGGTGCTGCACCTGCACCTCTTTGGAGTCCTCGATCACCGCGATGCGTTCGCCTTTGGGGATGAAATGCGTGAACGCGTTGAGCAGCGAGGTCTTGCCGCTGCCCGTGCCGCCGGCGATCATGACATTCAGCTTCGAGCCGACCAGCGCGTCGAGCGTGTCGTGCGCGTCCTGGCTCAGCGTGCCGAGGTCGACCAGGCGCGCCAAACTGAAGCTGTCCTTCGAAAAGCGGCGAATCGATACGTAAGGACCGTCAGGTGCGGCCGGGGGGATGACTGCCTGGAGCCGCGAGCCATCTGGCAGCCGTGCCTCGAGCACCGGGTGCAGCTCGTCCACGTGCTTGCCCACGAATTGTGCCGCGTTGCGCAGCACGCACAGCACCGCCTCTTTGTTTGCGAAGCGTGCGGGCGTCAGCTCCAATTGACCGCGCCGCTCGACGAACACCGTGCTCGGGCCATTGATCATGATCTCGGAGACGCTCGGGTCATCGAGAAAGGGGCGCACCGGCTCGAGGAAGCCAAGCAACGTTTCCGCGTAGACTTCGGGGCCGATCATGGCATCGCCTCGAGTAACGAATCGCCAGCCTCTTCAGCGTGCTGTCCGCGCGGCGCGAGTCGTAGATACTCGCGAAAGTGCTGGTCTGCTTCGACGTAGCTGCCGAGCTGGTCGCGCAGCAAGACGGCCATGCTGTAGTGGGCGTCCGCATAGTCTGGGCTCGCTTCGAGCACGCGCTGCAACTCTTGGCGTGATTTGGCGATATCGCCCAACGCCCGCAACAAGGTGGCTTCGATGTAGCGCAGTCGATACTCACGCGGATGCCGGCGCAGGTGCTCCTCTGCGTATTGGAGCGCCGCGCGGTAGCGCTGATCGCGAACGCAAACGTCGATCAAGAGCGGCATGACCTGTGCCGGATCGCCGCCGTGTTTCGTCGCCAAGTTCAGGTATTGCTCGGCGCGCGTGTAGTCGGCGGCGTCGGAGAGTCGATGCGCGCGTTGCACCCAATCCGCGACTTGCTGCTGTTCGGCGTCGCGGTCCGACAGCTGCGGCTGCTTGGCCTCGTGCGCGCACGCGCCGAGGCCGAGACAGAGCGCGAATGCGAACGAGAGGCGTGAGCTCGTCATTGCTTCTTTCCCGAGAATTTGAGCTCGATTCTTCGGTCGAGCGATAAGAGCCAGTTGGCGTACGCGCCGCTATGCCGTCCGATGTACGAGAGCAAGAGCCGCACCTCCGTGCGCGCTTCTTCGTAGCTCTTGGTGGCGAGCGAGCGCTCCAGGCGAACGCGATGAACGTGAAACTCGGTCTGGACCTCGCGCTCGAGAGCGTCCGCTTGACGCACGCTGTCACTCGCGCGTTCCGTCGAGTCGGCGAGGGTGAAGCACGCCGCCGACCGACGAAACGCGACGACTGCGTTCACCGCGTCTTGCCCGCTGAATGGAGCGCGCTCACGCGCGGTCTCTGCTCGGCGCCGCTCTTGTGTTGCCACGGCGAGTGCGGCGTCACGCTCAGTTTCTGGGCACTTCGTAGCGCTTGCCGCTGCAAAGAGGGGTGGCGGCTGAACCTCGCTCGGCAGAGCCGTGTCGCCGCTCCTTTGACTCAAGATCAGATAGAATCCGAGCGGAAAGCCTAGAATTGCCAGCGCGTAGCTCGCCGATCGGCTCGATTCGCGCTTTTGTTTCGCCTGGCCGCGCGCAACTTGCGTCTCGAGCACGGCCACCGTCAACTCGACGCGCCCGATGGCAAGCACGCTGCCCGGAAGTAGCCGACCCTCGACGAAGGGCACGCCATTGAGGGTCACGCTCCGCTCGAGGCTGCGAACCTGTCCGAACACGCCGGCGGCGTCACTCGACAAGCGCAGCTGCTCGACTGCCGCGTCTTCCGGCGGAAGGCGGACTTCGCAATGAGAGCCACTGCCGACGAGCGCAACGGCCGAGTCTACGGTGAGTTTCTGCCGAGTACCGTCGGCATAGCGCACGCTGAGCTCCAAGATGGCGATGTCGTTCATGCTCACTCCCCGGCGAAAGAGTCTTGGATATGGAGGACCATCGGCGTCACGATCAGCAGCAAAATGGCCGCAAAGATCAGCAGCATGGGCGCGAGCATTTTGACGCTGGCTTTGGAAGCAGCTTCCTCGGCCCGCGTCGAACGTCGTTGCCGCGACGCTTCGGCCTGGATTTCGAGCACCTGACCGAGCGGGTTGCCGCGCTCCTCTGCCTGGCAGACGGCGCCGACGAACTCGCGCACCGCCTCGCAAGGTACGCGATCTGCTAGCTGTTCGAGTGCTTGTTTGCGAGTTTTCCCGACTTGCAGCTCTTTCAAGATCAGATTCAGCTCGCCGACCAGCGCGTCACCGCTGCTGCTGCTCTTGTCCACCACTTGTTTGAGCGCACTCGGAAAGTCGAGGCCGGCGGAGAGGCCCAGTGAAAGGAGATCGATCACGGACGGCAGGCCGTTCTGCACGCGCTTACGGCGCTCTTGCTCCATTCCGGTCAGCTGCAGATACGGCAGCATCACCCCGACCATGCCCGCCAAGACGATATACAGCGGACCGCGTGACAAGAGGCCACCGTAAACCGCCCCGGCGCTCAACCCGCCCAGCATCGACACCAAAGTGAGCGCGACGGCTTCTTCGGGCAGCAAGCCCCAGAAATCTCCAGCGAGCGTGATTTGCCGGTCGATGCGCTCGCGTGTGGCGTCACTCAACAGTGGTTTGAGGCGCGCACCGAGCCAGCGCAAGCTCGGTTCGAGTTGCCGAAAGAGCGCGTTGTCACGCTCGGCGCGGGAACGCGCGAGGCCGCGTAGGCCGAGGTAACTGGCGCTATCCGCTTTCGTGCTCGCAACGGTGTAGCTGAGTACCCACAGCGTCGCGAAGGCGGTGAGCGACAAACAGCCCCTCAGCATGAAGAGCGCGGCGTTCATATGTCCACCGAAAGCACTTTGCGCGCGACCACCACCGAACCCAGCCAAAGCGCGAGCGAAATCACGATCGCCGTCCAACCAATGATAGAGGTGGTGAGCGGATCGAAGTATCCGCGACTCACCGTATCGAACAGCAACAAGATGAAGGCAGGGAAGACTGCGAGGACGGTGACTTGCGCCTTGCCCTCGGCGGTCTTGGAACGGACCACACCTTGCAGGCGCGCCATCTCCCGCAGCGTGGCCGCGGTTCGCTCCAGAATCTTCGGCAGATCACCGCCCACTTGCCGCCCGATCAGCAGGCCCGAAAGCGCTGCGTCGAGCTGTGTGCTGCGCACCCGGCCTGCCATGCTCAGCAGCGCCTGATCGACCGTGTTTCCGAGCCTCATCTCTTTCAGAGCCAGGGCGACCTCGGCGTCGAGCGGTGGGGCGAGCAAGGGTTGGGTGTAAGCGAGCGCGTTGCCGATGCTGGGCGTTGCCTTGAGTGCGTTGGCGAGGGCGAGAATGAAACCGTCGATCTTGGCTTCGATTGCGCGCACGCGTTGACGGCGCATTTGCTCGATGTACAGCGCGGGAAAAGCGGCGACCACGAGCGAAGCCAAGTACAGGAGGGGTTGCGAGAGCAAGAGACCTGCTCCCAAGCACACGCACATCCCGAGCAGCTGTGCCCAGATGATCAATCGGCCGTCGGTCGTCAGAAACATCTGCCGCAGCTTGCGCTCGAGGTACGCCTCGTAGGTCGACCACAATCGGTAAGGAGGCGAACTCGGATCGCGCGCGGTAAAGAACAGAGCCAGCCAGATGGCGAGTGCGAGCAGCGCGACCGAGAGCCACTTGAGCACGCCCAGATCGACGATCACAGGTAGCGCTCCCCCGGTTTGACAAGGCCGCGAACGATCAGCTCGTCCAAGAACGTCGGTAGGTAGCCGGTAGCCAAAAAGCTGCCCAAAACCTCACCGCGGGGTCCGGTTCCGCTGCGCTCGAAGCCGTAAATCTTTCGGACCTCGAAGTCGCCGCGCTGATCGAGCCCACACACTTCGCAGATCGCGACCACCTTGCGCGAGCCATCAGCCAGGCGCGTTTGCTGTGCGATTAGCTGCACACTGGCAGCGATCTGTTCGCGGATGGCGCGCGACGGGAGCTCGATGCCGGCCATCAAACACAGCGTCTCCAAGCGAGCTAGCGCCTCCAACGGTGAGTTGGCGTGGGTCGTGGTCAGCGAGCCGTCGTGACCGGTGTTCATGGCCTGCAGCATGTCGAGCGCCTCGCCACCGCGGCACTCGCCGACCACGATGCGGTCCGGGCGCATGCGCAACGCGTTCTTGACCAGATCGCGAATGGTGTATTGACCCTTGCCTTCCATGTTGGGCGGCCGCGTCTCGAGTGAGACCACGTGCGGCTGCGCCAGTCGGAGCTCCGCCGAGTCTTCGATGGTGACGATGCGCTCACCTGCGGGAATGAAGGCCGAAAGCACGTTGAGCAAAGTGGTCTTGCCGCTGCCCGTGCCCCCAGAAATTACGATATTTTTCTTGGCAATCACGCTGCGGGTCAGAAACAGACCCATGGCCGGCGTGAGCGCGGAAAGCTCGTACAGCCGCTCGATGTCGAGCGGCGATTTCGGGAACTTGCGGATGGTGATGCAAGACCCCTTGAGTGCGAGCGGCTTGATGATGGCATTGACGCGCGAGCCGTCGGGCAAGCGCGCGTCGACCAACGGTGACGATTCGTCGATGCGGCGTCCGAGTGGCGTGACGATGCGCTCGATCACCGCGCGCACTCGCTCGTCATCCGTGAAGCGAGCGCTGCTGCGCTCGAGCTTTCCCGAACGCTCGATGTAAATCGTGTCCGCGTCGATGACCATGATTTCGGACACAGTCGGATCGTTCAGCAAGTGCTCCAGTGGTCCGAGGCCGAGCGCCTCGTCCGCCATCTCGCCAACCAGACGATCTTGCTCGACGCCTTCCGGAAGGCGATGCTCCAGTAGTTTGACGATGCGACGCAGCGCGGTCAGCACGCGTGGCCGAAAGGACGGGTCGTCCAGTCGCACACTGTCCGTCGTGGCGAGATCGAGATGCTCGAGTAGGCGCTTGTGAATCTCACGGCGCAGCGCGTTTTCGCCCGCCATTTTGGCTGCGGGCGGTGGAATCGCGGCGAGCGGCACGACCGGTGCGATCGACACGACTGGGGCGAGCGGGGCCTCTTCGCGCGCGGGCGCCGGAACTGGCGCAGGGGCGGACTCGAGCGTGCGCACGTACACGGTGTGGAAGCCGAGCAAGATGGGCGTGCCGTAAGCCACCTCGGTGACGCCGCCGCGCAGTAAGCGGTCTCCGGCCAAGGTACCGTTACTGGAGATGTCTTGCACGCGGAGCCCGCTCGGTTCCGCGTGCAACAGCAGGTGCCGGCGCGAGATGTGATGGTCTTCGAGCTGCACGTCGCACTCGGGACCGCGACCGACCGACAAGGGTCGAGTGGCGGTCATTTGCGCGACGTAGCGCGTGCCGGATTGTGCTTCGACGGTGACTTCGACGTTCATCACGGCTTCGTCCTCACGCCGCGCGCCGTCGCTGGGTTCTTCTCCCAGACATTCACCTTGTCGATGTCGCCGCTGTAGTCTTTGAAGTCGCGCATGGCGTCATCGAGCACTTCTTGCGCGCCTTTGGGGATCGACTCGATCACGCTAGGCACCACGAAAATGGCGCCTTCGACCTCCTCTTCAGCGTCACCGTGAGAGGCGAACAACACGCCGAGCAGCGGGATCTCACTGAGCCAGGGAAGCCCGGATACCGAATGGCGTTTCGACTTCGAGCGAATGCCGGAAAGCACGATTGACTGACCGAGCTTCAGCGCGACCGCCGTGGTCAGCTTGGACACGTTGCGCCCGGGCAGATCGGTGCCCCCAGCGACAGGTGGGGTGAGATCCATCACTTCGGCTTCGAGCTCCACGCGCAGCTCCTTGGTCGTGGAGTCGAAGCGGGGCAGCACCTTCACGTCGGTGCCGAAGCGAATCTGAGTGAGCGCGGCGGAGAGCCCGCTGGAGATGATGTAGTTTTGTTCGCCGCCGCTCGAGAACGTCGCTTCGGCACCGTTGGAAGTGATCACCGTCGAGTGTTTGACCACCTTGGCCCAGCCTTTGGTGGCGGCGATATCGAGCCCCGGCAGCGGCTGATCGATGATCTTTGCCGTCGCCGACGTGGCCGCGCCCTGCAAGAAGTCGAATTCTCCGGCAAATACGCCGACTTTTGCGCCACCGATCTTCGTCGGCCAGTTCACGCCGAGTTGGTAACCTTTGCTGCGGTCGAATTGCACGAACAAGAAATCGACTCGGACGTTGAGCTTGTTCTCTGCGGCCGCGCCGCCGAGGACGACCAAGGACTCGACTTGACCCGGGAACAGCGCTGCAATCTGCTCGATGCGCTTCAGCTCCGGTTCGGTGCTGACGCCGCCCTCGATGAACAGGCGCGCACCGACGCGCCGAACTCGGACGCCGGTCGTGCCTTCGAGCAACGAAAGCAATTCGCGCTCGACGCTCTGCATCGGACGCGGTGAGACGTTGATCTGGTAGTTGATCTGCGTCTTGTCGTTCTTGAGCAGGAGCAGCGTGGTGCTGCCTGGCTTCTGTCCGACGATCACGAACTGCGTGCTGTCGGGGGTGAGTCGCACGTCGGCGATCCCCTTCACACCCTCGGCGAAGCTCTTGACGTCCACGGCCGAGATCGTGCGGTTTTCCCCGACGGCGAGGCTCAGCTCTTCGGAACGTTCGAGCGAAACTTGCTCTGGAGGTGGGGGTGCCGCCTTGTCCGCCTTGTCGCGCTTTTGCGCCCACGCGGGTGCAGCGAAGGCGAGCGCGATCAACGCCGCGGAGACGAGTCGCTTGCGGGCGCTCATCGGACGTTCGCTGCCTCGATGCGCACGGGACCCTGCGGCGCGCTGGGCCGGCGTTGGAGATCGGCCCGCACCTTCGTGTCGCGCAGCGCCGAAGCCTTCAGATCCGGCAGGTCATCGACGGTGCCCGGATCATTGGGCGGTCGAACCGCGACTGAAAGCCGTCCGCGATCGATGGCGAGCGACAATAGCTGTGCCTCGGGTAAGCTCAAGCTCAAGGTCAATTGCTTGTCGCGCATCGCCGAGGCATCGCGAGCCTTGGCGTCGTTGTTCACGTTTTGCGTTTCGCTGCCGACCGCGAGCACTAGGACGCGCTGCAGCAACACGGCCGAGGAAGCATCACCGTTGTCCATGTCGGCACGAAAAGTGACAATCACGTCGACGTAGTCACCGGGGCGGATCAGCTGATTCCCGCGCGTATCATCCCCGCCCATCGATGCTCGCACTGGGACTGCGCGTTTTCCGGGTTGAATCAGCGAGCTCAGATCGCGGTCTTCGGTGGTAATCGCCAGATCGGTCCACATCAGCGTTTGCTGGGGGAATATGGCGACGGACGCGGGGAGCCCGATCACCTTCTGGCGCTCGGCAGCTTTGATCGCGCGATCTTCCACGTACGCGAGCGGCACGCTGCGCGTCGTGAGCATGTCGTCGCTGATCATCTTGCCGCGTTCGATTGGACGCAGTGCCATCAGCACCTCGACGGGCTCACCGCCTGACATCTCGCGCTCGAACTTGCGCAGATACACGACGAGCAGCGCAGTCCCCAAGAGCGCCATCAGAAACGAAACGATCAGAGCCCGGCGATTCATTCGAAGAAGCCTTTCGGCGTCGCACTGGCTTTGGCAAAGCCCATGCTGCCCATTTCGATTACGCTCACGCCCGTGAGTTCGGCCGGTGTTCGCGTGGTGACGACGATCACCGCGGCTCCGTCCTTGCTGAACGCGCGAACGTGATCGTTCAGGTCCAACTCTGGAGTATCGTGCGGGATTTCGTGGTTGACGAAGCCGTGCGGAACGAGCTCCCGCTCGTAGTACGACAGCACTTCTTCGTTCGAGTGTTTCGTGTCGTACATTCGGATCGCGTACGAGCTGTTCGCCATCTCTGCGCTGAGCACTCGACGCGCATCCGGCGGGCGCGGTGCGTCACGCGAGTCCGTACCTGGTGCGTCGCCCACGTTCGTAAACATCGCGGGAATGTTGAACTTGCCCTCTGTCCACATCGCCAGGACGTGGGTTTGGCCGCTGGCCTCGTCGCGACGAGCGACGATGTAGCGCGCATCACCGATCTCGGAAAGGTCTCCAGAGTCGGTAAAAGCCAGCACGCGGTCTACCAAACCTTTGAGCCCACCACCGCTATCTTTGCGCGCGATACAGGCGATTTGTCCGACCTTGTGATCGTCCGCGATCGTCTTGGAGCTGAGCCAGCGTGAGGGATCGCGCAGCTCTTCGGGCAGCTTTGCGAGGGCAGCCGCGCCATTGGGTAGTGCCGCGATTTCGTTTGCCAGGCCCGCCGAGTGTTCACGGCAGTGCGCCTCGAAACGCTCGAGCACTTGGTCCACGCCGAGCGGCGTCATTTTGGACGCGAGCGACATGGGCTGGCCGTTGATCAACGCAACCTCGGGTGGTCCGACCAGCGTCGGTCCGATTTGCTCCAAGAGCTGAAGACCGGTTCGCTTGGCTGCTTCTTCGGCGGCGGCGCGAGCTTGCGGCAACATCAGTGCGCTGAAGGCGAGGTTGGCGCAACCCAGAAAGGCCGCCACGCGCAGCGCGCCGCGTAAGCGTCGACTCTGATAAAGCTTCTTCCAGTTCATGGCGTTCTCCATCAGAAGAAGCTCGGAACGACGTTGGCGCTGATGTATCCGACCAGGCTCAGGATGTCCCCGCGCTTGTTTTGCGGGATCTCGTTGCACGCGACGCTGTCGGTCACAGCCACCTTGTAGGTCTTGGTGCCGATGACCTTGTCGGGTTTGGCTGTTTCACTCGAACTGCCGCTGTCGTGGCTCACGGCTCCGAAGAAGCTGGGCGTCGAGTCGGTGTCCACGTCGACGGGCGCGGAACTTTCGCCGGCTTCCTGCCAGATTCCGGTCAAATCCACCGCAGAATTGCAGCCTTTCAGGGCTTGAGTCCAAGCCGCGAGACGTGCGTCCCCAATCGCTTTCATTTGCGCGGTGTACAGCTGATGAAGGAACAAGCCGCCCGCCATCATCAGCGTCAGCATGGTCGCGACGATGATGCCTTCCACGAGCACGGCGCCGCGCGTCCGCTTGCGCGACGCGACTCGAATCAATGCAGTTGCAGAGTGTCGTTGCATGATGACGAGCCTCGTTCAGTGAACGGTGGTGTCGTTGTCGGAGTGTTTGATGATCAGCGCGCCGATGTGTTCGAACGCGCCGCTGCTGTACAGGCCTCGCTGGAAGACCCCTGTCTTCAGTTGGCGGAAGTACCAAGTGTCTTTGACCTTCGGCACCAAGATCTTGGGAATGCCGAGCTTGTCACGGAGCTTGCCGCCGAGTTTGTCGCCGGAGACGGCGAAGAGCTGAGTCAACATGGCGACGATGCCGGGCTCGATTGCACTCGCCAGCAGTCGTTCGAAGGGCTGAATTCGGCGCAGTCGAGCGCGCCAACGCAGCTGCCACATGGCGTTGGATTTGCAGTCCATCCAGCGTTTGGCGTCGCAGTCGAGGTACATCTCGGCGTGGGCGACGATCTGGTCCTTCTCGATGGGCTCCAGCGTGGCCGTGTGGCTCATGTCGGCGACCTTCAGCACTCGGTCGTCTTCCGCCGCCATGTTCTGGGTCTTTTCGACCTGGGCGAAGCTGCGCATGAAGACATTGCCGTTGACGGCCCACTCCCAAACTTTCGACGGGGAGCCGCACTCGGCGAGATCGTAATTCTTGCTCGACATCGTCTGGCCTAGCTTGTCGTTGGCTTCCTTCTTCTTCTTTTTGGCGCACTTCTTCAGGAGCTCGTCTTCACTGATGTATTTCCCGGCGTTGTCCGGGTCTTCGTACTCGACGGTGTTGTTGCCGTTGCTATCGCCCGTGAAGCGGCGTGGCTTGTCGGGGAGCTCGGACTTGCAGCTTTCGTTGGCTTGCTTGTCCACCATCTCCTCCATGCCCTGGGGGAAAGTACTGATGGGCGCACAGAACAAGCCGGGTAAGCTGCCGACGAACGCGCCGAGCGCGGCCTTGGCCTTGTCGATGCCTTCGATCGCGCCGGCGGGCACTCCCATGCGCTCGAGCACACCAGCGATATTGTTGAGCACCGATTCGCCCGCTTTTTGACACAGCACGGAATAGGACTCGGTTTGTATCGGCAGACTCGTGCCGAGTCCCATGCGCGGGTTGCTCAAATAGGTCTGATAGAAGTCGGCGCTGGCCGAAATCGCGGCGCCGAGCCGGCTCTTCGCCTCCTCTTCGACCTTTTCCTTTTTCGGAATCTTGCCGGCTTTGGCGCCTTTGAAACAGCTGACCAGCGTTTGATAGCCCTTCGGATTCAGCGACGGCAGCAAGGAGGAGCTCTCGGTCGCCACGTACGACACGTCGTACGCGCCCTTGGTGTTGATCGTGCCGCGCGCAGCTCCGATGATCGGCGTCACGCTGGCTACCGCGACTTGTGACGCATTCATCGCGGCGAGAATCCGGATCACGTTGGTCGCGACTTTCTCGTCATTGCGCAGCATGAAGCCCTCGACGCGCGCAACGGCCCCCGCAAACCCGCAGCCCGTGCCGAGCGTGACGACACACAGGATCGCTGCGATGACCAGTGCCACCGTCACCAAGATCAAGATCGTGCGCCAAATCACCAAAATGCAGAGCACGAGCGACATCACGATGTTGATCGCGACGATCACGTTCATGCCGCGCGCGTTCCAAACGGCGTTTTCGAACGCACCGGCGTCAGCAGCGTCTTGAGCGCGCTCGCGCCACGCCATGGCGTCGCCGAGCCCGGCGATGTGCCAGAGCGCTCCGACGAGCAGCGCACCGAACACGATGCCGACGATCAAGATCGCGCCACGGCTTTCGTCGCGCAGGCTCTGGTTGGGCTCGCGGGTCATGGCTCGCTTCACAGTTCGTAGTTGTAGGAGGCGCCCTGGTAGGCGTACGTGGACTTGGCAGTGAGCTCGCGGACTCCGGTCGGTCCGCAGACCAAGCTCACCCAGCTTGCGAAGCAGTGAAACCTCGCTTTCACCGTGGCGGTGAGCGGGTCGCCTGCTTTGAAGTCGCTCGCAATCTCGATTTTGGCATCGCTCGAGAAGTGCGGAGAAGTAGACAAAATCAGCTCGGCGGCGAACTCGATGTCCTCTTTGCGTTTGCCGGAGAAGCTGTCTTTGGGGACATCGTCGTAATATGCAGGGTCGTCGGACAAGACGACGACGGCGGCCCGTGCGGCAGCGGAAGCTGCGCGCTTCAGGATCAAGTGAGCCGCGCACAATTCCATCAATTGCCAAGTCGCCATGAAGAAGAACATGACCGGCATGTAGGCGATGATGTGTTCGACGAAGACCGCGCCGCGCTGGTCACGCCTCAGCAGTACGAACAGGCGTTTCATCCGTTTCTCCAACGCACGAGCGCGACCAGCGCGGTGGCGACGAATACCGCCGGACCGAAACGCAGCTCCGTGAGTAACGCTTGCGGGACTTCTTTGCGGCGGGCCTTGGGCAGGAATGGGTTTCTGAGCAGCACGGCAGAGTTTCCGATCAGCCGAAACAGCTCGCCTTGGTAGGCGAGACGCGCGGGTGCATACAGCGCGGCCAGCACGAACGCATAGAGCTCGACTTGTAGCCCCAAGATCGGCCCGGCCCAGATGCCCAAACACGCGAGCAACTTCACGTCACCGCCGCCCATCGCTCGCGCACGGAACAGGAGCAATGGTACCGCCGCGCAGCCGAGCAGCCCGACGGACACGTTGATTGCAGCAGCGCCGAACACCTCGGTGAGCGTTTGGTCGGGCTGGCGAATCATCGCGAAATGCAGGCCGAAATGCAGAAAGAGCCCGAGCGCGGCGCCGCGCACGACCAGGCGATTGGGGATGTGCCCGGTCCGATAATCCAAGAAGCCCGCGAGCGCCGTGAGCACTAAGAGGCCGCTGAGCACGATTTGCGTTGCCGACATTGGGCCGTGTTCGAGGGTTGAAGTGGATTGCGCGGGGCGCACGCAGGCGAGCGCCCCGCGTGGAATTCACGGCGTGGTGGCAGCTGAGCTGTTGACGTTCGTGACCGCGTCGCCCTGAGCCTTGATCTTGGCGGTGACCTTGTCGCCGAAGTACTGGTAGCCGGCGATGCAGAACAGCGCGACGACACCCACGAGGATGATGTACTCGACGAACCCCGCGCCGCGGGTGTCGTGAACGAGCTTCTGAAGTGACTGTTTGGTGGACATTGCTTCTTTTTCCTTGGTTTCAGGGATTGCTTTGATAGAGCGCGGCGCGTTGGCCGGAGTAGAGCTTCACGACCTTGGGTCCGAGACTTGAAAGGCCTGCCGCCATGAGCAGGCCGGCGAATGCAGCGACGATCAGGTACTCGACCATCACCGCGCCGCGTGTATCTACGAGCACCGAAGCTTGCCGTTTCATGTCAGCGAATACGTACCGGGCCACTCGGGCGGCTCACACGAACGACGGGTTTTGCTGGACTCTGGAAGCTTTGAGCGAGCAGGACGACGTCGTCGTGATCGCCGATGCGAAAGCGCGCCGTAGGGCTCTTGGGGCGCAACTGCGGCTGCTCCGAGGTGTCGACGGTGAGTTCTACCGTCTTGTCTGTTTCGCCCTCCAAAAGTAGGTGCGCCACCCCGTCTCCGTCGCTGCGAGCGAGTTCACGACCCAAATAGCGGATCGGCAGATTGACCCCGTGCTCCAGGCGCGCTGCGATCACGAGCTTGCGCGTCGACGGCGGACACGCGGCGAAGTATTCGGGGGGCTTGCTGTTACCCGTCCCGTGACGCAGGGTGACGCTGAGCGCATTGCCCGGTGAGCGAAAGCCAGTGGGACACGCCACCTCCAGATCGATGCGCTCACCCTCGCTGCCGGTTGCATGCACGGCGACGCGACCGTCCGCGGCAGACACACCCAGCTCACGACCGGCGTGCAGCACGCGCGCACCCGAAAGCGGACGGCTCGGATCGGACTCCACGTGAACGACCAGCTCGTAGCCGGCCGGTGGCACCTCGTTCGTGACCTGGGCGCAGCCGAGCAAGAGGCATAGCGGAAGCAGGTGCATGAACTTCACGGCGGCACGCAGATACACGCGGCGTGCCAGGCGTATTTTCCCGAGATCCGCGGGATCTCCGCACCGCGGGAGTTGCATCTGCCAACCCCGGGTTGGCAGTGCGAGGTTGCGGGGCTACCGAAACGAAACCCTTCTCGTGACGTAAGTCTTGGAAATGTCACGTACACCGGTGACGTGCGCAGGACTCTAAGGAAGTCTCTACACATGGACCAAGAACGCACCCAGGCTCAGTCGCGGCCGACGATCGTCTCCTACGGCAAGACGCGGATCTCCGTGATAGACGGGCCCGATCGCGGTCTCTCCTGCGACACGGCAGGGCGTCCAATCCGTATTGGAACTGCGTCGGACAACGACCTCGTGCTGAGCGATCCAACGGTGTCACGTCGTCACTGCGCAATTTCGCCAACGCCCGAGGGCTTTCGGGTTTCGGACGAAGGTTCGACGAACGGAGTGTTGGTCGGGCGAGCGCGCATCTTCGAGGCGGTGCTCTCGGGTAGCAGCGAGCTGCGCATCGGTGAAACCACGGTCAGCGTGGTTCCGCTCGCCGATCGCGTGGAGCGGGAACAAGCCACCATCGATCGCTTCGGTGATCTGCTGGGTGCGTCACCGGCGATGCGCGAGCTGTTCGCCGATTTGGCACGCATTGCCGACTCCGACGTCACCGTGTTGATCGAAGGTGAGACGGGCACCGGCAAGGAGCTCGTCGCCGAATCACTCCACCGCGAGAGTCGTCGCAGAGAGCAACCGCTAGTCGTGTTCGATTGTAGCGCGGTCAGCCCCACGCTCGTAGAAAGCGAGCTTTTCGGCCACGAACGCGGCGCATTTACGGGCGCGGTCGCGTCCCGCGCAGGGGTCTTCGAGCAGGCCGAGGGAGGTAGCATCTTTCTCGACGAGCTCGGCGAGTTGCCGAAAGATCTGCAGCCCAAGTTGTTGCGCGTGCTGGAGAAACGCGAGGTCAGACGGCTCGGATCACAGGGCGCGATTCCGGTCGACGTCCGCGTGATCGCCGCGACCAACCGCAAACTTTTCGCCGAGGTCGCCGCCGGCAATTTTCGACAGGACTTGTATTTCCGTTTAGCCGGTGCGCACGTCGTCGTGCCGCCGCTGCGTGACCGCAAGCAAGATTTGCCGATGCTAGTCGAGCACTTCTTGACTCGCTCCGTTCCGCCCCGCGCTCTGAGCGAAATATCGGCGCCGGTTTGGGAAATGTTCACGGCTCATCGCTGGCCAGGGAACGTGCGTGAGCTGCGCAACGCGGTCGATCGTTGGGCGGTGACGCCTGAACGTGCGCTCGGTGCGCTCGAGGTGGAGTCGAATGCAGAGGGTACGCCAAAGCCGGAGATTGAACTCGTGCCACTACGCATTGCTCGGCGCGACGCCGGTGATGATTTCGAGCGACGCTACGTGCGCGCGCTGCTCGCCCGCACTCAAGGCAACGTCACGCGCGCCGCGGCAATTGCCGAAGTTTCACGGCAAATGATTCAAAAGTTGATGCGAAAACAAGGGCTGTCTTGAGGCTCACGGGGAGCGGCAACAGAGCACGCCGCGCCCTTCCCACTGGCTCTCGATCGCTCCGCACCGATTGACGTAATTATTGATCATGCCAAACCAGGCAGTCATGCCGTCGTAGATGCAGCTGCCATTTTGTTGCACGCACGCGGCACCGCAACATGCGGCACCTGCCCCAGTCGTCGTGGTGCATGGTTCACAAGTTTGGTCGCCGACTGCGATGGCGTAGGCACCGGGTTGTTTGTTGCATTCTTCCTCGGTCGCTTGCGAACTCACTTCGGTCGGGCCAAAGGGAGGAATTGCGCACACGTGCCAGCCCACCCCACAGGCGTCCGCGGGCACGTTGCACACGGCGCTCTCGAAGCCGCACGCGCCCCCGTTGCTCTTCGCGTCGCGCAGCGAGCCCCGCGGCCACTTGGCAGTGCAGCCCGCGATGCGCGGCCAGCTGCTCACGGGCAAGAACCCTTCCCGAGTCCCGTCGCTGCAGCCGCTTTCCGAAAGGCAGATGCCGTGCGCGCAAAGTTGATCCGCTGCGCAGGCGTAGCCCTTGCCGCAACCCCCGCAATTTTCGCGAGATGAGCTCAAGTCGACCTCGCACCCGTCCTCGGCCATTCGATTGCAGTCGGCAAGGTCCGCGCTGCAAATCAGCGGGCCGTCACCGCCCGCGCCGCCCTCACCAGCGGTGGTTGCGCCCGTATCCGGGCCGCTCCTTCCGCCCGCGCCGCTTTCGCCACGAACCTGACCAGCCGCGCCGCCTTCATCGCGCGCGCCGCCTTCATCGCGCGCACCGCTCGCGCCACTCGCACCGCCCGCCAAGCGTGCAGGATCGGTGAGGTAGTACGCGTCGCTCGGAGCGAGCAGCGAGCACGCGGCGAGAGCTCCACCCGCGAGCAACCAAACGATTCCTGGTGTGCGAAGCGTGCTCGCTTTACGGCCGCTCGATGGCGTCGAGATCGTCATGCGCTCGCTAGTACCCGTGGTAGCATTTTCACTCGCAAACTCGCTGTGCAAGATGGTGACGAGGAGGTGACGCTTGAGGGTTCACCCTTGCGAGTAGCCCGCAGAAAGCGTGTCGGAATTCGCTCGCTCTCGGCATTCGCGTGATGAAAGAGCGGTGCTCGAACGCCGAGTGCGAGACATCATTCGAACGCGATACGGGGACGCAGCGCGCTCGTTTCGGTGCGCGCCCCGTTTTTCAGATCTGCAATTCCGTGCTAGCCAGCGCCATTTACTTACATAGGTGCGAGCTGGCGACGGCAGCCGAGCCGCGACGCCCCGGGTGCGCGGCGCTACGACGCGCTGCGTGACCATCCAACAAAATCCCCAACTTCGAGCCGAAGTTTAGGCAAAGTTTCATCACCCTCCCGCTAGGGGGTGCAGGGGGCTTACCAGCTGACGGGTGAGGTCTTATAAGGCCTCGCTTCAGCCTCGCTACCAAGTGACCACCGCTCGCTCCACTCAAACCCCCGTGCCCGTTCGGCTCATGGGGCAGTTCTATCGACACGCGCCGCGTTACTGCGGGGGCCTCGTGCTGCTCGCGGCCTATCAGCTGTTTCAGTGGTGGTTCGATACCCGCATGCGCAGCGCCATCAACTTTGCAACGCAAGGTCAGAGCGCGCAGGCGATCGCGGTTGGTGAGCTGTTGGTCGTCGCGGCGCTTGCCGCGTTCGTGGTGCGCGTCGCGTCACGCGTGGTCGTGTTCAACGCCGGCCGCATCGCCGAGTACGAGTTGCGTCGGGAGATCCTCGAGCGGCTGCTCAAGCTCGGTCCCTCTTTCTACCGGCGCATGAGCACCGGCGAAATCATGAGCCGCGTCACCAACGATTTGGTGCAAGTCCGGCTGCTGCTCGGCTTCGGCATTCTGAACATCATCAACACGCTGTTCGCGTTGATCAGCGCGCTCGCCGTCACCATTCCGATCTCGATCAAGCTGACCTTGGCCGCGCTCGCGCCGCTGCCGCTCTTGCTCTTGATCACGCGTGGCTTCTCGCAGCACTTCTACACGCGCACGCGCGACAATCAGGAAGCGCTCGGAAAGATGAGCGCGCGTGTGCTGTCGAGCGTGGCCGGTGTACGGGTGATTCGCTCCTTCGCGCTCGAACCGCAAGAGGTGGTCGCTTTCGAGAAGACCAACCAGGCGTACCTGGACAAGAGCCTCTCGCTCGCGCGCCTGCGTGGCTTTCTCGGACCGATCTTGACTGCGACCATCTCCATCGGCGTGCTAGTCGTGTTCTGGTACGGCGGTGCGTTGATGTTGCACGGTGAGCTCGACGCCGGCGGTTTCCTCGCGTTCTATCGCGCGCTCGGTCGGCTGACGTGGCCGTTGATCTCGCTCGGCTTCGTCGTCGGTCTGTTGCAGCGCGGTAGAGCGGCCTTCTCGCGCTTGACGGACATCTTCAGCGCCGAGCCGGACATCGTCGACGGTGAGCTCGCATTGCCTGCGGCTGCCAGTGGCCGAATCGAGGTCAAGCACCTGTCCTTCTCCTACAACGATCGCAAGGTGTTGGACGACGTGAGCTTCGAGCTCCCAGCGGGAAATTCGCTGGCCATCGTCGGGCGCACGGGCAGCGGCAAATCGTCGTTGGCTGTGTTGCTCGCGCGCCTGCAGCCAACCCCGCCCGGCAGCGTCTTCTTGGACGGCGTTGACGTCTGCGATCTGCCGTTGTCCGCGGTGCGCGAGAGCATCGGCTACGCGCAGCAGAATGCGTTTTTGTTCTCGACCACGGTCGCGCGCAACATCGGCTTTTCTCTCGATGAGCCGGACGAGCACGATTCGCTGCTCAAGATCGAGGACGCGGCTCGTGAAGCCTGTATCGAGCAAGAAGTACTGGATCTGCCGGACGGTTTCGACACCGTGGTCGGTGAGCGCGGCGTGCAACTGTCCGGTGGTCAGAAGCAACGCGTCGCCCTCGCCGCCGCGTTCGCCTCCGAGCCAAGCGTGCTGGTGCTCGACGATCCACTGAGCGCGGTGGATGCGCGCACCGAGCGCGCAATCTTGGACGCCATCGATCGCCAACGCCAGAAGCGCGGCTTGATCCTGATCACTCATCGCGTCGCGGCCGCCGCGCACTGCGATCAGATCCTCGTGCTCGAAAAGGGTCGCGTGGTGGAGCGCGGCACCCATCAAGAATTGAGCAAGAACGGCGGCATTTACGCGATTTTTGCCGAAGAGCAGCGAATCGAAAACGAACTCGCCAAGCTCGGCGGGATCGTGCCGGACGAACAGCAGGTGGCAGAATGACGCAACCCTTGGTCATGCCGGAGCCCCCCGACCCCAAGGCAACGAGCGGCGTGCGTGAACGTGGCCGTGCTGACAAGAAGCGCACCGAGCGCATCCTCAAAGCGTTTCACGAAGAGGAACGCTTCGGTAAAGCATACGACGCGCGGCTGACTAAGCGGCTGTGGAGCTACTTGGTGCCGTATAGCTTCTTGCTCTGGGCATCGGTGGTGGTGATCGTGCTCACCTCGATCGGCGCGTTGGTTCGCCCCTTGATCATGCGCTCGGTGATCGACGACGTGATCAAGAGCGGAGACCGCGTGGCGCTGTTCCACGGCGGACTTTTGCTCGCGGGCGTGCTCGTCGCCGAGCAGGTGTTGGGCTTGGTGCAGGTGTACGCGGTGCAGGTTGCCGGAGCGCGCGCGGTCGCGGACATGCGTCGCGAAGCGTTCGAGTTCTTGCAGCAATTGCGGCTCGGATTCTTCGACAATCAACTGGTCGGGCGGCTCGTTTCGCGCGTGACCAACGACACCGACGCGATCTTGGAAATGTTCGCCTCCGGCGCGCTGAGCGCGGTCGGTGATTTGGTGCGCTTGGTCGGCATCGTCATTTTGATGCTGCTTTTGGACTGGAAGTTGTCGCTAATCGCCTTCGCCGCGGTGCCGCCCATGGCGGTGCTCGTGGTGCTCGTGCGGCGCAACATTCGCGAGGCGTTCCGCGCCATTCGCGCCAAGACATCGCGCATGAACGCGACCATGAACGAGCAGGTGACGGGCATGACCCTGATCCAAGCCTTCGGTCGTCAAGAGGCTGCCGCCGCGGAGTTCGACGAGAGCAACCTTTCTTATCGCGACGCGAACATGAGCGCGATCAAGTGGGACTCCATTCAAGACGCCGCCATCGACACCATCGCTGCGATCTGTCTCGCGTTAGTGATCGCGTCGTTCGGCTATCGGCCGGTGAGCTTCGGCACGTTGGTCGCGTTCACGGCCTACTTGTCGCAATTCTTCGAGCCGATCTCGCAGCTCGCACAGCGGTACACCTTGTTACAGGCGGCGATGGCCGGAGCCGAGCGCGTGTTCAGCTTGCTGGATGTCGTCGAACCGGATGCGCCGGCGCGTCCCGCCAAGCCGCCCGGCGATGCAGGGCTCGCGCTGCAATTCGAAGACGTGAGCTTCAGCTATAAGCCGGGCACGCCCGTCCTCGCCAACGTGAGCTTCGCCGCGCGCCGCGGTGAACGCATCGCCTTGGTCGGTCCGACCGGCTCGGGAAAGACCACGATTACGGCCCTTTTGCTGCGGTTGTATGAAATCGAAAGCGGTACTGTGCGCGTCGATGGTGATGACGTCGCCGGCCTCGCGCGCGAACAGCTCAGGCGTCGCTTCGCGGTCGTCCCACAAGACGTCGTGCTCTTCCCGGGCACCGTCGCGACCAACGTTGCAGCCTCCGAAGAACCCGATCGCGCGCGCGTCGAAGACGTCTTGCGTCGCATCGGCGCGCTCGATCTGTTTGCCTCGCGCGAACGCGGCATCGACACCCGCGTCGACGAATACGGCTCGAACTTCTCGACGGGCGAACGCCAACTGATTGCGTTCGCCCGCGCGCTCTATCGCGACGCACAAATCCTGATTTTGGACGAAGCCACCGCGAGCGTCGACAGCGACACCGAAGCGCGCCTGCAACGCGCACTCGAAGAGCTCATGCGCGGGCGCACCGCGCTCGTGATCGCACACCGTCTGAGCACCGTTCAAAAAGCCGATCGCATCTTGGTGCTCCGCAAAGGCCGCGTCGTCGAACAGGGCACGCACGGCGAATTGATGGCCGAGGGCGGCCTCTACGCGCGTTTGCACGAACTCCAGTTCTCGCGCGCCGAGCAAGAGACGGCGCTGCAAGAGGCCTTGGAACAGGCTCCCAATTGAGATTTGGGGCTAGCGGGCGGAGCGCGCGGAGAGCGTCGCGTAGCTCGGGGCCCGACCCCGGGTCCATGCCAGTCAAACTGGGCCGCTGGTGTTGATGTTCACCTCCGCCGGCGGGTGTTGAGGGGTTCACCTCCGCCGGCGGCGTTGATGTTCACCTCCGCCGGCGGGTGTTGAGGGTTCACCTCCGCCGGCGGGTGTGCGTTGTGCCGGCGGGCGTTGATGGGGGGCCACCTCCGCCGGCGGGTGTTGACTGGGGTTCACGTCTGCCGGTGGTGTTGATGTTCACCTCCGCCGGCGGGTGTGCGTTGTGCCGGCGGGCGTTGATGGGGGGCCACCTCCGCCGGCGGGTGTGTTGACTGGGGTTCACGTCTGCCGGTGGTGTTGATGTTCACCTCCGCCGGCGGGTGCGCTGGGCCGGGGTGTTGAACTGGTTCACGTCCGGCGGTGTGCGTTGTGCCGGCGGGCGTTGATGGGGGGCCACCTCCGCCGGCGGGTGTTGACTTGGTCACCTCCGCCAGCAGGTGTGCTGGGCCGAAGTGTTGAACTGGTTCGCCGGTGTGTGTTGTGCCGGTGGGTTTTTGACGGGTTCACCTCCGCCGGCGGGTGTGCGTTGTGCCGGCGTGCGTTGATGGGGGGCCACCTCCGCCGGCGGGTGTTGACTGGGTCACCTCCACTGACGTGCGTGCGTTGCGCCGGCGGGTGTTGATGGGGGTCACCTCCGCCGGTGGGTTTTGACGGGTTCACCTCCGCCGGCGGGTGTTGATGGGGTTCACCTCCGCCGGTGGGTTTTGACGGGTTCACCTCCGCCGGCGGGCGTTGTGCCGGCGGGCGTTGATGTTCACGTCCGCCGGCGGGGTGTTGATGGGGTTCAGCTCCGCCGGCCGGCGTTGATGTTCACGTCCGCCGGCGGTTGTTGACCCGTTCACCTCCGGTGTGATTGGGCGCGCGGGTGTTGATGGGGTTCACCTCCGCCGGTAGGTGTCGTTTGGCGTGGCCTACGATTAGCTGCGGCAGCGCGTGGGCGTTTCTCGTCTAGTCGCACCGCGCCGCCGAAGGCTGAGACGCAATCAGACGCGATGCGTGACCATCAACCCAAAGAAGTCGTCATTCGGCCCAGCCCATGACGACGCAGCGCTCGGCGAGGGCCTCGACGACGTCTTCGACGCGGCCGATTTCGCGAGCGCGGAAGGGACGGGATTTGCGACCGACTTCGAACAGGGCGATGAGTTCGCCATAGACCAAGAGCGGGACCATGGCGACGCTCTTCACTTCACGCGAGCAGCGCGTCATGCGGCCGAGTAAGTGCCGGCCGACTTCACCGCATTGCGGTTCGGTGAGCACGCTGTGGCCACCGCGCGCGGCGGTCAGCGTGGGATCGTCTTCGGTCAGGCGCTCACCGAGGAGGTGCTCGGTGGACGGGCCATGACCGCCCACCGTGATCGCTGCGCCGATGTCCGCGCGCACGCGATGCACCAAGCCGAAGTCGGCGGCGGCTGCGGTGGCCACCGTGACGGCCGTGAGCAGCAATGCTTCAGTGAGCTCGTTGACGTTGGCTAGGACGCCGACTGGGTCGACCGCCGCCGGTCGAAAGCTGGGCCGTGCGGCGCGGTCGATATTCTCCGTGCGCGAGCTGAGTTCGGCGCCAGTTGGTGGGGGCGGGGGCAAGCTGAACACGCTGCGCGCGCGCTTTTCCGCGCTTGCGCTGTGCTGCGCCAACTCGGCGATGATTTGTCGGCGCGTGCCCGAGCTTTGATTCTCGAGGTCCTCGAGTCGACGCCACACTTGCCACGACTCGTGGCGAATGAACGAGCCGGCGGGGATTCGCCCGTAGGCGACGCCGCGCAGCACGAGTTCGAACGACACCGGACCCAAGGCCACGATTCCGTTGGTGACGAACCAACGGTCAGCTGCGCCGCCATCGCGTGAATCATCAGGGCTGCGCATTGGAATCACGATGTATGCCGTTTATGTACAGAAGCGCACAAGGTCCTACAATAGTTCCGGCTGTACGCTGATCCGTCAAGGTGATTCGACCTGACGCATTGCGGCGACTAGGCTCTAACCGCGCGAAATATGGCTTCCGGCAAAGTGTATTTAATTGGCGCAGGCCCGGGCGATCCGGGGCTGATTACCGTGCGCGGACTCGAGCTGCTCTCGCGCGCGGACGCGGTGTTGTACGACGCGCTCGCTCACCCCGCGCTGCTCGATGCGTGTCCGAATGCCGAGAAGCGCAATGTCGGTAAACGCTTTGGTCAAGATAGCGCGGTGCAAGACGCGATCAACGCGGAGCTGATCGCGTTGGCGCGCGCCGGAAAGCGCGTGGTGCGTTTGAAGGGTGGCGATCCGCTGCTCTTTGCGCGCGGCGCAGAAGAGCTGCAAGCACTGCAAGAAGCGGGCATTGCCTTCGAGATCGTGCCTGGCGTTTCGTCGCCCTTGGCCGCGAGCGCGTACAGCGGGATCCCGCTGACGCATCGCGAGTTGTCGTCGAGCGTGACGTTCATCACCGGCAGCGATCGAGAGGGCAAAGAGTGGTCGCCTGCGTCGTGGCAGAAGCTTGCTACCGCGACCGACACGATTTGCATTTTCATGGGCATGCGCCGGATCGAAGAGATCATGCAGGCGATCATCGCGGGGGGGCGCAACGCGGACACGCAAGTGGCGGTCGTGCAATGGGCCGCGCGCCCCGAGCAACGCGTTATCTGCGGCACATTGACGAGCATCGCGGCGCGCGTCCGCGCCGAGGGCATCACCAATCCTGCGGTGATCATCGTCGGTGAGGTAGTCGCGCTGCGCGAGCAATTGCGCTGGTTCGATAGTCGCCCGTTGTTCGGCAAATCGCTACTCGTGCCGCGTCCTGCGGAACAAGGCCGAACGACGGCCACGGCGATCCGCGCGCGCGGCGCCAGTGCCCGGTTATTGCCGGCAATCGAGATCCGCGATCCGGCCGATCCTGCGCCGCTGAAGAGCGCGATCGCCGAACTCGGCAGTTTCGATTGGGTGCTCTTCACCAGCGCCAATGGGGTCACGCGGTTCACGCGGGCGTTGAGCGCGGCCGGCCGCGACGCGCGCGCGTTTGCCAACGCCAAGATCGGCGCGATCGGGCCGAAGACCGCGGTGGCACTCGAGGCATTCGGGCTGCGCGCGGACGTGGTGGCCGAGGAATTCGTCGGCGAAGGGCTCGCGCAAGCGGTGCTCGCGCGGGGAGTGCCGAGGCGCGTGTTGCTCGCGCGCGCGCAAGTCGCTCGCGACGTGTTGCCCGAGTTGCTGCGTGAAGCCGGCGCCCAAGTCGAAGTCGTGCCGGTGTATGAAACGGTGACGGCTGATGCCGGTGAGGCGTTACGCGCTCACTTCGAGCGCGGCGAGATTGACGTGGCTTTGTTTACGTCGAGCTCGACGGTCAACGCGGTGGTGGACACTCTGGGTGATCGCGCTGTGGCGTTACTGTCGCGGGTTACGGTTGCCAGCATTGGGCCGATCACTTCGCAGACGTTGAGCGAACGCGGCGTGCGCGCGGACGTCGTGGCCAAGGCGTTTACGGTGGACGGCTTGCTCGACGCGCTCGAGACGCATTTCTCGTCCGCGCATTGAAGCCGAGCTCTGCTCGGAACACGGCGCGCTGTGAGGTGCGCTGCTGGATTCTGAGCGCCCACTCTCCTGAAGCTTACTTGCGCTCGAAACGATAGCCTGCGCGGCGTAGGCGCTCGCTTACGTCGGCGATGTGTTCGACGCCGTGCGTTTCGAGCACCAGCTCGATCAGCGTCTCGCCCAATTCTGCGCCGGAAAAGGCGCGGTCGTGGTTTATTTCGAGGATGTTGGCGCGGCTGTCGGCGACAACGCGCGTGAGCGCCGCGAGCACGCCGGAGACGTCGGGCACGGTGACTACGAAGCGCGCCAAGCGTCCCGTCTGCACCAAGCCGTGCTCGATGATGCGGCTAATTAGGTTCACGTCGATGTTGCCACCGCTGAGCACGACGGCCACGCGCTTTCCTTCGAGATCGGCGAAGCGATGGTGCAACAACGCCGCAACACCCACCGCGCCCGCGCCTTCGACGACGGTCTTCTCGCGTTCGAGCAGCAACAGCACGGCTTGTGCGATTTCGGCTTCGTCCACCAGCGCGATTTCGTCCACGTAGCGCTTGGTGAGTTCGCGAGTCAGCTCGCCCACGCGACGCACCGCGATTCCGTCGGCGATCGTTTTGCCACCGGGCAGCGAGGGTGGAGGAATGCTTTCGAGCGCGTGCTTCATGCTCGGAAAGCGGCGCGCTTCGACGCCCAGCACGCGCACGCGCGAGTTCGTTTCTTTGACGGCGCAGGCAACACCCGCAATCAGTCCGCCGCCGCCGACAGGCACGATGACCGCGTCCAAGTCCGGCGCGTCGGCCAAGATTTCCAACCCGACCGTGCCTTGGCCGGCGATCACCCACGGGTCTTCGAACGGGTGCAGGTACACGAGGCCGCGTTCGGCGCCGAGCTGGGCCGCGAGTGACGCCGCTTCGTCGTAGTTCGTGCCGCTCAGGATCACCTGCGCACCGAAGCGACGGGTAGCCGTCACTTTGACCAGCGGTGTCGCCTCGGGCATCACCACGGTCACCGCGACGCCCAGCCGAGCTCCGTGGCGCGCGACGGCCTGCGCGTGATTGCCAGCGCTAGCCGTGATCACGCCTCGGGCACGCTCTTCGGCCGGCATTGACTCCAAGCGGTTACATGCGCCCCGCTCTTTGAACGACCCCGTGAACTGCAGGTTCTCGAGCTTGAGTCTCACCTCGGTCCGCGTCAGTTCGGACAGGGCGGGGCTTTCGACCAAGGGCGTACGTCGCACTTTGCCCTGCAGGGTCAGCTGCGCCGCATCAATATCGTTCAAGCGGACCATTGGCATCTGCTGGGCGCGGCAGCGCGAGCGCCGCTCAAAGACGGTTGCCTGACGATCCTGGCACTGTTTCGCGCATTTCCCAGGCCCCCTCTGAACCGAGTTGAACGTCCTCGGACCGGCTCTGCCGTGTGCAGCCACGGAGCCGGTCGATGTGGGCAAAGGTTTCCGTTCCCCACCGCGCAGCACACCCACACCGAGCAGTGGTTTGAGCTACACTCGAGGCCCCGCGCGAAGGCGCGGGGGGTGGAGTGGTGGGCACCCTTCCGAGCGCTCCCACGAGCGCGGGTCTCCTTGACCAAACCAGCGATATCCCCTAGGATTTAGAACCTCGGAGAGGCATCGGCCAGCGCCACGACCGAGCCACGCTCTCCGAGCTCTGCGAAAAACGCACGTGCAGCAATCCGAACGCGAGAAGACGCTTCAGGCTGCCCAGAAGTACATCGAAAAAAAGAGGTACGACCGGGCAATCGCGGAGTACCAGCGGATCGTCCAAGACGATCCGAACGATGCTCGCACGCTCCTGA
>Ga0164309_10000071_pt1 | contig 57043 bp, 40 predicted proteins | sample Whisoiple_247_MG_FD_109984 | JGI IMG/M metagenome (GOLD analysis project Ga0164309, IMG submission 109984) | Soil microbial communities amended with fresh organic matter from upstate New York, USA - Whitman soil sample_247_MG | ecosystem: Environmental > Terrestrial > Soil > Unclassified >... | reverse complement strand
CGTGCGGGCATCCGCCACGGTGTGGTGCGCGCAGCCGTGAGCGACGCCTGGCAAGGCAAAGTGACGGACGATGCTTGGCTGTTGGTCGACGGTGAAGCACCGCAGACCACGCGCTGGGCACTCGGCTTGTGCGGCTTGTTCCTCGGCTTTGCCGCCTTCAGCGTGATCGGCCTGGCAAAGTTGACGCAGAAGGTGAGCTGAGCAACGACGGCGACGCCGCCGCCATGCCTCGTAAAAAACTCAGCAAGCAAGCCAATCGCCTCGCGGACGTCGACGTATTGATCATCGGCGGCGGCATCATGGGCACGAGCGCCGCGTGGGAACTCGCGCGTCACGGACTGCAATGCGTCGTGCTCGAGCGCAGCGTCCCGGGAGCGGAAGCGTCCAGCGCGGCCGCGGGGATCTTGGGCGCTCAAGCCGAGGCACACGCGCCGGGCCCGATGACTGATTTATGCTTGGCGAGCCGCGCGCGCTACCAGAAATTCGCGGCCACGTTGGTCGAAGAGACGCACATCGACGTCGGCTATCGAACGTGCGGTGTGCTGCGCGTCGGCTTCGACCGAGCAGCGGTCACGAAGTTGAAGCAGGGCGTCGCGTGGCAACGCAAACACCGCCTCTCGCTGGAACAGCTGGCGACGCGCGAATTGACGGCGCTCGAACCTGCACTGTCCGAAAAGCTTTCGGGCGGCGTGCGCTTCGCGGCTGATTGTCGGGTCGAACCGCGCGCGTTGCTGCGCGCGTTGCACATCGCCGCGCTCGCGCGTGGCGTACATTTTCGAAGCGGCGCATTCGTGCGGCGCATCGCGCTGGAAGACGGGCGCGCCGTCGGCGTCGTGCTCGATGACGGCAGCGAAGTGCGCGCGAAGAACGTGCTCGTCGCCGCCGGCAGCTGGACCTCGCTCATCGACGGACTCGGCTTGCCTGCCGGGCGCGTGATCCCCGCGCGCGGACAAATCGTCGAGGTCGAGCTGCCCACGCCGCCACTGTCGCACGTGGTGTTCGGGCCCGGCGCCTACTTGGTCCCACGCGACGACGGCCGAGTCTTGATCGGCTCCACGCTCGAATTCGTCGGCTACGAACGTGAAGTGACGGCGGGCGCAGTCCGCGATCTGCTACGAAATGCGACCGCGCTCGTCCCCGCGCTCGAACGCGCCGCGCTGCGCGGCACTTGGTCGAACTTCCGCCCGTACACGAACGACGAATTGCCCCTGCTCGGCCCCACGCAGATCCCCGGCTTGTTCTTGAGCACCGGGCACTATCGCAACGGCATTCTGCTCGCGCCGATCAGCGCGGAGATCGTGCGCGCCGCAATTCTCGGTCGACGCGCGCCAGTCGCGATCGAAGCGTTCCGCCCCGAACGAGGGTTGGCAGGCCACGCTTGAACGGGCGCGCTTGGGCGTGAAGCTCGACGCGAGGCAGCCAACCATCGCGTTTTCACGCTCGGCAGCCGCGCCTGCCCGGCGCAATCACGAGCCCGGACAGAATCGCGAAACCCCGTTCGGCGTCGCACCGCTTCGATCACAGCGGCTCAGCCTGTGCTATGGACCGGCTCGATGACCGCTCCAAGCCCCCTCAATCTCGGCGTATTGGTGTCCGGAAACGGTACCAATCTGCAAGCGATCTTGGATGCCATCGGCGCAGGCACGCTGAACGCGCAGGTCAAGGTGGTGATCTCCAATCGCCCGGGCGTGCCGGCTCTGGAGCGGGCACGCCAGGCCGGCGTCAAAGCCATCACCATTTCACACAGAGAGTTCGCCGACCGTGAAGCGTTCGATCAAAGGTTGGTCGATGCCCTGCGCGAGGCGGACGTCAATTGGGTCGCGCTGGCGGGCTTCATGCGCGTGTTGACGCCGCAGTTCTTGGCGGCGTACCCCGGTCGAATCATCAACATTCATCCCTCGCTGTTGCCGGCTTTCCCAGGCATGGACGCGCAGCGGCAAGCGTTCGACTACGGCGTGAAGCTCACCGGCTGCACCGTGCACTTCGTGGATCACGGAGTGGACTCGGGCAGGATCATCGCGCAGCGCGCGGTCCCAGTCGAAGCGGACGACGATCTCACGACGCTCGCGGCTCGTATCCACACTGCCGAACACGCCACGTTCGTCGAGGTGCTGCGCGAGATCGCAGCGGGTCGCGTGCTTCCGTTCCAGGGCTGAGCGTCGAGGACCGAGTGACATCGCGACACTACGACGTCATCGTGCTCGGTCGCTCGTTGGGCGCGCTCGCGGCAGCGGCGGTGCTCGCCCGGCGTGACTTCCGGGTGCTGCTCTTGGGCCAAGGGCAACACGGGCAAACGTATCGCTTCGAAGAGCACGTGCTGTGTCGGCGTTCGTTCACGCTGCTCGCCGGCTCGTCGCCGACTTGGCGGCGCATCTTGCACGAGCTGGCCCAAAGCCCGCAATTTCGCCGGCGTACCACGCCGCTCGACCCGATGTTCGTGATGCTGAGCGAGGGCCGCCGCATCGAAGTCCCCCCGGACATGGAGCACTTCGGCCGCGAAATCGAGCGCGAATTTCCGGAAGTGCGCCAGCTGGTCGACGAGCTGTACAGCTCGGTGGCCACGGTCAACGCCGCCGCGGATAGCGCGTTCGAGCGCGACGCGCTTTGGCCCCCCGGCAGTTTGTGGGAGCGCTTCGAAACCGGGCGCATCGCGAGCGGCTTACCGCTCTCGATCGATCTCCTGGGTAAGTTCCCGAGCGGGCACGCATATCGAGAGATCACGACCATTCCCGCCACCTTCGCGTCGAACTCGGCGATCTTGGGCGGTGAGTTTCCGCCCTTCGCGCTCGCCCGGCTCCACGGCGCCTGGACGCGCGGCGTGCAAGCACTCACTCGCTCGGAAGACGAGCTAGCGGAGTTTCTGTGCGAGCGAATCGCGGCGCACGGCGGTGTCGTCGAGCTCAACCACCGCGCGACGTCACTCGTCACCCGGCGCGGGGTCGCCATCGGCGTGCTCGAAGACGGCGAAGAGTCGGCCACCGGCGCCGGCGCGGTGCTCTCGGATCAATCGGGCGAGGCACTGGCAGCGCTTTCGGACGGCGAAGGCGTCACCAAATCCGCACGCGACGATTGGCCACGCTTGAACGCCGAGGCTGGGCGTTTCGTGGTCAGCCTGATCGTCAATACCCGCGGGTTACCCGCACCCCTCTCCAAAGAGGCTTTTCTGGTCCCGAGCGAGAAGAAGCGCCGGGATCCGCGTCACCCCACCCTGCATGTGCAGCGCTTCGAGGCCTCGGCGTTCTCGGAGCGCAAGCAGGCCGAAAGCGAGACCCTGCTCGTCGCAGAAACCCTCTTGCCCACGCGCGGTTCACTCACGTTGCTCGAGGCCCGTGAGGCGGTGCTCGGCACTCTGCGTGACACGCTGCCTTTCTTGGACGAACACCTGTTGATCGTCGACAGCGCCCATGACGGACTACCGCTCTACGACTACCGCGGAGGAAGTCGCCGCGAGGTCGATCGCGTGCATCTCCACGGCTCGACCCCCAACGCGGAACCGATGGAGCGGCTGTGGCAGGTCGAGCCCAAAGGCTACCTCGAGCTCGCCGGGGAACCCGTGCGCGGCCCCATCCCGAATACGTATTTGGTCGGTAAAACCGTGCTCCCGGGACTCGGCCAAGAAGGCGAGTTGATGGCAGCATTCGGCGCGGCCAAGCTCATCACCCGCAAAGACGGCGCACGACAGAAGATGCGCCGTCAAATGTGGAGCAAGATCGAAACGACCTGACGCTGTTCAGGCGGATTGACCAATGCGAATCGTGGCGGGAGAATTTCGCGGGCGGCAACTGTCGACCCCCAGTGGCGATGCGACTCGACCCACCGCGGCGCGCGCGCGCGAGGCGCTGTTTGCGATTCTTCGGGACGTGCGCGACGAGCGCGTTTTGGATTTGTATGCAGGCAGCGGCGCGCTCGGGCTCGAAGCGCTTTCGCGCGGCGCGGAGCAGTTGGTCTTGGTCGAATCGAACAAGGCCGCCCAACAAGCGATTCGCAGCAATCTGCAAGCGCTGGGTGTGGGAGCACGCGCCACGTTGGTTCCCTTGCGCGCAGAGGCCTCGTTCAAAGCGCTCGAGCGGCTCGCTCCGTTCACCCTGGTGTTCGCCGATCCGCCCTGGGCGGATGCTCAGGCCGCGCTCCTGGTCTTGGAGAAACTCGCAGAGACCTCCCTACTCGCACCGGCCGCGCGGCTTGTGCTGGAACACGCGGCACGCACGCCGCCTGTGCTATCATTAGGAGCACGCTTGAGCGCAATCGATAGTCGTCGTTGGGGGGATACAGGAGTGACGATCTTCGAGCTTATCGAAGAAGGACCAGGCTCGCCGCTGAGCCCTTCCGCTGTGTCCTCCTCTTAAGAAGGCTCGCGCTCGGTCGGAGGGGTAGCTATAGTCCGGCCCAGAAAGCCGGCGGTTTTTCGACCTGTTGATGACGAAAGTGGAGTTGCCTGATGTCTGAAAGCACACCGCCTGTTCCGAAGTCCGGTGGCAGCGGTCCGTTCATTCTCGCTGCAATCGTGATGTTGTTGCTCATGGGCGGGCTCATTTTTTGGAAGATGAAGAGCGGCGGCAGCGGCGAGACCGCGAAAGTCGAAGCCCCGAAGCCCACGGCGACCCCGGAACAACCCGTCCTCGACGAGCCGCCGCCCCCACCTCCTCCGCCGCCGGTCGCGTCCACCGACAGCTCGGCGAAACCGGACGACAAGTCGGGCGCCAAAAAGATCGCCAGCACGGGCGGTGCCGCCTCTGCTTGCGGCGTGTGCTCGGGAGAACCGAACCCAAGTCTGCCCGGGGCATTGGGCGGCAAAGCTGGTCAGAGCCGCGCTTGCTACGAGAAAGCACTCAGCTCGAACTCCACGCTTTCGGGCCGCATGACCGTTTCCCTGAAGATCAGTCAACAGGGCACGGTCTGCAGCGCGCAGGTCAAGAGTGACATGAACAACCCACTCGTCGAAAACTGCGTGCTACAGAGCTTCCGCTCTGCGACCTTCCCCGCACCGAAGGGCGGTTGTGTGGATGCGTCCGTGCCGCTGTACTTCAAACCCAAGACCTGATGCGACGTGCGTTTTCGCTGAAATCCAAGATGTTGTGGGCACTCGTCATGGGCGGGTGCCTCGCGGCGTCGTGTGATGAGCGAGGCGCAACGTCGACCTGTCCGCCACTGCCGCTCTATCAAACGTACCCGCTCGGGGATGCCTCGCCCGCGGACGCAGCGAGCGCTGATTCGGCAGAAGTGCAAGCCGCGCTCGAGGCCGCCTATGACGCCGGCTGCGCGACGCGCCCGACACAATTTCCGTACGACGAAAGTGCGGGGACGTCCGGTAGCGGTGATTCTCATGCGGGCACGAGCGGAACCGCTCACGCCGGTGCTGCCGGTGGTCACTGACCCGGACTCAGGCGAGCCGGAGATCGAAACCCCGCGCGCTCGCACCGTCGAACATCGCTTCGGCGTGTTGCTCACGGTCGCCTATGACGGCCGCCGGTATTCGGGTTGGGCACGCCAAACGAACGCCCGCAGCATCGCCGGCGAGCTCGAGGGTGCGATCGCCGCGATCGATCCGAAGGCGAGCCAAACGCGAGGCTTGAGTCGCACGGACGCAGGCGTTCACGCTCGTGAACAATTGGTCGCGTTCGACACGAACAAAGACATCGAGCTGCGCGGTTGGGTGCTCGCGCTCTCACAGCACTTGCCAGACGAAATCGCGATCGTCCGCGCGACCCGCGTCCCCCCGGGGTTCGATGCGCGTCGCCAGGTCACTCGCAAGGTGTATCGCTACACGGTGCTCCACAGTCGCGTTCGTGACCCATTCTTGGAAGGTCGCGCCTGGCGGGTAATCGAGAGGTTCAACCACTCCGACCTGAACGCAATCGCTCAGTCCCTGGTTGGGAAGCACGACTTCGCTGCCTTCCGCGGCGCTGCAGACACTCGAACCGAGACGGTGCGACAGATCTTTCGCATCGAGGTGCGCAAGGCGCATAGCGATGAACGCATCACCCTGATCGAAGTCGAGGGCGACAAATTTCTCTATAATATGGTGCGAATCATCGTCGGAACGTTGATCGACATCGGTCGCGAGCGACGCCCGAAGGACGCACTGACGCGGGCACTCGCAAGCCATGCGCGAACGGACCTCGGCATCACCGCGCCCGCGGACGGTCTGTGTCTGGAACGCGTCATCATCGATGATGGAACTTTCGTGAACGGAACCAGCTTTCATCAGCTCGAATCCTGGCCGCCCGCACATTGACGTAGGGCGATCCGTAACGTAGCTTCCGCCGGCGACCATACGAGCCAACTCTCGTTCGTCGAGCTACGCTCAGTCGGCACTGTCGCTTCGGACGACAGCGACTTATGGAGCGAGCACGTAGGAGCTTTGATAACGATGGGCCTCAAGCAAAGAATCGTCGAACGCGGCAAGCAAGCACTTCTTCAACCGAGCGTGCTGCGTTGGGTGACTGATGACCGTGTGATGAAGGCCACCGAAGGGTTGATGGATGCGCGCACGCGCGTCAAAGACGCCTGGAAGGTCCTGCTGAACGGCAACGAGTTGCCGAACGTCGACCCCGCCCTCGACGAGAATATCGGGCAAACCGAGACTGCCGTCGCCAAGAAGAGCAACGGCCACGCGAACGGCCACGTGAACGGGGCGACCAACGGCAGCGCGACCAACGGTAGCGCCGCCCGCGCCGAGACCAGCGAGCGCACCGAAGGCTCGTCCGACATGGCCGAGTCGATGAAAGAGCGCAGCACGCTCGCGAGCGTCGGTGGCAAGGACGTGTTCGAGAAGGCCTACAAGTTCATGGCCGCCGACAACGCACGCAAGATGGGCATCTACCCCTTCTTCCGTCCGCTGGACTTTGCCGACGGCCCCGAGGCGCAGATCAACAACAAGCGCGTGGTGATGTTCGGCTCGAACAACTACCTCGGCTTGACCACGCACCCGAAGGTGCGTGAAGCCGCCAAAGCCGCGATCGACAAATACGGCACGAGCATGACCGGTTCACGCTTGGTGAACGGCTCGATGCGCTTGCACGAAGAGTTCGAAGAAAAGCTCGCCAAGTGGTTCAACAAGGAATCGGCGCTGGTTTTCACCACCGGCTACCAGGTGAACATCGCGACTTTGGCCGCGCTGCTCTCCAACAAGCAGACCGTCGCGTTCATCGACCGCAACGTGCATGCCTCGTTATACGACGGCGTGCGGCTCGGCCAATCCGCCGGAGCGCGGCTCGTGCGCTACCGCCACAACGACGCTGAATCACTCGACAAGGCCCTCGAAAAGCTGGAGGCGGACGAAGGCGCATTCGTGATCACGGATGGCGTGTTCAGCGCCGAGGGTGAAATCGCCAAGCTCGACGAGCTCGTGCCCGTGGTGAAGAAGCACCAGGCGCGCCTATTCGTGGATGACGCGCACGCTTTGGGCGTGATCGGCCCGGGCGGCATGGGCACCGCCGCGCATTTCGGCTTGCTCGATCAGGTCGACTTGATCGGCGGCACGTTCTCCAAATCGATGGCCAGCATCGGCGGTTGGTTGGTCGGTGAACGCAAAGTGCTGGATTATATCCGCCACTTCGCGCCCTCGTTCATGTTCGCAGCGGCTGCCGCGCCTCCCTCCGTGGCTGCCGCAATGGCTGCGTTCGAGGTCATGCAAGAAGAGACGTGGCGCATCGACAAGCTGCGCGAAAACTTCACCTACATGCGTGAAGGGCTGCGCAGCCTCGGCTTCGAGCTCGGGCACACCCAAACCGCGGTGATCCCCATCTACATCCGCCAAGATTTGCGCACGATCATGATCTGGCGCGATCTGCTGGAAGAGCACGGCATCTACACGAACCCCTTCATCTCCCCCGGCGTTCCGCCGAAGAGCGCCATGTTGCGCACGAGCTACATGGCAACGCACGAGCGCCACCACCTGGATCGCGCGTTGGAAGCGTTCGAAAAAGTAGGCAAGAAGTACGGCGTGATCGGCAAGTAAGCCGGCCCGAAGGGGGGAGCGAGGGCTGTGAGTCGCCTGCGCGAACCGCGCAGGCGCAGCTTGACGCGTCCTCTTGCCCAAAGTTAGCTGCGCTTTCAAATGACTCTGGAGCTCAAGCGAACGGTCGTCGGCGGCAAGATCAACGACTTCATCAACGTCGTCGATTACATCTACAAGCGTGATCCGAACTATGTCCGCCCGCTGGACATGGATATGAAAGATCGCCTGAGCTACAAGAACCCGTTCTTCGAGCACGGCGACGGCGTGATTTTCACCGCGTATCGCAACGGGTTCTGCGTCGGCCGTTGCACCGCGCAGATCGACCGCGAGCACCTCGCCCGCTACAAGGACGACGTCGGGTTCTTCGGTTTCTTCGACACCATCGACGATCAAGAGGTGGCCAAGCTGTTGCTCGACGCGGCCAGCGAGTGGCTGCGCGAACGCGGCATGAAGAAGATCCGTGGACCGTTCTCGCTGTCGATCAACGAGGAGACGGGCTGCTTGATCGAGGGCTTCGATACGCCGCCGATGGTGATGATGCCGCACCACCTGCCGTACCAAGCCGGCCTGATCGAGAAGTGCGGCTTCGAAAAGCTGAAGGACGTGTACGCCTGGCGCTACACCGTCGGTCAAATCCCCGAGCGCGCGCGCAAAGCACACGATGAACTCGCCGCGCTACCAGAGGTGACGACGCGCCACATCGACATGAAGAACCTCGACAGCGAGGTGCGCAAAGTCATGAACATCTTCAACGACGCCTGGAGCGACAACTGGGGCTTCGTGCCGTACACCGAGAAAGAGCTGTCGAAGATGGCAGCCGATCTCAAGTTGATTGCCATTCCCGAGCTCACGTACATCGCCGAGATCGACGGTGAACCGGCGGCGTTCGCGGTGGCGCTGCCCAACATCAACGAGCTGATCCGAGAGTTCAAAGGCAAACTCGGCCCGCTCGAGCTGGGCAAGCTGCTTTGGCGGCTCAAAGTCAAGGGCCCGAAGACCGCGCGTCTGGCCTTGCTCGGCATTTCCAAGAAGTATCGCGGCCAGCGCAAGTACGCGGGCCTGAGCATCTTCCTCTACTCGAAGTTGAACGAATCCGGAAAGCGCCTGGGCATCGAATGGGGCGAGCTGTCGTGGACGCTCGAGGACAACGGCCCGGTGAACGTCGGCATCAAATTCATGGGCGGAAAGATCTACAAGAAGTACCGCCTGTTCGAGAAAAACACATGACCGCCTTGGTCGCGCGCGGCTGGTTCTGAGCATGTTCGAGCGGCTCGCGTTGGCTAGCTTCGCGTGGTTCGCAATTCACGCCTTCATCGCCGGTTCCGAGCTGCGCTGGTGGCTCGTGCAGCGCATCGGACAACGCGCATTCAGCGCGTTTTTCTCGCTGCTCTCGCTCGGCACGCTGCTCTTTCTGATCGACGCCTATCGCAAGGCGTCGTTCTACCCGCTCTGGTTTTCGCCTCGCATCATTCACCTGCTGCCGCTGCTGGTGATGCCGCTATCGCTGGCGCTCCTGGTCGGCGCATTCAGCGTGGCCAATCCAACCGCCGTTGGCGCCGAAAAAGTGCTGCAACGCACGGACGCCGCACGCGGCGTCCTGCGCATCACGCGTCACCCGTTCTTGTGGGCGACCGCACTCTGGAGCGGCGCGCATTTGCTGGTCACCGGTCACGTCGCCGCGATCCTATTTTTCGGCTCGCTGTTCGTTACCGCCCTGCGCGGCACCTCGAGCATCGACGAAAAGCGCCGCCGCACCAACAAAGCCGAGTTCATGCGCTATCTCGCGGTCACCTCGAACGTCCCCTTCGCCGCGATCATCCAAGGCAGAAACCGCTTGGCTCTCTCCGAGCTGTGGGTCCCGCTGGTGATCGCCGCGCTGCTGATGGCGGTGCTGCTACACATGCACCTACGCCTCTTCGGCTTCTCCCCCTACGGCTGAATCACGACTCCAGCGAAGCCGAACCGCGGACGAACCTCGCGCCCGCCCATGGCTCGAACCACACGCGGCGTGAGAAGAGAGTTCAGCGCGCGACGCGATAGAACGTTGCACCAGCGATGGAAAGTGGCGTCGGCGCGTTCTTCAGGGTGCGACCGAGCGCCTCGACGGCTTCGGTGTCGACGTAAATGCCAGGCCCCCAAGCGTCTTCGTCGTCTTCGTCCTCACCGTGGCTCGCGGTCTCGGCGTAGAGGGCGCGGCGCAAGGGTTCGCTGGGCAGCGATACGGGCCGCCAGTCGATACCCGATACGTTGGGCGGGTTCACTTCGGCGGGTTCGGCGAGCCAGCGGCCGCCGTGGCTCAGCACCCCCACGCTGGCCAAGTCTAGCGCGCTGAGCCGCGCTCGCGCCAGCTTGATCCAAGCGATGGGATCCTCGAGTTGATCGCCGTCGGCGAACTCGATGTACAGCGCGTGTCCGAACTCACGCGCGATCGCCGATTGCGCGAGCGGAAAGGTCTCCACGCAGGCGCGCAGCGCGGAGCGAAACTCCGAGAAGCGTGCGGCAAATTGTGCGGGTTCCAGCGCGTATTCGTCGTGCTCGATGGCGTGATAGCCGATCAACACGCCAAAGGCGTTCTCGTCACTCAGAGACATGGTCAAGGGCTTCGGCTTCAGCGTCGGCGCGCCGCATGGATCGCGGAAAGAGCAGCGCGCGCCTTGTTGCGTGTTTCTTTGGCTTCGAGCTCGGGCACACTGTCGGCCACGACGCCTGCCCCCGCGGTCACTTCGAAGCGACCGTCTTGCATGACCACGGTGCGGATGGCGATCGCCAAGTCCAAGCTGGTTCCGCGCGTGACGTAGCCGATGGCGCCGCCGTACGTGCCACGCGGGCGGAGCTCCAACTCGCGGATGATTTGCATGGCTCGGACCTTGGGGGCACCGCTGAGCGTGCCCGCGGGGAAGGTCGCGCGGATCACGTCCCACGGCCCCAAGTGCGACGCGAGCTCGCCCTCCACTTCACTCGTGATGTGCATCACGTGGCTGTACTTTTCTACGCTCATGTGGAGCGGCACGCGCACGCTGCCCGATTTCGAGACGCGACCGACGTCGTTACGCGCCAAGTCGATCAGCATCACGTGCTCGGCGCGCTCTTTGGGGTCGGCCAGCATTTCTTCGGCAAAGGCTTGATCCTCTTCCGGAGTGCGGCCGCGACGCCGCGTACCGGCGATCGGACGCAGCGTGATGCGCTTGTTTTCCACGCGCACGAGCGTTTCGGGGCTCGCGCCAGCCACGGCCACCTTGGGTGCGCCATCGCGCTCCGGCAGCTCCAGCAAATACATGTACGGCGCGGGCGAGAGCACCCGCATCGCGCGATACACGTCGAACGGATCGGCGCCGCCCGTGGGCGTCGAAAACGTGCGCGCCGGCACGATTTGAAAGGCATCACCCGCGCGGATGTATTCTTTCGCGCGCTCCACGACCCGGCCGTAGTCGGCGTCGCTCATGTTCACGTCGATGTCGCTCGGCAACGCTTGCGGATCGGGCGGCGCGATCAACGGCAACGTCGTGGCGTGCGAGAGATCGTACTCTGCGCGCTCGACTTCTGCCGGATCTTGCGCGGCGATCACCGCGGTGTGCGTGAGATTGTCGAACACCACCACGGTGGCGTCCGAAATCATGCGCGCGATCGGCCGCTTTCGACCGATCAGCTCCGGCCAAGGCTCGACCTTGGTCACGAAGTGCACCATGTCGTAGGTCAGGAGCCCGACGCAGGCCGTCGCGAAGCGCGCCGCCACGTCCGACTCGTCGACACCTCCGCCGGGCGCGAGCTCGGATAAGCGCGTGAATGGATCGACCCCGGGCTCGCCGTACACCACGTGTTGAGAGCGGGGGCGGTAACCGAGAATCGAATAGCGCCCCCAACGTTCGCCGGCGATCACGCTTTCGAGCAGAAAGGAACCGCCTTCCGAGCGCTGACGCAGCGCTTGGTAGGCACCCACGGGGGTAATGCCGTCGACGACGAGTGTTTTCTTGTACATGAGCAAGTTCAGGGCGAGACGAGAATGACCCAAGCATAGCGCCGCGCCGGGAAAAACTCAGAAATTCTGAGTGCGAAGTGTCGGGACTGCGCGTTTGACGCGGCATTCGCTCCCGAGCAATGCTGCTGCACGCGATGACCGCTCATCTCCACCTCGCCGCCCCCGTCATGCCGCTGCTCGCCTTTGGCCTGCTGACGAGCTTCGCCAGCTGCAAAAGCACGAGCGAGCGCCAATTGGTGGACACCGAGCGCCGACACTTCGCGGCCAAGTGTCAACGCACGGGCGAATGTACCTTGAGCCAGACTTCGGGCGACCGGCGACCGGGCAATAAGAGCGCGTTTGCGCTGGTCCGCGTCGGACGGTTGGTTGGCATTTGTGACGTGGTGCCCGGTCAGGCTGCGGAAACGCCCGCGGACTGCCGCGCGCTGGTGTGCCAGAGCGACGCGGACTGCCCGCCTGGCCACGGCTTGAAGGACGGCCAATGCTTGAATGCGCTCTGCACCGACCCGGCCCAAGCGCTGGTGCCTGAAGATTCGGTGATGCTTTGCCTCGCGGGGTCGGGTCTCGGCAACGAGCAAGCGCGACAGATCGAGCGCTACGCTTTGGGCTTGAACTGCGGCACTCCGTGCAAAGTGCCCGCACCCTGCCGCCAGCCCTGAGAGCTCGCGGGCCCGAACCCCGAAGCGCGGCTCCGAGGCAAAGGGCCGGCCCGCATCGTGTGGCTTTTACCACCGCTGTTTCTCCGCTAGCCTGCGGGCCCTCGAATGACCGAATCCTCCTCGCTGCAGCCGAGCATCGCGCTCTGCGCCTACGCCGAGCCGCTGGCCTCGAATCGCCGCGTGCTGGTCTTTGGTAACGCGCTCGGCTCACTGCCAGCGCAGCTCATGGAGCGCGGCGCACGCTCGGTCCACGTGTGCGACCCTGATGCCGTGCGCGTCTCGGAAGCCGCGGCTCGCAATCGTTCCACTCAGATCTCGTTCTCCACTCTCGCCGACAGCGACTTGTCGCTGCGCGACGGCGCGTTCGAGCTCGCTTTGATCGACAACTTGGGCGCCTACGATCCACAGTCCATGTTGCGCACCGCCAAGCGCGCACTCGGTTCGCGCGGCGTCGCCGTCGTCGCTTGTCCGAACCCGGAAGCGGCTTTCCCTTTGCTCCGCGGCTCGACGAGCAACGCGACGGCCACGAGCCTCGACTACTACGCGCTGTACGACGCCGTGGCCGCCGAGTTCGAACACGTGCGCATGCTCGGGCAAACGCCGTTCGTCGGCTATGCGATCGCAGACTTTTCCGCGTCCGGCGAGCCAGAGCCCGCATTGGATACGAGCTTCGTCCCGGGCGGCGCGGAAGAGCCTGATTTCTTCATCGCTTTGGCCTCGAACCAAGAGGTGCGCCTCGACGAGTTCGCGGTCATTCAGCTGCCGACTCGACGGGTATTGAGCAGCGTCAACGCGCCCGCGCCCAGCGCGGCTGCGGTCTCGAACGAGGACGTGAAGGCTCGCGAGGCCGAGCTATTGCGGCTCAATCAGTGGATCAAAGAGCTCGAATCGCGCGCCAGCACCGCCGATGAGCGCGCCGATCACAGCGAAGCGGAGCTCGACGCCGAGCGCGCAAAGTTCGACGCCGAGCGCGCAAAGTTCGACGCCGAACGCGCAAAGTTCGACGCCGAGCGCGCAAAGTTCGACGCCGAGCACGCAAAGTTCGACGCCGAGCGTCGAGCCAGCACCGAGCTCAAGACCCAGCAAGAAAAGCAACTCAGCGCGGCTCGCGCCGAGCTCGACGCTCTACGCGCTCAAGGCACGCAACTGCGCGCGCACATCAACAACCAAGCGAACGAACTCGGCGATCGCACCCGGCAACTCAGCGAACAAGCGGAGAAGCTCGAGCAAAGCCACGCCGCCGAACTGGCCGAATTCGAGCGTCAACTCGCTGAACGAGGGAGCGAAGTTCGGCGCCTGGAAGAGCACCTGCGCACCGCCGAACGGACCGGTCGTGAGCTCGTGCGCGAGCTCGAGCGGCGCAGCGGTGAACAGTCGAAATTTGCCAATCAGGAGCTCGAGCGCGCGCTCGCTGAGCGCGAAGCGGATCTCCAAGCCGCGGCATGGACCATCGAAAGTCTATCGCTTCGCCTGGAATTGGCTGGTAAGCCCGCGGCGGCGGAGGGTTCAGCCCCGGAAACTGCGCTCCCTGCCGAAGAACCGCGTTGACAGCGCGATCGAAAGCCTTACCTTGCCGACCATCTTTCGGTGGCCGGCCCGGCAGCATCCAGCATGAGTGAAAAGCGCGACTATTACGTGGTCTTGAGCGTCTCTCGAGAGGCGTCAGACGACGAGATCAAGAAGGCCTATCGTCAGGCTGCCTTGAAGCATCACCCCGATCGCAATCCGGGCGACAAGGCCGCGGAAGAAAAGTTCAAGGAGGCGAGCGAGGCCTACAGCGTGCTTTCCGATCCGGAAAAGCGCCAGGCCTACGACCGCTTCGGTCACGCCGGGCTGAACGGCTCCCAGGGCTTCGACGCCAGCGACATCCTGAGCCACTTCCAAGACATGTTCTCCGACTTTTTCGGGGGATTTGGTGGGCAGCAGGGCGGACGGCGCAAGCGCGCCGAACGCGGCCAGGACGTTCGCGTCGAAACGGTCATTTCGCTACGCGACGCGTTGCTGGGCGGAAAGCACGAGATCACCGTCAGTGGCGCAGCCCCGTGTGACACCTGCCAGGGTGCGGGCGCCGAGCCCGGCACCAAAACGGAGACCTGTAGCCAGTGCCGAGGCACCGGTCAGGTCACGGCGCAGCGCGGCTTCATCATGTTCTCGAGCCCGTGCGCGCGCTGCCGAGGCACGGGACAGTACCTGCCCCACCCCTGCAAGACCTGCCACGGCAACGGCACGGTGGAACGACAGCGCAAGGTGCTCGTTTCCATTCCCGGCGGGATTGATTCCGGACAGCGCCTGCGCGTGCCCCGCCAGGGCATGCCTGGCCCGGACGGCTTGCCACCCGGTGATTTGTACGTCGATATCGAGGTCGAACCGCACGAGCGCTTCGAACGTCAGGGGGCCGACCTGGGTACCCGCGCCTCGGTCTCCTTTGCCGAGGCCGCCCTCGGCAGCAAGATCGAGATCACCATGCCGGATGACACCGTGGTGAGCGCCGAGATCGCGCCAGGCACGCAGCCGAACAGCGTCATCGTGGTTCGCGGGCAAGGCATGCCGCGACTGGATCGCCACGGCCGAGGTGATTTGCACGTGGCCGTGAACGTGCGCGTCCCGACCAAACTCAGCAAGCAAGCCAAGAAGCTGCTGCGCGAGCTCGAAACGGAGCTCGGCCCCGAAGCCAGCGCGGACTGACGCAGTGTCGTCAGGCGAGCTTTTGCGCGAGGCGCAAAAGCTCGCTCTGCGCCCGTTCGAACGGTTCTACGTGCAGGGCGTCCTGACATAGAAATCGCTCGAGCTCTGGGAGCACGAGCAGCGTCTGATCGAGCCGCGGCTCGGCGCCTTTTTCGTACGCGCCGAGCGCGATCAGATCGCGCTTTTGTTCGTACAGCGCCAGCGCGCTACGGACGCGTCGCGCCGCTTGCACGTGCGTGGCCGGCACGACCTGATCCATCACCCTCGAGAGTGACGATACGGCGTCGACGGCGGGATAGTGACCGCGCGCGGCGATACGCCGGTCGAGCACGATGTGGCCGTCGAGGATCCCGCGCACTTCGTCGGCGATCGGTTCGTCCATGTCGGAGCCTTCCACGAGGACCGTATAAATCGCGGTAATCGAGCCAGTTTCGCCTTGGCCACTGCGTTCGAGCAAACGCGGCAAGAACGCGAACACGCTCGGCGGATAGCCACGGCGCGCGGGCGGCTCACCGGCGGCCAAGCCGATCTCGCGTTGCGCACGCGCGACGCGGGTCACCGAGTCGACCAGCAACATCACGCTCTTGCCTTGGTCGCGGAAGGATTCGGCGATGGCGGTCGCGGTCTGGGCGGCGCGCAAGCGCTCGACCGGTGGCGCGTCACTGGTGGCGACGACCACCACCGAGCGCTCGCGACCCGCGCTGCCCAGTGCGCGCTCGAGAAACTCCGAGACTTCACGACCGCGTTCGCCGACCAGCGCCACGACTACGACGTCAGCCGTCGTGCCGCGCGCGATCGCGCCGAGCAGCGTGCTCTTGCCGACACCAGAACCCGCAAACAGGCCGACGCGCTGCCCCACTCCGAGCGTCATCAAGCCATCGATCACTCGCACGCCGGTGCCGAGCGCGGTGTCCACCGGACGCCTACCGAGCGCCGGGGGCGGCGAACGATCGACTGGTACCCACTTCAAGCCGGTCGGTGCGTCTCGACCGTCAATCGGCCGCCCCAGCCCGTCCAGCACGCGGCCGAGCAACGCAGGGCCTGCGCCCACTTCGAGCCCGCTGCCGGTGGACTCCACCAGATCGTCCGGCCCCACTCCGGAGAGTTCCCCGAGCGGCACGACCAGGGCCTCTCCGTCGGCAAAGCCCACGACCTCCGCGCTGAGCGGCCCGCCCCGGCGGTGCACGAGCAGCACATCCCCCACGCGCGCCCCCGGCAAGGTCACGCGCAGCATCAGCCCCGTGACTCCGACCACCTTGCCCACCGGACGCAGGGTGGACGTGCCGGCAAGGCGCGCTCGCAGCGAGTCGATGTCCACGGCAAGAGTTTGCCCAAAGGCAGTGAAGGATGGGAGGCTTTTGTGGTGGGCTCGTTTTATCAAGCCGTTCGGCGCAATTTAGCGCGCGTCGTCGTGCAGCGTGGACCTTGCGCGGTGGCGATCGCGCTCAGTACCCTTGGCTGTAAGGCCTCGGTAAATGCAGACGTGAAGACGCACGTGCGCGCCGACGCGGAAGAGGGTCCCGAAGACGCGCCCAACTTAGATAAGCCGCTCAGCGCCAAATCGCTGGCCGCGCCGTCGGCTTCAGCACTGCCGCCCGATGCGCCGACCTTGCTCGGCGCGCGCCACGATATGACTCTGGTGGTAGCCCACGCCAACGCGGCTTGTACCTGCCTCAAGGCGGCGATTGGCTCTGCGGGCTCCGCAGCCTTTCAATGGCAAGGCACCGTGCCGCGGTTGAACGACGAGACGCAACTCGCGGTGGCGCTGAGCTCCGAGAGCATGCCGTGCGAGAAAGAGCCGAAGGGCAGCTCGGGCGCGTCTTACTGGGGCTACCGCATCTCGGGTAACGACGTCATCATCTTCGTCGAAGGCGCGCGCGCAGGCAGGCCCCGCACCGGAGCTGCGATCATTCCGAAGCCCTTCGCCGACGGACAGGTTTACATCGCGCCGGCCAAGAGCAAACTCCCGTACGGACGCCCGCTCGACGGCAAAGGCACGCAGTGCAAGATTGGAAATGTCGCAACCAAACGTGCGACGCCATTCACTGCAGGTGAGCTAGGCGACACGCTGTTGCGAGACCCCGACGCTGTTCCAAGTGTCGACACCGGGGAATAACGCACCGTGGAATTACGCCCCGTGAGCGTCGTTGCCTGTACGCGACGAATAAATCGTGCGTGGTAATTCACAATCTAGTGGATGAAACGTTTGAGCTCGTGTGTTCTGTGGTCGTGGACGCGGCCGGGGAGCACCCTCCCCCCACCACCAAGTGCCCTCGGTCGCGTCCCCATTGCCGAGGCGGAATCGCCAGCCACTTTTCCGGCTGAATTCCGGCCGAATCGTCGTACACGGCGCACGCTCACGAGGACTGAGTTAAATTCCTGGGCGTGCCCGTGAAACCTTTCTCGCAGGATCGAGGGAGCCGCTCCGCGTTGCTCGTCAGTGCGCTCGCGTTGTGCGGTGTTTGCGCGTGCGGAGGTAGCGCGCGGCGACCGTGTGCGCGTGAGGCATGGACTGGACAGTGCAAACTGCACAGCGTCACGAAGGTCGAAGAGCGCGAGATGCCGATGCCGTACGTGGTGTACGAAGCCATCTACACGCCACAAACGAACGCCGAGTATCCGCAGTTTACCCCGAGCGATGTTCGCGTGCGCTTCGGCGCGCCTGCGCTGCACGAGTTTGCGTTGCTCGCTCACGTGAAGCGACAGGAACAGGTTGCTTGTCGCGCCCCAATCGCACAGTCGAGTTGTTTGCCCGAACAAGTGACCGCAGACGTGCTGCCGTTCGACGTGGAAAAAGCGCCAGCGGCGGACGCGCCGAGCATCGTGGGTTGTGCCGCGATCGACGCCGCCAGTGAGCAGGACAGGCTCGCCCGTACGCGCACCGAGGGTAGCCCCATCGCCGAACGCTTCACCTTTGGTGAGGGCTCCGCCGCGCTCTCACCGGACGCGACGAACACGGCGCGCGACGTCGCCCAGCGATTGAGCGCCGACCCGAGTCTGGAATGCTTGGGCTTGGTCGGGCAAACGACCCCGGGAGAACCACTGTCACTCGCGGAAGCGCGCGCGAGAGCGGTGAAGCAGCTCTTGATCTCGCTCGGGGTCGATTCACGACGACTCCTGACGATTGCTGCCCATGCCAGCGTGGCCGCCTCTGGCCAGAAGTCGCAGCCGGCGATCGACCCGGAGAGCCGCCGCGTCTCGCTCCGCGTATTGCTCCAGACAACGGCAAAGTCGACTCCGTGAACGAACGCGCTTGGCCGATCATTGCGCTTTGGATCTGCGGTGCGTTGCTCGCTTCGAGTGCGCTCGTGAGCGCACAATCCGCAGCACCCAAGTCGAGCGAAGCATCACCTGCGTCACCTGCGCTACCCAGCGTGCCAGCGCCCCTCGGCTCGGCGAGTGCCGCAGTCACCTCGGCCCCCGATGACATGCTGCCCGTTCCAGGCGGGACGTTCACGATGGGCGCTGACGGCGTGGGTGAGCGCGACGAGCAGCCCGCGCACCCGGTCACCTTGAGCGGCTTCTGGCTCGACAAGACCGAAGTAACGAACGCCAAATACTTGGAGTGCGTCGCCGCTGGCGCGTGTAAACCGTATCGCGACAACGTGGCGCGCGGCTTTCACGCCGGTCCCGAAGCGGGGTTTCGTGGCGCCGAACAGCCCGTCGTCGGCGTCTCTTGGTTCGACGCGGGCGCATACTGTGCGTTTCGCGGCAAGCGGCTCCCGCGCGAAGCAGAGTGGGAGCGCGCGGCGCGCGGCGACGACGGCAGGAAATACGCTTGGGGCAACGGCGCTCCCGATCCCGAGCAACTGGCTTGCTTCGGCCGAAAAGTGGGCGCGAAAGGCGCGACCACGATGCCGGTTGCTTCTTATCCACTGGGGCGCGGCCCGTACGGCCACTACGATTTGACTGGCAACGTTTGGGAGTGGACCGCCGATATTTACGACCCCATGGCGTACAGCCGAGAAGGCAGCGCTCGCGGCGTTCCTGGCAGCTGCGAGCAGGTGCTCGAGTCACTGGCCATGCTGCGTAAAGGTAAGCGTCAGGGATACACCGGTTCGAATCCCATCCCGACGACCTGCGAGCGCGCCTTGCGCGGCGGCGCATTCAACTATCCCGGCGCCGGGCTCCGCGCTTCGAACCGCGTGCACCATCCGCCCGAGTGGCGCATGCTGGTCGCCGGCTTTCGCTGCGCGCGCGACGAGTAACGCGATGTCGTAGACTGCGCCGGGCGAGAGCAGCAGACGCGTTTACGCCTGAATTTCCGGTGTTTCTGGGGCAAACCGACGGAGCGTGCTATCGTAGCGAGCTTGACGGGCGCATCGCGGCACATCTCGACGCAAGATCGCGTGCTCGATACGGGGCCGGCACGGCTCATTGCCATCGCGGGTTCGCAAGCGGGCAGAAAATTCAAGATCGGCGATCATGCCCTGATCGGACGCAGCGGTGAGGCGTCCGTCACGCTCGAAGATCCCGAAGTCTCACGCAACCACGCGCTCATCTCCAAGAGTGATCTGGGTGCGTACTTGCTCGAAGACCTCGGGAGCAAGAATGGCACTCAGGTCAACGGCCTGCCGATCACCCGGCACTTGCTTTCCTTCGGCGACAAGATCCAAGTCGGTCCTCACGTCATGCTGCTGTTCGCGCCCTTCGACCCGATCGAAGATCAACTGCTGCAGCGCCAACGTTTGGAAGCGCTGGGTCGCGTGGGTGCTGGAGTCGCCCACGATCTGAACAACATGCTCGGCGCGATCGGCGCCAGCATCGACTTTTTGAGCAAACTTCCGGGAGATCGCACGCTGAGCCACGAAGAAGTGCGAGAGTGCTTCGAGGACATTCGGCTCGCGTCGTCACAGGCCACGGAGCTCACGCGCGGCATCCTCAAATTCGCGCGTGGCCGCGCTCAGGCACACACCCCGGTCGATCTATCGGGGCTGTGCAGCGACGTGATGCGTTTGATTCGCCACACGTTCGACCGCGCAATCCAAATCGAATCCAAGATCTATCCTGGGTTGTCGGTACGCGGCGATCAGGCCGAGCTGCACCAAGTTTTGATGAACCTCTGCCTCAACGCACGTGACGCGATGCCGCGCGGCGGCGTGCTGCGCGTTTCGGCGAACGCGATCGCTCCCCGCACCGAAGCGTTGCCCGAGCCACTGAACCCCGAGCTGACGCATCTCGTGCTGTGTGTCGAGGACACGGGTGTGGGCATGGATGAAGCGACGCGCTCACGCATCTTCGACGCCTTTTTCACGACGAAACGCGAAGGAGCCGGCTTCGGCTTGGGACTCGCGACCGTCAAAGAGGTCGTCGCGTTCCACGGGGGTCAGATCCGCATCGAGTCCGAGGAGGGCAAAGGAACGCGCTTTCTCGTGTACTTGCCGATGCATGATCCCGGACACGAACCGCGCAAAGTGACCGGCGCTCATGAGCCGCTGCACGCCAGCCCGCGTGGCTTGATTCTCTTGGTCGACGACGAAGAGGTCGTCCGGCGCAGCTTTGCCCGTTTGCTACGACAAGCCGGGCACATGGTGATGGAAGCCGCAGACGGCGTAAAAGCAGTCGAGACGTATCGCAAGTCCTATCCGCGGCCCAACCTGGTGCTCTTGGATCTCGACATGCCGGTGCTGAGCGGCGAAGAAACCCAAGACCGGCTGCTCAAAGTCGATCCCTTGGTCCGAATCTTGTTCGTCTCGGGCCACGACGAACCGAGCCGAGAATCCGCGGTCCACGCGCGCGGCGCGCTCGGATTTCTGAGGAAACCGTGCAAAGCGCAGTTACTGCTGGGTGCGGTCTCCGACGCGCTGGTCGGGTTGGATGCACTGCACGATCACGAGGAGCGGACTCGGCCGCTGTAGTGTGGCACGCTCTGCGCGCTTGCCGTGGGCGAGTATTCATCGACGAAATGAGTCGCCGAGCGTGCGCCTGCGACTCGGCTTTGCTGCTCGACGTCTCGCGGCGAAGGACACCGCCAGGTGGCCTCACCCACCCGTTTGACGACGCTCGGTGAATAGCGGCCTGATGGCCGTCTTCTGGAGAGGGGGCGCTCACGCTCCAGCATCGCAACTCGTTGACGGCCGGGTTCTCGACCCGTGACGCCCACGGCCGAGACGGTCCAAGTTTAGCGACTGACCCGCGAAAGGACCTCCAAAACAGCGCTTTCGCGGGCGTTGCAAGAACGCAACGGTGAGTCTGAAAATGGCGGCTAGCCTAACGCGCGGGCAGTACGCAGACTCTACTCACGCTTGCGACGGTGCAGCGCTTTCGTCAGGAGTTTCACAATGTCAGAATCGAACCAATGGCTCATCGACGCTTCTCATTCGAACGCCGGCTTCACGGTGAAGCACATGATGATCACCAACGTACGCGGCGAGTTCACGAAGCTCGAGGGGAAGGTGAGCTGGGATCCGGCCAAACCCGAAGCGACTCAGGTCGAAGCGTCGATTGACGTGGCCTCGATCAATACGCGCGAGGAAAAACGCGACGGACATTTGAAGAGCCCGGATTTCTTCGACGCAGAACAGTTCCCCAAGATTACCTTCAAGTCCAAGTCGACCAAACGCAAAGGCTCGGATGAACTCGCGGTCACTGGTGACTTGACCATTCGCGGGGTCAGCAAGGAGGTCGTGCTCGAGGTCGAGGGGCCGAGCGCTGCTTCGACCGACCCGTTCGGTAACGTGCGCATCGGTGCGACCGCGACCACCAAGATCAAGCGCGAGGACTTCGGCCTGACCTGGAATGCTGCGCTGGAAGCAGGCGGCGTGTTGGTCGGTAACGAGGTGAAGATCACCATCGACATTTCGCTGATCAAGCAGAAATAAAGCGCGACGGCCGGGTTTGGAGGCGCGAGGGACGCTTTGTCCCGCGCCTCCCGGGTTAGTATCCCGGCGATGAGTGACCTGGACCTCAATGACGTGGCCGCGTTCGTACGCGTCGTTGAAAATAGCGGCTTCGCCAAGGCGGCCCGCGAACTCGGCGTGCCGACTTCGACCGTGAGCCGCGCAGTAGCGCGCTTGGAAGAAGCAGTCGGCGTGAGGCTGCTGCACCGCACGACGCGCAACTTGAGCGTGACCAGCGAAGGGCACGCTTTTCATCAACGAGTGGCGCCCCTGGTGGCGTCGCTACGCGACGCGACACGCACGCTCGGTTCCGGCAGCAAAGAGCCAGAGGGGATGCTGCGGGTCACGGCGCCCAACGACATCGGTTCCGCGTTTCTGTCCGAAGAAGTGGTGCGCTTTTGCGAGCGCTACCCGCTCTTGCGCGTCGAGCTCATCCTCACCAATCGCAAGCTCAACTTGGTCTCCGAGGGCATCGATTTGGCGGTGCGAGCGGGGAAGCTCGAATCGTCCTCGCTGGTGGCGCGCAAGGTCGGAACGTTGCACGTCGAACTGTACGCCTCTCCGAGCTACGCGGAGCGTCACCGCTTGCCCACCTCACTCAGCGAGCTGAGTCGTCATCAGATCATCGGTTTCGGCGCGCGCGATGGCAAGGTGAGCTGGCAACTCGAAGGTCCGCGCGGCCAAGAGACGCTGGAGCTGACGTGCCGGATCGCCTGCGACGATTTCGGCTTCGTGCGTGCCGCCGCGGTGGCAGGTGGTGGGATCGGCCTGCTACCACGCACGATTGCGCTGAGCGACGTGGCCACCGGAAGACTCGTCCGCGTGCTGCCGGATTTCGGCCAAAAAGGCGCCGCGCTGTACGTGGTCTATCCTTCTGCGCGTCAGGTTCCGACCAAGGTCAGCCTGTTCCGCGATTTTTTGGCCAAGAGCTGCACCCAGGCGACGGCGGCCGAATGAGCGAGCGCGCTGGCACGAGCTCGCGCTTGGTCGGCCTCGGGCTCGGCGCGCTCTCACTCGCGAGTTGCTACGCAGGGCAGCCCGCGGGTCGACCTGCCAGTCGCGCTACCCCGGAAGATACCCACGTGGGTGAAGTACGCAGCAACGTCGTGCGCGCGGACTATGCGGGGTCAGAGGCGTGCTCGAGCTGCCACGAAAAGCAGTATACGGCCTGGCTCGGTTCTCCCATGCACCGCATGACGCGAGACTCGAAAATGACTCAGGTCAACGCGCCCTTTTCCGGAAACGTCTTCGACTTCCGGGGCGACTCGTTGCGGCTCGAGCAGCTCGATGGTCAGCGCTTCATGCGACTGCAAGAGCGTGACGCGAAACGAAGCGAGACGCTATTTCGCGTCACGAAGGTGATCGGCGGTCGTTACCGCGAGGACTTCGTAGGCGTCGAGGTCGATCCGGCTTCGCCCCTCGCCGGCGCGCGCGACGTCGAGCGCATCCTGCCCGTCTCGTATTTGGTCTTCAATGGTGAGTGGCGCTACAAAGGCTACTCGGTGATGGTGCGCGAACGATCGGAGCTCGAACCCGGAGTGGTTTGGAAGACCGGCTGCATCTTTTGCCACAACACCGCGCCTACGTTGTCGTTGCTGCTCGACGACATCTACGGCGAATACGGCGAGCGCGCCCATAGCTACCAAGGTTCGGCGAGCATCGAACTGCCGCGCGACAAACGCCCGCACTACACGGTGAGCGACGAAGCGGCGCTCAAGCACGCACTCTCGACCGAGCTCTCGTACCTGGGAAAGCCACGAGACATCGCGGAGTACGGCCTCAAACGCGCGCTGACCGTGAGCATCGACGGCACGCGTGACGGCTTCGACGAGCAGCACTTGGTCGAGCTCGGGATTGGTTGTGAGGCGTGTCACGGCGGGGCGCGCGAACACACCCGGGACCCCGCGCTGAAGCCTTCACTGTCGCTACGCAGCGACTTCTTGCGCGTGACGACGGCAAGCGGCGCGCAACCCAGCCATGCGCAAGACATCAATCGCACCTGCGCCAAGTGCCACACCGTGCTCTTCTCGCGCTATCCGTACACCTGGGAAGGGCGCACGCGCAAACATGATCCGGGAGGAGCGACGATCAACTCTGGTGAGGCGCGCGATTTCATGCTCGGTGCTTGCAGCGAACGACTGAGCTGCGTGCACTGCCACGACCCGCACGGCGAAGATCAGAAGAGCGCACTGCTCGCGCTCGAAGGCGAAAAAGGCGACGCATTGTGCGCCGGCTGCCACACGAAGTATCGCGGCGCGGAAGCTCAGCGGGCGCACACGCATCACGCCGAAGGCAGCGCAGGCAGTCATTGCCTGAGTTGCCACATGCCGAAGAAGAACCTCGGGCTGGCCTACGAGCTCACGCGCTATCATCGCATCGGGTCGCCGAGCGATCGCGAACGCGTCGAGGGCGATCGCCCGCTCGAATGTGCGCTGTGCCACACGGACAAGAGCGTCGATCAATTGGTGACCACCATGGAGCGCTTCTGGCACAAGCGTTACGATCGCCAGGCCCTCCGACGCTTGTACGGCGCGGACCTGCGCATCAACGCTTTGGAGGCGACGCTCGGGTATGGCAAACCCCATGAGCAAGGGACCGCGGTCGCTGTCGCCGGGCGAGACCGCCGTCGGGATTGGTTGCCATTGGTCACCCAACAACTCGCCAACGAATACCCGCTCGTGCGCTATTTTGCGCGGCACGCGATCGAACGCATCATCGACGCGCCGCTGCCGATCGACATGAACGCAGCCGGCGCAGACGTGCTGCACAGCGCCCAGAACTACCTGGGCGCTGCCCCGCAAAGGAGCAACGCTCAGTGACACTTCGTAGCTCGAAACAGCTGGCGTTCTTGCGCCAATCCGAAATTCGCAACATGACCATTGAGTGCGCCAAGGTCTCGGGCGTCAATCTTTCTCAAGGGGTGTGCGACACCGAACTTCCCGAGCCCGTTCGCCTAGGCGCGGCCGCCGCGATGCTCGAAGGCACGAACACTTACACCCGCTACGACGGCCTGACCGCGCTGCGCGAAGCGATCGCGAACAAAGTACTCCGCGACACCGGCGCTAGCATCGATCCGGAGACCGAGGTGCTCGTGACGAGCGGCGCGACCGGCGCATTCTACGCGGCGTGCCTCGGCTTATTCGATCCAGGCGACGAGGTCGTGCTGTTCGAACCGTACTACGGCTATCACTTGGACACGCTGCGCTCGCTCGCGGTGACGCCGCGCTTCGTCCCGCTCGACGCAAACGACGATTGGTCGTTCAGCGAACACGCGCTCCGCCAAGCGATCACCGATAGAACTCGAGCAATCGTAGTAAATACGCCGGGCAACCCGTCCGGCAAAGTCTTCACCCGCGCGGAGCTCGAGGCAATTGCGGCGATCGCGCGCCAATTCGATCTGTACGTGATCACGGACGAGATCTACGAATACTTCTTGTACGATGGCCGCACGCACGTCTCGATGGCCACGCTGCCCGGCATGCGCGAGCGCACGTTGACGCTCGGAGGGTTCAGCAAGACCTTCTCGATCACCGGTTGGCGCATCGGTTATCTCCTGGCAACCGCAGGGCTCTGCCACAAGCTCGGCCAGGTGCATGATCTGGTGTACGTGTGCGCGCCCGCGCCGCTTCAAATCGGCGTCGCGCGGGGACTAGAAAAGTTGGCCCACACCTTCTACGAAGAGCTGAAGCTCGAATACACACGCAAACGCGAGAAGTTGTGTGCTTCGCTCGAGCGCGCTGGTATCACCCCGCACGTGCCCCAAGGCGCGTACTATGTGCTGGCAGATTCAGGCAATTTGCCTGGAAACAGCGCCAAAGATCGCGCGCTGGCCCTGCTGCATCAATGCGGTGTGGCAGCCGTGCCCGGCAGCGCGTTTTTCCAAGACGGGCGCGGCGATGATTTACTACGCTTCAGCTACGCCAAGCGGGAGGCCGAACTCGACGAGGCCTGCCGCCGCTTGGACGCATTCCGCCGCTAGCGAGATAACGAGACCAGAGGGAGACGGGCATGACAGACAGCACTTCGAAGTTCGAACTCAAACTGCCCGGCGTCGAGCGCGTGCAGGAACATGGTCAGCCGGCCGTGCGCGTCACCACCGAAAGCGCGACTGGCCTCGTCTACCTGCAGGGTGCACACGTTGCTGCCTGGAAACCCGCCGCTGAAGAGCCCGTGATCTACATGAGCGAGAAGGCCGTGTACGCTCCCGGAAAGGCCCTGCGCGGCGGAGTGCCGATCTGCTTCCCTTGGTTCGGCGCGCACGCCGAGCACGCGGAATACCCCGCCCACGGTTTCGCCCGCACCAGCAACTTCGAATACCGCGGTGCCCGCCGCGACGCGAGCGGGCGCACCGAGCTCGAATTCTCACTGGAGAGCGACGACCAGACCCGCGCGTTCTTCCCGCACGCTTTCAGCGCTCGGCTGCGCGTCGCGTTCGGCAAAACGCTGGGGCTCGTGTTCTCGGTTACCAATCGCGACAGCCAGCCGTTTACATTCGAAGAAGCCTTGCACAGCTACTTCCGGGTGGCCGACGTCACCCAAACCTCCCTGCGCGGCCTGGAAGGCGCGCGCTACGTGGACAAGGTGCGCGAGCAGGGAGTCTTCACCGAAGGCCCGCGCGAACTGCGCTTCGTCGCCGAAACCGACCGCGTCTACGAAAGCACCGGCACCTGCACCATCGTCGACCCCATCGGTAAACGCTCGCTCCTCGTCGAAAAGGAGAACTCCGGCGCCACCGTGGTCTGGAACCCGTGGCGAGAAAGAGCGGCACAAATGTCCGATCTGGGTGCTGCGGCTTGGCCCACCATGCTGTGCGTGGAGAGCGCCAATGTGGGCAAGACACGCATCACGCTCGCGGCAGGCGAGACTCACGAGCTCGCGCTGACCGTTTCCGTCCTCGGGATTTCCTGAGCCGACATGACAAGCTAAAGTCACCCACCGCTCGTCCTCAAAGGAACCGGCACCGCCTTGGCGCAACCCAGACAGCGCATCACTCAAGAACACGTCATCAGCGGCGGCCCCGCTCGCTTGATCGTGCTCGAAGGCCCACAAGCCGGCCAAAAATTCAAAATCGACGGCGACGTCGTTTTGGGACGCGCGATCGACTCGACGATCGTGCTCGAAGATCCCGAAGTTTCCCGCAGCCACGTCCGCATCACCCGCAGCGACGTGGGCGCCTACGTCATCGAAGACCTGGGCAGTCGCAACGGCACCACCGTCAACGGCGTGCCGCTGCAAAAGCAATTCCTCAGCTTCGGCGACAAGATTCAAATTGGCCCGCGTGTGCTGATCTTGTTCGCGCCCTTCGATCCGATCGAAGATCAGCTGCTTCAAAGGCAACGCTTGGAGGCGTTGGGGCGCGTCGGCGCAGGCGTCGCACACGACCTGAACAACATGCTCGGCGCAATCTCGGCGAGCATCGATTTTTTGAGTCGCTTGCCCGCGGACCGCACCGTCGGCTCGCCGGACGTAAAAGACAGCATCTCGGACATTCGCACCGCGCTGGTGCAAGCGAGCGAACTCGCACGCGGCATCTTGAAGTTTGCGCGCGGGCGCAGCCGTGGACACGCCTTGGTCGATCTGTCCCTGGTCTGCCAAGAGGTGATTCGCTTGGCGCATCACACGTTCGATCGCGCGATCGTGCTGGAGCAATCGATCGAAGGCAATCTGGTCGTCTCCGGCGATCAGGCGGAGCTCCACCAAGTCATCATGAACCTGTGCCTCAACGCGCGCGACGCGATGCCCAGTGGCGGCACGTTGCGCGTCGTCGCCGAACTCGTCGATGCGACGCCCGCCGAGCGCGCCCGCGTGCGAATTGCGATCACGGACTCCGGCGTCGGTATGGATCCCGCGACCCGCGCGCGGATTTTCGAGCCCTTCTTCACGACGAAGCCGGACGGCGCAGGTTTCGGACTCGGGCTGTCGACCGTACGTGAAGTGATCAACATGCACGGCGGCGACATCGAGGTTCAGAGCGCGCCCGGCAAAGGCACGAGCTTCTTCATCTACTTGCCGGCCAGCATGGGTCAGCCGCAGCCGGTGCGGATCACCAGCGGGCACCGTGATTTGCGGCCCACCGCGGGCACGACGGCGCGCATCCTATTGGTGGACGACGAAGAGGTGGTGCGGCGGAGCACCGCGCGGTTGCTACGGCAGGCTGGGCACGAGGTGCTCGAGGCCCCTGGCGGCAAAGAGGCAACGCAGATTTACGCGAATGCGGATCGCTTTCCGGACTTGGTGATCTTGGATCTGGATATGCCGTTCTTGAACGGCGAGCAGACGCAGCGCGTGATTTTGAGCATCGATCCAACGGCGCGGATCTTGTTCATGTCGGGGCATGAGGATTTCGTGCGCGACAACTCGACGAGTGTCGGCAAGGCCGTCGGCTATCTGCGAAAGCCTTGCAACGTGACGTTGTTGTTGTCGACGGTCAGTGACGTGCTCAGGACGGATCGTAATTTGGAGTATGAAGAGCACGAAGAGCGGACGCGGCCAGGCTTGGGGATTGGCAGTTAGGGCGATGACCCTGTGCGCTGCCGCAAACACGCTGCGGTAGATCGCAAGTTCGCGTCAGCGGCGAGCTCCGTCACGATGCTCCAACTTGCGCGTCGAAAGTCGGCATTCTGCGGGTGAGTGCAAGTGGGTTGCATGACGACCATTCCGTGATCGCTACTTGACTCGACGTACTAGGTAGAGTCTGTTCGGGTGTACTCGAACAGTGTGCTGTGCGAGTGCGCGGGGCATTGGACGGGAACCAATCAGGGAGAGGAAAACACCATGATCAAGTCGGTGCGCGTCGGTTCGTCACTTTCGTGGGTGATCGTCGTGGCTTTGAGTTTGGGCGGCGCGGGAACCGCGCTAGCGAAGAGTCCGCCTGCAGTGACCCAGCTCGTCACTTTGGATCCCAGCCAGAGCGAGTTACCTGAGTCGATCACGACGGACGGTGACGGTCGCGTGTTCTTCTCGCTGGTCAACGGTCAGATCAGGGAGCTTTTACCCAACCATTCGACCGTGACGATCGCCACTATCCCGGTGCCTGCGGGTGCCTTCATGACGGGCATCAAAGTGGGTCCGGATGGCCTGATTTACACGACTACTGGCGGTTTTACGCCCTCACCTCCGGCCGCCTTCGTGTGGCGCACCGACCCAGCCACGGGCACGGTCGAGCAATTCGCGGCCCTCGACCCGAATGGTTTCCCAAACGATATCGCCTTCGAGGACAACGGCAGCTTCTTCGTCGCCGACCCCTTCCTCGGCCTACTCTATCACCTGGATGCTTGGGGCACGGCGACGATCGCCACGGCGGATCCGTTGCTCCAGGGTGATCCGTCGAGCCCGGCGTTCCCGACGCACACGTTCGGTGCGGACGGGATCGCCTGGGACCCCGCCGGCAAGTTCTTGTACGTGGGCGTGATCGATTTCGGCCGCGTCGTCCGCTTTCCGTTTGGATGCCACGGTCTTGGTCCGGCTCAGTTGGTGGCCGAGAGCCCAGCGCTCAAGGGCATCGACGGCATCGCCCTCGATCGCAACGGAACCGTTTATGCGGCCGTCAACACTCAGCACCTGATCGCGACCATCGACAAGCACGGTACTATTGCTACTTACGCGACGAGCCCGCTCTTCGACAGCCCCTCGGGTGTCGCCTTCGGTACGGGACACGGTGACAAGAAGATCGCGTATATCTCGAATTTCGCGATCAATAGCGTCCTCGCCGGGACCACGCCGCACCCGGCCATTCTCTCGATGCCCGTGCCCGTGCCGGGTGCCGATCTCGTGGAGTGAAGAGTACTCGTGCGACGATCTCTGCGGCTGCGCGGAGATCGTCGCACCGCCTCACTGAGCCAGACGGAGCTCTTCGGCTGAGCGAACGTGGTGCGGGGCGGCGAGCGGTCACCTGACCCTTGCTGGCGCGCCCCGAAGCGTGCTTAACCTGACTGCACAGCGGATGCTAAGTGCCGTCTTCTTGCAGCTTGCACTCACGCAGCGGATCGAAGGCGCGCCGCTCGTTCCTGCCGTGCAATCGGTGGAAGCTGCGCCGTCACCCCCGACCGAGCAACGAGCCGAGGCAGCGCGGCCGGCTTCCCCCGTGCCATTGGTCAGCGCGGTCGCCGAGCGCTTCGATTTTTATGGGCGACTCGATGGGCACCTCGCGTTCACTGGCCACGACGTGCGCGTCGAGAACAACAGCAGTCGCATCGGCGTGATGGTCCAGCAACCGGTGCTCGAGCGGCTCACGGTTCTTGGTGGCGGCGAGTGGCGGATGAGCCTCGGTCAAGGCGACACGACGTACAACATCTCGGAAAATCCAGACACAGGACTCGCCACATTTCAGACGTCGCAAAGCGAAGCGTTTTCCACGCGTCTCGGTTACGTGGGCTTGCGCTTCGACAAGTTCGGAACGCTGACCCTGGGTAAGCAGTGGGGTGTCTATTACGATATTTCGAGCTGGACCGACTGGTATACGGTGTTCGGCGCGCACGGCAGCTCGACGTACAACGCGGGGACCGATGGCGGGCGAACGGGCAACGGCCGCGCCGATAGCGCGCTCGTTTACCGCGTCGCGCTCGGTGCACTCAGGCTGGGTGTACAGGCTCAGTTTCTCGACTCCACTTCGCGCAAGATTGACGGCTTCGGCGGCGCCGCCGTCTACGACTTCGGTATGGGCATTCGCGCGGGGCTGGCTTACACGTATTCGTTTCTTCAGTCGCCAGGGGTGCCGGTCGTCGGCTACGACGACAAAGACTCGCAGGCGCTGACGGGTGGCGTGATCTTCGAGCGGGCGGGTTGGCGAATCGCCAGCGTGAATACTTGGACTCACAATCACGAGGTCGTGAAAACGGCCTCGGCCGCGGTGATGTACGACACGCTGGGCGCCGAGCTCTACGTAGGGCGCAGCTTCGAAAATCTCGTTACCGTGTATGGCGGCTTCGATTTCGCCATTCCGCGCTCCCTCGATACGCGCTTCGTCGACCCGAATTACGGCACGCGCGACGCGATCTTCGGCGTACGGCTCCTGCTCGATCACAAAGCGGCCTCGTTCGTGTACCTCGAAGGGCGAACAGGGACGACGCGCGACGTGAACGGCACGCGCGCCGACGACGCGCTCATGCTCGGGATCCGCTTCAACTACTCGCTCCGCCGCGCACTCGGGCTCGAGCGGTTGCGGGAACCGCGCTTCGCGCCGTGAAGTGAGTTGGGGAGCGCGAATCAGCGCGGAAACCCTTGTGGAGATCGCGGGGCTGCGATAACTCGTTCGAGGTGAGGCGGATCGAAATTTGGGTGTGCGCGTCCTTGCTCGGGCTTCCAGCGACGGTCTGCGCGCAGAATGCGGGGAACCACAACCAAGCGACCGCTGAAGCGCTCTTTGGCGAGGGACGCTCTTTGGCAGCCAAAGGGCGTTATGCCGAGGCGTGCCCGAAGTTCGAGGCGAGTCAGCAGCTCGATCCGGGACTCGGAACCGTGCTGAACCTCGCTGATTGTTACGAGAAGCTGGGTAAGACGGCCAGCGCGTGGGCCGAGTACCGCGATGCGATTCCGCTCGCTCGCGCTTCGGGCTCGAAGGTGCGACTCGATCTGGCGACGAGCCGTGCCGCTGCGCTCGAATCGCACCTGTCGAGGTTGACCATTCGCGCGTCGGCCGCCGCAAGCTCCGTACATGGCTTGGAAATTCGGCGGGATGGCACGGCGGTATTACAGGCCGAACTCGATTCGGCGTTGCCAGTGGATCCCGGGCCGCACACGGTCGAAGCCAGCGCCCCGGGCAAGCAACCCTGGTCCACCACCGTGCAGATCGGCGCGGATGCGCCGAACGCGGTCGTTGAGGTACCTGCGCTGGCTGAAACCGCGAGCGCGAAGCCGGTTGTGGCGGCCACGCCAGTCGAGTCGAAAGCGCACAAACCAGGTGAACCGGCGGCGGAGCGCGAGGGCTCGCCCCAACGTACCGTTGCGCTCGTGGTCGGTGCGGTGGGCATCGCGGGACTAGGGCTGGGTACGGCTTTCGGCGTGTTGGCCAAGAACAACTGGTCTGATGCCAAGGCGAAGTGCTCGAACTACCCTTCTGCTTGTAGCCCACAAGGCGTCGACTTGAATTCGACGGCGAGTTCGCAAGCCACCGTCTCCACGATCGCCTTTATCGCCGGTGGGGCCGCGTTGGCAACTGGCGCGGTCTTGTGGTTCACCGCAAGCAGTAAGAGCACGAATCACAGCGTCGCGTTGGGGGTCGGTCCGGGCGCAGCCTTCGTGACTGGGAGTTTTCAATGAACGCGCCGCGGGCAATGATTGGGATGGAACAGGGTTGGCGCCGCTCGGTGAAGCTCGCGACCTTGGCATCGCTGTTCGGTTTAGTGGCTTGCGCCAAGCTGATCGGAATCGAGGATGTTCAGCTAGATCCTTCATTCGCGGGCAACGCGGGAAGCGACAGCGCTGCTGGCGATGGTCCGCTTCCCAATGGTGGGCGCGCCAACGCCAGTGCCGGGCACGCGAATTCCGGTGGCGGAGAGGCGGCAGGTACGGGCAACGTCGGCCCAGGCACGGGTTCGGGCGGAGCGGGAGCCCAGGGCGGCAATGGGGCTCTGGATGGCGATGCGGGTGCCGCAGGGACCGCTGCTGGCAGCGCTGGCGCGGGCTCGAGTGTGCACGGCCATGTGATCGACTTTTGGGGGCACACGCTGCCCAAAGTGGCAGTCGAAGTGGCGGGCAAAACGAGCACGACCGACGAGCAGGGCGCCTTCAGCTTCGACGCAGTGCCGAGCGAATACGACGCGAGCTTGGTCGTGAGCTACGACGTCAATGGGCGCATCAAGACGCGAGCGTGGGCGTACCAGGGTCTCACCCGGCGTGATCCCACGTTGCAAATCTACGAGGGCCTGAGCGACCGCGGAACGCAAATCGAGGTGCTGCCGAACGACCCGAGCACGTTGACGGGTTCACGCACACTATCGATATCGTTCGGCGGGCCCGATGGTTCGACCCAGGAAACCGACGTGTCTGGGCCCGGGTACGCGGCTGCACATCTTTCATGGCAGGGGCCGCAAGTCACGCAAGAGGTCGCGCACGCCCTGATTTGGGAGCCGGACCCAAACTCGAATTTCCCGTCACAATTCATCGCCTTCGATTCGACGCCGATCGGCCTGACGGACACGAGTGACGTTGTCCAAGCGCACGGCAAAGCGAGCTTCGATTTGTCCGCCGATACGATCCCTGCCGGAACTATCACGGGAACGGTGCCCGGTTCTGGCTTCATGGCTCGCTTCAACAACGTCTTTCTTCGCTACACGTCGAACGCGGTCATCAAACTGCTCGCCGACAAGTCGAAAACGCCAGGCTTCAGCTACGTCGTACCAAGCATTCCCGACGCGAGTGCAACGCTGGTCGTCGGCGAGGGCGATGCCTATACGGAACTCGGTGTCGCGCACAAAGACGGCCTCGCGATCAACAGTTCTGGGCTCAGCGTGAACATTCCGACGCCCGCGCGAGGGCTCACGGTGACGCCGAGCAGCGACACGAGCAAGGTGAGCGCCGCGACCCAGTTCTCATTCAAGCCGGGTGGTAGCCCCAACGCACCATTCGTAGCGACCTTCACCTACGAAGACAACTCGGTTCACGACGACATTCTGTACGTCGTCAGCGCCAAGGCGCCGTTCGAGTTGCCGAAGATCGTCAACGGGACTTATGCGTTGCCACCCGGTGGCCCGTACATTTGGCGTATTGAAACTCACGGCAGTCCCGCGAGTGTCGATGCCATGACCGGACCAGGCGGATTTCTCGACGCGCTCAGCAACAGCTCCAACTGTGATGAACCGAGCGGGCCACGCACGGGCGACGGCTCTTACACCCTTTCGAAGCCGCTGGAATTGCAGCTCTCACCGTAGCACTCGCGCTCGAATTTGCTGCATTCCGCGGCGTGAATCGAGTATTGCCAACTTCGGTTGCGCACGGACTAGATAGTCCTGAGCATGACGAGCGGCGAGTTTCTGTTCATTCGCAGTGTGTGTGTGCCTGGCCAGGGCGAGGGTGCAGGCTTGTATCTCTACCCGGTGAACGGCGGTAAAAACCCGCAAAAGCTCGTGGATTCGACGCGCGTCGACGACGGCGTGGACGTCTTCCTCGCGAAGCCGAGTTGGTTCTCCGACGGCAGCGGCTTTCTCTTCCTCGGTGGCACCGCGGACACGGATTGGAGACCGAGCCTGCTCGCTTGCGACCTGAAGTTGGCCACTCTCTCGATGCTCGTACCTGCGGCGCCAGGCACGGGTATCCAACGCTTCGCGGTTTCGCCCGAAGATTCGAAGATTGTGTATTGCTTGCACAACGACGACGGACGCGACCTCATCGACCTCAGTCTCGACTTGCCGACGGACGTCGAGCTCACGACCGGCAGCAAGAGTTGCTTCCCCTCGTTCTGAACCCGACGCTCGTCGAACTGCTGTGCTTGCGTCGCGCACCCTTCAAGGCGCCCAGCGCTCTCCCCTCAACGACGCGACGTTCTGCGCGCGTCCCCCCCAAACCACGAACTCTTCGCCGGTCCAAACGCCGACCCCGTACTCGTGCTTCTCGCCCGAAGGCCACGCTGGGATCTCCGCCCATTCCTTGCGCTGCACCACATAGCTTGCGCCGTCGGTCGCGAGCGTGTCACTGCTGCCGCTGGTCGAAGTCTGTCCGCCGATGATCGCCACGACACCCGGCTTCACCTGAAATGCCCAGCCCGAACGCCCAAACCCGATGCGGCGCGGTGTGAGCACGCTCGTCTCCGTCATATCGCTCCAGGTCGAGCCTGCCAGGGTCTTGCCATCCGCGAGTAGCCCAACGTCGTCTTGTCCGCCCCACACGACGAAGTGCGTCCCGTCCCACGCTCCGAACGCGCCGGTGCGCGCCGACGGGCCCTTGCTCAGGCTGGCCCAGGTGTCCGTATTGCTCGTGTAGGTGAACACCTTGTCTTGGCGGACGCCATCGATCACGCCTCCTTGCAGGTACATCACCGAGCCGTCGAAGGCGGTCGCGGGGAACCCGAGCAGCCCCGGGTCGCCGCTGGTCGTCGAGGTGGACCACTTGCCGAGATCGAAGCGATCAGCACCTGGCACGACCGCAGGCGTCGCGTTCAAGCCCCCGTAGAACACGGCGCGTGTCCCGTCCCAATAGCCGTACGGCGCGCTGCGCTTGCTGATCGAGGAGCTGCTCGGAAGCGCGGTCCACGAGTTTTGCACGAGGTCGAACACTGCACCGTCTTTGTAGATCGTCGCACCGCTAGCGTCGGTGCCGCCGAAGACGATCACTTTGTTCGAGGCCGCGCCCGTCCAAACGGCCGTAGCCATGATGCGAGCCGTCGGCGAGCCTGGATCCGGGGGTAGATAGGTCCACACGTCGGTGGTGGGGTCATAAATCGCGCCGTTGTTGAGGGCGACGCCGTCGACGTTGAGCCCGCCCCAAATGAACACGGACCTGCCAATCGCAACCGCGACGGCTTTCGAGCGTGCGACCACTTGTGGCAGCGGCGCAGACATCAGCACCCAGCCGCCGACGCACACGTTGTCCACGCACTCACGCGGCGCGTTGCAGGTGACCGTGCAGCGGCTGCTCGAGCCGCCGTTGGTGTTGCCCGCCTCTCCTTCACCACCAACTGCGCCCGACCCGCCATCGGAGAACTCGCCCGCATTCGCGTCGCCGGCGCCGCCCCACCCCAGGCCCGCCAAGGCTCCAAACCCAGCCGCCGATTCAGCGCCGGAATGCCCACCTTGATGAGCACCTGCATTGGCGAGCGCATCATCTTGCAGTCGATAGTTGTCCGTCAGCGGACACCCGGTGAGCAGCAAGCACAGTGGAGCAACGATCGGGACTGCTGCTCGCAGCTTCACAAGCGGCCGCCGATCTGTAACCCCCCAGGTAGAGCGCGGATTGCCAAGTGCTCTTCGCTCGGTTTGCCCAAAACCAAGAGCGCGACTCCAGTCGCCGCGGCGGCAATTCCCACCCCGAAACTCACGTAGGAAATGGTGCGGTTGCTGCGGAACGCATCGATGTCATCAGCAGAAGACGGCGGACAGTTCGGCTTGCACACCGAGTCCAGATCAGACTTGCGATTGAGCGCCACGATCCCCGTGTACGTGCCAATCCCGAGGCCCAGCGCACCCACACCGAGCGCGACATAACCGCCGGTTTTCTGCCACGAATGCGGGTGGGTGTTGCTCACGGGCGCTGGCGGAACGATGGGTTTCGGAGGGGGTGCCGGGGGGCGCACGTCGAGCTCGACCAGATAACTCTGGCCTTCGACGATGCTGAGCTCGCGCGAGGCGCGGAGCTGTCCGCCGACCCGGGCTTCGAGCCGATGGGACCCGGGGTTGATTGGACGTTCGACGCCCAGCAGCGCATCCGGCGTGGTCTTGTCGTCCATGCTCACCTGCGCGGGTTCGCTGCTGCTGACACCAATCAACACCACTTTGAGCCGCGGCAAGCGATGCCTCACGTCTTCCATCTCGTTGCGAGCAGTCTCGACGGCTTGCGAGTACGCTTCAGGCGCGTCATCCGGCAGTTTGAAGCGCGCGGTCTGCTCGTAAATGTCGATCGCTTCCAGCAATTGACCGAGCTTTGCCAGGCTGCGCGCGCGAAGCAACGCGATCGAGGGAGCTGGCACGAGCTCGTGAGCGCGTCGAAAGAAATCACTCGCCCGCGCGTAGTCGCCGGCCTCGAAGGCCTGCGCGCCTTGGGTCGCGAGATCGCGCGCGGCGGTGCGAATCTCCGCGTCTTGAGCGGACGCGGAGGAGGTGAACATCAACGCGGAGCTCGAGAAGCTCAGCAACGAGAAGCAAAGGGATCTTTTGAATTGCGACTTAAAAGCCAAAATCATAGCTCTTTCCGCGGCGAGGACGCCCCGAAGGGGCGCTGCGCGCGGGACTCGTAACGAGTTTCGATGGGCTCTTGCCCGTAGCGGCGGGCGCGGGAGCGACAGTTGTGGGGCTCGCCGACGCTGCAGCTTGCGTCTCCGGCAACGACGGGGGCGTCTGCGGCGCGGCTGCTACTGGGACCTCGCTCGCTGCCGCCTTCGCCGACGCTGCCGCGAGCGGCGCGTTTTCACCTCGCAAGGTCAGCCCCACCCCCAAGCCCAAAGCCAACGCAAAGCCAACCGCAGCCAAACCCCACCAACGTCGCGCCGGACGAAATTCCGGGCTGACCGAGGCTGGCGCTGGCGGTCGGACTGAACGCACCGTCGGCTTTTGAGTCGCGAGCACGCGTGCGCTGGGCGCGCCTTCCGAGGCGCCGCTACCGCTCACTCGCATGCGACTCGACGAACTACCTTGCGGCGAGACCGACCCGAGATCCATCCGTACGCCAGACAGCGAACCATCGAGCCACACGGCGCGCAGCGAGTTCGCCGAGATGTCTTCTTTCACGCCGTGCTTGTACAACCAGAGCGCGAGCGCCTCACCGAGCTCGGTCATCGAAGCCCAGCGATTCTCGGGATTTTTCTGCAGGCCACGCTCGATCACCGTCCACAAGTCGGCGTCGCCGGCCGAAAGCTCGGTCGTGGGTGGTGGCGGATCGTGGATGATGGCCTGCATCAGCGCGTTGTAGTTCGGGCGATCCCAAGGCATCTGGCCGGTGATGCTCTCGTACAGTACGACGCACAGCGCCCAAACGTCGGTGCGGTGGTCGATGTCTTCACGACCGAGCGCTTGCTCGGGAGACATATAGTCAGGACTGCCGAGAGCGATGCCCTCTTGCGTCAGTTTGCGATCTTCCGCGCTGTGTGGCTGGTCGACTTTGGCGATGCCGAAGTCCAGCAACTTGGGCTGCTGGCGGCCAAACTCATCGCGCGCAACCAAGATATTGTCGGGCTTGATGTCGCGATGAACGATGCCTTTGTCGTGCGCCGAGCGCAGCCCATCGGCGAGCGGCAGCAGCATCTGCACCGCCTGGATCGCCGGTAAACGCCGCTCGCGACGCAGGATAGAGCCCATGCTCTCGCCCTGCACCAACTCCATGACCAAAAACGGATCGGCGCGGCTGGTCCAGCCGAAATCGAAGACGCGCACCATCGCGGGATGCCCGAGCCGCGCCGCAGCGTGGGCCTCGCGCGCCATACGCGTCGCCCCCGTGGAGCCGCCGAGATCGGAATGAATCAATTTGAGCGCGACGTCCACGCCCAGCACCAACGAGTGCGCGACCCAAACCACCCCCATGCCGCCCCGTCCGATCGGTCGCACCAGCTTGTAGCGATCGGCGATCACGGCGCCGGCGAGGTAATCCATCCGCGGTGCTGCCGCGCGCGCCGATCTGCGATCGGTTTCGGATAGCCGCTCCGCGACCGCGATCGTCTCCGACGACGACTTGACAGGTAGAGGGGTGATCCGAGAGACCATTCCTAGACCTTCAAGCGTAATGATTTGGAAGCAGGGCGACCAGGATGATCTCCTTTGCGCGAGAACGGCGCACAGGACCGATTGTTAACCGCGCCTACACTGGTCCCGCGCGCACCACAGCGTCCTCGCGCGCTGGCCGTGACATCATCGGCGCATTTTCACCGGCCGGCGATATTTTTCTCACCTCCCTGGCGTTTCGTCCGCGGTTTCGCGTTTCCTACACGCGAGTTCGAATTCGAAGTGGACTTTAGCGCCGCACCGCGCGCGGCTAGAGGCCGTCTTTTGCGTTTTGCGTGTGTGCGCCAAACACAAAAGTGCGCGAGGCGCCGCGCGACAAATGCACGCGCGACGCCTCGACTCGAGTGGCTCACTCCCGCTCAGCTGCACCGAATCACGTGCCGCTCGGGGGCGCGGACGGAGGAGCAAAGTCACCGTCCGGAGCCGGACCGCCATCACCGCGCGGGCCGTGATGTCCACGACCATGATGCGGGAATTTCAGCGTGCCGTTGGCGAACGCGGTCTTGATCTCCTCGCGTGTCACGCTGCCGTTCTTGTCAGCATCGGCCACGCTCAAACGCTCCCAGCGTTTGTCGCCGACTTCGTCTTTGCTCAACGCACCGTCATTGTTCTTGTCCATCTTCTGGAAGCGCTGTTCTGCGAACTTCTCGAAGGCAGCCTTACGCTCTTCCGGGCTCACCTTACCGTCGTGGTCGGTGTCGACCTTGGCGAGGTGTTCGGCGCGCATCTTTTCCGCACCGGCTTTCAGCTCTTCCGCAGTGATCACGCCGTCACCGTTGGCGTCTGCCTTGCCCATGAATTTTTGCATGTGCTCGGGCAGCTCACTCACCTCGAGCTTGCCGTCATTGTTCTTGTCGAAGCGCTTGATCAGCTCCGCAGGGTCGGGCGGGCCACGACGACCACCGCGATGGTGCTCGCCCTCGGGACGCCCCGAAGCATCCGCAACCGAACCTGCAGGCTGAGGCGCCTTGAGGTGAGCGGTCTCGGCGGTTGCGCTCTGATCCACCGGCTCGACGTTTGCGCCCGAGCAGGCGGCCAGCGACAGGGCAATGAGACCAGAAACGAGCGAACCGTAAATCGAAGTGCGCATGATGATTGTTCTCCTTGAGTTTCAATTCATCCGACGCCGCGGGCCAAAGGTCCCCTACGCCGAGCTTTGAGATTTTTGGGGGGCATTTCTTTTATCCATTGTTTCTAGTCACTTAGCTTCGCGAGCTCGCCGCAATTCCGACCGCGCGGCCGAAGCTGCGCACAAAAATCGCACGCCCGCGTAGGAAGTCCGCGGGCTCCGTCGTCAGAACACGTAAGAAGAGGCGACGTGAACGGCCCGGAGAGAACAACCCTTGGACATACTCGAAAAGGCCGTCGATCGAGTCCTCAGCGGGGACCGCTCGGCCTTTCAACAAATCGTGGATGCGACCAGCCAAAAGCTGGTGCGGCTAGGCGCTAGGATCATGGGCAATCAAGCAGACGCGGAAGACGTAGTGCAAGAAGCGTACGTGAAGGCCTATCGCGCACTCACCGCCGGCGAGTTCGATCGTCGCTCCAGCACCAGCACTTGGCTCTATCGCATCGTCGTCAACGGCGCGATCGACGCCAAGCGCAGCCGCAAGCGTCGCGCTGAAGCCAGTGACGAGCAGATCGATCCGGGCTGGGACGGCGCGGCGCGCGCCGAAGCGCGGATAGCCCTCTCGGAGCTCGATGATTGGCTCGAAGCGCTGCCACCCGAACAACGAGCGGCGCTCGTGCTGCAAAGCATGGAGGGCCTGAACAACGCTGAAATTGCCCAAATCATGGGCGTAAGTGAAGGCGCCGTCGAACAGCGGTTGGTCCGCGCGCGCGCCGCCTTGCGCCAGAAGAGAGAGCAGTCGTGAACGAGCCAGAAGACATCGAACAGCGACTTTCACGGCTTGCCGGCGCGACCGACGCACTGCGCCCGAACCCCGGCTTTTCAGCGCGCGTGATGTTGGCAATCGAAGCCGAAGCCGCGCCGAGCTTTCTCGAAGCGACTTGGTTTTCTGCGCGACGCTTGGTGCCGGTGGCCGCAATTGCCGCCGCGCTAGCCGTCGTGTGGGCGGTTCAAGTCGACAGCAGCGTCGACGACGAACTCGCGACTTCCTACGCTGCCGTGGAGCTCGAGTAATGGATCGCGCGAAGCTCAAGGGGTACGGAGCGCTGATCTTGGTCTTTACGCTGGGTCTTCTGATCGGTGGCGCAGGCTCTCGCGCGATGTTGCAACGTCGCTACAAGGCCATGTTTCGTGATCCGATGGACATGTTCGAGCGCCGTCGCTTCGGCGCTCTTTCGCGCCGACTCAAGCTGGACGATGTTCAAGAAGATCGAGTCCGCACCATCCTCGGCAAATACGGCAAACAGCGTCGCGCGCTGACCCATGACATCATGGTGCGCTGCGGCGAGCCCCTCCACACACAGAAGCTGCAGATGGACAGCGAGATCCGCGTGGTACTCCGCCCCGATCAGCAAGCGCGCTATGACGAGCTGATCAAGGACAGCGAAAAGCGCTTTCCGCCTCCGGATGGTCCGCCCGAGCCGATGCCTTGAACGAGCATCACTTGCTTGGTGGCTCGGGTATGATCACGCGCGGACTACCGAACCAACCGCCGAGCACGTCGGCCTTCATTCGACATCGGTCTGTGCTGACAACTCGTGGCATACGCCTCAGCTTCGAGGTTCGAGGATCGCCACTTCGGTCACCTCGAGCGTCGGCTCCCAGCGCTTCAATTCGGCGATGCATTCCTCGCTGAAAACCAAGAACGGCGGGTTCTGGAGCAGCGAATAACCCGCGCGCGCTTCGGCGGGAGGTTCGACGCGGAGCGGGGAGCAGAGCGTATTCTCGTCCTCCATTTCGGCGGTGACGGTGGCGCGCGGAAGGAGCTGCACGTAGCCGCTCGGCTTCTTGACGCGCTTGGAGGTGAAGTCTTCTTCGAACCTGAGCTCGATCGCCTTGGCCACTTCCGAGGTCACAATGATAGGACCCGTACTGACCTTGAGCACCTTGGCTTTCCCTGAGTACGTCATTGACAGACCGGCCTTTTGAAATGCCTCGTAGCCGCTCTTGGGATCGCCTTTCCAACCCCAAGCAGAGCCATCGTCAGCGACAATCGGTCCAATGATTTTGAACAGCATCTTACTCAGTTCCAGTAAAATACGTATACGACCACTTCTTATCAACCTTCTCCGCGAAGGCCTCGATCTGTGCGCGCGTGGCTTTGGGCGTGTTCTCACGGAACTCTGCCCATTCCTGGGTAATGGTGTTGTGGACGTTGTACTCCTTGCCGCCATTTCTATAGCTTGAAACGCCACGGATGTTGCTCGGATCGTCAAAATCGAAGTCCTTGAATTCCGGGTGATCCTTGAATTCCTGAGGGATCCGGTGATGTGCGTCCCACTCTTTGGGAAGCTCTTTCTTGCCGGCCGCACGGAGAGATTCCTGATAACGCCCGCGAAAGTCATCCTTTGCGGCCTTTGGTGCCGCAGCCTTCGCCGGCCCAGCGCCTTTTGCGGGTGGCTTCTTTGATTTGGCGACGAGCCATGCGCCGGCCCCCGCATTCGCGGCAGCCCCAACCAGGGCGCCCGCCCCGTGGACGACGGCGACCGCGCCAGGAACGCTTCCCACGCCAGTCGCCGCGGCTGCACCGCCACCGGTTATTTCAGGGCCAGCTTGTGCTGCAAGAACTCCCGATGACGCCGCCAGCCCGAGGCCAAAGCCCATCTTCACAGAGGGAGGAGCAAACTTGTCAACCGCCAGGGTGACCGCCCATGTCGCCACCGCGCCAAGGAACGGGACCTCACCGGCGGCGATACCGAAACTAAACCCGACGCCAGCAGAACCGCCCCCCACGGCACCAGCCTTTGCAGCGCCTGCTACAGTGCCGCCCGCGCTGCCGCTCGGTGCCGGCGCAGCTTTGCCTTCCGGGGCGGCATCCTGTAGCCCTAGCGGGTCGATCGATCGCAGCACCGCGCCCTTGACGTACGCGTACAAATTCAGGTCGGCTTCGCCGGGTGAATGCACGGCCAAGGGGTCGGGACTGAGCCAGCGATTGAGTTCGGGTAAAAAGAAGCGTTTGCCGAAATAAACGAGCCCGAACTCGGTATCTTCTTCCTTGCCGGTGAAGCCGTGATCTTCACGGAATCCCTGCCAGCGGTCTGGGCGGTAGTCGGCCTCTTTGGCGCCATACGCTCGGTAGGTCGACGCTTCCACGAGCTCACTCGTCGCTTTGTCGATCACGATGCCGTTCGAGCCGAGATCGTCCGATAGCTCGAAGAACACGTGCTGCGAAGGCTTGACCGGGCCCAGCCTCGGTTCACCTTTTCCCGCGGCCTCGTAGACAACGCGCGCCACGCGCACCCCGTGCGAAACGAGATAGGGCACCTCATTGCCAGCGTTCAGCGCCGCGTCCACACCACCAGCGTTGGTCTCGAGAGCGGTCCCGCGCACCTCGAGCGTGTCGTATGGATAGAGCGTCGTGCTGTAAGCATTGCCGTACGTCGACATCTTGACGATTCGCTCGTCGTTTTCGTCGTACAAGAACATCAAGTCACGCCGAGTGCCTGATGTCACATCCGTCGTGATGGGCGGCAGCGACGCCGCGGGCATGTCGACGCGAAAGACGCGACTCAATCGCCCGAGTTCGTCGTACTGCAAATCCCAACGGCTCGAACACGCAGCCCCGGCGGGAACGCACGCTCCGTTCCGCTTCAAGTTCAGACGAGTAACATTCCCCATCTCGTCGTACAGCGCGGCAACCGAGCCAGTCCGGCTTCCGGAACTTGCCTCATTGCTCGCGCTCTTGAGCTGATAAGGGTGAGAGTTCTGGCCTGCCGCGGTATCGTTGCTGATTACCCCTAGAGAGCGATCGAAGAAGCCGTGGGCGTCATCGTCGCTCGTCAGGGTATTGCCGAGCCAGTCGTAACCAAACGTCTCGAAAAGCGGTCGCGTAGCGAAAGAAACTCGTGAGGCAGGTGTCGCGCGACGCGTGTCATTCGGACCGCTCTGATCTGCCGCGACCGGCGAAACCCATGAGTCCGTCCCCGTAGCGACTTGATAGTCAACGCGCGTGACGCGGTACAAGTCGTCGTATTGGATCTTCCGAGTGACGGGTTTGGCGCCGCTCGGCCAGTCTTCTGGTGAACGATAGTCGCGAATCTCGGTCGGATTCCCGACCACATCGTAGCTCAGCTGCTGGTCCTGAAGGACCATTTGCAGCGTGCTCACTCCCGGACTGGGGGCGGGCGTATAATTTGCCGGCGGTGTAGACCAAATGCCACTCTGGGGAGGCCCCCGATAGGTTTGAATGTTCCTCAGTCGGCGCCGAGTATCGTAATCCGTATCAGTGCGCGTGCCGGCGGCGTCACCGTAGATGACCTCTTCGACCAGCCCGTCTGCGGCGCGAGTGATGTCCGTCACCAAGTCGCCATACGTGGAGCGGATCTTCTTGATCGTTCCGCGCTTGGAGTAGTCGGTCATCACCGCGCTCTTCTTGCCGTCGGCGTTCGCCGTCCCCTCGAGCTCGGCGACGGTCGAACCAGTCGTCGCGCTTATCTCGCGGTTCGCAGCGTCGAACTTGAAGTCGCGGTAATATGCTCGCTTGCCAAAACGCTGCGCAAAGTAACCACTCGCAGGAACGCGATCGTCAATCGCCCGCGGCAGGGCTGGAATGACCGCCGTTTGCGTGACTCGTCCGCGCCCGTCGTAGCTGTCCCATTCGGCTTGTCCGAGGCTCCAGACGGCAACCAGCCGGCCCCGTAGGTAGTTGCTCGAGCCACTACCATTGTACTTCGTGGCGTATTCTGAGGGCCGCTCGATGCTCGTGCAGTTCTCGAACGGATATTGCGGAGCTCGGTCGTATTTGTAGATCACTTCATAGCCGGAAGGCCCCAGCCCCGAGCTCACGTTGTCGTTTGGCGCCGAATAGGCACCTTGCGAACCACAAGGGCTGTAGTCCTCCGTGAGGATTCGCCCCGCGGAATCATAAGTAAAATTTTCGCCGCAACCGCGCGCATCACTGGTACCGACCATCTGGCCCGCGTAGTCGTACGCATAGCGCCATGCGCGCAAGCCTGTAGCGGAGGCCGTCGCGTCGGTCGCTAGATTGGTCGTGAAGTTCTGACTGGTGTTCGGATCGACATTGAGCACCAAGCGACCAAGCGAGTCATAACGCATCCAGCGCATGACGACGGGATCGCTCTTACCGACACGGACACGCGCAATCGATTCGACCTCCCCCGTCGGCAAGTATTGGAGACGTGTTTCTCGAGCTTCGAGGGCGCCGTTGACGTGCACCCGCTCGGTGGTGACCAGCGAGCGGCCGTGCCCGTCACTGCGCGCGCTGGCGTAGCTGCCTTGATGTGGCCCGTTCTGCAAGTCCGCCGCGTCATACAGGTCACTGGACAGCGCGTGATAGACGCTCTGCAACGTTACCGTGCCGTCCAAATCGAAGGTCTGGACTTGTCGACCGAAGGCATCATATCGCTGACGTCCGAAGCTGACGCTCGACACTTCCTGCGCCGGGAATCGCAGCGGATCTGCGTCGCTGAAGTAGTTCATGTACTTCCGGCTCACGGCACCCTTTGCGTCAAAGAGCTGCACGCCGCTGACCACATAAGCGCCCAAGTCGTGCGCGGAGGGGTCCGCCTCGTTCAACACCAAGCGAGTGCGCCCCAAGCCGTCCACATATCGATAGCTATCGAGGTACTGCTCTTCATCAAGGGCGGCGCCGTCTTGGGTCTGCGTGCGAATGACCGAATATTTTACTGGGTTGGACGCGGAGGGCAGAACATAGCTCAGCTTGATCGACGCCTTGTCGCTCGCGCCTCCGGCGGAGTCGTCGGGCTTCGGGAGCTTGATCGCAGTCATTCGTCCGAGCCCGTCGTACTCGATTGCCGTGTTCTGAAGCTGCATGTTCAAAACGCCAACTGGCACGCTGAATCCACGGTCGTACACGGCCACCTGGCTGAGCGCCGCGATTCCGTTGCTCTCGCATCCGCCGCTGGTATGGATCGTCTCCATGTCCGGGAACTCGGCGTACGCGTCGTTCGAGTAGCCGAGCGTTCGGCATTGCGCGTTGCTCGCAGGCGCGGCGAAGTCATTCGAATTCGGGCTGACCTCGCTCAGCAGCAAGCCGAGGGGGTCGTAGCTGTTCTTCGCAACCGCAACCATGCCGTCATGTGCGCGGGTCTCTGGGATGGGCGCAGTCGCCCCACCGGGATTCGTTCGGAACAAGTCCACAGAACCCTCGAGTTGTGACCTCAATTCGATTGGATTACCAAACGCGTCGTACTCGACGTAAGCGTGACTTCGCTTCGTCGTGTGAGTGCTGCCGCTGATCCAAGATTCTTGCGTGCGCCACAACCAGCCGCTCGCTTCATCGATGCGCGCAACCTTCGTCACTTCGACGATGGCTTCGTCAGCTGACATCCCTTGAGCGGCCGGGCAGTCATCCCCACTCGTGCAGCCGAAGTTTACCGAAACCACGCGGTTGCCGAAGTAGTCGCTAACCTCCGCGCCTCGGAGCACGGCCGTACCCGTAGTCGCCCGCAGCGGAACCTTTTCCGTTCTGCTCAGCGATGCGGTCTCACCGTCGCTCGGCGCGCCATCGTTGGGAATCTGTGCAGTGGTTGGGTCCCAAGTCGCGTTCGGGCGCTCGGTCTCGAGATAGACGACCGCAGTCGTGCTCGCGGTTGGCGCGCTCTGAGGCCCCGCCGCCGTGTCATACATGACGCGCCTGTTCGCGCTCGCTACGGCTTCGCGTACGACACGCCCATCCAAACCAACGATGAGTTGCCGCAAGCGGTACGTGTGCGAAACCGTGCTGAGGAACACGCCACGATCGTCGTACTGTTCAGTGAACGACGTTAGGCCCTTGAGGGCTTCACGAGGGTTGTCGAACGAACGATCGGCGCACGAGTCTTTGCCGTCTTCCGGGGTCTCGTCCTCACATTCTCCGAGCAAAAATGCTGAGTCAGTGTAGTCAGTGGGGCTATTTGCGTCTCCGATGCGCTTGGTCCGCGCGCGCGTGAAGCCGCGAAACTCTCGTTGGCGCCCTTCGTAGAGCGGGTCACGGTATTCGTATTCGACAATCGTCTTCGCGGGTGCCGTACCGGCGACGCTCAAGTTGTCCGACTCGGTGACGCGTTTGAGCAGCTGCGCAACCAGCGGCATTTTCATCGTCCACGCACAGCTCCACGGGGACGTCGCCAAGAGATCGGCATCTGCGACCCGGTCGCACTTCTTTTTCGATTCCGCAGCCAACATCTCCGCGGTGGAGGTCGTGTATTCGAGATCGACGCTCCGACCGAGCCCGTTCTCGACGTGGCTCAAGAGATGTGTCTTCTGGCCGCCTTCCAAGTCGATGTACTGATATCCAGGAGCTGCCGCGTTGCCCCAAAGGATGTCAGGCGTACCAGAACCATTGATATCGACCAGCCGAACGCGTTGGGCGAGCGTCGCACTCTTGGGAGTGCCGGCGATGATGTGCCGATCGTCGGTCCAGCCTTTTCCGTCGATGTTCAACCACACATCGACGGCGTCGTAGCGAATTTGTACCAGGTCATCCAGCCCATCACCGTTGACGTCGTCGATACGTAGGGAGACCCCCTCGGTGTCCGAGTACTCGGGGCCGCCCATCGCAACGTACGCCTTCGACGCAAAGCTACCAGCGACGCAAGATCGACGATCACCCGTTCCCCATGAGCCGTCACCTCGACCCGGCCAGTAGCGAATGTCGCCGCGCTCGATGCGCACGACGTCTGGTAGCCCATCTCCGTTCATCTCGGCGATATGAACGTGCGGGTCGTCGAACTGAAGAGGAGTTCCTGGTTCACCCGGAACGCACTTGGCGACGGCATCGCTAGAAAGCGCGGCGTTCGGCAGAATTGACCCAAACAATCCGGTCCCGCCTGGTGCGCGTGCCAGCGAGAAAAATGTTTGGTACTCCGTGCCCGTGCTCACGACGACGTCGACGAGTCCATCACCATTGACGTCGGCGACCTTCGTGCGCGACGTGTTCTTGCCAAAGTCCAGTTTCCGACTCTGAGTTGGCGGGGTACTCGTAACGCGTCCCTGCCAGTACCACCCCCCGTTGCCGAACGTCGGCGAATAGTCGGCATATTGCCGCTCGGTCTGCCCGCTGTCCGCGTCCGAAGTCTTGGGTGGCGTGTGTACTAGGTTGAGACGACCGTCCCCGTCCAAATCGAGCGGAGCGATGTTTCCGTTCTGAAATGTAATGGTGCCCGCGTTTGCGCCGAGAACACCTCGAATTGCCATCGGCGTCACCGCGGCAAAGGTATCTGCATTGCCTCGTGGTGAGTTGAAGAACACGCCGTGACCGTTCCCATATAGCCCGACCTGCGTATTCAAAACGTCTGGAAGAGCATCTCCGTTGATGTCGAACAGATCGGTCATCTGCTCGTCGAGCGAATGCGAAGGACTCCCTTGCATGACGTGTAGGGTGTGATCGAACGCCTCGAAGCCGGGGAACGATGCCGTACCCGTCACGTGCGTGTAGTCGAACGTGATAGGCGGTAGCTTTTCGCAGTTCGTCAGCTCCGGCAGAATCGCGGTTGCGCGGGAGGGCGGTGTTCCCGCGTCTGCGGGTCCGCTGATTTCGGAGGGCGCGTCGCCTTCGCTGGCGGAGCAACGTCCTTCCATCTGCACTTGGCTCAGGAGCGAAGCGTGTTGCTGTCCCGAGTATTCCAGGTGATAGCGACGGACTTGATGGCGAGCGCTGTTCGTCTTTGCGCCATAGGCCTTGCTGCTGACGTCTACACGCTTGAGCCGCAGATTTTGTCCGATACGCCAACCGCTGCGATACGAAGCGGTCGGATCGGTACGCTGCTCGTAAGTCAAACGCGTGTGGTGCGCGAATAAGGTCGTATCTGTAGTCGCGGGGCTGACACTCGGAGTCGTATCGAAGATGTCGACCAGGTAGGCCTGGCCGTCGTTCTGAAGGTAGCGAAATATGATTACGTTGTTTGGTTGTGGATTGCCGAGCGGGCTGTCTGGATTGGCGACGCCCTGCGCGTCGTAGTGGCGCACGATGTGCCAGCGATACACCTGATCGGGTTGGTTTGGATTGGTGTCGAGAGCGCTCGTATCGCCGGAACCGTCGAGCGGAACACCGAACTCCATCGTTCCGCCGGCCTTGTCTTGAACGCGCCACGTTCGATGATCCATGGACCAGAAAAAACGAAGAAAGCTGCCTTCGATGCGCGGGCGAAAGTACTGTGCTCCGGTCGCCCAAGAGGGCATGACTTCACCGGGCGCTTCTGCGCAACTCGCGTTCTTCACGGTGCACACGGGCACGAGTTCTTGCCCACCCCCAAAAACGAAGTGGTCTTGCTGCGGCTGGTAGTTAGCGCCGTCCCCGTAGTTCGGAACTCCTCGATCGGTTTGTCGCGCGATGAAGGGAACAGGAATGCTCCAGCCGACCCCGGCGATGCCAACGCCACTGCTCGCCGAATAGCTCAGTCCGAGAGACGGCTGCACGGTGCCGCGAGCACGTAGCAACGAAAAAGGGACACTAAATGAAACGTCACCTGTAGAGAGCTGCGCAGAATAGCTCTCCCCCATTCCCTGGAGCGTGCCCGCGCCTTGTGGCACCGAAATGGCTTTGCCACTGACGCCCGTCTTGGCTTCGCCCGTTGGGAGCGCGAGCGGTTGGGCCAGGGGCCCTGGCGCGGTCACGTTTTTGTCGCCCTCCACGACCCGTTTCAAATCAGGTGTCTTGAGCGATGGCTCAGGATGCGTGGGAGAAGTCTGTGCTGTAAGGCGCGACGTTCCGACTGGCGATGAGGTCGCCGAGACTGGTGCTCTCGCGAGCTTTTCTGTGACGTCACTGGCCGCCGCTTCGATTTGTGCCTGCGGGGCACCCTGGCGAGGGGTCGCGTCTGCCCGGGCCACGATTGGGCTGACTAGAGACGCGGTGAATGAGAGCAGAGCGCCAGACGCGATGGGCGCACCAAGTCGTCGAAAGCCGCCGAGTAGCGTGGCTGGTAAGCGCGCGCGATTCATGCTTCGCCTCGATTTGCCTAGTGCGTTTAGTTAAAGCGGGTCCAATACGAGTAGTTGATCAGCAATTGCACGTCCTCGACCGAGTTGAAGTCGAAGCCGTCGCTATCCCAAACACGGAGCACGAAATCCCCGTCGAGTGGCCGACCCTGAAACTCCTTGCGCAAGTACGGAGTGATCTGGGTCTGGTCACTCGAACTGAGCGGGTTTGTCAGGTAACGCTCGGTGCCGAGGCCACGTGCATGCTCGACTTTGCCCGGGAACAGAAATGCTTCGAAGTCCTCGCCCAGATGATTTCGCACCATGTACGGCCCGTGGTGATACAGGGAATAGGGTACGAAGCCGGCGCTGTTGCACGTGGAGGGGAGAGTCGAGTCCTCACAGTTACGCAGACCGGTGCCGACGAAGTTCAGTCCCAACGAGACGACGCGATAGTTGAAATTGCCCTTGGCGAAGCCACTTTGACCGAAGAGCTTGCCGGAGTCGATGCCCGGCTGGTTGATGTTGAATGACGTTTCGTAATAGCAATCGGTCGTCGCGCGATCGCGGCAATCACTCGCGTAGCCGTCAGGACAGACTTTCGCGCAGCCTCGCCTCCATTTCGTGTCGCGAAATGCCGAGCCTCCAGTGTCCTCGCACGTTGCCAGTTGGATTGTGCGCGTGTCGCCGGTATCCGTGAAGATCTTTGGTTCCATCTTGCTCGTGACGGCACCAGCATCGTCGACGCGCTCGAGCATCGGCGCCCCGACGGTGATAGTGAATGCACTTGCGGGATACTGAAAGCGGATCGTGTACGTGCCCTCGTAGTAGACGTCGAAGGTAAAATAACCTCGATTCCAATCTCCGTGGGTTCCCAGGACGAGACCGCTGCTGCGGATCGGGAAAACGACCCCGCTAGATGACATCACGAGTGCTGGACCATGCAGGCCGCCAGCGGTAGCGTTGGTTGAGGACGTGTAGTTGTAAGTGCTTCCGGTGGGCGAGAAGCCCGTGTACTGCAAGGCGTCCTTGGTGTACCAGGATAGGCGATAGCGACCGGGTTTGAGCGCCACCGATTGGTGCAGCCCCACGGCGTTCGACCACCCACAGCCGGGTGCCGAGCACGAGGTACTGCCGTTCCCGAACTTGAGCGTGTAACCGTACACCGGGGGAGCGGCGAGGTTGGTGCTCAAGAATGGGGCCTCCGTCGTCCTGCTTACAGCCAAGCAGTTTTGGAGTGGAATGTTGTCTGGTGCAGCACCCACCGCACAGCCATCGATGTGCCAACCGGGGCGACTGGACACGGCGAGCCCAGCCATGCCCAGATTCGAGGCATTGAGCAGCAGGTTGGGTGACTCAACGGAGCATTTTTGGCTCGTATGAAGCACGTCGTCGCGCAATGAGACGACTGCCGTATCGCTCCCTTCGTGAAAGTTGTTGGTCAGGCGATAGGACTCGACGACATTTTCGAGCTTGGTCACGTAATCGCCGATGAAGCCGTCGGCGAACTGCTGAGCTCCCTTGAGGCCGCTGTTCTCGAGAGCTTTGAAGTTGATCCCCGAGGTCGTGCACACTTTCGGAGCCCAAGTAGCCGGTGCCGCAACCAACGGGAGATTATCCGGCATATCCTCCAAAGCAACGCCCAAACGTTGTTCGATCGCGCGTTTTGCCAAGAACGCCGTTCGACGCGCATTGACGAGCGCGCGTTGGTAGCGAATGCGGTCACCGATGCTGATGCTCTTCAGAGCGTTCGTGAGCTGTACTTGACCAGCCGCCTGATTAGAAAGTAGCCAGAGCGCGTTATCGACTGCGAGACGCGCCTTCGCCTTCGCAGTTTCGATGGTCGAGAGAGCCTTGTAAAAGTCTTCTAGACCTTTCGAGAGGCGCGTGGATTGCTCCTGCATCGCGGTTACTGCATCAGAAAATCTGCCTCCGAACTCCGAGATGGCTTCTTGCCGTGCGGCAGTGTTCGCGTCCGCGTGAAGCTCATTGAGCTTCACGGCGAAAGCGATCTGAGCTGCGGAGTTTGCGCAGGTTGCGGCTCCAGCTGCCCACTTCGTGAAGGGGCTGGCAAGGTTCGCCGCGTCTGCCGCTCCCACGATGCAGTTCGTCACTTGCTGGACGATCTGTGAATTGAGCTGCACGTCCTCGATCTTGTCAGCGATGTCGTAGCTGGTGAGGCGTGACCGCAGTGCCTTTAGTTCCTGACCGAAGCGCCGGATGGTTCCGCCCAAAACAGGCCCAGTATCTGCGATAGCTTGGATGGCGCCCCGCGCGTCGGATTTTGCAAGATCGAGATCGCCTCCGGAAGCTTTGTTCGATGTTCCAGAGCGATTGAGCTCTGTCACGACGGAAGTCGGCACGTTCTCGAACAGCGCAGTTACTGCACGGCGCGTGATCGCATCACCTAGACATTGCAGATAGCCGCCGAGCGCGTCCAAGTCACGCACCGTAGATACCGTCGGAGGCCCTGATCCGCAGGCCGAACTCAAAGAATCGTCGGAACGTGACATTGCATCGCAAATCAGCTCGATGCTGTCGAGTGCTGCTTGCTCGCCGTAGGTCGAGTTCAGGTCCCAGGTCCCGCTCGGCTGATTCTCGCGCAATGGCCCTGCCGAGACACGATAGTTGTCGTAGCCGGGGCCGTGACCGCCGTTGTCTGCGGGGTTGTAGTGCGACGAGAATGCCGCATCCAGACTCGACGAGCCATGGGCCGAAGTAGTCGTCAACCCCAATGCGTTAAAGTTGCTGCCTGGCACATTTGAGCAGGTCGAGCCGCTGCACGTTGGCCACCAAGAATAAGAGTTTGCGGCTACGCTAATCTCGACACTAGGAGTCAAATTGAAAGCTACAGGAGGCATCGTCTGCCAATCCTGTCCGCGGAGTCGGTTCTCTAGCCTGCCGCCTTCCGGACCCGGTGCCATCCCCGTCCAAACGTGTTTCGAAAGATCGGCGAGGTCGCCGATACTCGCCGCTATCGTCGCGCGCTTGGCATCGACCGGAATTGTTTGTACTGAGAACTGATACTTGGGATTCACCGAATCAATGCACGAGGAACCTGCGGGCGCCCCCAACGTGTGCGCGCAGCGAGCCGCGGGGCTCGTAGTGGGAATGGGATCACCGAGGAACGTGTCGTAAGTAGTCCAAGTGTCGTTCGTCCACACATCGACCCCGTAGCCATCGACGCGGACCGCGGATCGGTCATAGCGGGCGTCTTTCGGAAACGCCATCTTGTTGAGCAAGGCTGGGATCGGCACGTTCGGTACTGGATCTTGCGCAGACCAGGTGAGCAGCTTGGTTGCCAGCGCGGCGTTGTAGAGCCGATAGTTGGCTTGCGCCCGTTGCGCAATGTCGGTGCAGTCCCAGCTGCTGCAGAACAGGCCGCTTCCCGTATTCGCCGTGCAGACGGCTGGCATTCCCGCCGTGCCGCAGGGCCAGGGCGTGTTCGCGTTGAATGTCGGAGGTCCCGACGACGGACTACCTGTGCTGTAGCCGGCGCCGCCAGCGTGAACCGATACATAGCCGCCGAAATCGAGCTGAATCGACGTCGACTGTCCGACGTCTCGCAGATTCGAAAGCGTGAACGCTTTGCTCTGAATCAGCTTCTCGATTAGACTGACACCATCGCTGTCGATGGAACTCGTATCTTTACGCAACTGTCGAATGTTGTCGCATAGACCCTCGGCAGGCAATGGGTAGATGGAGCGAGAGTTGAACAAGCCCAAACCCTTGCTCTTAGGGATGCAGGTATTGCCGCTCGGACACGCATTCGAGTTACAATTTGACTGCGCAAGGGTGATGGTCTTGTCCGGTGCTTGACAGAGGGCCGTATCACCCAAGTGCATTTGCTGAGTCCCGGAGAACGAATCTAGACACTGCGCGAGCTTCTGTGATTGCGCGTCCTTTCCGAGCAGCTTCGTCCATTTCACGACTGCTTTGCCGTTCACGCAATATGAATCCGAATTAGACGGCACTCCGCCAGTGCAATTGCCGTCCAGGATCTTCCCGAGATCATATTGACCAGCGGCGCTATTCAGCGACTTCAACAGTACGCCAGGATCGACGTCCGTACCGCAGACCGCCTGTAGGGTCTGCAGCTCTCCGGCGGCCTTTTCTTGCTGCTCGAGGGCGCGCAGATTATTCGACAAGGTGTTTTCATCGACCTGCACGGACGCTTGAACGTACGCCTGACCAAGCGCGTCGGCTTGATCCGCCGAGCGACGAGCGAGCGCGAGGTAATGCTTCCAGGACGACTCCACGCCGTCGTTGTCTTCACTCAGCTCGTCCTCGAGCGGCAGTCGTTCGTCGAAGCGAGTCCCGGCACATTCTACCTGCGACTTGCCGCACCACTCGGGACTCGGCGCCAGCGCCTTAGCGGCCAGAGTCATTGCTTCGCGCGAGAGCGGCATATTTCGGCACAGCTCAGGATCGGTGGTGCCCTCGGGGAGTAAGTACGGCACGAAGCCGGCCAATGACACGTATCCGCCGGGGCCCGGACTCGTCTGACCGGGCTGGCGAGGGGTGATTAGGTACCAGCGCGCAGCCTTTCCGCCGGGAAACAACACAGAGTTACTTGCGCTCATCCGAGCGCCTTGATTGAACTCGTGCATGCCTGTCGCGAGAGTGGTGAGCGGATAAGCGATGTCGAGCAAACAGGGCGCCCCCTCGACGTTACCCTTCGTGGCGCATTCGAGTCGGTCTTCACCCTGGACTAGCATCGCCCCCGCAGTATTCGATATTCCCCACGCAGTGATGGTCACCGTGTTGTCGAGTTTCGCACACTGGGTGAGTCGCCCTTGCAGGTCATCACTGGCGGCGATCGTTGCCATGGGCGCTAAGATATCGCTTTTGAGAATCGTGTCTTGCGCAGGCACGCTGCTCGTCAACGCGCCCAGGTAATACGAAGAGATGGTGTGGCCGATGTCGACCACTCTCGCGAAGTTGGAGATCCAAATGAAAAGATTGGTCGGTGCGTTATACACACGAGGCTCATCCCAAAACCAATCATTCCCGATTTTGTTGGAATCGCGATTCGAGGTGCGTGCGATCGCCATCCAGTACGCAGGATCACGCTCTGGAGGGGGCGAAGCAGTTGCGGCGTACTTCCAAAAGGTAGGCGTATATCCGGGGGGGAGCGTGCTCCAGCGCGCGCTCTGAGAGCGCGCGAACACTGCGAATTCGTCCTGCATCGTTTGGCGTGCTTGCTCGAAGTCCGCAAGCGACAGGCCATAGAAATCCCAGACAGAGAAGTTGGTGGGCAGCGTCGTCTTCAGGAAATAGTTCAGCCGAGCGCGCACGGTTCCCTGTGTTGGCGCGGTCGCCCCGCCCGTGTCGTCGACCAGCCTGCTCGTCGTAACATCTGGATTCAGGACGTCTGCAGGAAGAGGTGCGGCCTGTCGCATGATGTCGAGCGCTTTTTTCGCAGGGCCTCCTAGGCGCGTCGCGTTGCATAGACCAGAGGTGGTGTCACCAGCGAGGCCGGGAACACCGCCTAAGTAGACGTGTGCAGCTGCCGAGCGCGACAACCCCGAACCTGCCATCGACCGAGCCTGTGAAAGCTGGAACGACGGGGCGTCAGCCTTTTGTGCGTCCGCCACGGCGATATCGGCCTCGGCCTCACCGCGTGTCGATTGTAACGCGCTGGTGTACGAGTCCCGGAAAACGGCGCCGAGCATCGCCGAACGGCGCTGGCCGCCGCTCACGTTGCGGTATGGCCCTACGAGTTCGGTGTTCGAGCAACGCGCAGGTGTGTTGGTTTCCGGTATCCCACTGAGGGCTTCCGTCACTTCACTAATCGCAGCTAGAAAACTAACGCGTGATTGTTCCAGCAATTTGGCGTTCGTCGCACTGGTCTGCGGCGGGACGGTCCAGTCTTTTGGAGGACCGCCGTTAATGGACAGGTTTTTGAAGACGATGGGCTTTGGAACGAGGCCGGCAAGAGCTGCATAGACCTCCCCCTCGCAATAGTTGTCTGCCGCTCCGCACACGCTGCGATCACAACTATACAACGTCATTGCCGTGCAGGTGGGCCAGCCGCACATGACGCCTACCGCATCCCAGAATGTCCAGCTTTCTAGCTCCGCCACGTTCCCAGCTTCATCGAGCACGCGCACCATTTGCATCCTGCGCAGGCGCTCTTCTTCGCTCACGTCCGGTGTGACTTTAGAGTCGATCAACGACAGCTTTTGCGTCGGATGTCCCGACGAGCACGTGGTAGTCGCAACGAGCAATAGCGGAACGAGAAACAACTTTAGATTCATGATGAGGTCCCCGAGTTGCATTCTTCTTCGAATCTGTAGCGACGAACGCGCACAAACCAACCTGCCTGGCGACGTCGTCTCCGCTTCAATCCCGCGAGCGCTAGAAGCACCAGAGCGAACTTTCGCGGCGAACCGCCGACATTGCTCGACGGGCGGAATGCGCAGCCCCCGCTGGCGTATTGGTTTGCGGGCGGCGCACACACCGGACGGTTGTCGACCGTACGACACTGCCAGTCACCCGGGCATGCTGCATGCGATCCCATGCAGCTGCGTGTGCATACCGGCGTTTCTTCTGCCCCGCGGATGCATTGGTTGCCGATGCAATCGTCTGCTTCCTGGCACTCTGCACCAAAGGGCAGCTTGGGTAGACCGACCCCGCAGTAGCCGGCGGCGTCGCACACGAGACCAGCGCAGTCCAAGCTCTTGGCACACGGATCGCCTGGCTCGCCGGTGCCAGACACGGCCTCGCATTTGCCCGCGAGACAGCGCAAGCCAGCAGCGCAGTCAACGTCCTTGCTGCAGGCCGTGCTGCTCACGCACGGCGTTCCATCACACGCTGTGACACAACGATCTGCTTCGCAAACTTCATCGTCTGCGCACACCGCGTGCCCGCACTTGGCGACGCAGCTGCCAGCGACGCACAGTTCATCACTCGCGCAGGTGATCTGCTCACAGCCATCCAGCGGATAGAGGAAGCACACACCTGCAACGTCATCATCTGAGAGCACGGATTGTGTGGGTGAATAAATCGGATACATGGCCGTCAGAGAGAAATCGGACCGGCTCGTGCAGTCCGGTACTCCGGCACCACCGCCTGGTTCACACGGGTGCATGAGCCCGAGCATGTGTCCCGCCTCGTGCGTCACGACACTCTGCACATCGCGTTCGACGTCATCACCCCCGCCACGTGCAGTCCATGTGTGCTGATCGGCGTTCAGGTACATGTCCGCCTCGACGATGACCCAATCCCCGTTTGGCGATTTTTGATACTGGACGTCCGTAACACCCGCGGCATCTGCCTGAAAGCCGCGCGCGGACCAACCACCGGTCAGCCACTCAATCGTGTTCTTGCCGTCGCCTGGCTGCGCGTGTTCGGGCGTATAGCCTTCGAGGCTGAACCGCACCGTGGAGCAGGAGGGGCTACTCCAGGTGTTCATTGCGTCCAAAACTGCTGACTGAAGTTCTTGATTATTTACTCCGGAGGGTAATTCGTCATGGAGCTCGAAGTTGATGGTGTTTGATTGCCACCTGACTCGAACCGTGCTTCGGAGTTCGGATGTGTCTGCCCCCGATCG